>Ga0307509_10000433_pt1 | contig 70519 bp, 91 predicted proteins | sample 10_EM_MG_FD_202245 | JGI IMG/M metagenome (GOLD analysis project Ga0307509, IMG submission 202245) | Populus trichocarpa ectomycorrhiza microbial communities from riparian zone in the Pacific Northwest, United States - 10_EM | ecosystem: Host-associated > Plants > Roots > Unclassified | place...
TGTCCTGCGGTTGCATGAGAGCCATTGATTCCGAGAATATGCTCTTATGGGTCTCGTCCGCGTCCATCAAGCCATTCTCGTCAATTACCGCCCAGCTGTCCGTGCACTCGAGCCTCATACGCTCAAAGCATATCGCATCTTGTGTAAGATTCTGTATATGGACTTCAAGGAATATCTTCTCCTTTTCAAGCGGAGAAAGCAAGGCAGAAGGTGACTTGGGAGTGTGAACTTTTGTTTTCACTGACAGGGGGTTGGTTACCTATTTATGAACCTCGCTCAGACACAAGATAATTCCAAAAACCATGTAGAACTCACAGCAAATTTGTAAAATTTCCTGAAGGTTTGTAGACTAGAATCAGTCACATCTTCAGAAGCCCCAGGGACTGGACGCGCATTGGGCGGCAGTCTGTACGTCACCGTACAAGCCAGTACATGTTGTCCAAGTTCCTTAATTTCGTGATGAACGACGCGCTCCAACGTGTCACCGCCAAGCAAACGATCGGCCAAACCTTCAGTCTCATACAGCACCACTTTGTTCGTCACGGTTTGCATCTCCACTCTTGCCTGCACGACCTCTATTTCGACTTCGGTTTCGTTATTAATGCAGAGACAACTAGAGAATGTTTCCCCAAGTTGAATAGACCCAAAAGATGATGGGAGTGTTAGGAGTTCAGATGTATGAGTTAGATCCCTCAAGGTTTTCGGGTGACCAGGAAGAGGTTTTGTTCCTTGGAGAGATAAGATGGCCGCAGATGAATGTGCCTTGCACGCAAGCATCGGGAATTCAGGATCGACCTACGAATTGAGCAACGGGAGCACGCACCGAGAAGGAAGGAGAACTGGAATAGAATGGCTCCCAGGCACTTGCGAGCTCTGGTCTCTTTAGATGTCCATTAACACTGACTGATTGGATTAAGGAACTCGGAACATACGGAAACTCGCATGACCTTGAGCGATAAAAGGTGGATAGGTCCATCGGTTGCAGCCATGTTGTTGAAGTCAACAAGTCAGTATTCTTATCCGTCACAATTATCAGAACATTTATTGTCACAACACACATTTTGGGATTGGGATGCGGAGAACAATGATAAATTGGAGGTGAACGAGACAAAAATGGGGATGCTATGTATGGTAATAATGCAAAACAAATTTCTTCGCGCAAGGCCGTTAGCCCAAGAATGAGAATAATAGAGAAACACCCTATGCGTAGAGACAAGTATAACCTAAAGTCGGCCTTGAGCCAATGAGGTTGATTGGAGGAATCATATCATATCGTGACTCCGTTGTCGTGGATGTAGTTCATATAAAAATCCGACATAGATACTTTAAGCCTGGTGAAATGTGTGCTGCTTATGGTTTTCGATGGTCGTCTGTTGTCGTGCAGCTCGACTGGAACACTCAATGAGAAGGCAGGATTCAGGATAAACGAAAACCTGAAGGAAGGCCATGCTCAGTAGAGAGTGTTACGACGCTTGTCGGTTGGAGTGTTGGTAATTGGTGGATTCGAAAGTATACCGCGAACAAGAACGGTCGAATGAAGTCCATATTGCTGAGGAGTGAAAGTATACCTGCTACAACGAGGTACAAAGGAAGTCAATCAAGATTCTTCCAGATGCACCACGTTTGTGATTTTTTTATGATTTTTTGAGGATTACAGACACGGGTTTACCGTTTGACACCGCCCCTTCGATTGGGCAATTTTTTTATCTGACGGGGACCGTTGGCAGCTGGTGCGGGTGCTGATCCCATAGTAAACAACGACCCGCCAGAGGAAGTGGATGGCGCCAAAGCTATGGGCGAATTGAAAGGTGAAGATGGTTGTTGCGGCGCTGACTGGCCAAACCCGCCACCCGTTCCAAATGACGATTGGGGTAATGTCAGGTTTGCAGCTCCTGCAGGCGAGGCAGGTTGGGATCCGAAGGCAAAACCACCACCAGCGGAAGCGGCCGGAGCTCCAAACGCAAAAGAAGATGGTTGATTAAACGTAGACGGACTGCTGGGCGCAGAGCCCGATGCTGGCTGGCCAAAAGGATTTGAATTTGTTGTACCAAAGGAAAAAGCAGGAGTGACGGATGTTGCCGATGTAGGAGTGGCTGCAAAGGAAAAGGGTCCTGTCGTTGAAAGCCTTTGTGCGTCTTCCGGGGACTTTACTTGTTGACCAAAGCTGAATGTGGTGGATACAGTAGGGGCAACAGGAGTGGTTTGACCGAAACCCGAAAAACCTTTTTGTTCTTCTGGCTGAGGATTTTTCGGTGCAAATGGATTTGCAAGGGAGGAACCCCCGAACGAGAACGGGGTCAACGATGGAGCGCCAGTTGCTGAACTCTGCCCGCCCCCAAACAAGGAAGACCCAGCGTTAGAATCCGAGTTATTGGTAACAAACGAGAATCCACCCAAGGTTGGCCGCGATTCCGCAAGCTTTCCATTTCCATTCTGTTGCATTTCCCTGGTGGGACTCTCTTCCATTCTAAATTCGTTGTCGCTGTTCTTGGGCGGTGTAACAGGGCGTGCCATGGGGACAACCGAATTGGTCTGACCAAACATGAAAAGTTGCTTGTTTGAGACATCCGCGGAAGCACTTCCACCTCCACTGAAACTAAAGGAGATTGGTGCAGCAATGCTACTTGAAGCACTGGTTGATGGTTGATTAAAGCTGAACACAGGTGCTGGGGCTGGCTTAGAGACTGCAACAGGAACAGTGGGAGGAGTACCAAGCGCGGCCCCAAAAGAGAAAGGCGCAGGTGCTGTTTTCACCTCCTTCGCCTCCTGAACAGGTTCAGATGTCAATGAAAAGGCACCAGAATTACCAAAAACTGATTTGGGAGCATCCGCAGTTGTGGCTGCACCAAACAACGTAGACCGAGAGGGTTGCGCAGAGGTTGCTGTAGTAGTTGTATTCTGCAATGTATTGGAACCAAAGGTAAATGGAAGTGGCGAAGGCGTAGATTGGGGAGGGCCAGTTGTTCCAAAAGGGCTTGCTCTTGGAAGTTCAGGAAGGAAGCTATCCGATTTGGCTGAATCCCCAAACAAAGTAGATGACGTATTGCTCGCTCCAAACAAGGGCTTTGGTGCAATGGTCTCGATCTCTGGCTTTTTCTGGTTTGAAGAAGTGCCAAAAGAAAACGGCAACTTTGGCGGTTCCGGCGCGTCGGCAGGTGATTCGTTCGCTTGTCCCTCTCGTGAAAGTTTAGCAAAGGAGAAACCCGACTGAACCACCGATGTCGAACTGGCCGTATCCGCTGAAGGCAAAGGGGGGAACGCAGAGGTGAGCCCTCCAAAGAGTGGCGTCGGTGGGGTAACCGCTTTGGCACTTTCACCAGTGCTGTCTGTGTGAGTCCTTTCCGGTGGTTTGGAGGCCTCTTCAGCTTTCTTCTTATCTCCATCCCAGAATGGATTCTCGAGGTCGTTGACCGGTTGACTTGATGGTGCAGTAAAGGAGAACGCACTTGGGGGTGTCAAAGGTGCGATCGGGGTGCCACTTGTAGTAGAGCTTGTCAAGTCCGAGACAGGTAGAGCAGGAGGTGGACCTTTAGCAAGCGAATTGGCAAAGAAATTAGGAATGCCACCAGCAGATGGCACTGGAGGAAGTGGTGCAGGAACCAGAGAGAAGCCGGGCGGGACTTTGGAAGGAGCGGAGGTGGGTACCTTGGGCTCGGGTGTTGGAGTGCGAATGGGAACCACGGGTACTTCAAGTGTCAATGAAACCACAGATGCGTCAGCACTCTTGGAAGCAGATTCAGATGCAGGTGAGGATGATTTGAACAGAGGAAAGGGTAACGACGTTGTCGGTACTTCTTCCATACCATCAACACTAGCAGGCTTTTATGAGAGGAATAACAGCAAGTCAATATAGATTTTTTTTTTTTACAAAGAGGTGCTCACATTCTTTGCGAACGAAAAATCGGTAGGTAGTTCGGCGGTAGGCGCTTTCTTGGCCGCCTCCTTAAGCATCTCGCGTTTCTTTTGACGATGGTAGTTAGCTTTTTCCGACGCATCCTCAGGTTCTTCGTCGAATTTTGCGGAAAAGTTGGCTTTGTATGGGCGTGGATGGCTTCGAGATGTTTGCGAGCGACCAACACGAAGATTCAAAGATCTTTCGCCGTGGCCTGATGCAACGGTTGAAAAGCGGTCAGAACCTGGAACGGAATCAAGAAAAACGGAAGTGCTATTAATGTCCTTGCTTTGGACATTCTCTTCACCTTCTTCCTCCAATTCGAGTTTGCGACGAGCAAGGAGTTTCTTCATCCCACCCTCCCCGGCGTAAGGCTTTGTCTCGTTTACAACAGAACTATTTCCTGGTCCACTGACCTTTCTCCCGAGGCGATCCCTGTCGTCTTGCATGAGAACAAGGTGAGAGGAACGGCGAGACTTGAACATGTCTGGTGTAGTCGAGGCTACGATAGAGGCCGGCAAATTAGAAGAACGCAATCTAGTGGGTAAAAGGGGCGTTTTATAAACATCGAGTTGGTGCAGAGCGCGTTCTGCAGGAGCTGAAACAATGTTGAGCGGCTATGTAAATTTTACAATTTAAAGACATACCATCGCCATTCTCATGGTTAGTAGTGTTAGGATTAGAGCCGAAGATAAGAGAGCCATGGTTTTGTCGGACAGGAGAATGAGTCTGCAGAAGTTGATCAGGTTGAGCTGAAGAAACGCTGAAATTTTTACTCACAGCCCGAACAGAGTCAACGAGGGAGCCAAGTGTAGGAACGGGAGATGGTTCATGTGCCTGAGCAGGTGGATGTAAGAAAACCGGTTTAGAAATGAGAGAATTAAGTGGGGGTGGTTCGGAGATGTATCGCTGTGGTGGTTGGTGTGGCTGGGGCGTCATTGACGAACGCATCCGAAAGGACGGACGCGGAGAAGGGGGCCTGGAGCTATCCCTGAAGCTATCCACGACCATATCAAAGTCAGACTCTGCTGAACTGGGGGGGGCAAAGTTGAAGGAAGAATCGGGGCGGATAGGGAGCAGATGGGGTGGGTCGATCGACATAGTCCGTGCGATGGGCAAGCGACGACGGGGAGAGAGAGTAGCCCGAGAGCCAGACGAAGAAGGGAGAACAGCGGATGATGCACGAGGTACGGCCGATGTTCTCCTGGTCGAATCAGCGCGACGCAAGGCAACCACGGGGGGGTCGAGGTACGACTGAGACGCTCGAGACGGGCTTTGAAGCCTCATACGCTTAGAGCGGCGTATGGCATCGTCGAGATCGTTATCGTCGTTATCGCTGCCGGCGGCGATATTGGGGGTGGGTTCGGTTGGGGCGTGCTCGACGGCCCTCCTACGTTTGCCAGGTGTAGCGTCATCATCTTGATTGCCAAACCAGCCAAGAGGGGCGGAGACGATGCTCTTGATAGCGCCAAGAAAAGACGAGTTGTGACGAACTAGCCTCGCTGGGCGCTGTTGCCCATGGTGTTGAGGGCTTGAAGACGACGCCATCGACGACAAGAACAAAAGCCTAGCGGGCCCACAACCAGACCTTCATCACGTGTGACATACTGTCACTCACCACCTCTGATCAATGCTCCGGCATGGGTTCTGGCGGACGTACTCGACAGCTGTAGAAAGAGAGGGCTGGCTGTACATCGACTCTGTATTTCCAATACAACTCGCTCGCTGGGAGTGCGTTCGAGCCTTTTCAACTACTCTCATCACATACGCTCACACTCTCCCAGTTTCCGCCATTATATCGGTATTCTGCGTCAAGAAACTCTCCTCGATGCCCTCCACACACGCCTCGAACAGCTTTCGCCTGTATATGACTTTAAAGTACTCGAACTCCAACCTCAGCGCAAGGACGGTGGCGTCTTCGTGCGATTCTCGTACTCTCCGCCCCACACTCCAGACGCCGACAATTGGTCAGCTCTGCAGACAGCGCTGGGCAAAGAGATAAGAAAGCATGGACCCCTGCCTACTTGGTTCGGCGTGGGATCTGGACAACTCTGGGTTGTGAGAGGATCTCCGTGGAAAGAGGTGAGTCTCCTACTATTCGCAATGAGCACTCTATCACGCTACTTTTCGAGCAGGACATGAACCACTTCGCCTCACCCGTTCTCAAAGTTGTGTTCGATGGCCCAGAAGTACAGGAACAGCCCCTCTATGAGTTATGTCGTGTGCGTGCTCTCAGACTATTCCATCTCAAATCCACTCAAAAGTTAGGATTAGCCTTATGGACGCATCCGAGACATGACGCCGTCTGGCCCTGTCGGAGCGGGTATTCCCCGCTCAACCAGTGTAATATTCCAACGAGTCCATTCCGCAACAATTGCGCGCAATGTTATCCACGGGCTTGAATTTCCCTCAGAATCGACCTCCAGGACACGCCTCCGCACACAGTACCAGCGACCACTCCAAGCACACGCCATTCGAAACTGGATGTCGAGTCATCCGAAGATCATGCTGCCTATCATCGTTTTCCTTCTTGGGACACTGACTTACACAGTAAGCAATTAATCGGTGCAAGGATTACATCTTCATCTTCTCATTATGTAGATATTTGACCCCATTCGCTCACTCATGGTCGAAGCCAAGATGCTTGACTGGTTCGACTATCGAAGTTGGTTTCAACATTTTTCTGACAGCTGCAGCATCCTCACCTTGTTGTTAGAATTCAAACTCTACCAATGGCTACGGACAACCACATTAGACCGCCTTATCCTGGGACTCACCGAGTGGACCAGTAACAAATTGGATCAGCCAGAAATTTGGAAAGAGCGCAAGGAGGCAGAGAACGCGCTGCGTGACTATCTTACTGATGCACCGAGTGCGTAATGCGTGATGATGTCCGCGCCAGACTAATTCCAACCTGCAGCAACGATCGCATTTATACATGGACCACAAGGTAGTGGCAAAACATCCATGGTGGGGCCCATCCTTGAACAGACGGGTAGGAGCGTTATCACCATTGATTGCCGCAAACTGCATGCCGCACCTTCCGATTCGGAGCTCGTTGCAGCATTGGCCGCCCAAACCGGGTATTGGCCTGTATTCACGTTCCTCAACTCTATGAATAGTCTTCTTGACCTGGCCAGTGTAGGCTTGATTGGACAGAAAGGCAAGATTTTTTACCTTTTGTATATCTACCGTTCTCATATGGAGGCACGTATCCAGCCGGTTTAAGCAGTTCCGTTCCTGAGCAACTCGAGCAAATTTTAAAGGTCGTCGAAAGTGCCCTTCGACGTGTCTCTTCTTCACATCGCGCACTTATTCAACGTCAGACCAGATATAAAGCGCACCTCGAGTCCATTCAGGTGCAAGAAGCCCAGAAACGTCAAGCTATCCTCAATGGAACTTGGCATGATGGCCGACTTGATTGCGTCGCGGGAAATGGCATAATGAGCGAACTAGGCGTTGGTGACGAGCAATTTGATTTGGATAATAGTGTCCGTATGCCTTCTGAGACAAGCCAGCTGGACCTAGAGGAGCAAGAGAAGGTTACAAGGAAGCAGAAAACACTGGAGGATCTGGAAGCGATCAGTGCTTTGCCGATTGTAGTCATCCGAAATTTTGCGTCGAATATGGGGAGAGCCACAAGAGAGGAAGTTTTAGAGGTGCTGGCGCAATGGGCCGCGAGCTTGGCAGAGAATCATGTCCGTTTTGTCATCTTGGAGTAGTCGGGGAGATGCTGATATCTGTTAGATTGCACATATCATTGTTCTCAGCGATAACCGGGAGAATTCGAAGCGACTGACGAGAGGTCAGGAAGTTTATAATGATGTACAAGAAATCCTCTGAACTCTGCTGTAGCCTTACCCACGAAACCTCTCTACTCTATCGCCCTTTCTGATGCGGACTCATCAAGCTCTCTACTATTCGTGAAACAGAAGCTGCAGGACGCCGGGATTGATATTGGGATTTCAGCTCAAGACGTACGATATGTGGAGCGCCTAGGAGGACGGGCAAGTGACTTGGAAAGTGTGCGTAGCTGACTGGTCAGAGAATTTGGATGGGTTGTTAACGATGAACCGTCCAGTTGATCCACAAGGTACGGAGCGGAATGAAGGTGGACGAAGCAGTGGAGGACATCATCAGTCGCGGGGTAACAGAATTACGGAAGAATGCATTTGGAGAAGACTCTGAGGACAGCAAGGGTCTGCCATGGTCGCGGTATCAAGCATGGAAGGTGTTGAAAATGCTGTCAAAGACACCCGAGGTGGGGTACTATGATATCCTGGTAGATTTTCCCTTCAAAGGGGACGAGAATGCATTGAGGAGCATGGAGGATGCGGAACTAATCACAATTTCAACTAAAGAGGGTGAGTTTCGGAGATACTTTTGTCGAGGCAGTGACTGAAATGAATTCCAGGTCGACCCGCAGCAATACGGCCAGGGAAGCCAATATTCCGGTGGGTATTTGAGCGAGTGGTAAACGGTGAGGAGTTTATATCATGTACAAAATGGGGTGGCTAAGATGCAAGTAGACAAAGTGTTTGCGGCTCGGCAAGATCTGGTATACAACGAGAAGCAGATCGTGGATGCGGAAGCCAAGATTGCGATGTACGAGCAGGAGCTGGCGGTGCTGGTGGAGACGATGGGGAAGGAGCAGCGACGGTGGTGGACTCTGGGACGGAGCGCATGTGTTGAGCGGGCAAGGGCTGTGGGGGAGCGGCTGGTGATTGCGCAGCGCAAGGTTGAGAAGCTAGAGCGCAAGAACACGGAGCTGAAAAAGGTCATGACGTTAATCTAGCTTTATGTAATAAAAGGACTACAACTTCTCCATGATGTCCGAGCGAAAGGAAATTGAAGCTTTCTTCAATTTCTTTGCCACTTTCAACCTTGCGCGCCCCGTATCCACCATACAGGACCTCGCAGATGGCGCAACCCTCTTTGAGGTCCTCTCCCTCGTGTACGTCGTATAAGTGCACCAACTTTGTCCTCCTAACCCACTGACTTCTAGCGATGCGAACTACTTTCGCCAGCCCACCCGGCCTTCAGCTCAACCGTCAGAGAATTGGGTTCTCCGATTTAGTGCCCTTAAACGCCTCTACCGTCTCATGACCCAGTACTTTGCCGATGTTCTCCAGAAACCGACCAGTAGTCTCGATGTCCCAGACTTACAGGCCATCGCAAAGGACCACAGCCTTCATGCGACCCTCACCCTCTGTCGCCTCACCCTAGTCATCGGTGTGCAGTGCGAAAAAAACAAGGAGTTTATCGACAAGATTCAAGGCCTCAGCGAAATAGATCAGCATCACTTAATGAAGGCCATCGAGCAGGTACGCCCACTGGGTCTTTGCACGAGTTGAATCACTTCTTCAGACTACTTTCAATGGTATATAGGTTATGGCCAAGATTGCCGTCGCACCTGCAACCCAGGATGCTATTGAAGCCAGCATGACAGAGTGCGACATTTGCTGTCCGAACAAACGACTGACTGTATGCTCACACCATATCGCAGGGATGACCACTATTACAGGATTCAGTCCGAACGCAGTCAGATATTCTCTGAGAAGGAAACCTTAGAAAAGGTGTATCAAGCCTTACTCGAAGAGCATCGCGCATTGCAAACCACTCATGACGACCTTCTCTCGGAAAAAGAAGATGCGCAGGCTCAACTCCAGCGGCTGCGGCGCGAAGTTGACACCCGAAGGAACGAAAAGACAGACGTGATGATGCGCGCAGAGATGGATAGGCTTCGAGCAGAACTGTAAGCACTTTCTTCGTCTCCTAGGTTGAGCTTGCTTGCGAGGGGCGCACACCAGACAGAAGAGCGAGGATAATCTCGCAATGGCCGAGTCTGAACTCGACAAGCACACGACTCTGGTCACGGACCTTACGCGCAAAGTGGACGAGCTTCAGGTCAAGGCTGACGAGGCTGCTAAGCTTAAGGACCAAGTCGATGAGTGGGTACATTCCCAATCCGTTAATCATCTCACTCAGATTATTATTTGTATAGATATCGTCATGCAGCTGATAAGTTGCAAAAAGCCGAAAATGTCATGGACAAATACAAAAAGAAACTCCAAGAAGGCGCTGAGTTACGGCAAAAAGTTAAGGTAGGACTTTTCCTTCCTTTATCAAGAAAATCACACTCAGGCCGCAAAATACAGGCCCTTGAAACTCAGAATGCAGACCTCGTCGACAAGAACGCCTCGCTAGAGGATGAATATCGAAAAGTGGCCGCCTTCAAGCCCCTTATGGAGTCCTACAAGACCCAGATCCTCGATCTCGAGTCCAAAAATTCGACAAAGAACCAAGAAATTGATAGCATCAACTTTGAGCTCGAACAGAGTAGAACACAGCTCAGAATCGCCCTCGCGGAGCGTGCGAAGGATGCTGAAGCCCTCGAGCTATACCAAGAACGGGTACGCGAGCTTGAGCTCACATCTACCTCCCGTTCTGGGAGGGCACGGGAAAACAACAGCGCTAGTGGCCTTAGATCACCCCTTGCATCTGGCACCCTTTCCTCGGAACTGAATGAACCGCTTTCCGGGGGCGATGGCGATGGCGACGACCATCAAGGCCAAGGGCTGGGGGGTGAGCTAGACGACGCTATAGCGGGGACAACCATGACGGACCTCAAGCTCCAAATCCGGAAGCTCAAGCGCGAACTGGAGGCTGTGCGGAAGAACGAAGTAGACGCTAGCAGAGTGCTGGTGCTCGAAAATTTGCTCGAGGATGCGAACAGGATGAAAGCTCGTTACGAGAGCGATTATCTTACTGCTCACCGGGAGAAACTGGTCTTGCAGCGCGATTTGGAGGAGATCAGGAATGGAAAATCCTTCGGCGATGGGTAGAGTGTCAATGTCCTCACCCATTTGGTAAGAAGCTAACAACCTTTAATCCAGTGCGGAAGCTGCAATCGCACTTCGACAGCGACTGAACGAGACTGTTGACCAATTTGAAACTTTGCGAGAGGACCATGCAGAACTTGAAGTCAAATTGGATACCATCACCCGTGAATTAACAATAGCCAAATCTGACTGTACGTCATTCGCTCCATATTCCCTCCTTGTGAATTGATGTCTGGCCTCAGTGACTCTCGTAAATAAGGACCAACTCGATATCCTTGCCAGTCTTCGGGAATCTGTTAACGAGGACAAAGTCGCCCTTGAAGCTGATCTTGACCGCCTAAAGAAGCAGAACAAGGACTTAAGTGAGAAAAACCGCATGCAGCTCGAGCAGGTAAATGCACTTCTTCTTGAAAAGGTCAATCTCCAGAGTGAGGGGATTGGCCACAGAGAGAAGATGCTGCAGCGTGAACGCGACTTTGGGTACGTTCTCTTTCTGTTTTTCTTTGTTTCGGATATAAATTAAAATTTCATATGGCTTAAAGTGACCTCCGCGCAGCCATGGCCGGCAAGGATCTTCCAGAGGACATCAAACAGAAGTTCCTTGCCCTCCACGAAGAGAACGTCACTCTCAAAGAATCGTACAAGACTGCCCAGGATAAACTCAACAAGGCCAAACAGGTGATTTGTCTGTCTAGAAATACATATGTTGCTTAACTTTGGTCAGTTCATCAAAAGTCAGGACAAACTATTCAAGGAACAACATGCAGTCAATGTCGCGACTGCTTCTGTGCGTGTCAGATTTTAACCGTTGTACTGAATATCCCTTGTTGAATGTTACCAGCAAGGGACCTTTGAGGAGGCTGAAGCTAGCTTCCGCTCTCAAATTAAGCTTCTCGAAGATGACATCTCGCGACAGAAGGTCAAAATGCAATCCATTCTCTTTCGAACGATCGACCTAACGTTATAATTACAGCGGTTGTTAAGAGAATCAGAGAAGAGGTACCGGCGCGAGCAAGAGCTCATGCTTAGTGCAGTGCATGTGATGGGTATGAAAACAGCTCGTCAACATTTGCGAAATCCCCCACGAATAGAAAAAACGAGTTTTCTTGGTCTAGAGCGAAATAGAGTGCGTCGGTTTCTTTTGTCTCTGATGGGAACCCACTCATCACTTTCGTTCAGAATCCTTATGCAGTACAGAGCACCATTGGTGGGCGCTCCTATTAGAATAGAAATTAGTATCTTCCATTCACAACTCAGAGTCCTCCTGGAACCCACATCACAAACTAGTCATTTCTCATTCCCTTTATACCCCATCATACTCCGCTCTCTTGCATATTATCCTAATTCATTACAATTGTATTTTTAACTTTCTCAATTGATCAATGCGAAGAGCAAAAATGGAAGGACGCCCGTCGTTACTTTTATTTCATTCAGTGTGGAAGCGTCAATGCAAATATAATCTCTATGTACGAGGAGGTAAATATTATAATTTTATAAGGCTATAGCAGCATTCGTCCTGCCCATCGAGGCATCGCGGTACACTCCCTTATGTTCTCAATGCCAGATATCCAACTCACCAACCGCTCGAAGCCCATTCCGAATCCGACATGAGGAGCACCCCCATACTTTCGAAGATTCAAATACCACTCCACTCCTTCTATCCCTCCCATTCTTTGCTTTAGAATGTCCATCCGCTGCTCGCGCACACTCCCTCCTACCAATTCCCCGACATGTGGAACGAGAAGATCAAAACAGGCGACCGTTTTTTCATCATCGTTGATCCGCATGTAGAAGGGTTTTAGCACGGTCGGGTAGTCGGTCACAAATACAGGACCCCCGACCAAGGTCTCCGCGAGCCATTTTTCGTGCTCACTTTGCAATGCATGACCCCATTTAGGCTGATACTCAAATGGAGCAGAAGTAGCTTTCTCCAGTTCACGGATCGCTTCAGTGTAAGTTATCCGCTCCCATGTCCGTGAACCTTGGAACGCGTTCAGAAATGTGATGCGCCTGCTATCTTCTCCCTTCTTCCAAAGGACATTCACATCCTCGTGCTCGAGCACGTCATAAACTGTGTCCCTCAGCAAGCCTTCAACAAGATCACAAACACCATGGACACCATTTGTGCTGGGAAATGCCCATTCTGCTTCCAACATCCAAAATTCGGCCAAATGTTTACCTGTCTGTGAAGGTTCTGCTCTAAAGCACGGCGAAAGAGTGTACACACGTGAGAGCGCCGTCGCCAGTGCCTCTAAATGCAATTGGTGAGACACTGTCAAGAAAGCTGGTCGACCAAAGAATTCGGAAGGTGGTGTCGGCTCGACCTTTGAGTTCGCCGCGGGATGATGATTTTCCACAAGGGCCAGACGAAATGCTTCACCGGCCCCTTCTGCATCGTTCCCTGTAATAATAGGCGTATTCACTGCGCAAAAACCCTGAGACTGAAGAAGTACGCTTCAGACGGATTGCAGAGCCAAGTGAATTGTAATACCTCAAACCACGTATCAATACGACGCCGCAGGAGATCCCTCAACCTCAGCATGGAGGAAATATGTGATGTACGCGCCCTAAAATGAACTTGGTCGCGTAAAAATTCTGCAGAGTGGTCCTTCTTCTGGATGGGGTAGGTCTGTTTGAAAATATAAGCGGGTAGCACTCCTGAAAAAAAAGTAAAATGAGGACCTCCGTATCACAGTCACCCAGCACAACTACGTCTCCTTTCCCTTTGTGATCCACGACGATTTCATGAGACTGGCCTGCACTCGGCGAGGAGACCAGACGACCAGTGACGCGAACAGCAGCACCCATAGTTAACCTGATCATTGAAAACAGTTGTTAGCGTCAGTAAAACACATTGAAACACAGAATTGGGACCGTCGTAATATTTCGTCGTCAATGCCCTTCAACAACACGGCCTGGATACCTTTTGTATCGCTTCCGTCGGTGATGGCAGCAAAGGCAACATTCTTTTGCCTGCGTACAGATTTGATCCAGCCGCAGACCGTGACGATGTGTTCAGTTTCCAGCCGCGAATCGAGGAGCTGTCTGATTGTGGGTGACAGGGAGAAATTGGGGCGAACTGTGGAGAGTAGTCGCCGGACGATCATGGAGGTGAACTGTGTTTGTAGCCCGGCCCGATCACACAACTTTCGTCATGACCACTCATGTCCTTAGCGTCCATGGCCAGTATCCTCATCGACGGCAGTGTCCTTGAAGGTGGAGGCCAGATTCTGCGGAATTCAGTCTCCCTTTCCGGACTCCTTTCAAAACCTGTTTCGATACATCAGATACGAAACAATAGGACACCCCCAGGACTCAAGAATCAGCACCGTACAGGTGAAAAGGAACGCGACTACGAGGAAGCAAAATACTAATACCGTGCTTCTAGGTATAGAACTCGCAGCTCGAATTTCATCGGCCCAGTTGACGGGCGCAAAGAATGGTTCCCGCGAAATAGAATTTGTGCCAGGGGCTATCAACCTACCCAACCATTACACCGCCGACTCCGTAACCGCTGGTTCCATCACTCTCCTCCTCCAAATTGCTCTGCCGTTGCTCTTATTTTCAGCAAAGCCTGTTCAAGCATCAACACTGACACTCTTGGGAGGAACAAATGCAACCATGGCTCCTCAAGTGGACTATACCAAGCATATTTTCTTGCCGTTTATCCGGCGTCACTTCGGGGTTGAGAACGTCAATCTGAACATCCACAAACGAGGTTACTTTCCCAAAGGTGGTGGCGAAGTGTCGTTGAGTGTCGTGCCATTTGCTGGTCAAGACCAGAAGCTCCGTCCCTGCCATTTGATGCAGCGCGGGAAGGTGAAATGGATTGCAGGCGTCGCTCACTATGCAGGACTACCAGTGAGAGTAGGCATAGGAATGGTGGCGGGAGCAACACAGCGCTTAGCGGCCGCTGGCTATGGACCGGGAAATCAAATCAATCAGTCAAGCCCACACATCCCCAATGCCCATAACGAATCGCTGGAAGAAAGTAATGACATTCCGGTGTCAATCTCCTGTAGGCGAGAACCAAACAACTTAACCAAAGGTCCAGGAAGTGGCATCGTACTTTGGGCAGAATTGGAAGGCGGCGGTTTCATTGGGGGCAGCGCTGTGGGGACAAAAAATGTTCCGCCAGAAACAGTGGGGGAAGAGGCGGCGGCAGAGTTGATCAAAGGTTTGGAAGCGGATGGCTGCGTGGACGAGGCACGTCAGATCTCTGATATTTTTTAAAATTCAAGTTAACAACTCTGGACAGTGGCTACAAGACCAGATCATTATTTTTATGGCACTTGCGGAAGGGCAGTCTGAGGTGAGATGTGGAACAGCTGGCTTGAGTTTACACACTCGGTGCGCTATGTTCAAATAAATACTCGCCCTTGTTTGCTCACTTGTTTTTAGCACGGCCATATGGATAGCTGAACGTCTCACGGACGCCAAATTTGGGATTGAAGAGGAAGAATCAGGGCATACCATCATCAGATGTCAAGGAATAGGGTATACCATGCCTCCAGTTCCTGTCATAGAGGGTGCATGATATTATAATTAGATTGTCTAGGCTATTATTATTCTTGCTATCAAGATTACGTTCGGGGAGCTTGAACAACGAAAGGCCGAAAATGTTATATTACAGAAAACGCATTAGCCAGCAAAAAGGGTACTACTAATAAATAAATACAGGGTGACTATCGGTTCCACGACAAAAGGGTCATATCTCCCAGCCGTCTACAAAGTGAGTGAGGAGGTGTGGAAAGCACATAGATATCGAATGAACATACCTTGGCTTGATGAGATGGCGAGCTGTGCCTAAAACAGCCAGGAGCACGAACACACCTGCTGCCGCGACGTAGGCCCAACCAAGGAAAGGATTTTTTCCGCCAATCCAAGATACTGTTGATATCACAAAGGACTTTGTACCCTTGTATGGGAGCACCGGGAAATCTTTAACAAGCCCAATTATAAAAGGATATCAATGAATCCAGGAGGAAACGCACTCAATCCAACGGTAATCTCGTAAGTTCCCTTCTGCATCTTGTCGTTGTCATTTCTACCATACAATTTTGTGAATGTGGGTAGGCCTGCTGTTCGCATCCAGTTCTGGAAATGCTCATCCGAGCGCAAGTCAGGTGGAGGGTTATCAGTTGTGTAATTGTTGGGGAACCGCGTGTGCCAATTTGGAGGGGGGACGATGGAGGCAAGGTCAGGGTACCCTCCAGGTCCAATAGGAGTGTTGACATATTTCTTGGCCTCACCTGGCCAAGCAATACCCGATGAAGAGAACGTGTAAGATTGGGAAGGTTCTGAAGAACCAGCCGGATTCAGCAATGTTAGAGTTGAAAATGTGTCTAATAAAGGTATTGTTAGTAGTTGCATATATTAAAATGATATGTCGGACGAACCGTTAAACAGGGAATTTGCAATGAGACCACAGGGATAGATAGCCTTTCCGTCAATTGTCGAGAGGGGCTTGCAATCGCTGTTATCAAGATCGCTTGGACTAACATATTTGCCTTTCAGCTGGTTGGAATTAAGACTCTTGACATAGCGCCGGTGATTTTGGAAGAAATTGGTCAGTTTGTAGTACAAGAGCACAGTGGGCTCAAGATCGGCAGGAATTTCAAACTGGACGATACATTGTTTCTTTTGCGAGACGTCGGTCACACTGGCGTTGCTGGTGTTGTCGATGAAGGCGTAGAGAGGAGCTGTGGGTTTCGCATCCTTGTCATCTGCTGCGCGAAGATGGTAAGAGTACTTGTTTGAGGGAAGCCCGACGAAATTTGGAGCGGCATCAGCGGGGGACGGGGTGAGCTTTTCGCAGTCGGTGTAGTCGATGGTAATCTCTGTTACAAGGGATGAGCCCCAGATGAGAAGGCCACCGATGGGAGCGAAAATGATGCCGATGATAAAGAGAGTCGGGAGAACGGTCTTGGGGGTCAATATGGGCTGCCAGGCTTTGAGGCGCTGTTGCTTGAAGGCGGTATCTATAGGCACGAGTTTAAGTTGGCAGAGGAGATGGAAAGGGAGAGAGGGCCATACTTGCTGGGCGTTTCCAGCCGCCCTTTTCCTTGTTCTCAGAGTCTGCGTCCTTGGTGCGCTTGAAGAGACCCATGGCCGTTCAAGTTGAAGCTGTGAGTACACGTAAGCACCCATGTCCTTCGCTACTCTCCGTGACCTTTACCACAAAAACAGAGACCAGGGCCTCGACAACTTCCCAGCCATTGTCACCCAACATTTCAGAAATGCACTTGCATCCGTCCACGTCTGTAGCTTCCCCATTCCTCCCTATTCTCTTGTACTCAATCTTTTCAGGTCCCCCAACTCAACCTTCACCACCCACCGGAATCGTTCCCAGATGGTTCTCTCGTCCTTTTCCGCGCCATGATACAGGACACTTCCCTGCCTTCTACCCTATACCTTGCAACAAGTGCGGACGGCCATTGTGGCGGCTGGGGTATACCTGAAACCACTCCTGACCGGGATGTCGATTACTCACATCTGAGAGAGGCATCCACTTTCTGGGCTGTTTCAATACCTGGCTTGAGTGCATGGTGCAGCAGTGAATCACAAACCCCTAACTTGGGGCTTCGTCAACCCTCACAACCACACAAGTTCCCTCTCCCGGGCGTTAATCACATCGGCGTTCAGGTGAAGGTAAGCGAATGAAAATCTGCCCCATCGTCTCTTAAAGTCTTCTACAGGTATACGATCAAAATTTATCCAAAGCCCTTCGAGCCACTGATCTTGTGTCTTTTGTCGGAATACTGGATTCTGAGCCGTACGAATGATGCTACCATCTCGTTCAGATGACACCCTAACTCGTCCTCAGCCTCCAAAGCCGCATTGATTTGCCCGAGCCCATTCAAGTTCCGACTTTGCATGTCCTTTTTTCAACGCCCATACCAACAACAATTGTCCCAAGAATATTCCCCGAGCCTTCACTACTTCCGAGGGTCAATACCCTCCGAGAAGAAATTATAACGTGGATCGCAGATGAAGGACTGGCAGGAGATCGCATCGCAGCTGAATGGGTCCTCTTATGTGCTATTGCGAGAGTGTGAGTGTTATATTCCTCCCCAGAGTTACCTATTTCTGACACTTTCATTTTGCCAGTCATTCGAGGCATCCTCCAATTCTCCCGCTATCATTGACAATCTCTGGCTTTCCGTCCAATCCAGAAAATCTTCAGGCCACTCCTGCCTTGTATCGCGTACTTTCTCATTTATTCCCGATTGTTACACTTCACCCTCTTGCCCTCCATACCCTGAACAACACACCTTTTCGCCCCAAGTCAGAAGATGAGGGCCTGCATAGCGGTCTGCTCCAGCAACCGAAAGGCGCCATCCTTCTACTCACAGAAGGAGCCGTCACGGAGGGCGGTATCCTCGACGAAGGCAAGGTTGTTCCCGTTGTTCTTGATTCTAAAACTCATCAAATGATTCTGAATATAGGTGTGATGAGCATTCGTTCCGTGCAGCAAATGATGAATTATCAAACCCTGGAATACATATTTCCTTTTAGCAGATTTGAATTTGAAACCGATGTCAACGTTATCATAGCCACTGCGGGTAGGCAGAGCACGTTTTTTGAGGTAAAATGTGCTATTGAGGGTTTCTTTGAATATCACAACTCACAACTATCTTAGACGGACATCAACATTCCCTTTAGACCTGTAATCTCGGAGGGTGTCGCCAATGATCTATACAAATCTGTCGTTGTTCCTTCAGAAGAAAAGCTTCTTTTCTTTAGACAACTTGTTGGTGGCTCAAAAGTTGGTAACGTCACAGTCACAGAGGCTTTTGGAAAGGTCAGATAAATTGATTCATCTCAGCTCATCCACTGAACAAATTGGCAGTATATTGAAGATGACTTTGTTCGAGAAAGAGCCTTCAGCTCAGAGAAGGCGAACGGGGCCACTGGGGGGTTTACAGCAAATCATCTTGTTCAAAGGATGCTTATTGCTCGGTCAGGACTGGCCTCCTTTTCAATCTGAAATTATTTATAAATTTTCTTTCCTGTTTTTAGTTTGGTTGCCCTTTCTCTGCATCAAGGAGAGCTTACGGCAGAACATTGGCGGAGAGCAAGAGAACTTGATCAGCAGACAAGAAACTCTTCATGAAATATGATGATTATGAGAGTATGTTAGCTACTTGGTGTTGATTTGTATTGGCTTATAAGTACTGCATAAAATATATACATGAGAAATGAGATTGAAAGTGCTTGAAGGTGGTTCACAAAACAAATGTCATACGGAAATATATATCACAAAAAAAAAAAAAAATCAGGATGACATTGCTGGCTTGAATTTGGACCGATGAGCGCTGGCGGTCTTTGAGGGGGGTTTGGAGCTTGACACAGTAGTTGATTGAAAATCGTATCGTGAATGAAGCAGAGCAGCTGGGTTACGAGCACTATTTAAACTAGCCAGTTCATCAATTTGTTTTGCAGAGATATAAGAAGTGCAAACCTCATGGCATCCCTTTGGTGCTGGATACATAACTGCAGAAAATGTTGACCGTACTTTTCCCACCGGTCATTTACGATCGCTTCTTCCTCTTCAAGGCCAATCACATTCTTGAACGAATGATAATCTGGTGAAAGAAATGAAAGAGTTAAACATGGTTGTCGTTACAAAGTAAAAGGAACGCACCAGTTGGACACAATGTACTCAGACATTGCAAAACTGTTTCATTCAAAACATCGTTTGGATCCGTTAAATTCTGCTTGGTCGCGAGCTAGAAGAGATACTCAGGATTGGTAGGTATGGAGGCAGAATGAGCAAACCTCAGTTCGAAGTGCCAGCATTTTCTCATACAATATCTCTGGCGTCGCCGACGATGAAACACTGCTTGGTGAGAGCAAGAAAGGTGTCGTGGTTTTGGACGAATAAGAAGTGGTATTGTTGATGGTGGAGAGCGAAGTACTTCCAGTGGGATTCACGGAATCGTCATTCTCATACATATCGTCAAAAAAGTCGATTGGATCATCCTCCACGGCTGCCTTTTGTTTTCCTTTTCTCGATCGAGGAGGGGCACTGATTGATTCTCCGACAGCCTTTTTCTTCCGTGATTTTCGTTCGCTTTCAAGTTTGGGACGCCAATTCAGGATCAAGTTCTGATGTTGGTTAATGAAGGGTGTAGCATTAACTCCAAGCTAAACCAGAGCATAGTCAGTATCGAATTGTCTTGGGATTGCAATATATATCTTACGTCAAGGTAAGCGTTATGAAACCCACTTCTATTCTTGAGCGAAATCGTGGTTATAACGTCGTTGAGCATAAGCTTGTCGAGCATGAGCTCGAGCAATTCCTTAGGCATTGTAGAGCATGAGTTGTATTGAGGTAGCTTGTCATGTTGCTTCATTCTGATGTCCGAGGTGTTTGCACCACGTAGAATAGCCTCCAGGTGTGAACGGGTGACTCTTTCACCACAATCCTGGATGAGACATTGCAGGAGCTTTATGGTGTCCTGAGCATGGCTTGTGACATCTTTTCGAACAGTTTCCCGGCCATCTTCACAGATGTCGCATCCCATTGCACACTGCGACTTGTCAAACTTTTCATCAAAATGATGAAGAATTTGAACGCGGCGACATTCCGAAGTGTTTTCACAGAAACGATAAACTTCTCGGGCAGCATTTTCTTGCCTCTTGATACTGTCGGCAGTCGCATCCTCTGACTTCTTAATTTGGCTGATGAGCTTTTGGAGGTCAGATGCTGAAAAGACTGGATAGATGTCAGGTGCGAAAGATAAGGAACGGGAAAATAGCATACACATAAGACAGTCTGCTGGTCTCCCATCACGCCCTGCCCTGCCAGTTTCCTGGTAATAGCTATAGAATGTAAGTATATTGACGGGGGAGGGGGATCAACAATGCATAATATGCTCACCCTGACAGAGATTTGGGCATGTCATAATGGATAACAAAGCGGACTGGTAAACAAAGGCACGGGAAGGTAAGACGGAGAAATAATAAGGAATAGAAGCTAACCATCAGCTTTGTCAATTCCCATTCCAAAGGCAATCTCAGGTAGTTATGAGTCAAACTGATGTGGAACGGTAAAAACGAATGACTTACTGTTGCAACAATCAGTGGGACGTTACCATTCCGCCAATTATCAACCGTTTTCGCCTTTTCATCCGGGGGCATACCTGCATGGAAGTGAGCAGCGTTTAGCCCCTTTTCACGCAATGATTCAGCCACCGATTCACAAGTCCTTCGTGCATTACAATAGATAACACCAGCTTTACCCCTGTGCTTTCCACTGATGAAGGCCACAATATCGATGAGTGGATTCGATTTTTTTTTCTGGACGAGGTACTTGAGGTTAGTACGGTTAAATGATTGCGTCAAGAACTCGTGGTCATGCTTCAATTTCAGCTGCGCCTTGATATCTTCGACAGTGCGCTCATTGGCAGTAGCGGTGAGGGCCATAATGGGGACGGATTCATATGTGTCGCGCAAGGATCCAAGAGCGGTATACTAAGGATGAATTAGCAACTGTAGAAGATCCAAAGTCAATGGTCTTACGGCTTCTCGAAAATCTTGTCCCCAGGTAGAGATACAGTGAGCCTCGTCAATAACGAAACGTGCCAAATCGTTGTTTTTATATAATATCGATAAGATGTTCCTAGTTGTTGTACTTTGTTGCAGCTTTTCAGGTGTGACATACCACAAGCTTGGTTTGTCGTTGCTGGCGACCAGAGCATTCCAGTCATCGCTACCGGCGGCATGATCAGAGAGCAGAGCCTTGACCTTCTTGCTTGTCAAACTTTGGACTTGGTCCTTCATCAAGGCTACAAGAGGAGAAACAACAACAGTTACGCCTTTTGTTTTTCCCGAGGTGCAGACAGCAGGCAATTGATAGCACAGACTTTTCCCGCCACCTGTGGGCATAAGAACAAAGACGTCCTTCCCATCCAACGCAGCCGTGATGGCCTCCAGTTGATTTGGGCGAAATGCAGTGAGATTAAACACATCAAGCAGTTGTCGTTTGATCTCGGAGTAGTAAGTCGTTGAAGTCAAAGAAGGATTAGGGTGAACGGAGTTTATCAATGGAAGAAGTGCCGTGGTTGTTGGTGCAGCTGTGTCCGGAGGAATAATCAACCGGGGGTCGTGTATAGATATATCCTCCATTCCCTCCCAGTAGTCGTCATCGCTAGCTGGATCGTCACCAGAAGGGAAAGCCACATCATTTGAGACCGTGATTGCAGGAGTTAGGGCGCGGTCGGAACGTTCCCTCATATTTGATGGAATTGCTTGTTCCACAACGACCGGTTGACAGGGATGGTGTTGTATGTGTCTGTCTGTAGGCAATTGGGTTTCAACATTCCCCCTGGCCTTCGCGAGTGCATCAAGACGCAGACGGATCACCTCCCTATTCGAAGTATGGCATGAACTTTCTGTCGACAAGAAGGTTGAAAGACTAACCTAATTTCCTCGAGAAGGGCGATATCTTTGTTTCTGTCCTCTCCATTATGGAATAGTAGACATTCTTCTGTGATCCAGTTGCGGAGGTCAAGACCATATATTTGATATTGTTTTAATGTTTCAAGAGATTTCTAACAACAACGGTCAGCAATACATAGTGGCAGTGGAAATAGTGGCAGTGGAAATATTCGTGATACTTACAGAAGCAAGATCGCTGTGCCTTTCAGCTTCACGTGGTAGATGAGATGCAGCAGAAGAACTATTGATCTTCACCGAGTTCCCCAAGACATTTTCCTTCTCTGTTTTTTGTCGCTTCGAAGGGTATGGTTCATCAACAACGGAGAATCCGGAAGAGTCCCGCTTAATACGATTGCCAGGAGTGGGAGGGCCAGAGTCACTTGAAACGTGCACCACCTCCTGCCTTGATTTCACCGGGGCAGGCTTTGATTCCTGAAATCCAGCAGTGGAGAAGGGTGCCAATGGAGGTCTACGTGCTAATAGTGACGATAAGGGAGCAATAACAGGTAGTCCCAATGAAGACATACAAGGCTCATGCTTTACTGTTGTTGCTATAAATGGCTTGAATTTGGTGCTCTGATGACAGTGAAAATTAGGGCGAAACACAACTGCCTGACAATTCGACTTACTTTGAAGGTTGTTTGGTGTTTGGAAGGAGCAGAACCTACAGAGAATAAGTCTATGGGATTAATACCAGCAAAGGAGGAGAAGACGCACCCGACATGATCTCCAGAGACCTGTGGAATGCCGGAAGACAGGTAGGGGAAGCGTGACTGGAATCAGGCACACGGTTGTGACTGACGCGTCAGTCATGTGATTGACGCGTCGTTGTATGACACTTAGGACATGACATCTCCTGGTTCACCCACACTGCTTCTTCTCTTTATTGGTCAACCATGGGCAAAGGAATATTTCCTCAGATGTCAACGCCTGAAATTATTAATGCCCTTGCTGGATGGAGCATCTCTGTCAACCCAGAACAACTCAAATCTCCAACTCCAGACTTCGTTGAGGGCGTGTATTGCGCATGCCTTCAGCAAGTGACAGGGTTAAGCCACGAGTCACTGAGAGACCCCGTACAAAATGCTTTGAATTCTTCACAAGCAGAGGATAAAGTGTGTATCGTGTACTCTACACGTTCAACTAATTCGAACTAACGGCGCTTAGGACCTCTATACATCCGCTCTAGCCAGCAATATAATTCTTTACCACTTGTGAGGAATTTAACTGCGCACTGTTATTTGAGTTTGACCAATCATTCTAGAACGCGCTTTGCCAAGGCGGCACGAGTCGAAGATTTTAATGGGAGGGACCTTTTCAGTCCTGACCGAGAACGAACTAACCTGCTGCTGTCGGCATTCATTAATTTTGTCAAATTTACGGAACAGTATTGCGATACATTTCTGAAAGACCTGCGAGAACGCTCAGACGCTCTCGTCGTACAGAGGGACAATATCACAGATCAGTTGAACGAAACTGAAGCAAAGTTCAATGAGCTGAGGTAGGTCCGATCACCCAGATTACTCGTGAACGATTGATTAGAGTTCTCACAGTGCAAGGATAGAAAAAGACCAACCTATTTGCGAAAGGTTAACCGCAGAAAATGCCAATTTGGCGAATGCCCTCTTCGTGACCAGGGATGCTCAAGTGAGGGCCGTTGCGGATGTCGAACAATACAAAACAATCAGGAGTGAACTCACTCACCGGAAGGCAAGTCTCGCGATGCTCATTTCCTTTTACTTTCAATAGTTTACTTTATTTCTTCAAAAAAGGAGGCCCTTCATGGTGAGATTAGAAGCATCGAAGATGCTATTGCTCGTACTCGTGCTCGCATTGTCCAGTCTCCTGAAAGAATAAAGAAAACGATTTCAATTATGTCTACTACCGCAATGGAAGACAAGAAAACAGTTACGCTGCACGAAGCAAAAGCTCGGGATCTACAGGCCAAAATAAATGCCCTCTTAAACATCGAAAAGGTTCGTTTGTGTGACAAGCCTGGTTCTTATTTTCTAACGGGTGCGTCATTAGGATGTGCGAGGATGCATTGAGCAAATTCAAACAATCGAAAGAGAAGTCCAGTCTCTTGAACTGTCTCAGAAGGCGCTCGGACAATTACGAGATTTGCGAGACGAGAAAACCATCGAACGAAACGAACTGCGATTGCGACAGGAGGTAAGAATTCTCTCAATCGAGGACCATCTACTTATAATATTATGCTAGCGCGTTAACGACCAACTGGCCAACGCCAAAGGCAAGCTCGAGAGGGCACAGAAACATGCTGAAGACAAGAAACTTTCCAGTCAAAAAACCATTGAACGATTGCAGCAAGAGTATGACGAGATGGTCGTCGAGAGAAGAGAGAATGATAAACAAATCGAAGAAGTACGCGATCAGGCGAACCAAGTAGAGGCAAAGGTCTGCACGAATGCCCAATGATTCGTTGATGTAGAGTTGACCTTTTCTTTGCAGATGAATGAACACCTCAAGAAGAGCGAAACAGAGCTGAATGAATTACTAGCCGAATATTGGAAACTGCGACGTGAGACAGGTACATTTCTTTCCTCTCCATTGGTTGAATGTATTAACCACCTCAAACCTAACGGTAGACATCTACATGGAAACTCTGGCCAACAAGTTGAACATGCGAGTCATATCGGACTGATTGAAATGTACATTACGTGTGAATTTATAGGGTACACTTGCAATGTGATACCCACCGGTTATTCGTTTTTCATCCATCGCGTTAGAGTTCGTCAGTTCGACAATCTTCACAAAACCATTCCCCTCCAGGTGGTTTTGTTAACCCAACGCAACCGAGGTGAAACTGACCAAGATGACAATTAGCATGCTTAATAGAAACTTGGAAAAGGAACAATACCGACCCATTCACGCTCGCAGGTTTCGCTATCACACCCAATCATCTAGTAGGGAATCAATTTCAGAAGCCGAGGAATCACTGAAGGTTACTCACTTCTCCAAATGAAATTCGATTGCAATAACAATATAACTTTTCAACTGGGTGAGGCGGGATCGTGATTACGAGTGAAGCGGAATCATTTCCTCTGTCGTCCTTTCCCTCTGACCCAATTCCATTCTTTTGAAGCACAGATATGGATTGGTCCCCAACCATTTCACCGTCGATTTCAATGGGAGCTACATTGCGGCTTTTGCGTGGCCACTCTGGTATCGGCAGCTCTGGGAGCATGACACCTAACCCAACAAACGAACGACTTGTTTCCTGAGATAATGAGGCTTCTTGCTCCTTAATGGCCTGATCAAGAAGGCAGATATGCCTTTCCACCTGTAAAATAGATACCAATGATTGCTAGGTTCATCTCGGTGAAGGGTTTCGTTACAGAGTCATGATTTGCCTGAGAAAGATTAACTTTCTCTTGCGAAGCACGCAGCAGCTCTTCGGCCATCCATGCGACATGAGATAGCATCTCCCGAGTAGTTTCTGGCGTCTGAGACAGTTCTGGGGGAACGGATCCAGGTATTCGTGTCGCTGGTGAAGAAGGTGATGCTCTATTGCAATGCGGAGAAAGCTTGTCGCTCTTTTCCGGACGTAAATCACCATCGGCACTCTGTACTATTACTGTCGAGGGATACAGTTCCTTCGATGCCTTAAGTTCATGGCTGGATATACCAGCCAAAGTCTGGCGCTGCTTGATGTACTTTTGCAAAGTTGGCAGAAGGCGGGCACTCCACACTGATGAGAAGAGTTAGCAGCATTATAGAACATGGCTTGCTCTCCTCACCGAGTGTCTGCTCGTCAAGTTGACGCATCAGTGAGAGTTGTCTCTGCAGCGTCAGAGGGAGTTGTTCAATGGCTAGCGACATATTAGTATTGTCCAACGCACACGCAAACGGAACCCCCCCGACCTTCGAAATGTGCTTCACGAATGGCGTCCCATACCTCCTGTTCCTTCTCGGCACTCTGTTTCTCAGTAGAAACGGTCTCTCCTTCCGTCGGAACCGACCCGGTTTCAATGTCTTCGTCAGCAAATGCTTGTTCGCGTCTGCGTTTACGAGACGACATGCCAGTCTATGGCAGTTGTGATTCTGAAATGAGGAATCAGGACAGCTCTTGAACACGTGGCCTATGCCTTATCGAGACTCGAGACCTAATAAATCCATCAAAAATCCATTCCACTCCACTCCAGCATTGCACTTTTCTTGCAGGATCATTGTGGTTTTCTGTTCATTGGCGCAGGCCCCATCATAATTGTCAAGATTTGTAATGATGTCAAAGTTCACAAAGCAAACATACAGAAGTTCCACTGCACCCATTATTATGATAACTATGCAAATTGATATTCCATAGCAAAAGTCAAAAATAAAATTGCAAATACTTAGACTTAGGCATGCTGCATGAGAACCAGACTGGGAATCCTGGACATCGTGCACCATTTTTGAAAGAAGGAACTTGGAGTCTATGCCAATTGGGGATTCTGTGGGGAACAAGTGCTTAGTGACATGAAAATGATGTCATACTTATTACTATATGTGCCTAATTACACAGTTATATATAAAGTGATCCTGTATGCTTAATAATTACTTTCAACAAACTTTCAATTCTAGTGATAAATAAATGACATTCATCAAGGATGGCCTGTCAGATCATTGTAGCTATCATGACTTATGAGGATGTTTTATATACACCTTGCTGATTTTCTCTGTTGGGTGCTATATATGCATTCATCCACTAAATGATTGAATTCTAGATATGGAAACTTGAATGCTTTATCTTGCTTGAGAGCTTATTTAAAAGGAAAGCAACAACTTCATTTCAATAATGCATCACTTCAAATAACAGTATAGAAAGACATGAAAGAAAAAGGATGATTTGGGTAGACAAAGATTTAAGACATGGTAAATGAAAAAAGAAAATTACTTGGTATCTGGCACTGGTTATCCTGCCTTGCCAATGTTGCCATCAACCCCCTCTTGATCTTCATTCCCAAGGCCACCTCCATTCACCTCCTCAGCTTGTTCATCACTAAGTGGAGTTTGCTTCGGATACATTTGAGAATAAGCTGGATACTGTGGTGGGAGTGGGCCCCCATCAGGTCTTGGAATGGCATAGGTTGGATGATAGGGCATGGTGGCCAGTACAGTTGCTTGATAATACCCTTGACCTGTGTACTGGTTGTTTTCACCATCAGCAGAACCATGTAGCTGGGGCTGAATGGGAGGTACTGAGGCCAGGAAGTATTGTGGAACTGGGTAGACAGGAGGAGGACACTCCCCTGGCTTCAGGACTGGATGTGAATATTGGCCATAGAATCCTGGAGGGTAACCCATATGCACATAGGACCCTGGACCTGGTGGCGGAATATTGTGTGAGACAGGCATACCCTCATCGGCATGGTCGACGATGTTGCCTACATGATCTCAAGATAATTAGAGATAGTTGTAGATGGGAATGCCAAGCAAGCGAGACACACCTTTTCCATCGCGCTTCTTGTAGGGACCCCGTTTAATCCCTTTTTTGCGCTCCTTCCTCTGGGAGTCAACGCACTCTTCGGAAATACCGTACTTTACACAGCGGAGACAGGGACGAGCGTCGTCGCACTTCTTGCAGGCCTTCTGGCAATGGGTGCAAGCATTCTTGACTTGTCTCCGCTTTGAACGAAGAGGCTGTTGTGTGGGGTGGAGGGCATTGGGGAAGGGGTAGATATGCATCGGCATTCCAGAGAAAGCAGCGGAATGCAGAGCAGGAGATGTAGAGATTGAGAGGGGTTCGAGTGGCTCCTCGCCGGTGTCTTCGACGGAAGGCATGGGAGAAGGTTGAGTTCGTCTGATGACATAAACTGGCCCTCTCGCGTGAGACTGTCATCGCACTCGCCTCGTCCTCGCTGCAAACAGTCCTCGCTCCCTCCTCGCAGCGAGCATACACATTGCCGCCATCAACCTCGTCTGCACTCCGCCAACTCCGCGCATATCAACATTTGTCACACACGCGCTTGTCTCCCAAAACCAGCATGGTCCTCAGGCCAGACGTCCTTAACGCTTTCCAAAACCTCGGCATCGACGTCGACGCCGACCTTGCGACGGCAACCAAGGCGTACAAGCGGCTTGCTCTTATCCACCATCCGGACCGCAATCATGGTGACCCAGGTGCCACCCAACGCTTCCAGCAGGTGCCTCTTTCCCCGAAATTACGAGTACCCCCGTATGTTTTCTCACACCCACCCCACAGATCGGTGCTGCGTGGAATATCTGCCAGAGACATTTCGACAATCCCTCATGGAGCCATGTCCCAGAGTCCTCTGGTAGAGCCTTCAATTTTGACGACGATGATATTCCCTTGGACGAAGACGATCTTTACGAGTTTTACATGCAAGTCTTTATTTTCTCTCCGAAACCCTTCATTTTTAAATACTTTTTTGGGTCCAGGTTCATGTTTGCGGAGACTTTGTTTAACCGATATTCGCGAGCAAGTGGCCAACGTCAGTAATACAGCAATCTCGAACCTATAATCGCCCATTAACCCAATACACAAGGCTATCGCTCTGAACGTTCTGGAGCTGCAGGTGCAGGCCCTTCTGGTTCTTGGGGCGACTTGGGGGAGTATCGCGACAAAAATGCCGAGCGTCAAAGAAAAGAAAAAGCAGAATATGAAAGGCGTAAACGCGAATTGGGTCAGATATACATTTTCTCGCAGGCCGTTATAATTCTCACACATGGCATCCAGAACTTGAAATTGAAGAAGAAGATCGTGAACGGGAGAGGCTGGCAAAGAAACAGAAAGCAGACCAAGACCGCCAAGCCAATGCTCTTGAATATGCTTTTCAGGTAAGTATTACATCGTCTAAACCTATGCCAACCCTACTCAAGTCTGTTAGTCTGCCCACGCTGGGAACTCCGCTGCTGTGAAACAGGTCATCCTAGAGCACGATCTTGATGTAACTTCACCACGAAAACGCGGGAAACAAGCCAAGAAGCAGGTCGATCCAATACAACATGATTCACTCCTGCATGTTGCCGCACGAAACTGTGATGAAGAATTGGTAATATTCCTTGTTGAACGAGGTATGTCCTACTATATCCACTTTCTCTAGGGCGCTTCGACTTTTATCCACAGGTGCAAGTTCCAACATGTTAAATAAGGAGCTACTCTCACCCTTTCATGCGTCGATCAAAGCCGGGAACTTGCCTGTTGTGCGTTTCATTATGGAGCGCCGTGGAAGGTCATTCGATGGTTACCACCCCTCGAAAGCGGCTCCTTCCGGACAAACACCGTTGCAACTAGCCATCGAAAGTGGTGTTGCACCTATGGTCGACCTTTTTGTAAAGGACGCGACTACGCACGATGTCGCCCGGTGTTGGAAGGCAGAATCCATGTCCGAAGAGATCAGAGATATTTTACGCACCAAGGTCAGTATATTTTGTTCCTCTCATTGAATAATGATGATAAATCTATGGCACCTTTCATAGAAAGGTTTTATATCAACAGAAGATCCGGAAGGCAATACGGATGTCACAACTTCCCTTTCAAAGAAAATACTCCGTCAGCAAGAATTGGCACAACAAAAGGCAGCTCGAATCGCCGAAGAACACGAGCGTGCAGAAATTAATCGACAGAAACGGGAACGACAACTCGCCAAACGTGCTGAAAGGGAACGTGAACAATTGGCAGCTCAGCAGGAGGCGAAACGTAAGGCGGACTTGGAGGACCGTGAGCATCAAAAACTGGAGAGCATTCGTAGAGCACAAGAGGAAGCTCGAGAAGAAGCCCGTTTGAAACAAGAGGCTCGTTTAAAGGAGGCACGTTTAAAGGAAGAGGCACGTTTAAAGGAAGAGGCTCGTTTAAAGGAAGAGGCTCGTTTAAAGGAAGAAGCTCGTTTAAAGGAAGTGGCTCGCTTAAAGGAAGAGGCCCGTTTAGAACAGGAAGCTCGTCTGAAGGAAGGAGCTGGTCTCATGAGAGAGACGGAAACACGTTTGAAGGTAACCAAACTTGCGGAGGTTGCACAACAAAAAAAGGTGAAGACAGAAAAGCTTGCGCCTGCTTTACTAAAAGAAAACGAAAAGAAAATCCAGGAGACGAGCACGCCTCCCCCCATTATGCCTTTGACAAATGCAATCTCAACAGAGGCAAAAATGAAAGGTCCGAGTCGCAAAGTGGGCCTGACTGAGGAAGAGAGGAAAGAGATGCGTCTGAAACAAAAGGAACGACGCAAGTCGAAGCTGGCTGCAAAACGACAGGATCTCAGGGAAAGTCAAACTCTTGGAGTCAAACCAACGACTGTGGGAGAGAAAGCGCTACCTATGACCACGAAGGCAAATGCAACGGTGAATATTGAATTCATAGGTTTTGGATTCGTGTCTTACAGGTCATACAGAAGACCTTGGAGATGACGGATGAACACCAAAAGGAAGAGGTCAGGAAATCACTCTTTTCTAGAATCCTACCCTGGTGGTTCATCTATTTTCTTTTTTTTAGCTAGAAGCCGTACTGCGCAAGCGGGCTGAGCAAAGTGCGCGAGACAAGGAACGTCACCGTCGCTTGCTGGAAGAACGGGCGAAAAAGAAAGCGAATACCGAAAACGATGCTGACTCTGCTGAATATATCCCGCCAACACCGGTTTCCACGCATACTACTGCTCACAAACCAATTTCCAAAAGCAAATTCAGACAAAACCCGTAAGTGATTGTTTGTAAGTTTGTGGGGATCAGTATCCCCTGACTACCTTGCCAGTCCATCATTATTCACCACCCAAGTGGCACCAATCCCTTCCAACGGTTTCTTAATCCCCATGGAAGACGTCCAGACGTGTATTATGCCTGATGACCTCTTCAGGGATGAGAAACCTATCCTGAGCAGCAAAACTGCGATACTTGTCCCGGCTGTTTACGACAATACGCCCGACGCGTCTCCTGCACACACTCCGGGCAACCGCGTTCGCCGCAGTCGATATTTCCATTGATATAGTCGTACCATACGCTTCCTACTCTACGATTTCTTGATTGTACATACTTACTTGCCTTATAATGTTTCTTTGCAAACTCAATTGCCACGAAAATGCCACCACGGCCAAACAAGGGCAAATCGCAACATGAGGTGAATTCGGCCAACAAACATTGACCTGCGCGCCAGACACCCTCCGCCAGCCGGTTTTTCCTCTGGGAGACCCGTCATTTAGAACCTCAGCATCTCTTATAATTTTTCTTTCTCCTCTCTTTCTTCTCTCCCTGTTTTTCTTCTTACGGTCTTTTACGACTCCATCTCATGTCGGCTCCCCCATCCCCCCGTATCGGCCAAACAACAAAGCACGATGTTTCTTACAAGAAAAGAGATCGAACAGCAGTCCTTGCGATCCCAGCAGAGGATGATAAAGCTGTATTGGATGGGGAGGTCCGCTATGCACGCGAATATCTTCCTGCAGAGGAGACACTCACGGAACAGGTAAGCTTGGTGTCGAGTTTCGCTAACAGGACCTCAGTCATTCTTTTACAGCACCACCATATTAACTTAAACATATCCATCACCGAAGATTCTTCAGTTGAGCCCGACCAAACCGTCTCGCGTTCTGCATCTGCAACCTCATCTCTGGATCCTTATTACTTTGGCATTCAGTCTGAATCCGATTCACCCATACCCCCTATGCCGCCTACGTCTATATATCTCAGCACCACCCCAGACCACCCTCCACTCAATGAACCAGTGACACCTGCCCGAAATCCAGCGATGATCGACAGGCGCGGCCTTGTTGGAGTAGGGGAATTGGCAACCCCCCGTTGGGCACGCGGTGGCGACAGAGGGAGTGAGCCTGAGGAACCTGGTTCGGATGGTGAAATCGAAGGGTATGACGTTATTATACCAGAAGGCGTTGAAGAAGATCAGCCCGATAGCCCATGGACTATTGAAGCCATTGATGGTGAATCATCAGAGAAAGAGGAGGTATGAAAAGTCAATTATTCTCCCCGAACTTTTGCTCAAATTTCTATACAAGATTTCACCTTTGCAGCCTCAACCCCGCACCCTCCGTACCCGCCCATCCCTCGCAGACGAGAGTGGAGGCGAAGAGATCCTATACCCTCGAAAACCTAACAGTGCCTTCCCCGAGTCAACGTTATATCCATCGGAGGAAACACCAAAGATTTCTCGTGCACTCGACCACCTCTCAGTTTCAGAAACCAACACGTCCATGCCGCCACCGAGTGCCTTTAATCAATCGACTCGCAAGGCTAGAAAACGTTCTTCAGACGAATTTGAAATGGACCAGACTGGTTCTTTGGTTTCTAAACATTCGAGGTCGGCTTCAACATCCAAAGAAAAAGGGATGGATGATAAAGTGGCTGCACGTAAGCACCGTAGTCTTAATGTCAACACGGACGGTAAAGCGAAGGACCGTCGTCGTGAAAGCAGTGGAATAACCATAAATAGCAATAACAAGACCACTCCATCGTCCAACAGGACTCCCGAGCGGCATGTCCGGCAAACTTCTATTGGCTCCTCGTCCTCAAATATTCCCGATAGTCACCCACGACGTGTACATACTACGGATTTCTCGCATCTTCCCCCTTCCCCTTCGTCCTCTTCGATCCAACAATTCTTACGCAACACCGCAACTGGTGGCACCTCGCAACCTTCTTCCCTTCACCGGTCTTCCAAGGATAATCTACAGACCCATGCATCTCCAAACGTAGCGCATTCCTTGCTCCGTGGTACTCAGGAAGGCTGGTCCGCTTTAGATGATGAAGCAACTGCGGAAGCACTGCGGAAGCTCGACGGTCTTACAGGGAAAGGAGCACGTGCGCGTGCTAGCGTTGGAAGTTTCGGACGCCCTTCCAGTTCAAGTCGTCCAGGTACGCCTTCTGGCAAAGCAGGTAGTCAATGGGAAGGTCACAGCACATCTGACTCTGGGAAATCAAAACGCGGCAGTGGCAATGTGAAGGAAAGTCCCCATGTCAGGTTGGAATACACTCGTGGAGGGCTTGTCGCAGCGAATCCTGATGTCGTTGAAGTTGCCGATCCTTCTGTGATCGCTACCAGTAGTGACGAACAGTCGAATGTGCCTGTGGTGGACAAGACACCCAAGAAGTCAAGCACCGGTGCGCGACTGAGTTTCACACCTAAGCGTGGTTCCACCTCCTCGACCACATATACCAGCACCCCCAGCTCACGAGACTCTGCGTCAATGTCTGCAGCTACCAGTGTGACTTCCATGTCTGCCACCTCGGGTCGACATTCTTCAAACAAAGGTAGAAGAAACAGTGCAGGTAGTGATATCTCCAGCGTTCATTCAACAGATGCTTCTATCAAGGATCGTGTGGCATCTATTGCCGCCCATGGTGATGCGAACGAAGAAGGCGATGTCCCACCCGTCCCACCGTTGCCCAAAGATTTGTCCACATATCGTTCTCCGCCTAGCACATCTGTTGGCCTCACCTTCCCGTCCATCTCCATTGACGATAAAGACAGAGTAACGAATAACGAACCACAGCTGAACAGAACCATCTCTCTGGATGTCCCACCCTACACAAGTCCTATCATCTCTCCACCAACGTCCTCCAGCCGCCGAGAAAGTCAACATTATTCCTCTAATTCTGCAAACGAAGCCCCACCCGCGGTTCTTAAGACCCCCTCGAAGAAATGGAGTTTTTCGAGTGCCTTGAATCTCAAGTTATCAGGCTCTCCTTCGTCTTCATCAAGCCAGAAGTCTGGTTTTCCTTTGAGTCCGCGATCCGTCACCTTTGGCCAACAACTTCGTAAATCTACTTCGAAAGATCAACAATTGTCCTCATCCTCGACAAAGGGCCCATGGTCACCAAACCAACCAGACGCAATGGCCTCTGCTGGTTCATTGGCGTCCCTTTCATCTATTGGATCGGTTAGAACAACACCAGCTCAGGTACCCAATATCTCGAAGACACCAGAACGATCCCATCATCCCAGTCGTCCTGGGACAGGTTCAAGTGCCAACACAGCCCAAATGGCATCCGCCCTTTCGGCCCCACCGGCTGGTGCGCTTAGCCCTACTTCATCCATCCGTCGAAGCCATTCAAAACGATTGACGCCATCTTCAATCCCTTTTTTCCGTCGGTCGTCTTCGCAATCAATGCAGCTCCCACCTTCGAATGGAACCCTTTCTTCCTCACCTCCAACCTTCCCAGGTGTTTTATCATCCAACCAACTCAATTCAAAGCAAATTAGTCCTCCATCACAGGATCACAATTCCATCTCAACCTCTACACCCGGCACAACGCATAAAAAATCTTCAATGCTTAGTCTAGGTTTACCTTCATTGCTTAAATCAAGTTCGAGAAGAAGCCTGCATGCTGATGCAAAAGATGCTGCCAAGGAAGCCCAGCGGGCAAAGGACGCTGCTCGAGAGCTGGAGAAGGAGAAGACAAGGCTCGAGAAGGAACGACAAAAGAAAGAGGATAAGGACCGCAGTGAGAGCCGGATATCTGTCATAATCAACAGAAAGAGAGGCAAGGTTCGTTGTTTTGACCATTCGACTAATCGCACATACATTTCTGAAAATGCAACCTCAGACTCTGTCTTCTACCGACCCAAGAAAACCCAAATCCCCGGTTAGTTTACCACCAATGCAGATGGCTGCACTGGAGCCAGTGACCGCCCAACGCGTGGCCAAGCTCAAATCCTCCATGCACAGCACTCCAGCTGCTTCGTTGTCGAATCGGACGTCGACCTCTTCAACGTCATCTCGGTTAACATCTCAGACCGTTAGTTCTATGCAAAAACAATCTGATACCTCCCTTCGTAGCCGCAACCAGCTACCAACCATCGCGGGTTCCCCTTCCGTGGGGACCACAGGAACAAGTAGCTCTCGGACGTTACAGGACGGTAGAGATCCACCATCTTCCTTGTTGAATTCTACTTCCGGGCTTCCAAAGGAAACTCCAACCAAGATACCTCGCATTTCAAGTCGCACGTCTGCCGCGGCCTCGCCTACATTGAAAAATTCCGTCTCCACATTGACTACAAGGCGAACAAGTGGTTTGATGGCGTCGACATCTACTAATGTGTCACCGACCAGCTTTTCTACAAATGAATTCGGCGTGATGGAAAGCGAAGATGGGTCAACCCCCAAGGTGCGACAACCTTCTGGTGGTGGTTCTCCTTCCGTGTCAATCTCGCGTGTTCCTCGACAGTCCTCCGGTGCTGTTCCAACAGTTGGGACTTCTGTTCCTCGCAAAAGCAATCGTGATTCCGTTTCATTCATCGGTTTGCGTAAATCATCAACGAACTCGGTGGCTTCGCTCTCAACCCCCGCCGCAAATACAGAGCCATCGACATCCCACCACCGGTTCTCGGTGCTCTCCCCTTCAAAAGGACTAAAGCTTCTGGCGCCCAAGACCAGTTCAAGGACATCAACGTCTGGCCTTAATCAAAGCGTTCGTCAGTCTTCGGGCTCCCCCTCGTCATCGCGCCACTCCCTTTCGACACCTTCTCCAGCTCCAAGCTCTATTGAAGAAGACGAACTGCTCGGCGACGAAGAGATGTTGCATTACATAAGACGTCAGCATGCTAAGAAACTGGCCTCGGGAGCGAGTCAGGAAGAGTTGGATGATATGCTCAAATTCCCTGAGCCTGCGCCTCCTGGTATACCCTCTTCGCCCACCAGTAAGTAAATGGCTAAATGCATAGGAATCCATCCTTACTCACTCACTCCTAGGTATCCTGAAAGGTCCTCAGCTTGAAGCTCTTTCGGAGTTCGAACGCAAAGAAATTCTTGATTATCCATCCGTTTATTGTATCGGTACCAACAGCAGGAAAAAGCCGGCAATTCTTGACAATCCAACCAACAACTACGGATACGATGACGAGCGAGGAGATTACCTGGTCGTTAACCATGACCACCTTGCCTACAGGTACGAAATCATGGACACGCTAGGAAAGGGATCATTCGGTCAAGTTTTGCATTGTCGAGATCACTGCACTGGAGAATCGGTTGCTGTTAAAATCATCCGCAACAAGAAGAGATTCCACCATCAGGCTCTCGTCGAGATTAAAATTCTCGACAATCTCAGAAAATGGGTTAGTCTCATGGCTGGTCTTCCGCAATTTGTCTAAAGCTCATTTCTCGTAGGACGCTGATGAGAAGCATCACGTTATAAAGATGACCGAACATTTTTATTTCCGAAACCATCTCTGCATCGCCATGGAACTTCTCAGTATCAATCTGTATGAATTGATCAAGGCAAATGGCTTTGTGGGATTCACAACCGCCCTAATACGTCGGTTTACGAGTCAGATGCTGATGTCCCTGGCTCTCATGCGTCAGCATCATATTGTTCATTGCGACCTAAAACCTGAGGTATGCTCTCCAGATATCTCATAAAAGTTGATTCTCATTATTTCCTAGAATGTTCTTCTGCGCCATCCAGCCAAAAGTGGGATCAAAGTCATTGATTTTGGGAGTAGCTGTTTTGAGCAGGAAAAAAGTCAGTGTTCAATGGCATTAACCTTGATAATAAGTACTAAAGCTTGCGCCACTAGTCTATACCTATATTCAAAGTCGTTTCTATCGCTCTCCAGAGGTTATCCTAGGGATGAACTATCATATGGCTATTGACATGTGGAGTCTTGGTTGCATACTGGCGGAGCTATATACTGGTTTCCCCATTTTTCCAGGAGAAAATGAACAAGAACAACTTTCGTGCATCATGGAGGTACTGGGGGTACCCGAAAAAGACTTTATCAACCGTAGTTCTCGTAGGAAGCTATTCTTTGGTATGTCGTCCTAACGATTTCCTTGATCTACTTCTGACCGAGCATAGACAATACCGGTGCTCCACGGACTGTAATTAATTCTAAAGGTCGAAGACGGAGGCCCGGAACGAAGACATTGGCTCAAGTTCTCCGATGCAATGACGAGGAATTTGTGGATTTCGTTGCAAAGTGCCTCGTGTGGGACCCAGAGCGACGTATGAAACCACATACTGCCATGCGGCATCCGTTTGTGACAGCTGGACGCCGATTGAAGCCTCCAACGACGGTTACAAAATCCAATTCTTCAACCTTGGGTAGCAGGAGTAAACAGATCCTCGAAACCCCGAAGAAGTCCCTCATCGGTGCTCCAACCCCCCTCACCGCACGCTCTTCCAGAACTACGACGACAAATGGAGGTCCTACCACACCTAATAACTCACAATCTCATCCCATACCATCTGGATCGTCTCAAACATCCAGATCCTACCGCGCGTCACAGAGTCAAAGTCTCTCATCTTTTCATTCCAGTCGAACTTTGAGCGGATATGCTGTGAGTTAAATTCTCCTTAAAATACCAATTCCTCATTATGAACCCATGACTTTCTTCCAGTCAAGTACCAACAAATGATTACACCACGACCTTATTCCGTTCTTGACCCTTGTTGTGGCTGTTGCTGTATTTCACTCCTGTTCCCTCTTTCATGCATTCATTGGTATTCCTGCATTGTTTCCAATACAATATAGCTCGCATTTTAAATAAACAATCATTTGGCCTCCAACGATTTTTATTGTCTTGAATTCAAAATTTATCAAATTTTGGCATCTCCAGCTTCGTCCAGGCATCTCAACTTGACATAAACATCACTCCCTAGTGTATGGTGTGATTCAGTAAAGAAAACAAAAAGAAATAAAGAGCTGAGGCCATGAATTCTTACCCCAACCCTCCAGTGAGAAAAAATCCAGGGAACCTCCAAAATACCTGCCAACAAAAAAAAAAAAGCAAAGCAATCAATTGGCAAATATGAATGGATGAGAGATTATCCTTACATTGCATATAATCGACTCATGGGTAACCCATAACCAAGTCCAGCAATAGTACCCATCCCCGTCTGTAAATCCTTTCCAGTAATTTCTCCAAACACGTTGGCACCACCCGCAGAATTCCCACCAACAGCGGCGCTGCCACCAACATGCTGTGCAGCGTAAGGCCCACCGCCATCGTCGGCATTTCCCTCGGACCCTCTTCCGGCAGTGGTGAACGCATAAGAAAAGATGCGTGCCATATTTGATGGATGTACACCGCCTCCCTGATCTCGAATACGCATTGAAAGGTAGGTTGGCTCGTGCTTGAATTGGTTTTGCCGCAGAGCAGATGGGGGTGGTGAGATAGTAATAACCACGGGGGGAAGGGGTTTGCCGCGAGATTTGGTGTGACGTTCTACCGTCGCTCGAAATGAGTTCTTCAACACTTCAGTCAGAATATATTCCAAATGCACAGGAACGTAACTAGGAGTAATTTTTTTGGTCAAACACACGATGCGGATTGCAGTGAGTGGAAAACTTACGCGAAGACCGCATTGACGTCTCCGTCGACAATGATTTTAGGGCTTGCGCCTAGGGTAGCTTCACATAATTCTGACACGAATGAACCACACATATTTATCATAGATTTTGGCGAGCATTTCATGTCGACTATGCCTACATGTTCGTTGGGGGCATTCGGAGCGGTCAGAGCTTGAGAGACAGCAATGTGTTGTTCCGCAATGAGTCGCACCGAAATTCGATTACGGATGGCCCCGTCCAAGAAATCGGAAATTTGATTTGGAGACATATATCGAGAACATTCCTGGAATCTATCAATTTTTGTCATTCAAAGATAATGATAAGGGGCGAAGCACACTCACCCTTTTGCCATCGTTGGAATATCGTTCGCATGCCTCCCAACAAGCGCTGCCAAGTGCTCAACGAACTCATCGTTCTCCTGAAGGCTGGTAACTTGTGGGTGGGTCGAAAGCCAGTGAAAGCTGTCTCTGTATGCTTCGAGTGTTTTCGTTACATATGGGTTTGTGCCAACTATGAAAGGTAACGCCTCCAGTGAACGAACGCGAGTTGCAAGTCGTCTGGGAAGTTCGGAGAGCGCGTATGAGACAGAAGATAGAACGGAGTCTGGTGTAATGGGGTGACCGAAGGATAGAAGTTGCGTCAGGTTCAGAGGACGCGGAGGTGTTGACTGGTATTTCGCTAAGAGATCCATCACCTCAGGGGAGGCTGGCTCGGGGGCATGCCGGCGATGGTGGGTAGATATCCGACAACCACCACGCCCGAACGACGGCGGGAATACCGCCTTGCACCGTTCCAGAGGTGAGCGGCGAGACATTAGAACTGCCAAACGGGTATCATTTAGCTGGAACTTGAGCTCGTGACAAAACAGAATGAATAATGATTAAGTACATATACAAAGTAAAGTATTCTAATTGTAGACTTGATATAGAGGTCTACAAAACGCGTCAATGCCATAGAGAGTGGGGGAAAGGAAGTGAACCTACGTGCTAGAGAACTTGGTACCTTGCCTGACCACTTTCTCCACAGCATCCAAAAAGTCTCGCTCAGAAGCGACCTTTCGTCGGGCACGGATGGCAAACATGCCAGCCTGTTTCAAGTAAAATACGGATTCAGAAGTATAACCAAAGATCGTACCTCGGTGGCAACAGAACGAAGTTCAGCTCCAGTGGTATTGGGGCATAACCTTGCAATCAAGTCGAAACGGATATCCCTCTCGACACTCATGCTAGAAATCAAGAATAAGGGAAATAAGGGTACATTCAAAGCTGAATACAAACCTTCGTGCATGTATCCGCAGAATATGGGCGCGACCCTCATTGTCGGGGAGAGAAAACTCAACTCTTCGGTCAATCCGTCCAGGTCGTAACAGTGCAGGGTCAAGAGTATCTGGTCTGCACAAAGGACATCAGAAAGCGAAATAGTAACGAAGTCGGTATACACACCGATTCGTAGCCATAAGAACCTTGATATTTCCTCTAGGATCGAATCCATCTAGTTGGTTGATCAATTCCAACATAGTTCGTTGCACCTCGTTGTCTCCTCCCGCCCCATCGTCAAACCGCGCACCACCAATGGCGTCCACTTCATCAAAGAAAATAATGCAAGCTTTTTTACTCCTAGCCATCTCGAACAATTCTCGGACCATTCGTGCACCCTCGCCAACGTACTTCTGCACCAATTCAGACCCAATAACACGAATAAATGTGGCGTCTGTGCGGTTCGCCACAGCCCGTGCACAGAGAGTCTTTCCAGTACCTGGAGGACCAAAGAGAAGGACCCCTTTGGGGGGATCGATACCCAGATTGACGAAGCGCTCAGGCTACAAAACGTCAATCGTCAAAATAAATGAAACAAAGGTAACCCGTACCGAAAGGAGAGGGGTTTCAACCACTTCTCGAAGCTTTTCAATCTGCTCTTTACACCCGCCGACGTCTGAATATGTAACATCTGGCTTCTCTTCGACCTGCATCATGGTCACTGAGGCGTCAATTTTCGGTGGTAAGGGAATCTGGATCTGATATTTCGTTCGATCAACTCTGTGAAGTATCAATCGCTGTCCAGGATTTGCTAGAAGTCTTACGTACCCAACACGCATTCCCTCCTCAATATCCGTAGCCGCAACACGATCACCCAGTCCGACAACAAACTTGGCAATTTGCTTGATATTGATGACATACTTGTCTTGCTCGTCCGCTCCTTTCTGACCCTGTAGGGCTCCCTGACTATTCACAGATCTGGCCGCCTCGGCGAGTTTGGGGTCCTTTGGAATGATTTTTGTACAACGTGCGACTTGGAGAGGATGTTCTTCTCCCATCCTCTGCCTGTCGGCAGCTAGATCCCACAGATTAGGAGATGCAAGACCTGTGTCCGATTCCTTGACGCCTAAACCCTAGGTGAATACAAGAGTTGGAGTAACGAGTGACATTACGCACCGAGTTTCTCGTTTATCCGCTTTTGAATGTCCTTGATGTCTTTGTCAACATCTTTGAGCTGCCTAGCATATGGCCCTTGGCCCTGCGCATAGTCAAATTAAGCCTCGACTGGTAGAGCAACCTGTGTGAATGATTGCACTTACATATGTCTTCAAAATTTGAATATCACTGTCGTCGAGGGCTATTAAGACAGAGACAAATTTTAAAGCGGGGTTGAATAGATTTAGAAACCACGAACCAACAATTTTCTCGTCATCCTTGCTGTCAGCCTTCTTCTCGTCTGAAAGCCCGGTCAGCTTGATGCAGTGGCGCTGTCCTCAGAGGAATACGTACATTTCTCCCAATCACTGATAAAGCATTAACTCTGCATAATTATATATTCTGAAACGAGAAAAAAAAAACGTACGCTTTCGGTGGCATGGTGTCGTTGAAAGAAGTCTTTGTAAGGTCGTCAAGAAGTATTATATGCCAGTGAGTACGCGTCCCTCACGTGATGGGCGGCATCTGCCGACCGACTCGGACGATAACGATTTGGGGTGCTGTGGCGAAGCACTTGGATTCGTTGTAATCATACCAGCATGGCCGGTGCACTCCAGAATGCAAAAAGAGACCTCCCCAAGATCAGAGATGAAGACCGCGAAAGCAGATTTGGCCAGGTCTTTGGTGTCTCTGGTCCCGTCGTCATCGCAGAGAACATGATCGGCGCCGCAATGTACGAGCTAGTCCGTGTCGGCCACGATGAACTAGTTGGAGGTTCGTCAAGCTTTGCTCCATAGACGCGCCATTAATGTCGCCTACTGTAGAGGTAATTCGAATTGAGGCGGATAAAGCGACAATTCAAGTCTATGAGGAGACCTCTGGTGTTACGGTTGGGGATCCTGTCTTGCGGACAGGGAAACCACTTAGCGTTGAACTAGGACCTGGTACGCCATCTTATGTCATAAGTCGAAGTGCTATGAATAATGGAATAAGGTCTCATGGGAAACATTGTGGATGGTATTCAACGCCCTTTACGAGTCAGTCTGCCGATCCAGCTTGTCTCTAAGCACTGATCCTGAAATGTAGTACAGTCCATCCAGGAGCTCTCAAATTCCATTTATATACCCCGTGGAATTAATACCGATGCTCTTGATAGGCAAATGCAATGGGACTTTACTCCTACGACATTTAAGGTACGAGCAAACTCTTAAAACGAAAGACCACCGCACAGATCATCATCAGGTTGGTGACCACATCACAGGAGGCGACATATTTGGGCGGGTTTACGAGAATTCACTCGTCGATAATCACAAAATTATGCTGTCGCCGCGTGCTCTGGGAACGATTACTCGTATTGCAGAGAAAGGAAGTTATGCTGTGGATGTAAGCATGGTGATATCCATCGCATTTCCTCATTATTCACATTCCCTTAGGATATCGTTCTGGAAACCGAGTTTGATGGAAAAACTACCAAGCATACGATGATGCAACTCTGGCCCGTACGAGCTCCCCGTCCGGTCGCCGAAAAACAAACAGCCAACTTCCCACTATTGACTGGTCAACGCATATTAGATGCACTATTTCCGTATGTTTCCTTCATCCACACATGAGGAATACTTATTCTGTTCGATAATAGTTGTGTACAGGGTGGTACAACGGCCATTCCTGGGGCCTTCGGTTGTGGCAAGACCGTTATCTCACAAGCTCTTTCAAAATTCTCCAACAGCGATATCATTATTTACGTCGGCTGTGGCGAACGCGGAAATGAGGTCAGTATACTCATCGTCTCTAGTTCCACTCATGCACTTATATCCCTGGGATTTCGAGATGGCTGAAGTCCTGATGGAGGTATGCTTCACTCCCTTCAAGATGCTACCACTCTTTTACAACTGTCAATAGTTCCCTGAATTAACCATGGAAGTTGGCAATCGTCAAGAACCCATCATGAAACGGACAACTCTAGTGGCCAATACGTCGAATATGCCCGTAGCCGCTCGCGAGGCCTCCATCTATACAGGCATTACCCTTTCTGAGTATTTCCGCGATCAAGGTTCAAATGTCGCCATGATGGCCGATTCAACTTCTCGCTGGGCAGAAGCCCTGCGTGAAATTTCTGGGCGTCTGGCGGAGATGCCTGCAGATTCTGGTTACCCCGCCTACCTTGGAACGAAACTGGCCAGTTTTTATGAACGTGCTGGAAAAGTTGTGTGTATTGGAAATCCAGCGAGACAGGGTACCGTGTCTATTGTTGGAGCGTAAGCATCCTACACTCTTAGTTGCTTACTGTTTCACGACCATTCTTCTGCAGTGTTTCACCGCCCGGTGGTGATTTCTCGGATCCAGTTACGGCTGCTACTTTGAATATCGTCCAAGTTTTCTGGGGTTTGGACAAGAAACTCGCACAACGGAAACATTTCCCATCAGTCAATTGGTCCCTTTCCTATTCCAAATATACCAAAGTTCTGGAGCCATATTACGAGAACACCGAACCTGGCTTTGTGGAGCTGCGGATGAAGACAAAGGAAATACTCCAAAAGGAAGAAGATCTCGCGGAAATTGTCCAGCTCGTTGGGAAGAGCGCCCTCGGCGAAAATGACAAGATCACGCTGGAAGTAGCTCGAATGTTGAAGGATGACTTTCTGCAGCAAAATGGTATGAGCGAATACGACCGATACTGCCCATTCTACAAGACAAGCGCAATGTTGCGAAATTTTGTTGGGTTCCACGATGCGGCGATCAAAGCTGTTGCCCAAAACGACCTTAGTTTTTCCAAGATCAAGGACGCTGTAGGAGATATTATGTTCAAGCTCTCTCAAATGAAATTTGAGGCAAGTGTTTCTTATCTGTGTGTGGTGCTTTGACCTGACAACCCGCGTGATCAAGTCACCCTCACAAGGGAAGGAGTCCGTTAAGCAGAAGCTGGATTCCTTGTATGCAGAAATTCAAGACAAGTTCCGACAGTTAGCCGAATGAATTCTGTGACCCTCGTAAATACTTTCCCCGGGCCGGTAATGTCATCATATAGGAATTGATCATGGGTTTAATTTTATCATTACACTTCATTCCAATGAACCAATTCAATCCTACAATACATCCTCACCGCAGATGTGAGCAGATTGATTTACCTCGTACGGACTCGCCTCATTTCATGGTTAGTTAATCCTCTAACGAAAGAGTACATCCTGGTGTCCCCACACCGGATGAAGAGGCCATGGTTGGGCCAAACAGAACCACCAGAGGAATCTATCCTTCCACAATATGACCATACATGTTACCTCTGCCCAGGTAATAGTCGATTCGGTGGCGAGAAAAACCCAGACTACAAGGAAATATTTACATTCGAGAATGATTTTGCGGCCATACTGCATCCTCCGATTCCCAATGCCCCTACTCTAGTACACCCTTTGATGACAGTTGAGCCGATACACGGCGCATGTGATGTTCTGATTTTCCATCCAAGACACGACTTCACCATGGCCCAGCTGTTTCCAGCTGATATTGGAAGGATTATCGACGAGTGGATTCGCATCTATGAAAAAAGAGGATCGGAAACTGGTATAGAGTACGTCCAGATCTTCGAGGTTTGCAAAACATTAACGGGCACTACTCGACGCTAATTCTTTATCCAGAACAAAGGCGTGATGATGGGATGCTCTAACCCTCATCCACATGGTCAGGTCTGGTCTTTATCGGCAATCCCAACAATTCCGGCCCAGGAGCTGCGATCTTTGAAAGAATATGCGATGTCAACCACCAATAACCCAAATGCATCGATCGGAACGGTGCCAGGGAAGCCCTGTCTCCTATGCGAATATGGGAAAGTAGAGATGGGGCACCCCAGGGATGAAGGTCGGGTTGTGATTTTCAATGATCATTGGGTGGCGCTTGTTCCTTGGTGGGCAACTTGGCCTTTTGAAATCCTCCGTGAGTTTCCGGGAAGACTGCTTTGTTCCATGGATTCATAGTTCACATATCCCAGTCCTCCCGTATCGTCGGCACATTGAATCCATAAGTCACCTTGATCAAGAGGAGAAGGACGCGTTTGCTGATATGCTTTCTCGAATAACTCGACGATACGATAACTTATTTTCTTGTTCGTTTGCCTATTCCATGGGCATTCACCAGCGACCCGTCCCTCGCAATGAAGCAACTCGATTAGTTGCCGAGGAGAATAGTATAAATTTCGCCCATCTCCACCTTCACTTTGAACCACCCCTCCTTAGGAGTGCCTCTGTGAGAAAGTTCTTAGTTGGGTAAGTTGAATTATCCATGGCAAAGGGTGGCCCCAACCTGAGACAGTTGCTCTAGTTACGAGATGATGGCCGAGGCACAACGAGATCTAACGCCTGAACAGGCAGCAGCACGATTGCGAGAGTGCAGCGAGGTGCATTATCTAGCTAAAAAGACGTAAATAGGCTCAATGTACATGGTTGCTTTATGTCAAAGGGGTTTGCCACAAATAATCGTGAGGTCCAGTTTTATTTGCCATCGATTTGAAGCCACATAGACCAATACCTCTTCTCTTCTTCCGTGCCTTCGAAGACCCAGTTGACATTTTTAACCTCGGAGAAGCCTTCAGACAATTCTGGTTCCTCATAATTATCCCGGAAGCCGGTAAATGCAATGTATGGTAATAAATCACGCGCTGCCTGGCTCGGAGTAATTGTAAAATATATATTCACATGAGCAGGGAGGAAACACTGACCTCTTTCGTAGCCACAGAGGGTGGTAAGTTAAAGGCTCGATAAAGGTTGTTGTGCCAGGCTAGTTCGATAGAGCCGGTGAAATTGAAACATCTGCGTGGTGGAATTCAATGTACGGAAATTGTTTTGGGCGAAACCTGGACTTTCCTAGCTGTTATCTTATTAGCTGCGCAGACGTCGAGATAAGGTTTTCTGGTGGCAAAATTGCGGTTTGTGTTGTCTATTCTCAAGAGTTCGGTCAATGATGGCATGAAGGATGGCATCACTTTCCTATCACACAACTTTGGCCAGCTTTGAGAGCCTCTTGTAAGGCCTTCACGCATTTATCACGGGTTTTTAAACTGTCTTGATTTATATGCGTGTATCCTGCCGGTTTGAAATGGCGATGAAAAAAGGATGACTTTCCCAAACATGGGTATCCTATGAACAATACAACCTCTTGATTCCGACGAGAGGGTATAATAGGTGAAGAAGTGGGTGTCACGCGTGGCACTGTCTATTTTATTAGAGATGAATAAGTTAGCCAAATGAAAGGGGCGAACACTGCGGTAACGTTGAAGCCCGGAAGCCGGGCAAAGTAATGTTTTGGTGTGGAGGGAGTTTCAAGAAATATTCCTGGTAAAGCTTTAGTTCTCTGCAAAAATTCTGGTCCCGAAAAATATCCACCTCCGGGGTGTAAAAAGTAATTCCAATGTTTTGCGCCCATTTTCGATCCGTACTCGAGAAATCCCCCTTTCCTTTGGTGTATTGTCGTCCAGCGGCATCACCGACGAAAAACGAGGTGGATTTATCTGCAACTTTATTCAGAACATTTCCCTTGCTCAACTCCAGGTCCTACCTATCTTCACGCCATCTTCCTCAAACAATTTCTCCAATTCGGACCACATACCAGGCATGGGTTTCCGGTATTTGTCCTTTGAGATGGCCGCAAAAATGTGGAATGGAACATCATTTAACTATGTGTGGAAGGCATAATTGGGTTGAAGATGCAGATGTACAAGTTACTCACAGCTTGCCCAATGCGTGGTATCTTTTCTTTCCAAGTCTTGAGCGCAGCAGGCTTTATTCCTTGATTTGATATCAATACCAGTGAATAGCTTGTGGGATTAATTCCAAGACCACACAATAGGGAAGGCAATGGGAAGCCTTACCCAGACTGGTGCAATTCCTTTAATTTGGCCGGCACTGAAGACCTCCACCATTCCCAAGTAGGCTTCCCGTTGGAAGATTTTCCACTTAACTCTGACTTGATGATAGTTCCATCCAAGTCAAGCGCCGCAACCTTGGTAGTAGCCTTCGGTTGGAGGTTAACCCCATGCAAACAAGAGCCCGCTAGCCCAAAGGGCTTGAGCCACTGAAAAGGACCTTCTGGCTTCTTTTCTAGGGATTTGGTGAAAAAAGGATGAACTGTAGTAAACCTTCAATGCTCGGCTAAAAGAGTCTCGGAATAAAAACGCTACTCTTAGGGACTTTAGCTTCTGGAGTGGCACCATCCTGCTGTAATAGTTTGCGTTTCTTTGAGTGGATTTGAGGCAAATCAAGGTTCGAATCCATATTGCGATAAGTGAACTGGCGCCTTGTCAGTGGCGAGTATAGCGCACGAGTCAAAGGAGAAAGCTTGGAGGTTGATGCCACACGTGACAATTGATATCACTAACTTACGTTGTCACCAAATATTTTGAGAAGTCTCTCGCAACAACGTTCTGCTAGAAAATGGCCCCCACCAAACGCCGTTCGACACGAAATGCCCAGAAATCCCCTCCACCGTCTCCAAAGTCCCAGAGGACCCAAACACCGGAGACGACGGGGTCGGCGACTCTACCCCACGGAAACGACGAGAGTTGCCCCGCATGCACGCCGACAACGAGTGAACTGATGACTGGATCGCGGAAAGAGAACTGGATCGAGTGCGACAGTTGCAATACCTGGTATCACTGGAGATGTGCGGGGAACGGGGAAGACGTTGAAAATATTGCGAAATGGGGAGTATATATGTTCCAGAAATGACATCACGCTTATTTTTTTTTTTTTTTTTTTGTTAGGTACTGCGAGGCATGTACAAAGGCTGATCCAGCTCGCATCATGACCTTCAAAACCCCGGCTCGCAAGTCCTCGCGCAAACGCACTCAGCGCGACTATGCAAATCTCAATTCTGGTTTGGGTTCCGACCCCAATCGCTGGCTGCGGATGTTGGAAACGAAAGAAATAAAAAAGGACCCCTTCAAACGACTACAAGGAAGCGAGTTGGAGTCGTGGCTCGAGGACGATGAAGAAGCACTTCAGGAGCCTATCATCATTGAGCAGCCAGAAGGTCTGGGGATGAAGATGCCTCCTAGGGATCTCACTGTTGAGCATGTGGCGGAGTACATTGGTGAAGATACCCCTCTCGAAGTTATTGGTACGCCTCTTGTATTTATTATATATATCTTTCACCTGGTGCTGACGTCCTTTGGAGATGTCGCCTCGCAATCAACCTCACCTGGCTGGAATCTGGGTAAATGGGCAGACTACGTGGACCTAGAACCGTCAAAGCGCGAAAAAATCCTAAACGTTATTTCTTTGGAGATATCAGGGACGGAGCTCGCAGATATGGTGTTGCCGCCAAAGATTGTCAGAGACTTGGACTGGGTGGAAAATTTCTGGCCAAGCACGAGAAAGGGAAAAAATAACGTGTATCCAAAGGTCCAGCTGTATTGTTTGATGGGCGTGGCCAATGCCTGGACGGTACGACAAAACAGCCAAGAGTACATTTCTGCTTGCTCATTACACATTATACTACAAGGACTGGCATATCGATTTTGCGGGGTCTTCCGTATATTACCACATCCTTCATGGTTCAAAGGTAAGGAGATATAATTATTATGGTGTGATATTGATTGTCTGTTGCAGGTCTTTTATTTTATCAGACCCACGCCAACGAACCTTGCGGCGTATGAAAAGTGGTCTGGAAGTGAACTCCAAAACCAGACGTGGCTGGGAGACCTGGTGGACGAGGTATTCAAGGTTGAGTTGGTGGAGGGCAACACAATGATTATTCCAACAGGGTGGATTCATGCAGTAGTAAGTTTTCTTCTTCTTCTTCTTCTCTTCATTCTCTTCTGATAGTGCGAATTAGCATACGCCAATTGACACTCTTGTCTTTGGGGGGAATTTTTTGCATTCATATGACGTTGTGACTCGTAGGTGATTTTGATGGTGATTATCGGCAAGTGGTCTGACGGAATTTTGTGCAGAGCTCCGAGTGCGGGAGATTGAAATTGCGACTCAGGTACCCAAGAAATTCCGGTTTCCTATGTTCACAAAGTGCGTGGATGGTGCGTTGGAGTAGTCGGTGAACTAAAAGGTTTGTTGCAGATTATGCTGGTATGTGGGGGACAAATACTTGCGAGATTTCAAGTCTGTGGCAGCGACTTCTTTGCCTCATCGTGTGTTGAACGGAGTTCTGACGCTTGCGGAATTTCTGGTCTCGGAGGCACGGATTCTGGAAAAGGGGAGTGAGCAGGCGAAGAAGGAGGCCAAAGAACAAATACCAACTGACCGCATCAAAGATGCACCTGCTGTTGCGAGAGAGCTGCGCTGGAGAGCAAAGCGAGCGCTTGGGTACTCGAGCGACGATGAGGGCAAAGGCAAATACTCGCCAACGCCTGTGGCTGGGTCGAAACGAAGGCGAATGGATGAGGAAGAAGAAGAGACAAGCCAATTCAAAAACTTTAAGCCCAAGCCATGGGATGCGGTGGTGACGACGAAGGACGACGAGAACGTGAGTACATGCCGGGCGGGGAAACCGGGGACAGACGGAGAGTGGACAGGACGGTGGATGGCTGGGACTGAGGGCGAGGGTTCAGGGGCAGAGGCGACGGTGAAGAAGGGACGAGAAGTTGTAGTTAAAGTGCGACGGACAAGGACAGGGGTGGAGCGGCAGCGGATTGAGAGGACGGTCGAGGAGTGGACATGGTCATCAGATTGAACAACTACTTATGTAATACACCACTTGCACTGTTTCCTCCATGAGTGGTCGCCAAGACAATGTTTCGTGTGCGTCTCTTTTTCTGCAATGTTGGGGGCCAACGCTGAGCCGTTTGGATAACTAGCCATCCTCGACTCTTTCTCTTCTCTGCAGATTGAGCCAGCGCCGTCCACCACCCCTCACCCAAGACATGCCATGTCTCTTCCTCCACCACCACACCAGTACCCCTGGCAGCCCCCTCTTGGCTACAACCCTCTCCACGCCGCTGCATCGGATGTCCTCGGAATGGGCCCTCCCCCAATATCCCGTCCACCAGATCGCAGTGTCTATGCTCCCTCAATATCTTCAGCCCATCAGGATACCGACTTTGAACCTCGCCCTTCCTATCAACGTTCAGCCACTTCTGCCTCTCTCACCCCATCCTCCACAAAGAGCAAAGCAGTCGACCTCAACTCTCCTCCCTTCACAAAGGAATACATCGACCAGTACCGCCATCGCATAAAGGCAGATCCTGATCCGGAAGCCCACTTCTTGTACGCTAAATATCTAATCGATGCGGCAAAGAACATCCGCACCACTCATAAAGATCAACGTGGTGCCAAGAAATACAGCGAGGTCCTCGTCAATGAATCTCTCAAGGTCATCCGTCGTCTCGCAACCCAGGGCGAACCATACGATGAAGCTCAATTTTTCCTCGCCAACTGCTACGGAACCGGTGCATTGGGTCTTCAAGTCGATCACGAACGCGCCTACCACCTCTATCTCCAAGCAGCCAAACAGAACCATGCTGCCGCATCCTATCGTGTCGCCGTTTGCAACGATATCGGCGCCGGTACCAAGAAGGAACCAAGCAGAGCTGCCGCCTTTTATCGCAAAGCTGCCTCTTTGGGTGATACTCCAGGCATGTTTAAACTTGGCATGGTCCTCCTCAATGCCACCCTAGGCGAACAGCATAACCCCCGCGAGGCAATCAGTTGGCTAAAGCGCGCCGCCGAGCAAGCTGACGAGGATAACCCTCATGCCCTCCATGAACTAGCCCTCTTGTATGAAAATCAGTCTGGCGCACTCGTCCCTTACGACCCTGCATATGCTAAAAGTCTGCTAACCCAAGCCGCCCAACTTGGTTATACCCCCTCCCAGTACAAGCTCGGCCAATGCTATGAATATGGCTCATTAACCTGTCCCGTCGACCCCAGAAGGTCAATAGCATGGTACACCAAAGCTGCAGAAAAGGGTGACCCCGAGGCAGAGTTGGCCCTCAGTGGTTGGTATCTCACTGGTAGTGAGGGCGTTTTGAAGCAGAGTGATTCAGAGGCATATCTCTGGGCACGCCGTGCCGCCAACAAGGGTCTCAGTAAGGCTGAATATGCCGTTGGTTATTACGCCGAAGTGGGTATCGGCATCAAACGTGATGTTGAATTCGCCAAGGGCTGGTACATGCGAGCCGCTGGTAAGTTTTTTTTTTTGCTTCTATATCCCTGTTTCTGAATCGACCCTCCTCTTTTTCGATTAGCTCAAGGGAACAAACGAGCCATGAGTCGCTTGACTGAAATGAAGCAGATGGGTTCCCGAAGAGCTAATATCGCCCGTCCTACCAGACAGCAAGCGAATGAAGAGTGTGTCATCAGTTGACGGGCTTGCACAAGTTTTTTGGGTTTTTGTGTACGCAGCTTTTTTCAGGACTTGAATTTTGGGTCCTCTTTTGTCATGTCTTGGGACCGAATTTAATACCTGAATGGTCCAGTTTTCTATTCTGTGAAACATTTTTTTCAGATTTACAAAGAGTCTAATATGACAGTAATTCTAGTACAACCCATTCTCGCGATATAAACGATAAAGTAAAGGAGAGGCCAAATTTTACAGCAGTCATTTTTGCTTTTCACTCAACTCTGCAACACCTGGCAAAGTCTGGGGTGTACAAAGTATTAGAACAACAAATATGGTAAACTGCCTTCATACCTTGCCCTCCAAAAGTTCAAGACTGGCTCCCCCACCGGTACTGACATGGCTCAGTTTATCCTCATCACCATGGTTGGCTACAACAGTGGCAGTATCTCCCCCGCCGACAATGACAACAGCACCTTTTTGTACAGCCTCCACCGCTGCATCGAGAAGGGCTTTCGACCCATCCGCAAAAGCAGGGAATTCGAACACACCCGGTGGGCTGAAATCGGAGAGTTAGGATTGCAACGCTTGTTATTGGTCGTGATTCGCTCACCCGTTCCAGAGGATAGTCTTCGCCTCCAAAACTGTGGCCTTGAAGAGTTCGCGGCTTTGGGGGCCCGCATCAAGGCCCATCCAACCATCGGGAATACCGTCCTTGTCAGTCGCAACTCCGGTCTGAGCAGGATAAATAATCGAATCAAATAACCAAGGATACAACTTGCCGTTGCGTTCTTGTCAAATTTATCCGCAGTGATATAGTCAACGGGAAATACAAGCTTGACGTTATTCTTCTTTGCCTTTTCGACGAGGCCCGCAACCTTGCTTGAACCAGCCTCGTCGAAGAGGGAATTGCCAATCTGAAATGACGTCATTACATGTGTGTGATCAAACGAAAGCCAGACGGACCGCAACATTGTCCAGAGTCTTTTTGAAGGTGAAGGCCATGCCGCCACAGATAATCAAAGAATTGACTTTGTCCAACATGTTGTCGATTAGCTGGATTTTGTCGGACACTTTGGCACCTCCGAGAATAGCGAGGAAGGGACGCTCTGGGTTTTCAAGAGCCTTGGCAAAGTATTCCAGTTCCTTCTTCATCAAGAAACCAGCTGCGCGCTGATGCAGCTTGACGCCCACCATACTCGAGTGTGCGCGGTGCGCGGTACCAAACGCATCGTTGACGTATACATCACCCAGACGAGTGAGTTGCTCACGGAATTTGGTAACACTGGTGGGATCAGCCTTGGTCTTTGTTCCATCTTTGTTTTTCACGGAACCCTCCTCTTCGATGTGGAAGCGCAAGTTTTCAAGGAGAATTATGGACCCTTCTGGGGCTGAGTCGACCGCCTTCTCGACATCAGGCCCAACACAATCGTTCAAAAAAATGACTTTCTTGTTGAGTTGATTCTCAAGCTCTTCCGCGACGGGTTTCAGTGAGTATTTCCCGACCACCTTGCCATCGGGGCGTCCCAGGTGGGACATGAGGATGACCGATCGGACACCTATTGCAAAGGTTCAGCACGAAGGCGATTGGCGCGATCTAACAATCACACGCCTTTCTCGAGTGCATACTTGATTGTGGGTAGAGCAGCTACGATTCTCTATAAAACGTTGAGTATGGAACGGCGCGGAACGGAAGGAAAGAGCCATACAGCAGGGTTGGTGATCTTTCCCTCCTGTATGGGGACGTTGAAGTCGACGCGGATGAGAACGCGCTGTCCAGGAAGGTCGAGGTCGGTGATGGCGAGTTTGTTTGAGAGCGACATGGTGGTTTGCGGGACGGACGATGGATTCGATCTTTATACTGGTGTGCTGATATTCCTTTTTGGGAAACCCCCCCCCAAACGATTTAGGTTTATCAGCACTCCTTCCAGGATCCACCATGGCAGATGACGCTTCTAACGCTCTTGGCCTTGACTTTTCCCATTTAACAGTCGCTGATAAACCAGAGCCCGTCCCGGAACTTAACACTGTCGAAGAAAATGACACAACGAGCACCACAGCGAAGAAGGAGAAGGAGAAGCCTTATGTTAACCCGGAGCGTGTAAAGACTGGCGGTGCTCAGAGAGTAGGGCACTTGCTACATTCCAGTTAAAACTCCATTTGATACCTCGTAACAGGATAAACTTAGTGACGAAGCCCTACAAGAGCGGATGGCTCGCATCAAAGAACAAAATGAAAGAATCAAGCAGAGAAGACTGGTCAGCTCATTCGCTTAGGGGGGTTTAAACCCGACTCTAACTGTTTTCTGTGCACAGGATGTACAAGCAGATGAAGATGCTTTCCGAAAAACTCAGGAAATAGAACGCGAGAAGCAAGCTCAGAACCGCAGAGTCCAGTCCGATGTCGACCGCGCGCGAGATCAAAATGCGAAGAGGAAGATGGACAAAGTTCAAAGTCGTGAATGGGACTCCGGGAAACCCTCTCTGGACCGTCGTGGGCAAGAGCCAAACAGATCGGATCCACCTCTCCCTCAATCAGAATTACAAGGTACAGAGACGACGCCTGACTGGGCCGCCTCTCCTGCACAGGAGTCCGGAAGCTGGACCAGAGGGAACAATCCACCTCCACATCGAAGCAGGGGAAGAGGCAGAGGTAGAGGTAGAGGCAGAGGGGGTAATGTCCACCGGGACTCTGGACCACCCTCGGGCGGTCGAGACGCCCCTGACACCACTAACAGTTCACCCCCGCCCGCAACTTGAATCACGCACACCATGGCTACAACTATACCCTTGCTATCGAATACAGCATCTTTCTCAGTATAATATGAAATCACAGGCTTATATTTGTCTATATGTAAGGAGCAACCAGTATTCGTCAAGAAACATCGCCCTTCATGAATGCTGGAACAGGAAGGCGCGATTGTTTTCTCCTGAAAATATGGAGCGACATTGGAAACCCGACGTTCTCCTTTTCTTTGGCAGGCTTTCTTGGGGATGGGCTCTTATGTCGGTTTGTTACGGTGGATTTCACCATATAGTCTTGGAAGGAGGATCGAGAAGTGTGGTGGTCCTTGGAACCACGATGGGCTAAGGAGTTGCTTATCGCAGAATCTGAATTAAGTTCGTCCGTGTCATTGCCAAAAGTTTGAGAAGTGCGCGATGGTATCGAAGAAATTGGAGCTTGCGATAAGGAAGCAGGGAGTAACAAATTCGACCAAGGAAGTTCCAAAGACCTTGGGGGAATTGCGTTCGAATGCTGCATGTCGCCTGGTGTATATTCAATTGAAGCATCGGGCCCTCGGTTAATGTCGCTGCCAAAGACTCTCTGCAAAGACGCATTTCGTGAGTAATCCGTCCTGTGTGTAAAACGAGATCCATTACAAACCTCAAAAACTAGATTAAGGTCGTTAAAAGATTCAATGTCGATTTGGCTTGAGATGCTCGCTCGATATGCCTTCTTCCCGTGTGTTGACGCCACACCAGGAGCTCTGGTAGGGGAAGATGCCTGTCTCGGTTTGTTCTTGGATCCAAAAATGAGGCTAATCTCTGTCTTGATGGATTCGCTCGCCAGAGGGCTAAGACTTGAAATAGTGGACGTTCTTGAAGGGGAAGTGCACATTGGACTCTGCGAATCCTCGTTGGATAGTGACCGTACGTTAATCGTGGTCATTGAAGGATAGGAAAGACTGTCGTTGGCATGAATTTTACCTAATTTAGACGTCAAACCAAGTCGCGAAACTAGGGCCTCGAGTGCAGCTTGGCGCTCCACTGGTAGGACTTCATGCAGTGACGAGAGAGTGGACGCTGAGGGGGTCATAGTGGATTGTTTCCCTTCAGATATCGCCTGGCATTTCCAAAATTTGGTGGTCTTTTTTTGGTCTCGGAGCTGCCTTCGAGTCATCAAAGTCATTCGTAGAGCAGCTGAATACGCATCCGGTGTGCGAAGTTTTACTAACTGCTCATGGGAGGGTTGTCTGGGTACGCTTGATTCAAATGAGTGTAGCGGTTGTGGTTTAGACAAGGAAGATTTTGAAGGAGCTTGATTATCTGCTGGATGCAATTTTCCAAGAAGGTTTTCGTAGCGAGTTTGCAGTTCTAGTGTCTTCCGTCTGTCGGCTCCGATCCGGTGTTCAAGAGCCACGACCTTGCGCCTTTCGAGAAGCAACTTTTCCTCTGAGTTTTTCAAGAGGTCTTGGAGTATTGAGTGCTCGTGGATCCAGAAATTAATAGCGTCTCTGAGCCGGAGTTGTTCATTTTCGATCTCAGGCTCGATGCTGGTCGTGGAAGTTCTGGCACTCCGACGAAGGCGCCAAGGTCCTGAGGTACCGGGAACATGGTTGAAATTACCAGGAATGACGAGGTCAAACACAGAGGGAGCCCTGCCTTTCTGGCTTGAAGGGTCGCTGAATGAGGAGGCTCTCACATCTGGTGGATGTAGATCGAAAGGAGCATTGCTAGGAATGAAACTTGCAGACTTCGCACGGCGATGAAGGATGTTAAAAGCCTTGAAGAACCGCATTTCATGGCCCTGAACTCAGCGTGTTGCATATTTATGTTCGGTCCAGCGGCTGACATGGTGGAAGAAGTACAAACACCAAAAAGGAAATCATAGAATCCCTCTCTTCCTCCATGTTCGCGGCAGCTACCTCCTTCTTCGCTCGTACAAATATAAGTCAGTCCTACAATATAGGATCCTCCGTACCACAAGGAATTGGAAACCTCAGCAGACCTGCAACTCCAGGCGGAAACACCACATCCCTCACTGCCCCTGCTGCTGCTACACCCGCTTTCTTTATCGGACTTTGGAAGGTCCAATCAGCATGGCATAAAGTCACCAATAAGCGCGTATCTGTATGGATTTTTGACAAGAGGGGCCCAGATATAGAACGACTGTCCCCTCAGGGGAAAGAAAGAGTGATCGAAGTGATGAAGGCAGAGGTCCGTTGTATGAATTTCCTCTGCCAAAATCGTAATCCACCTTCTCTTTTTGCAGGCGTCTGCTCTGGGACGACTGCGTCATCCCTCGATACTTGGTGCGCCATCTCATTAAATCTTCGTTGTGCAGCATCCATATCTTGCCAAAAGAAATGGTGGAACCCCTCGAAGAAACTCGAAGCGAGATTATATTTGCAACAGAGCCCGCTTTATGCTCACTCGAGCTTGCGATTCCGGATTCCGGTCGACACTCCTCAGTTGTCGAATTGGATGAAATTGAAGTATTACTCCCGAATTTGTTGTTGACGCGGCAGCCGTTGACAATCTCGAATATAGATCCAGAAAGGAATACTCCAACTTTGCAAAGGCCTTTCTTTCCTCCACACGTCCGCCAGGTTAATACACTCCAACATATGTCCAGAGAGCGTTGTGATCAATGGTGCTGTCAGTCCTACCTGACACCTTCAAAATGCTGACTCGAGCTGAATTGTGGCTTTGATTAGGGCGACTGGAAGATTTCCGGTCTCGGTTTGACAATCCCCCTCCAAAATTCTATGGGAAATCCATCGAATTGGGAATTCCCGACCTTTGATGGTAGGGCACCAAGTTATATTCAGCGATCCTTTGACTACATGGGTGCGTCGACGTCATCGTCCACGATATTGATTTAATTGTTCTATCAGCACCGGAATACGCTTTGGATGAGCAACTTGTAACAGCATCTGACATGTATTCCTTGGGCTGCCTTGTTTACGCAGTCCACTGTAAAGGCGATCCTCCCTTCAAGAATCACGGCAGCCTTGGCGGATTGCGTGACAATGCCTCAAAACCTCTGCCAGGTGTGCAAAGACTTGACAAGGACCTCCAAGGTGCGTTATGCCATCCAACAGATATTTCTTTCGGGTAATGAATGCCCTTACTGCTGTTTTAGTTTTACTGCAGTCTTTGATAAATCGACACTATGGTTCACGACCTACACCCGAAGACTTGCCATCTCACCCTTTTTTTTCATCTCTACCCATATCAACACTCAACTTCTTAGATCGTTCTAATTTCACTGCGAAAACACGGGAAGAAAAGATTTCCTTCATGAAAGGGTTGACTAGTGTCTTGGATAGATTTTCCGATGGATTGCGCACGAGAAAGATCCTCCCTTCATTACTGGAAGAAGTAGGCTCTCAAAAATATGGTCTGGTAACTAGTTCTCAAAATTTATCTGAAATTTGTTGCAGATGAAAGATACCCAACTGCTGCCTTACATTCTCCCTAATATATTCGTCATATCTCAATCCCTTTCGGCATCTCAATTCGCGACCACGGTCCTACCCAGCCTTAAACCACTTTTTTCGATTCGAGAGCCTCCTCAGAACATGCTGACGTTACTGGACAATCTCACGATGCTGCAAGACAAGACTGACAAAAATATATTTCGAGAACGTACGTTGAGAATCCACTTTATTTGACAAATCTTTACCATCCCTGCAAAGATGTGCTGCCCCTCGTGTACAATGCCTTAGAATCTGAACACGCTGTGGTGTGTGGTTACTTACTACTCAGCCTGAAATCTAATTAAATGTAGAGCTAAGGTCCAAGAACGCTCTCTCAACGCGGTTCCGGGCCTTTGTGAAACGATTGATTACGCCGAGGTGCAAGGGGTGCTTTTCCCTCGTGTTGCAGTATGGCTTCTTCGATAGTGTTTATGAATATTGATGAAGGATATTTCGCAGTTGGTGTTCACCAAAACCCGGATATTGGCCGTCAAGGTGGCGACCCTTGTCACCTTTTTGGCCATGGTACAAACCCTTGACCAGGTAAATTTCTCACATTACTTGTCCCAACGTGGCCACGGCACTCACTGCTGAGACAGACAAGCTTGACACAGAAACTTGTTCCCCTGCTTTCAAAAATACGAACCAAAGAACCTGCGGTCATGGTTAGTTCTGCTGGATTGAAGCCCCTTTGCATCCTGAGGTCTTTTTAGATGGCGACATTGTCTGTTCAAGAAGCTATGGGTTTCAAGGTCGATCGAGAAGCAGTGGCTACATTGGTTCTGCCTCAACTATGGGCCATGTCCATGGGTCCTTGTTTGTGGTCCCTTTCTTGTCTTTGCCGAAGTCTAACCAGTTGCCTCAGTGCTCAGTGTGGGTCAGTTCCACAGATTCATGGAAGTCATAAAGAAACTAGCGGAGCGAGTAGAAAAAGAACACAACCAATTCTTGCGAGACTCTCAGCGACTGGAAGATCGGTCTGGTTTTGCCGCTAACGCCGAGGGCGGAACTGTGACAACTTCTAATGCTGACTTCGCGAGTTTGGTGGGAAATGCAAATGGAGGTGCGATCAAGGCAGATACCGTCATTGATAGCAATGCTTCCTGGGATGACGATGTCTGGGGAAGCATATTCAATACTACTTCTGTATGTTGGCCATTTTTTTCAACAATTTTCCTTCTCAATTCCATTTACAGACTCCAATACGTCAACCACTGTCGTCGTCTTCGATTCAACGACCATCGTTAGATACAACGAATCTCCCGTCTCCTCCAACGTTGACTTCTAGAAATACCTCTGCCTTTCAGACCCTGTCGTCCACTCCCAATCCGACAACCCAAAAGTTTACTATTCCTCCTCGCTCAGAAGGATCATTCAAGAGCGCACAGATTTTCCCAAAACCTGGGATCGAGGCTTCTCGTCCATCTTACTCGCAGACGACTGCTTTTCCTCCCCCAATTTCCCCATCATCCTCCAATACCCCTAGTCAGCTGCCTCAGCCAATTAAACCTGTTCAATCAGCACTCTCTGCCCCAAATTACAATATTCATTTTTCTAATCCAACAACAACAACACGAACGTTCGTTCCCAAAAATATCCCGTCCACGCCACTCATACCACAGCAAATTGGAACGGGCCACCCCGTGTTCCCGCCACCGCCTCAGATGAGTGGTCTTCTAGTGCCCTCCAAACCAGCTCAATCCAAGTTGGGACAACCAATGAATAAATTGTCAAAGGATGACTTGGGTGACTTTGATCCATTATTGTAATTCAACAGCGTATCCATCGGGATCAGGCAAGTTTTCCCATTTAGATCAGGTCATTCCATAGTCTTATTCTTGTTTGTTCCCAACAAACCATTTAGGATGATACTTGCTCCAGGCTTTGAGGAGATTAAAGTTCCACCCCCGTGGACCGTACCCTTGCATACTACGTTTTCTACACCTGTTCAACAACAATGTAAGTATAAAAGCGGAAGCTTACGACACGTAAGTCTGAGACGCACATGACGAACACCCGTTTGCACAATCACAATTGTCAACTGCGTTGCGAGCACGATCGAGAATGACATGAACTATATTCGAGGTGTCAAAAATTCAGTGCCGATGAATGACAGAAAATCATACCGAGATCAAATGCTTTCGCTACAACTCCACCAGTTTTACCAGGGGTATCATAGAAGATCAACCTATGTTGTCAAGATCAGTTTGAAGATTGTACAGTTGTGCATTTATTCATACCTCGGAAATCGCCTGGGATGCTCAGAATCCTTGTATTCTTCGGTTACTACGCGACACTCCGTCTTCACATCCTCCGAAAAGGTGAATTGGTTGAGAAATGCGTGTCCAGCAGCGTGTATGGCTGCCGCACCATCGATCCTGTCTGAATTTAATGATTGCAAGACATGATTAGGGAGATCGATCCAAAATCCCGTGGTTTCACGTTCCCAAGGTCGCGTCACCAGATCAACTGCATCCAAGATGGTGCTTCCCCTAAGCCGTTAGAATAATTAGATTATTCAAAGGAGGGCGGAGACGGGTGCTGACCGAACCCTGAAGTAACCTAGGGTTTTATAAGATGGAATTACAGGGAGAGAATTGCAGGAAGACTCCAGGGACATACCGAAAATGTTTGTGCAGACATTTAATCCTGCACCACATGAATGGGTGGTAACGTTTATATCAGAGCAACTCACTGCCAAACTGCACAAGATTGCCGTTAACGTTTACAGACCGATGAGTACGCAGTGGTTCAATGAGACTGAAAAGTATATTTTGGTTTCAAAATAGGAAAAAGATGGTTCCTTGCTTAATTGTCACTCACGTAGAGTCGCTGGAAAGATGTTATTAAAATTTTATGTTCGAAGCATATTAAAAGGCTTACCGCGGAGAAGTTGTGTAATTGACATCCGTACGCCGAATTTTAGCTGTTCTCGACTCATGACTGACTTCTTTGACCTGGGATTTCGGTCCAGGTAGTGTATATCAATGAACTCCAACGAAACTCACGATGAACGTTTCTCCTTGATGCATGAACTTTTTCTCGGGATATGAACCATGTTGTGAGTACGAAAGTGTGATACATACCACTCCACCTTCATATAATTCAAACAGCGCCCGAGAACACTCGACTTCTTCTAATATGTAGGCCGCTTCCTGAGGATAATCGCCCCGGATTTCTACAACCGCGTAGGTTTCTTCGTGCACCCCACCTAATTCAAGAAGGTCAATATATGATGTTATGGTTCTCCCGAAACTTACGGATAGAAACATGCCGAGAAGGAAACGGCAATAGCTTTGGGTGTGTGTGATACCTACAGGGATCAGCTGAGCCATCTCACGAACGGCAAGCTGCAGTTGACCAATTACCAGCCATCTACATCCCTTCTCAACCTTGTTTTGCATATATCCATCATTCGTGGGCCAAACCAAATCTCATCTTCAGAGGTAAGGGGAAGCTCCTGGCCAGCACATTGGAGGTGAGCTATCATACCGAGTTAGATAGTCCATTCGAAATAGGTCACAAAGGTCTCATACCTTCAAGAATCAATTCATTATCAATATCGACGACTAAATCATCCAGAGAATTCTCGAAGAGCTCGGAAGGGTGTTGGATAAAGTGTTGGTCAATTGGGGAGGGATCTGCAACTAGGATTGCAAGAGAATCGCGGGCACGCCTTCCTGCTCTCCCTGCTTGTTGTTTCTATTAAAATGTATGACCGAGGCTAAATCAGAATAGTCAACAATTTGGACGCAAGGCAAACCCCACGAAGTTAGAAATGGTCATTGGAAAACCCAGCATGATCACGGCGTCGAGAACGCCAATATCGATGCCGAGTTCTAGCGCGTTAGTGGCAATTATCCCAAGTAATTGTCCGGAAAACGCTTCATGCTCAATTTTCCGGCGGTCCTGTTTTGTTTTATCCCTAAATGCAGGTTAAAATATTTCAAGGAGCAACGCGAACCTCGGGAGTATATCCTGATACGGTTAGAATGCAGGTGGCAAAGTCATGAGCAGAATTTTCTTACCGCCTCTGTAGGCCTTGACCCTTTCCAATATGTTTGAACAACCTTCGTTGCTCAAGTCGGTTTTGATAGTTTTCATGGCCTGAGTGGGCTGGTCTTTGATCGCTAAATTCGCGGCTTGGAAGGAAGCTTACCAGTTCGCAGATTTTGCGAATCTACATGAAACGACTTGGTCATTGTTCGCTGCATACTGACTCGAAGCGATGAACCTCACCTTGCAGAAAAGGATTACACGGACACCTTTTTTCATCAAAAACCGCATGATATTGGAAGCTTCCGATAAAGACGAACGCCTCCCTAACACTGGGGCCATAGGGTCTATAAGAGGGGGATTCCATAGAAGATATTCTTTTTCACCCGACGGCGCTCCGTCGTTCGAAACAACCTCGAGTTCATTTACATCAAGTGCAAAGAGCTTTCCCATGTACTCTGCCGGATTTGCAAGCGTTGCGCTACATGAAATGAAGCGTAATCGCTGGTCTGTATCAATTAGTGATCATCAACTACTCATCGGAAGGTGAGGGGAAAAACGAACTTCCAACTGCTGCGCACAGCCTCCGAAATCTCCGCAAGATATAGGCGACGTGGCTTTGGTCAGGGTGTCAGTGTACTGACTTCATTCGGAGAAAAAATACATCACCTCCCGAACAGTCCTGTATAATAGTGCAATTCGTCGACGACCAGGATCTAAACCAAGTCAGCAACGGAATGCACAAGAAGGCAAAAAAATACCCTGATTCTCTTCAAAAAACTTTGTTATATCATGAGAATTGCAACTGAGTGGCAGGACCACAATGGCACAAATACCTTCGCCATTTCTCCTCATTGGGAAGTATGGAAGCATGCAGTGTGTCCTGTGAGGGAATTCTAGGTGATACAGTAGAAATGAACAAAATGAAGCTAATGTACAAAATTCGTCAGGACGACTGACGCCGTCTCTCGAATGGCTGATGAGACTTCAGTACAGAGAGTTACACAACCGTACACAATTTGACTTGCCGGGTTTCGCATCTTGTGGTGTATCACCGTCATATGTAGCAACCTGGTATGGAAAGTGTTGGGATCTTGATTATGATACAATGAGGCAACCAAACTTTGAGATGCTCGAATCCTGAACATGTGTGAAAAAGTTTCTGAAGAGACGCCATTTGGTCTTGCGCCAATGCCTTTCGATGAAAAGTCAGATCACAAATTACACTTGTCCCGTAAACTCAAAGTACTTTGGTAGGGAAAACCAAGACGGCGGTCGCGTCCGAGTCTTTCTCGAGATATCCCAGGAGAGCAATCTAAGAAGTGATCAGGAAAAACATAACAATGGCAACAAGAGAACTAACCTGGTAGATAATGCTTTTCCCTGACGCGGTGCTGGTGGAGACTACGACGTGTTTCCCACTTCTGACAGAATTGATTGCAGCCACTTGGTGAGAAAACAGAGATTTTATGCTCTTTGAGCAAAGAACTGCGTCTGAAATTGCCTGAGAAATAGGTGGATTCAATGTATCTAGAGAAGACAAATGTCAAAGTATTTGGACAAAGGAACTGGCTTGTTTCTAACCAATTTGAGCAACCCTTGCATCCACCTTCTGACGATGGATAACTTGATCAAGATACCACAGCGAATTCAGCATGTCAAAGATAACTTGTTCAATAGAAGGACGTTCGTTGGGCAGAGGTATCGGATTTATAACATTGTCTGCAGGGGGAACCGTAGGGTCAACTGGGAAATAACCTCGGCCTGCAGCCATTAACATCTGCACGGGATCATCTGCGGGCGCGGTGGCAATCAATAACCTGACGCGCCAAGTCAATGCCAATTCTAGAAAGGAGAAGGAAAATTCACTCGTCAATTGCTTGTTCAAACCGTGCGTTCCGAGTTTCTATGAGCTTCTTCACATCAGCAGGGGAATGAGATGCAGAGGCAAGCGACCTTTTGAGAGATTCAACGACGAGATTATTGAGGATGAAAGATTATTTCTAGACTGACATTGTTGGAATCGTAGATGATTTTTTGCTCTTCAAATTATCAAAGAAATTAAGGACGAGGACGGACCCTTGTTGTGAAGCTGAGATTGTTGGAATTGTGAAATTGGAATAATCGGCTGCGCTACTTGAAGAAACAGTACGATTATTCTCCGCCTGGAATTGATGGAAAGGAACGTATGAAAACTTGACCAGGTCCGGGAGCAGCGCTCTGTTACAGCGGTGAATGTGATATACATTTAAAAAAATCACGGTCGCACTTAATCTCGGCCACTTTGCTAACTTCTAGAGGACTTTAAAAAAATGTGGCAGTCAATTCAAGCGGAAAATCCCACCGAGAAAAATGAATACTCCACTGTTTTAACAGAGCTTCGACTGAAGACCGCACAGCTGAGAAACTCGTGGCAAGCTGTCGCTTGGAAGAGACAAAAGCAAGCACCGTGTTAAGAACCTGGGAGTAAAGCACGAATCATTAATAAGTATCCAGAAGTCAATCATGAGAAATGAAGGCATACTTTGAAAATCTATGATATTATTGGAACTCAAGAAATGACAATGCGGCAAAAATGGAAACCCTGTCTTTCCTTACCTTGTAAAGCTTACATAGCCGTGGTCTAAGTCTTGATTCAAGAAAGAGGGAATGGATGCATACCAAATGAAAGTACTCTGGCCAGATCAACCTTTCAGTGTCAACTTCTGGCATTCTTGGCTTCTTGTTTTGATGCGCTGAGGCATTTTTGGGTGGAAGAAGCGTTTTGGATGAGGTGCTACTCTCTTCTGATGTGTTTGCTTTGCGCTTTAAAGGCATTGTCACGTTCTGGTTTGAGTTTCAAAGTTTCGGTAGGGTCTGTTCAATCATGATGGAGTAACTTCGCGGATGATGTCACTACTGGCAAATCTCCGCAGCATACATAAACCTCGGAATGTTGCGCTTCCTTGTCGAGATTCCTTCTTGCGCTCGTGGTTGACCGTTTACAATCCTGATGCGCTTTAAATCACTGTGGCTCTCTCTTGGGATCCCACTGGGGTCCTGCCTCGCGTTCACTCCCAGTCAAACATTGAGCAACGTTGAATTCAGCCCTCAAGAAATACTCGGTATGGCGGGATTCCATGGCGGCGGTGAAGCACACTCCGGAACCATCTACAATATTCTCTCCAATGATCCTAGGTTCGTGGTTCAGGGTCCCAAACCAGTCAATTGAAGACTGATCGTTATGTTCAGGTTCTCGCTAGTCACCAAGGCTCTCAATTTCGTTGAGGATGTAGCCTCTTTTCTGAACGACACTTCTTCTGTGTTTGTCGTGCTTACGTTCCTCAACTGCATGCAATCTCATTTTTTCCGTGTTCTTCTCTCAGCGCCACATTCTTTGCACCATCCGACAGAAGTTTATGTCGTCCTGGCGTTCCACACAAGAATCGCTCCGAGGTTTCTTCCATTGACCATAATGCCAGTTTTGATGAGACTAAATGCATCACGGAATCCCCTGATCTTCCAAGGGCTCTAGAAATGCTTGACGAAATCAAGCTTTCTCCTCCTGATAGCCCAGATCATGAACGAAGGAAAAAGATTCTCAGGACTGTATTACGCTCAATATTGAGCTATCATATAGTCCCCGCTATTGCCTATGATGTTGCTGGTTTAAGAAGGAACACGACGTATCCCACAGGCCTTAAAATCTCTGGTACGTATGGCGGTCAGCCTTTGCGCCTACGGGTCTCCCAAAGCGCCATACCACCTTCGACGCACATCAACCTTTTCAGTAGTATCGTTCGCGCCAACGTCGAGGCTACAAACGGTGATTCAATATCTTGCACGAAACCCATCTCAAATATTTATGTAAACACTTTTTAGGTGTTATCCATGAGGTTGACCACCCTCTCCACCCTCCTTTCTCAGTCTTTCAGGAGCTCTACATGACACCTCATTTATTCTCGATTTTGGTAAAAGTTTCATTTTACTCTCAAAGCGTGTCTAACGCAATCGTAGACTTCTGCCCTCCAACGATCTAACCTAACGAAAGAGCTAGACATTCGTTATGTCCATGACATAGGTCTCGAGGGCACCCCTCTCGTGACAATATTTGCTCCCACCAACCGTGCATTCGAAAGACTTCCCGTAAAATTGAAAAAATTTCTCTTCTCTCCGTTGGGAGAGGGAGTACTGGGAAAACTTCTTCAGTACCACGTCGTTCCTGGTGCCGTTATACACTCCAGTGATTCAATTTCACCTCCTTCCATATACGTCTTTGACGCCGAATCTTGCAGATTATATTTTTGGAAAGCATGTAAAGGAAACTCCTGTACTGGAACCACTAAAATATGGGCAATCCCGGTTCGTAATGTGTTCATGTCAAATTGTACTTGCAGTCGTATTCAAAGGTATGAATACAGCCACTCAGTTCAACAAGGCGTTCGTCGCAACCATCCTGTAGCATCTCACAACCTTACGCTGCCAACCTTGCTTGTGAATAATACCATCCATGCGTATATTGTACAAAACAAGATTTCCTTTCCTTTCCCAGGACCTAAGAAGCCTTCGATGATTGACACCAGGATCTTTGCCAATCGGCATCTGGTGGTGGTACCTGATATCGTCGGTTCCAATGGTGCCATCCATGTCATCGATAAACTACTCGACCCAAGGAAAGCATGTCATTGCCCTGGCCATTATTGGCACAGACATAGGCCTGGCTCTGAACATCATCCTCAAGGCGGGCCATTTGAGGATGGTCAACTCCCTGAAAATTGGGAAGATTGGGAAAACTGGCTTCCTCAATGGGCGGCGCAGGTTTGATGAAATTTGATGGAATGTATGACTCGAAGATGGTAACCACTAAGTACTAGTATTTTCTGTCAGCTTCATCTCTTCTTTTTTTTAAAAAATTACATGTATAGTAGCTCTGATCAAATTCTAAAAAATTGTTCAGTACTTTTCATTGCGCTTTAATTTTGCAAGTCGTTGGTGGATACGTGTTTTCTCATGTGCAACCCATTCTGCACCTTCCTCAAGCGTGATAGGTCGGTCTTCCTGTGTCGTACAGACATGGCAGATGCGTCTCGTCCTGGCTTGCAACACTGAAGCAGGGCTTTAAAACAACTAGCGTAAGTTTGGAGCTTCCGGCATAACATAAACACCTCACTTGACATCCTTGGGTCCAACATTAAGCAGTCTTGAAGCCGTTTCCGACAACGATTTTGGGTCAGGTAAACGTTCTTGCGCGAGAAAAGCTGAGGTGGGGTTATTTGATGGTTAATTTACATTATGATGGACGAATTACAGTCCTGGATTTCTGTCGCTGGCTTGAGGATTTCGCTCCACCAGTTACTCTCTGATCAAAAAACTCGTGATCAAAGTATCTAATTCAGCAACAATTCTTACCTACGTGAAGTATCTAATAAGTACAATGGTACAATCTCCTTCTCGTTTTCGTTGGCTGTTGAAATTGCGGGTAACAACTGATTTCGCATCCATGAAATTTGCCTTTTTGCATATTGCCTGGTGGATATTTTCATGCGTTCCAAGGCGTCTTTATAGGTGTTTTCTGAAGGGGCGTTCAGATAAGAACAGAACTCCCGGTAACCTAAGGCATGATGAAAGAGGTATGGGATTCATGAAATCGGTGCCAACCTATGGCCTGATAAATTCCAAGGGTATAATCTGGGTTGGATGACCCTGTTGCGCTCGAGGCCAGATCCCGCAGACCTCGTACTTCATCAACGAGACCTTGCTGCAGACAGTGTTTCAGCAACACCCATTGATGAAAAAAAGATTCCCCACCTCAACCATATCATCCACACGAGCATCAAGTCGGTTATTTAGGACCAAAGGGTCCGCGTACAACCAAAAACATAGCGCACGAAACCTGACAATAGCAACGTGAATAAGGAGGTAAGTTGCTGAAAAGATTTTATACCGTGGTCGATTATCGGACGTGTTTTTGGATTGTTCGAGAATAACGTCACTGGGGCGTTTCCGACTTTCTTTCAAGATCTCGAGGTTCCTTAGAACCTTTCGAGTATCTTTCCAGTGCCATCGCTTGGCTATCACAGGGTCAAGAGCCGAGAGCAGGGCGTGAAGAGAAAAGGCTTTATCAGGATCCAACTTTGCTGACGGTGCTTCCGATGGCAAATCGGTCAACAGAGTTAGCAAATCGGGGGGTAACGAAGCGATGGAATCTTCGACTTCTTGAGACCATGATTGTGCGTGCGCTACTTGGGCAAGGGAAGTGTCTTTTGGGACTAATCGATTGGGGAATATTAAATGCTGAATCCAATATGATGTTCCTCCAACAATAATAGGCAATTCATAGCGTTCATGCATTTCGTTTATCTACAAGAGAAAAATGTACACTCACTGACTCAGTGAAGCACATGCAACAACATTATTGACTGACCAGCTTCAAGGCATCTTGGATCCACTCTCCCACAACATATTGTTCTCCAGGTTCTTTGAAGTCCATCAACAGGTGTGAAACACCCATGCGTTCTGGTTCTGGCACCTTGTTGGTGATCACATCAAGGCCTTTGTATACTTGCATGGAATCCGCATTGATAACTTTTGCTCCACGCCAATCGGACCTGTTGCTCAGGCGGTCTAGATGAGCAGCGAGTTCAATGGCGAGTTTTGATTTCCCGACCCCCGTCGTTCCACAAATGGTTACAATAGGGCGAAGAGCCATGATTCATGAAATTCGCAATTGGGTCTTCCACATGAATGTTCTCGCGCAAGCTTGTTTGTACATCTTTGTGTACATTTGTACAAATGGCATACTGTACAATATCGACCAACTCTTGACACTGCTGGGGATGGTCTCTGTATTCCAAGAAAACAGGGTTAGAATACAGAGACCATCCCCAGCAGTGTCAAGATTTCTGGATTTTTTTCTCTCCGAGATGGCCGAAAATTTTTCTTTTGATTTACGTAAGACGAATAAAAAAAAATACCCCGGTTTTCCTGTGTGACGCTCAGTAAAATGACACATTTTGCATTAGTCATATAAAGTCACTAAAGTCAGGCTCTAGTCGTGCTGAAGTCACGAAAAGTCATACTGCCAGTCAGCAAATTTGCAATTGCCATCAACTCGTAATTGCCTTGGTTACCGTCTGACTTTGTCACTTAGGATAGTCTACCATAGTTGCACAAAGGTCATTTCATGGTCATTCAATTTTAAGTGGCACATCAGTCAAATATCAGTAGTGTTATTTACCGGCTCTGCCCGAAGTTGGAACTTTCTGCGCAATATCACTCATGTACTCTGCGCTTTCTCACGCCTTTCCCTTCCTTCTACACCATATATCATTGCCCCCACTGCCCTCGGTATGCTCCCGTTGTATGCTAACCACGTTCGTTTTTTTTAGGTCCCCCACACCTGAACTTATTGCCATATCTTTCCTCTCCAGTGAGGGATCTAGGCCACCCATCGATGTTAATGGAAATTTCGGGAGGGGTCCATGGATTGGGGACACGTAGAAATATGACGGGAGACCCATGTGCATGAGGGCCCGCAAGGTATGTGAAGAGGCGACCCATAATCGGTTCGCCTCCCTCTACCTACCTTCGTTGTTACCTACTAACGTTGAAAATATGTTAGGACACACACTGCCCTCTACCTGTGCCACACAACGCAGCATGACACCACTTCTACGTTTTTTCCACCTCCCTCGCCTACAAGAGCGAGTGGGAGGTGGGTGTTTTGATGCCGCTTGCACGTTCTCTCCCTCCCTCGCCTGCAAAGCGAGCCGGGGGTTGGAGTTCAACGCCGTTCGCACCTCCTCCGCCCCCCTCGCACGCGAGACTGAGTGTGTTGGTTTTTATTGCATTTTGACACTGTTCGCGCCTCCTCCACCTTCCTTGCATGCAACAGCGAGCTGAAGGTGGATTTATAGCCTTCGACCCGTTTGTGCCTTGTCCACCTCCCTCACATGTAAGAGCCAGCTGGAGGTGATCCATTATAGCGTTTCGACATTATTTGCACCGCCTCCACTTTCCAAGCATGCAACAGCGGGTAAGTTTTTTTTAAACAATTCTCAAAGTTAACTCACGCATAGCCAAACTAAGGCAATGACAAATTTACCTTTTCGGTGACAACTGGCTGAGCTCAACAACGGCCTCCAAGGGATCGCTGCCGGGGAGCTAAAGCTCTCAAGATCAGGATTTGCTCTACTAGCACCAGTGAGTAATTGGCAGGCCCCTCGACCTTCGAATTCCCACCAGCGTTTCACATGGAGGTCAAACGGTAAGCTGCTTCCATTGGCAACATGTAGGTCAGAGGCTAACGAAGGGCCTTGCTGCGGTGGGGAAATGTTAAGCAGAACCAAAATCACCAAGTTCTGGACGACAACTTTCTCTCAAGAGGATTGTGATGGCTCCCAGTTGTGAGTTTTTTCTTGACCTCATTTAACCTTGAGCTAGCTAACAAAATGCCAGATTGCTTCAAACCCTACATGCTGCATCATGATTACGACCAAGCCCTGAATACCTTTTCACGATGGACACCCCATATCTGACCCAGCAACACCTGTGCTACTAGTGCACTGACACCGAATCCCACCGCCTACGCCAAGCCACCCGCCACCCGCCACAAGGGATGCAGGGCTTCATTCCTGCAACCGCTGGGCTACCGGTGTGTCCTTATTATCATTGGTGTGCCATAACCTCTGCATCCATGTTGCGCCCTTAATACTTCATCGGCTGCAATGACTGGCATTTGGCAGGACCTTGAGAAGCCACTGTAGTACCAATAGCGCTAGAAGTCAGACAAGTAGTAGAGCCTGGCCCCCATATAATCAATATATTACCATGTGTATCTAATTTCACATGCTTGACTGCTGTTCGACTTCTACATGACTTTGTGTGACTTTTCTCTGACTATTGTTTGATTTATTTTGGCCGCGTGAGATTCAGCCCTCTGTGGAGTCCAGCGTCTGCCAACTAAAAGTCATACTGTAGTCATGCAATAGTCGAACATTGAAAGTCAGACTTTAGTCTAAAACGGCGCAGGTATGACTATGGCATGACTTTGCCAGACCTTTGCTTGACTAATGTAAAAATTCCGTTTTTACTGAGCGTGACAGATCACGTGGGTGTGACTTCTCGTATGAAAGCGTGCCACATCGCTTGGTCTGATTCTTCGTCGACTTTATCCACCATCGCCTCGCGTCTCGGTTTCATTCTCGACTCAGAATCCCGACAAATATT
>Ga0307509_10000434_pt1 | contig 70267 bp, 80 predicted proteins | sample 10_EM_MG_FD_202245 | JGI IMG/M metagenome (GOLD analysis project Ga0307509, IMG submission 202245) | Populus trichocarpa ectomycorrhiza microbial communities from riparian zone in the Pacific Northwest, United States - 10_EM | ecosystem: Host-associated > Plants > Roots > Unclassified | place...
TCGGTTGCGCAGTTCAACCCAGTCTTTCTTAGCAAAACTCCATGAAAAATCCTTCACGCCACCCTGTTCTACTTTACCTAAATTAAGCAAAGTTCAGTAGCGAACTGACTTAGCAAAACCTCCCTATTAGGGAGGTTTTTGCTAAGTCGGTTCGCTACTGAACTTAACTTATCACCACAGCAACGGCGCTATCCTTTCCGCCTCTGGTAAAGCATGAAGTGGCACAGCTTTGCACAGTATTATGAACAGTTCATAGTTTGAATAGTTCAAACAGATTTTGTTGACATCATTTTTTATGCAAAAGGAGGAGGGATTTTGTGTATGTCATATTTGTCCTTGCGAAAACACCAATATATTTCATGTGTGATGTTGATGATGGATCAGGTGCACAGTTCAATCCAGTCTTTCTTAGCAAAACTTCATGAAAAATCCTTCATGCCACCCTGTTCTACTTTACCTAAATTAAGCAAAGTTCAGTAGCGAACTGACTTGGCAAAATCTCTCTAATGAAATTCAATACTGTACTGGTATTGTACCGTACAGCAGGGGTTGAGCAATCCGCAGTCGCTTTGCCACTTTTTTGACCTGTGGCCCAGCAGTTCAACCGCTTGCTGGTCCTGTGGCTAAGTGGCTGCTGATACCCTTTGTTCTACTCGAGCACTGAATTTCGTCGTTTTATCCTGCCCCTCGGAGGGGTAACTTCCCACAATTTGGGGGCAATGCTCGCTGGGGGCTTTATCATAGCAAACTAGCCAGCCAAGCAATTTGGGCAGAACCCGCGATTCAAGGGTGGCCTAGCCATTCGCATTGGCTACTTGGCAAGACTGCAAGACACTGGGTTCTCCTTATCCATAGACTCATTAATGTCCATGCTATGCGCTCCACGAAACCAAAAACCGGCAGGCTCCTTCCGCCCTTCTGTCCCGGATGATCGCTTGTCCACGTACAACAGCTAGACTATAGTCTCGGACAGACAGTAATCACTCTTACGATTTTGTCATCTAGCCAGCTCCCCAGGGCCCACGATAGATATTCTGTAATACTGGTATCGCAGTAAGAGATTCCAAGCGGTCCATAGGCCAAGTCAGTTCCAGCACAGTCTTTCGCTCTTCCACCTCCACCGGTCGGAGGTAGAAATGTAGCACACTTACTCTTCTAAGCTCTTACGATTGAGAAAAAAATTGTAGCTATATGACCCACCTCAGAGTGGTGCTACCCCATATCACCTAGAATGATAAAGAATAGAGTAGTATAGAGTCACTGGATTAAGTTATGTTTTCGAGTCTTACGGAAAGTTCCTTTTTGCGGTAAACGCAAGATATGTGCCCCCTATGAGCACTCCAACTACTACCATGCAATCCAGGTACCGGCATCTCCTCGTATCACTCAATACGTTTAATACATACAATATAAACCTCCACGGTGAGAAAGAATTCAGCGTTTGAAGAAAGGCCAATAAACTCAATAGACTTCCAAGGACATCATCCCCCTCCATACAAGTCTCCAACTTCCGATTTGAGGGCTCAAGCGTAAGAGTTCCCGGCTGTTTATAGTAAGAAATTCCCCATATAAACCTAAGATACCTTGGGATAACGACTTTCCCTAGATCCCCGGAGATACGATGGAAAAGTTAGATCCCCCCATAGCAAATCCCGGCACCAATGAGAGACCTTGCCCGCACCCATCCTTTCCTCGACGGACCTGATGCCAGAGGTTGGTTGCGAGAGCGAGGAAGACCAGCAGTAGATTACGGGGAGTAACCCTACCCTAGATCTCACAAGGCTCTTGGTCCTAGGCAAGACAGCCTTTACGATTGTTAATGCAATACCCATATTATTATTGATATTTACCTGTAGTATGACACAGCCATTGATAATCTACTTTTCAACCGCAATCACCTACTCGAGTACTGTACACCATTCCCCTCCCTACCAAGAGGGCCGAGTAAGGTCCTAGGATTTATTTTTTCAGCGGTATCAAAGCGATATCAGCTGCTCATCATCCTGAGGCTAAGAAAGGTTGCTTTTAAAGAAGCCCCAGATATACTCTGCCATTAATAAAACAGGACGATTAACACAGCAAGACCAGCACTATTGAGTGACATGGTATAATCTTAACACTAAAGATCAACCTAGCGAGCACATTTCACGAGGCCGGACCTAATGAAGACACCTGTCCGGGATGTGAGACTCCGTTGTAGTAGGTTAATTTGAGGATTGGCACAGTACTCGAGTAATCTAACGAAGCCAACCCCATGCCCCCATCTATCGGCACGTGTTGCCCTCTCAGCTCATCTCTCCTCCCTTTTAGCCTCATGAGGTATGATACTGTACAGTGCCACGCGAGCCCAAACCAGGTAACCTACACTACCTAGTTAAGGTTTGTTCACACCAAAGACAATCCACAACCAAGGCTCTCAGCTCATTTCACCCGCTTCGAGATTACTGCAGCACCCAAATCTAGTTTTGTATGCAATAAGATCGCTCGCTACCGACCACCCAGGATGCTTATTGAAGCCGACTGCCTAGACCCGTTGCTGAAGCAAGCACGATTAGCGAAGTCGAAACAAAAAAGAAAAGAAAAAAAAGGCTTAGAGCGCACTTCCGGATCAAAGTCTGGGATTGGCGAATGACGATACTATTAATGACAAACGCCGAGCCCACCATTGCGGTATTACCGCAGGGTGTGAAAATAACGTGAACACTTCTACCTCGCAACCAAGTACCCCAGCTTAATACCAGCAATAATAATTTGAGCAATCTGAGCAAGAAAAAATAAAATACACTTAGCCTTACTCGCAGAGCGAATTGTACTATTGTGAGGGTGGGAAATTGGCCATATTATTTAGGTCTGGTGGCTATCGAAGGAAATACATTCACCGATTTTCAGCTGTGGTACTTGGTTGGGAGGTATGATACAAGTATTCACGTTATTTTGACACCCACACTGTACTGTATGATACTCGAGTATGTATGGCACTGGCACGGTCATTCAACTCGATTTGACAGACCGATCCAAACCTACACCCAACCCCTGAAGGCTGTACAGTACAGTACCGTACATGCGGTGGGCCCTATGGTTACAACGGTAAGTTAACAAGATACAGTATAGGGCTTACTCAACCCAAACTTACTCTCAATACGGTATTCTTACTGGAGTCGTCTACAAGTCACAAGGACTTAGCTGCAACTACAAGTGCTAGCCGAAATCAAAATTACTGGGGCACGCTGCAGTCGCATCGGGATAAGGGACGGTTGTATACCGTAATATACTGTACAGTACCCAAACGGCTGGTCGGAAGAGGCACCGGCGAACTGTGTCTATCCCGGCAAAAAAAAATATGGATGCGAGGGTTCTGCACGAGGAACATCAGTTGACTTATAGAAGTTTACACAAAGGCTCCCTACGAATTCCTTGCACTGGAATTGTGGCTATGGGGCCCCCCGATGACTGCGGCCTTCTATAGCGCCTAAAGTCATTTTCAATATATGGACACCCTATGGAAAATCCCTGCGAAAAGAGCACGCCATCCAATAATAGGTTTTTGCTACTATCAGACGCAAGACGAAACATCCCTACCGTGGAATGAATTTCTTGGTAATTCCATGAATTAATTTAAGGTGGTGTACAGTACCGTACTATACTAGTGCACAACAAGATCTTCTCTAGGGCAACAAGGTTCGAGAGGAATCCTGTGGGAGGTACCGTACAAAACAATACTGATAAACCCAATTCAGGTCTTGCAAAAATGTGCTCGTGCCCCACAAGCAGGACCTTGGCGCGCCTTCCAATACCAAGCCAGCCCACCTGATGAAGCCGGAATTGAATGCCCTGCCCCACAATTCGGGCTAGTAACGGCGCACGCCTGTATATTGAGCACGTCAAATAGCAGGAGGCATTAGATCTGATGAAGCAAGGTGAAGCCACATTCTCCAACAACAGACCCCAGAGCAGTATTATTCCGGTTTGTTTGCACTTGAATAGAGTGCACGAATTGAGGCAGACAGGTGCCTGCCGATCTCCCCCGGCATTTCGGAACGTTCTCTAATGCACAGTCTAGAACAAGTTCCGATATTAGAGGCGAGCAGTAGCGTTTAATCCCCGCAGGCCTTCAGAGACACTAATTTCAAGAATGCTGAGAGAAACCGTGATGGTTTTTCCTAGTGTTGAAACACCCCCAGGGAGGGAATTTTTCAAGCACTCAGGGCTATCGGGGGGTGAAGCCTGCTCCACCACGGCCCCTGCATGTTTTGTTTTATTGTTGAGTCCGTGGTTTATTTGTACCAAGTACAATGAAGGAAACTCCATAGCAAACAACTTAAGGTATAGCCTAAAATCCAATATATTTGACCTCAGATTTCCCCATATTTGCTCGAGGGGGGGGGTTGGTCTCAGAAAGCCGAAGTCCTGAATAGAGGATTTCATCCCATCGAGGTTATATAGCCAGCGGCACTGCAATTAAATTTACCAACCCACCCAACACCCGAAAACAAATTCAGCTGCTTAGCACCAAGAAGGACACTCAAGTGTTGTGGTATTAGATCTTTAGGGTGTGTAGCAGACCAAATTAGTACTGCATGATCCTCTTACGGATTCTCCATATGCAAGATCCCCTGGGGGGTAAAGGGAAAAAAAGGTACCATATTGTACATGTCAGCGATGACCGAATGCAGAGGCGCAAACTGCCGGGAATAAGGCTGGGGTTCTTGGCAGAGATCACCAGTTTGCAAGAAGGGAATCCAAATGATCCAGGCCTAAGGTAAAGACAGACACGCAGTGATTGGGAGTCGTACGAGTTCCCAGCACACACTCCCACGGTCGCAGCACCCTTCTGAGGAATGATCGTTTATATTAAGCACTATTACGCTTTAGTTCTCTCCAGCACACATCACCCTTGCAAGCAATGTTACACTCCTTCATAAGACACCTGCAGAGCTCGATTAGGAGTGGAGGTTTAGGTCAATTAGGTTAGTGAGGTGAAGTGATAAAACATAAAAGTGGTCAAGTCTCATTTCTCATTCTTCAAGAAAGCCATTATCTAGGTATTGTTGCAAAGACTATCCTAACAAAGAATGGGCTATCACCAAAGTTGACGCCCGCCCAAGATCGTCTCCAACATGCCATTCATCGCATGGCACATCTCGGAGTGCTCTGGACAAGCCCACATCCAAGGCGCACTTTCCCCGCTGCTTTGGATCCTTTTGTCAAATACTAAGTTAGCGCAGGAGGTGGCACCTTTGTTAAAGTTCTTTGTAAGCTTCTAGATTCTTGGTACTTGTACAACAGTGACCAGTGCCCCGCATCAAGTAAGCACAGACCAGGAGAGTGAAAAAATAGAAATCTCCCCAAAATATTGCTAGCAAGTATACCCTCGACTTAGCACCTCTACTTCCGGAGGCTTAACCATCCCAATCCATTGGTCGTCCGAGTGATATCCAGGGCATCGAGGTGAGCATCATATCAGACGTCAGGAATTTCTTGGAACCTCTACTCGTGGCCAGGTGCGCGAGATATTTCACAGCGCTGTAGGACACAGCAGCTCCAGGAGTCATGCTACTTCCCAGTACTTGTAGATAGTTGTCACATTTATTACTGCCAAAGCCTTAGCACCTAGCTTCGCAAGTCCAATTACTGGTAGAAATTCAGACGCAAGGGGCATTCCTCCTGGGAATAGTAAGTTAAGGGGTTTTGCCCCAAACAACAGTACAGGGATATAATAAATCACACAAATACAACACTAGCTACCGTATTGTTTCCTTCCGAATCTAATTTCAAGCAATTAAGAGCCTCAAAAGAGTCTCCGGAACCGAATCCCGACCAGGTAGACAGTCCAACCCTGGCGCCCCCTGGTGCGGCTGGACTGGCACTCGCGTATCTCGATCAAGCGCCAAAAAACGATGTGCTGCGCACTCAGCCGAGGATTACACCCACTTTAGGCAAGGGCGTGGCCACTAGCGTCAAACCCGGAACCTTGGAATTCATGAGGGGAGTAAGAACAAGGTAAGGTACCGCTTGCCATAAAAGAAAAAAATCATTTGTCGCTTGAGGTTCGCCTTGCGCGGCGGACTCATAAGTTACGGCACTACTTAGAAAAAAAGGCTTTGTAGCATGAAAAAGGCCAAGACACTTTATGTTTAGGTGAAAGGATAATATTAAGGCTTGAAAATTATAAAGCATCAAAATTAAAGTACAAAGTGTATGGGTTGGGGAAGAAAGGGAACGAAACCAGTCTAGGTTAGGGGAAAGAAATCTTGGGTAATAAGAGCGTACAGTCGTAAAAATGCCACTATAACACCGACCATCTAAAAGTACCAGGAGAGAAGTTCTAAATCTAAAGAAAATAAAAGTAATAAGGCGAACAGGGAAGGCAGAAAGCAAGGAAGAGTGTCATATAGAAAAATGAAAAATGAGATAGAACGAAACCATCTAATAGGACCTTATCATGATAATTATCAGGAACACATAAAACACCGGACTCCCGAATAAGAAAAGAAAATACGAGAAATTAAGAATTCAAGGCATTACGATAGTTCCTAGAGATAACTTGCCCGCTCATCGGTAGAACTCCCCATCGCCCTTTATTAGAGACAGATTATTGAAATGAGTCGCTCTCCCGAAATATTGTCAAGGCGTTTGGCGGGGACTATTCTTTCGACCCCAGTAAACTATGCGAATAGAACCCCCATGGGGACCTCGGCCAGTGCATTGGGCATGCCTATGTTTGCTCTCCAATTGACCAAAGAGCCATTGTTGCTGCGCAAAGTGTCGATGCCGGTATTCTAGAAGTCATGATATGTCGCCAACTCGGAGCCCGGGCCTCTCACTTTTGAAGGGCAATAGGGCCGGATCGAAGTAAGAGGGGGTGAATAGCTAGAGGGGCGCCGAGGTGGTGATGAAATATATCTATTGTGATGATCTGGAAATATTTTGTTGCTTGAGGTGCTCCATCTAGCCGAGCGATGATACTCGTAGTATCTACAATCTGAGTAACCGCAAACGCCTCCTTGAACTCCTCTTTCATACCTGGAAGCTCCGCTACAGTTACCGTCGCCATTCCCTTTGAGGCCATCAATGTTAGCTGAAGTGATTTAAGCTAAAGGTAAAATTGAAATCCCCCTATTCCCGAGGCCAACAAAGTCTTATGATTCAGAGAATTATATGAATCACCCTAATGAGTCGGAAATCCTACCTTGGGAACATAGTGACACAGTGTACTTCCTCTCACAACCACATCCAGTCCACTTCACCACCTTGAAATGGCACATCTTTTTATTCGGGTTTTAGTGGCTCTAGTCTCGGAGACTTAGTTGGTGATCTGTTGAAGCGGTATTTTCGGTGGTGGGGTTCTGGATATAAAACAGCACAAAGATTTAGTAGAGGCGGAAGAGGATATACGATAGGAATTGAGCTTCAAAGAAGTCGGACTGAAAGTTAGGAAGCGTGTATCCCTCTGTTATCGTCTTGATCAATGTCTGGAAATGAGCATAGGGCCGAGGGGCCAACGGGTTTTTAGGTTCCTGATTCCAAGCAAACCTCATTGAATACTTCCTAGCCCTAGTGAGAGCTCGGAGAAGGTGATGTTTGAAATGGTAAGTTTAAGCAGCCTATGGGTGGCACTAGAGCACAGGGTAGGATGATGGAGTAGATGGCACAAGCTGCGGGACAAGAGCTTCCCCTCCCGCCTTGAGGCGATGGCCCATGTGGTACGCCTTATGATCTATTCCCCGGAAGCCGCTGATCTAGATCAAACAAAAGCGTTGAAATCTCACTCCGGGGTCGATCCCCCCAAGGACGTGATTCCCGGCCCAGCTAAAATCTCATTGCGAAGGGCAGCTATCAGATCACCCAAAGGAGCCCGTTTAACACGACCACCACTTTCGTTTTTACCACTCCATGCCCCCAAGCCACGCCAGGCAGTGGTATTGGTATTTGAGCCCCAAATGATCCGTTTATGAGGGAGGGGGGTTCTTCGGCGTATAAACCGCGCCTTTGCGCCAAACCTTGCCAAATTAATGCGTAGCCCAACCTCAAGCTTCGAACACACTCTCTTCCCCTTGTGGCGTAGTTTTCTAGAATGAAGCCCAACTCACCAACTCCCATACAATAGCTTAAGGGTCAACATTAACCTCTCGTTACCAGGAGTGAGGGAAGAACCTGAAATTTCAATAATTAAATGATGGGGCAAGCTTCCGAGCCTAGAAACGACAGCCGCGATACCTTTCCCGCCTGAACTCCCCCCAGTCGCAGCTCCTACTAGCCAAAATTTGGACACTTCCCGACCTACATACCTCATACATATGATAAAGCATGATCAGAATTCTAAACGGCGTCGGTATAGGGCGGCTTCCTCGACGTTCGACGACAACACATAGAGTTTCAACCAGTGCGGCGTTAATCCGCCAGCCGCACTTGATTAACCGCCAATACTGCTGAGCGTCAGCGTCATGAACAGGAGCGCAACATTAACTAGCTCAGAGCCGATCAAAGTCAGCCGATGCAGGTTGGCACATAATATTGCAAAAAAAAAAATGCTGAAAGAGACGAAGAGCAAAGCCACAACGAGACGCCAAAGAAAGCTTCCGCATAGAGTGGAATAAACGCGCTGCTTCTTGTCATCGGTGGACTAGCCGCGATTCCGTAGGTAGATCGTGGTCAGGTACTGTACTCTACCTCCGAGGCTACAATAGAACACAAAATGGACTCTCAGCCCCGCATTACCCACTAACTTAACGTCGGCTATCGTGTCTAACAACGAATGCATATCCAGCGGCGCGCCAATATCCCCCTCCTCCAAGTCGCTACCGGGCTAATTTTCACTGGGCCGATCGGTCCGTCTGTTAGCTACGACATCACATCTCCAAAACCCACCCGCGGCACGAGAGCGCCGCAGCTCCGCGAGTGGAGCACAAGCTACTAAAACCCAGTGCCAAATCCAAAGAAGCTGAAATAGTTGCCTAGGTAATTCGAGGCAGGAGGGAATTAGTCAGAGTCCCTCGAAAAAAAATGGATAACAAAACCATCACAAGTGCCGTTATGTAGGCTAAGGGTCCGCAACTGCCCTCGCAGCAGCAACTATCACGACTAGGCAAATTATCTTTGCCGCCCCGCTTTCCCTTGGCGAAATTCATCGGGGAAGCCTATCTATCGCCACTCAGGTACAAAAAAGTCGAGTGTGATTTCATGACCTCGGAACTGTTAGCTCAATCTTGAAGTTATCAAAGAAGCTTGATTACCGGAGGTAACACGGACGGGGCCATCGACCAGTGACCAGTGATCAGGGACCAACCTCCTGCGAAATAGCCTCGCGCGCCAACCACCATACCATACGCGGACGCCAAGCCCATCGAGCCACAGTACTACTTGTACGGCGCTACTATGGAACGGAATTGTTGACTCAGACTCTAGTATTCTGAATTTTAGCACCTGCTGCCTTTCCCGCCGCTTCCGGAGACGTGAAATTGGGGGGGCCCGCAATAGCCCGAATACTTTGCTCCTAGCCCAATCACTTTGCCCTCAGTTTCCAAATCAGAGGGTGGACCAATAGACACTCCAGGAGCTCAAGAAACATTAAAACCGTTTCCCTCATCCAAAGGGCATTCGGATGAGAGCACACCTAGTGCCAAAAAAGGCAAGAGTATATAAGGTAAGTCCTATGAATAGTTATGTTATTCCGCCGTTACCAGCATAATGCGGTGACCCGAGGCTTATACAACCTTTCAAACGACTCGAAATCATTGGGTATTCTAGTCTCCAAGGGGTCACCATTCCCGTTGGATCAGTAAGGTCTCTTGAGTCCGACCCATCTTTAAACCCCCAGGCATCCCAGCGAATCAGGAGTTACCACTCTGAATTCTCATTATTAGTGTTAGTCCCAGAGTTATTCTATCACTCATTGTACAGTACAGTACTGTACAATCAGTTGATATGATGCTGTGTGACACTGGTAGGGCTGAAGGTAATTCAATATTCAACACAATAGCCGAGTTTTCCTCATGACTATATTAAACCCTGTAACCAATAAGCAACCTCCTCTAACCAGCCAAAGTGATATGGTTAGCCGCAGACATTTATTTTTAATTCCAAAAGACCGTTATCTTGGCCCTGCCTCTTTCTTACCTGCTAAATATCCATGACCAAAAATCCCCTGGCTCCGCTTCAGTAATCCACTTGCGGCGATACCTTTTCCCGACTATTCATGCTTGCTTTAATAGAAGGCTGAATCCGCCTGGGTAAATACTCTCTCACTGTCTGTCGAACCCTACTACAACTTCAAATTCCCATGATGGTGGGATCTTCAGGAGTTGTCTCAAAATAACTCAAAGATTGAGAGGCCAACAAAGGACCTATCGGCAAAGACTGGAATTCCTCAACAATTGAAATTCCTCAAGTCTGCGTCCAGGCAGATCGCTAAAAGGTGGCCCAGTTTAACATGTTATAAAACCCAAGTTCTCCTCAACCTTGCAAAGGCAGAAGAAAGCTTTTCCTACCAGCTGTCGATGACTGCTTCGCTCCTAAATATCAAGTGTGCAACCACCATATTCCTCCTTGATGAAACTTGGCCTTTGTGATTCCAGCTAGATTTCCCGGTCAAGCATACCCGAGCGCCACCCCAGAAGAGGAACTATTCGTCAAACACGGTGCTCCGAAATCCATATGGGTAAACCCTCCCCACCTCCGCGAGCCCCTTGAGGACTATGCGTCCTGATAGAGACGTTCAACCTCCAACCGGAATCTTTACCCCGCAATGTTTCTTGGTGACTGTTTTATCCCGGATCGCTCCTCAACCAGGAATAGAGAACAACATCACCTACAATAGGCAATAGATCCCCCTCCAGTAGCAACAAAACTCCAGAATATAGTACCCCCTCGATTAGAGATATCTATCGGCTTCCATAAGATACCTCAACAGCCTCTCCCGCCATCCATCCTACTCCCTCCAGCCATCTGTAGCCTGCCCCGTCAATCCAACTAAACACCTTGAGAGGAAAATCTAGCCAACCAGTAGTTAAGAAAGACTAGGGTTAAAACATGAGGCAAGATTCCGTATTGAGGATGTATGATTTATAAATTGTCCGGATAGTTCTCGCCAAAACACAGTTCCCCTCCCATCAATAACTCCAAAGAGACACATGCTCTGAGAGAGATGCATCAAGCCGCATCGGTGATCAGTCGTAGACACCGAAAGTGAAAGTATTAACCAAGGCTCCCATAGTATATTGGCGATCGAGTCCAATGTAGAAATTTTTGGGCGGGTCCCGATTTCGGGCTCAGAAAACACTCCCATTCTTGTTGCCCTATCTCCTCCGGGTGGTAAAAGGGTCGAAGATGCCATTTTATGTAAGGTCCTTGGTTGGGAGCTCTAAGGACGGCATTCCCTATGTATTTATCCAAGCACCAGGTCGTTTATTAGCGGTATCTATATTTTGGCAGCACAAAAAAAGGGATAGATATCCATGCACAGATAAATTCCGCCTCACTATGCACGCAGGAGGGCATCCTACCCTTCTGTCTATCAATGCTCAACTAGACCGCAAACCACTAACAGACACACGTACCTGTTACCTCGCGGCTAGCTGTGCACCAACCAAAGGGGAGTGACCGTCTCTCGATAAAAGGTTGTTATAATTCAAGGGATCAATCAGAAAGACGACAGATGTAAAGTAGAAATCAGAGTGGATGCGAGACCGCCAATAAATAAAGTCTTGTACCTGCTCTATCGCTTCCTCCATAGTTGATAGTCGGTGTGAGGATATGCCTGCATTCACACGCCTACATAAGGCCTCTATTATACTAGCGTTTGCCAAAGCCTGCGGATTTAGACACCGAGACGTGCCGCGGCAAGCGCGAGCCAATCGAGTGCCCCCTATCCATTCGTATACAGTAATCAATGCCCATTTACTATCCCACTAGGAGAACAGATATTTGCATGCTAATCCCGGTGCATAGTCCATTGGGGGGGGTCAAACCATTGACTGTGCTATCTTACGGCTATCCTTCACGCTCTCAATAGCCAATTTAGGGCGCGTGTACCTCAAGTTAAGAGCTCCCATCAAGGTATTCATAGGGAAACTCTCCATCATCAAAAAAGTTCATACTTCCCGCGATATATATATAAACCCTGCCATTCACTTCCTTCTTCCTTCTCCATTGGGGCTTTTCCCGCCACATTGGGCTCAACCCCATCCCCCCCACTTCACTACTTTTAGTAGAAACGAAACCAAGGCTTCATGAGAGCACACCGGGTTCTCCTTTTTACCCAAACCCTATTAGGTGACTTTAATGGAGATTCCATTGTATGCGAGAACCAATGACAGGCTAATCCACTCAGTTGAGAGTGGTGCTTACCGCCAGAAGGATCCCCCATGAAAACTTGTGAATTCACCCCTGGAAGATGGTACTTGTACAAGCCCAAGTGTTGTGAAGCACTCCCCAGAATTATATCACACCCGATCTATTCACAATCTCCTCCCTGATAAAAGGTTCAATCACGAAATTACGTAACCCAGTGGGCGCTTCTGTTCCTCTCTTAACCCGCCGCCCTAGTCACCCTTGACCCCTCAATATTGTAATTAATGCCGCTTACACGCAATGCGCCACTTCCACGCTCATGCCCCGCAAAGCTGAACCGACCAGAAAGGGTTGGATGAGACTAGAACACCCATCATTTAAGTTGCTTATAAACAGCATGCCAGGCGGTCAATCAAGGGGGTGTCCGGATGGTGGTGATTGTGATGCTTGTCAGACGACCCGCAAAGATGATAAGGCAGACCCAGCTCGAGCCAATAACGACCGTTACTAAATTTAGTGTATTCTCGTGGCTTTAGGTCGATTCCAACTGAAATATAGCCAATTTATTTAATTTCGAATTTTTCTCCCCGGCTCAAAAGGGCTTTATTATCCAGAAAAAGGAGATGGCTTTCAAAAAATCCTCCACACAAATAGCGTTGCGATCTAGCGTCAGGGTTTCTTTGGAATTTTTTGGAATTTTTTTTCTTTCTTAACGATACCGGTATATATCGTTCACAATACTAGTACACTCCAGGTATGATACCCAAGACAAATCTTGGTTCTGTGAGTGGCAGATGGTGTGGGTTGACACTACTGTAAACGCCTGGATTCCAGAAGAACAAATCTAACCAACAGTAGCAAAGTCCCAAGAAGGTAAGCTGAAGCCGACTAAATCCCAGCCAGCATGCACTGATGTCTCACCGACCAATTAAGACTGGTTTTAGTCCCGACTCTTTGAAGAATGAACGACACATCAGTATCTACTGTACTTAGATTTATGCACTGCACTATGTAACCTACCGAAAAACCTGATCTAACCCTTTCATACTCCATCTAACCAGAGATCCTTCTTCACTCCTGCACCTAGCAGCGATGAGGGATCCCTAAAAAGCGGGGCTGAATAGAAGAAAGAAAGTATAAAAGAGGAGAAAAACAGAATCAACGGATATCCAGAGTTATGTTGTTGGAAGGCAGGTTCTCCTCTAAACCCCTGAAACAGCTAAAATCCACCCCCGATGCCGCGCTAGATGCCCACCCTTGCTGGTAAGTTTCCAGATTTCCAGATCCCACCCTTTTAGACGATGATCCTTTTAATTTGTGGAAGCGACATTCATTCTCAATTTTCAACCGTAGCCTCCCACTGTAGCAATATAGCCAGCAGAATCTAGAAAACTTTGTTCTGCCTCCGGGTGTCAAATAAACGCGAAACACTTTGGGGGCCCCAGCCAATAGGGTACCGCACCGCGCCCCGGCTGAACATCTATAATAATAATCCAGGGGCCCGGACAACAGAAGCGGAGAATAAAATACACTTAAAATCTTATATACCATTCTTTAGCATCAATGACAGCCTTCAGAATCTCGGGAATGTTCCTTACCAGATTATGAAATGGTCTAAATATAGTAACTCCTAGAAGTGCTCAACAGTGTCCCGGGTTTCTTTGCTGAATGCCCAGCAGCGACTTCACAGTAGCTTTGGAGGCACCATCCTAACTCTATAAAGGCTGGTTAAATAACCTCGCCACCAGAACGAAAGGGCACTAGTGTAGGGGCAGGAAACCCCCAACACCTTTTTGGTTTAGTTGGGACCAGAGATAGGGTACCCAGTTTCAACGCAAGATGTTCGAGTTTATTTGATACCCTGGGGTACTTTACTTGTGCTACCGAATAATCGTTTCTACTCGAGTAGGGAGGCCACCACCCCAACCATTCTGAAAACAGTTGGTTGGATAGCCCAGGGTGCCCAGCTTTGATTTTAGTCTCCCACCTTGCAGTACTGTTCTTACTATCATCCCGAATCAGATCTTCATTTGCTATATGGTACCAACCTTAATTTACTTACTATAGGCTTCTTCTATCCACTATACCCAACTTTGTAATATCATAATTGTCTCAACCATAAGCTGTCCCGGATCCCTGTCTGTTGAAGTCTAATCTCTCTAAGTCCCAAGAGATACATGTATTTTAAATACATCTGATGCTGCATCTTGCATCAATCATTTCCAAACATCCTAAGTTATCAAACAATACCTGACCTATAAACAAATAATAAGACTTACAAACTTCCTCTGAATTCCCTGAGTTAGTATTCTAAAACAATACATAAAACAAATAATAAGGCTTATGAAATGCCTGAGTTTGTATCTTAAAACAATATGTAAAACAAATACATACCTAACTTGGTAACATGTACAGGTTACAGTCACTATAGCTACCTATTTGTAGGGTTATTACAGCCATAATTAACTCATACCTGATTGCCCAGAAGTCTATACCACTTTCCCCTACAATACAACCTATCTACTTCATCATGATCATTACCATACCTTGCCTGGAATCTAGTCTTATCTGGTCTTTAGACAATGAATTCTACCTTTGCACAAATGCTATAAACCTAAATCAATCCTCCTGCTTGAGGCCCTAATTGTACTAGTAGTATTCCACAAACAAATACTGTAGACCTAGTGCTAGCCAACCTACTTCTAGTCCTCTATTGTACCCTTTCATTCAACAGGAGTAAACCTGTTACATACACAAGCCAAACGGAGAGGCTATCAAGGCAAAAATTGTTCCCTTTCTCCTGCTCGCTTTTCACCTGCCACTCGCTCTCTTCAGCAATCAACCCAGTACTCCTCTCCAAAGCACTCTTCTCCCTTTTGTCTCTTCTGTCGCTATTTATCAAAATCTCCTACATGGAGAGCTTTTTTCCATAATCAATTCAAAGAGACAAGAGGAAAGGTACGGCAAACAAGTTTTGAATGTAGTTACTGTAAAGTCTCCCTTTGCCGCGAGTTTTGCTTTGATCTTTATCACCTGTATGAAGAATGAAATCTACATGTCTAAAGGAAAATGTATCTGAAAGCAAGGGTTCACAAAAGATATTGGAGAAATCTGTCAGGATCACAAATTCACCACTTGTCTTCCCGGCTAGTCTGCCGGGCCAAGTACCCGTATCATCAAACTTCACACTTTAGGTACATCTGAGTTTCTCTCCGTTAACCCATGAAATCCCCATAATGGTGGCAACCAGTCTATCTCAATAGGCATAGGACGCCCCTAGGGGCCCATATTAAAATCACTAAAAGTGTGTAAAAACTAGGACGCACGAAGGGATAATTATCTCTTGACTCCGAGCCAAAGAAAAAAAGTTGGGACACAACAACCTGTGATACAGGCAATGCTCCATTATGACGTGACGTAACACCCTTCTGCGAGAACTTTCCGGATAAGACTTCCGCCTATAAGGACCCTCTCTCCAATCTTCAAATTCATACAGACTCCCTCCCTCCCTCCTTTCCTTCCCTCGGGATTGTCTCTTTTTTCTTTGAAAAAAATAAAAAATAAAAAAGGGACGCAATAGCTTAGACCTCTATAACCAATTCCTCCTCCTCCCTTTTAGCATCAGGTGAGATGTCCGGCGACGATCCACTTTTCGCCCAGTATCTCACAAATCCCTGTTCCAGGCAGGTACAGAACCATCTCGTGGACTCCTCCGAAATATCGTTATTAGAGGCGTTGTCGCGGCTTCTCCCGAAGCAAAAGCAGCAAAGGCATCTTCACGATGAATCGAGAAAGTCTCTCACCACGATGAGTCAGCCTCTGACAGCTTCGCATTTAAGTAAACTGCCCCCATATTCCACCACGAGCTCAGCGATCGATAGATTCTTTGTGTGTCAGTCGGCCTTGCAACACCTATATTTTGCGGAGGAAGGTGAAACGAGGAAGATGTTGAAGGAGGTCTATGCGAAGGAGTGCCAACTGTTGACTTTGTGTGAGCTCTCTGCTACGGCTGCGGTAGGGTGCTCGTGGGCGGACAATATTCCAAAGGAGGCGCACGCAACATTCTTTGATACGGTTAAGACTCACTTGGACCAATGCTTGGAGGAGGACGAATTGAAAGGGATGAAGATACTCGCTCTAGCGGCATTATATTCAATGTCGGAGAAAAAGGTGTCAAGCTGGGGATATGTGTGTATGTTTTTCCAGGGGACACGCCCCCTTCACGATTATGGATTAACACGGGCCGTAGGTAAGGCATTACAGATTGCCCATTCCAGAGACCTTCAGCTCGATACATGGCCAGATTATATGACTGAGGCAGATTGGGTTGGGTATCGAAGGTTATGGCGGACATTACTATTTCTGGAAAGGTTAAACCAATCCCGCTTGACCATTCTCCTCTGTGCTAAGTATCAGCAGCTTCCTTGCCACATCCCTAGGCCGCGTACCCATCTGGAGCGCGGCATTCGACACCATCGAGCTTGCAGAATCAGTTCAGACCCCATGCCTAAAAACTCCATGGGTCATTTACTTACAGGTACGCAGGAAAGAAGTTACGATGTCCGAAATTCATCACGAAGAAATTCCTTGCAAACAGAGATTGTGAATATCGGGCTATTAGCTAGCAGGATCCTCAAAAGTGTCTTTGCCCCGCCTGTTACTAACCTTGAATTCGTGTGTGGCCACATGGCAAAGCTAAAGCTACGATATGACAATCTTCCGGAGCCTATGAAACTAGGTAGATCCGGGCTAGCTCCGGGAGAGCACCCAGTCGACACCTCTTTGCTCACCCTTCACATGGTGTATCTAGGGACTATAATACTCCTCACACGGGGAGTGCTAGTAGAATTGGCAAGTGGGGCCGGAGGCGCCTCATTCGAAGGAAGCGCCGGGGAGGCATTGAGCCTCGCAAAGACATGTTTATCCGCAGGGAGGCAGACCTCAGAACTATTAGGGAATCTATATTCACATAAAGACCTTTTCAGGAACTGCTGGGTGACCATGTGAGAAACCATTCCCACTCCTTGAAGCAAACAAACGGAAATAGTTCAAAGTATGAAAACAATCAAAAGCCACAAGCACATCTAATGAGCAACCAAGCCGAATAGATACTCATCATTCAATGCCAGCCTCATCCTTCTCTTCTACACCGCCCAAAAAAGGACGCTCGGACAGCCGTATCCCCAATACCAAGAAGACCTTGGTGCCGCCGCTCGATGCACCCGCATAGTTGAATACTGCGCAGAGCACGACGACCTAGCAAACTGCTACCTTCTACTGCTGAAACCCTTCAGACAAGCAGCCGGGGATGATATCGACACAACATCCTACCGTACACCTTCGGGCCCGAGCGAGTCTCCCGAAACCAGCGACCCGTCTTCGGAAGATGTATCCCCGGAGCCCTCGGGGAGTGCGGAAATCAACGGGGCCGTAAACCTGGTATTCTCGTCACCATCACCATCGCGCCCGCGCCCGCGCCCGCCCATAGCACCGCTGCGGATGCTGCCAGCCATCCACAGTGCTAAGGGGCTTGAAGCCCGGTCACAGCATAGCAGCCCTCCCTTGAGGAACACCCTACCAACGAGAAAGCGATCCTGCGGCATTCAGTCAGAGGAGTCGATCAAGAGGCCTAAGCTGTCACAACAGCAGTTGGAGGCTTTTCTTAGGAGGGTTGCTTGAAACTCTTGCTACAATATCTATCACCTTTCTTGATTCCTCCTTCTCTCTCTCTTACCCACTTTCCTTCCGCTGTATGCCTCTCTATCTTTGCTCACCCGTAAAAAATCATTTCCTAGGTATTTCTTTTTTTCTTCCCTTCCCCCCCTCCCCCCGGGACTCAAAATTGCCCCTCCGTAGTTAAATTAGATTATCATACTATTTCCATCCTCTCAAAAAAGAAAAGAAAAAAGAACAAGCATCTCTGCACACATTACCCCACCTCCACCAAACCTACCGACAAGCACTATCTCCCATACCCCGATCCAAGCTTATGCTCCGTACGAGTACTCCATCATTCCCCCCCCCTTTTCCCAACCGACCGACCATCCAATCACCCGAGAATACCGGCAATCGCGAACAACCACGCAGCACACATCAGTACGAGCACAGCACACATCACCCCACTCATTCCAAAAAGAGAAGATAATCGCCCACCCACTCACACCTACACATCATAGCTCAAAACCGCCGATCACCCGCTCACTCCGGCTATCGCATCCGACCGACCGACCATCACAGATTGCAACGGGGGCTCCCCCGGCCATCGCCAAATTTTCCCGGAAAGGAAAGGTTGCGGAGCTGCGGGAGGGCTAACGTCATGGTCATGGAATATCACCCGGGAGTCTATCTGCACCCAAAGCGCGTCCCAGGGGTGGGGATAAAGGGAGATAGTCCTACTCGAGTAGATCGGCGGGGGGTGGTGGTGGCTAGTCTGCCGCAACCCCGCTGAGGACAGCACTTAGAACAGGGTTGGGTTGGGAGTGGTTGAGGGGGGGGGGAGGAATTGCACGGCCCGGATGGGAACCCCGGAACGAGTGTGATGATGGTACTGTAGTACTGTGCATCATGGGGTATCATGAGATGGGTTGCGGCTATGAGAGTGGTGTATGTCAACTTTTGAGGCTTTTCTCAGCACGGTAATCGTGGTGGAAATATACTCGCAAACCCATGACGTTTGTGAACACAACTGCTATTGCATACTACCAAAACCATGAGGCTCCGGCCGATTTTTTGCCCGTATGCAATAGCAGTCGTCGGTTCCTAGATACAGGTAAAGTTTTCAATTTTTTTTGTGTTCACAAACGTCATACGTTCGCGAGTACCGCATATCGAGCTGGAAGGTTTAATCTATCGAACTGCTGAATGGCAGTCTAATCTCCCATGTGTACTATACTCGTACTCGTACAATACCCCACCGCGTGATAGAAAGGAGCGATTAAAGTTGGAACAGAAAATAATTTATAAGTAGAACACGCACCCTTGTGACGTAATAAATATTATGGTATGATACGGCCTATATTATGATAGGATGAATTTTTTGTTTTTACAACTCCGAGCACTGTACCGTACCGTGTTGCGTTGTGTTGTTTTGCGTTACAAATTCTCGGTGTGCACTTTAGAGTACCAACTCATACGTCAAGTTCAGGCCATTGTATAGTACATTGCGGCGATATCTACAAAGGTGGCCCGGTAGGCGGTACGGCACACTACTTACCAGAGAGAATTATCTCCCCCTTTTCTTAAAAAAAAAAAGCTAAAAACTAAAAACTAAAAGAAAACTCCAGGTGGAAGCCCGGTAGGTCGGGAGTCAAGTTCTGGGTGTTAGGCGGTAGTTATGCCCGCTGCCAATGATTCGATATCGACGATCTAGACAACGTTAGGTTGGTGATCAAGGTTACATAAGGGCTGGGTACATGGGCGAAAGTAGAGTGGAGGGAAGAGGGGGGTGATGATTAACCTCTTTTACGGCTTCAACGCTTAGCACTACCGGCCCCTCATTGCCCACACAAACGGAATCTTCAATCCGTATTCCCATGCCCCGGAAATGTTTTGGCCATTGCGGGTCGTCAGGGACATACACGCCCCTGCCCATATGCCATCAGCCTACAGCGATCCCAACCAACCGGTCCACCCGCCGACGGGAATTACTAGAAGGGGGACTAACGGTTCAATAGTAACACACTGTCCAGCCCGCAACTTCCGGCTCTTGGAGTAACTTCCGCAATCGTGAACATCCAACCCGACGTAATGCCCCACATGGTGCGGGAACAACACACCACGTAATCGAGAGGAAGTCAGGTCGAATCCAAGTCTTTTTAGTTCGGATTCCAGCTCCATTTCTGATACTTCGTGGATTTCGTCGAGCGATATGCGAACGCCCTCATGACAGAGGGATATACATCGCTTTTGCACATTTAAAATGGCTTGGTAGAGATCCCTCTGTGCCAAAGTGAAGGTTCCAGAGACGGGCCAAGTGCGAGTTATGTCTGTGACGTAGCCTCCATATTGCTATGGATATTAGTGGGGCGCTGTGGCTGGTAGTGTTAGGGGACCTTACTCCACCTGCATCTACGAGAACCAGGTCGGATTCCCTACAAAGTTTTAGAACGGGAAAGATGAATTAATAAAGTAGAACAAACCCTAATTTATCGTCGTTCCTAGTATAGTGAATGTGCAACGAGTTCTAACACATCAGTATGGGAAGGCGTGGCAGGAGGAGAGGCAAACCTGCCCGCCCGCGATTACGGGTACATACGCCTCCTTCTCACAACCACCCATCCGAAACTTATATTCCAGGAAGGCCCAGAGATCGCTTTCCTTCGTAAATCGTTCCTTCGTAGCAATAGCTTTATTGAACGCTCTCCCAGATATCTGCCCCGCCCTCCGCATGTTTGCTACCTCTCCCTCGCTTTTAAAAACCCGTAACTCGTGCATAAAGTGCTTTAACGGCAACACCATCCTATCTTCAAGAATCTGTACCAAAGATCCTGGCGTAGCTGCCAGCGGTGGAGCTATCAATCTCGCAAATCCAGAAGTTCTTCCAGTTGGTGAGACAGCATCCGTATATACCGTGCTCGCTCGTTCAAGTATAGGCCGTAAATGGTGTTCAGCATGGTCGATATCCCCCGCCTAATCCATTAGATCATTAGATTTCCCAAGAAGCAAAACAAACAAACCTCATCTGCATTAAACATATCTAATGCAGCCTGAACCCCAGACCTCGGACCATCCCATAACTCAGCATGGTCGTCTTTCTCTCGAACAAACAGATGAAACGTGTGTTTGCCACTTCCGACTGGTCCCGTCTTTTCTTCGCCTGATTAGCATCTTCCCCACCACCACCACAAGGCCCAGCACCACACCACATACATACCGATAACACACAAAGCTTCCGGCTCCAGGAACCCCGTCAGGTAGAGAAAGTCCGGGTTCTGGTGAAACGGGTAAAACACCGGTCCAGAACGATACTTGATATATGCCCCCGGCACAACCGCCACGGCACCGTCAGGAAGCCTAGATGCAAGCTCTGCTCTACGCGTGGCGTACTCAAGTGCTGAGATTCCGGGCGTGACTATGACCGTCAGCTCTGTTTTGTATTAAGGGATAGCTACGATCTATGATCGATTGACAGCTATTGGATAAGAAGAGAAGATTAATTGTTATTACCCTCTCCAGCCTTAAGTAACCATGGGTGGGTCTCAAAGCTCGGCTGTCCGAACTTCGTTTGTAAGACTTCTGAGTAAAACCTTCGTGATATCGAGATGGAAGATGCGAGGGCGCGGAGGTGACGGAGTACCATCTTAGTTGTGAATGCAATGTACCGTAGGGGGTCTTTAGGAATGCTCGGTAACCTGTGAACAAAGTTTTCACCCGTTTTTTTTTATTGTTCCGGATAAAGAGCCGCACCGTGTCTTATCATTTCCTTATCGTTTTCTGCCCTGATTGGTGGGAGGGCCGGATTAACTCTTGCCAAGACGTCATCAAGCCCCGAGGAACAAACTTGTAGAAGGGGGGAAGATTATCCGAAAACACGGCTCTCACGCGGGCTTACCCGCCAAAACAGAAAGTCTGTGCCCGACCTTCACTTGTGCGCAAACAACCACTCCACCACTCTTTGCTTGAAGAATTACACTTACCGGTACTTCTCATAACCTCCCAGCCTACTAAAGATACTAGAGACATTTGATTTATGGGTGGCAACTATCAACAAATTCCCCTACCGCCAAGGCAGCCAGACGAGAGTAACCGCCGCGCTGGCACTGGCGGTTATGCCCTATGCCTCAGAGACATTGTGTTTTGGCGAGTACTATGCCGTTATCATACGACAAGCAAAGTTTCAGAAGTTTGGATCTTCCGAGAACGAGGAAACTTTAGCGTTTCCACCCTGTTTGCCGTGACAAAGGTTGAAGATAAAATCGTATTATACAACTGCCGGGGACGATATCGCGCGTGAAAACAGGGAAACCGGTGCCTAGTTTTAGAAAGAGTTGTAGGCTATGGTACCAGAATCAGGGAGGGTTTTCGTGCTTTGTGTGCGATGAAGATCTACGGTTCCGCCTATTACGATACCGGTGTGATACCATACTCACGTCTCCCCCTACCTCCACCACAAACTTTATCACCAGAACGCTAAGTTCCCTGACTTCATCTTAAGTATTACATTAAGTTATACCTAACTATTATAAAGAACAAACACCCTCTCTCCTACGCTAAAACCCAAAACACTCTCTACCCGTACTGCACTGGCACGAGATGCCGTCCCTTGGACAAATCCCCCGTCCGAGCCCATTACCCCCAAACCCTTCCAAAGGCTTTATCTGCCACGACCACCACCACAACGTGCTACTAATGAAACTCCGCCACTCTGTAACCATAGAATAATGAAGATGGCAAAAGTGGAACACGAAACCAATTGACCTTATCCAAAGTAAGCAACCACGATCATAGCCATCATATGACCTCCTCTCAGTACTAGTATGATACGATACATACCTGGACAATCAATTCATTATCTTGTTTGAAACCCGAACAAGCGACAAGGGAAAAGAGGCTAGACTAGCGCATTGCTTATGCGACAGAGAGCTATAGCAAACAACAAAGAGGACTCTAGGCCGGCAAATCACAACAACAGCAACAATCTTGAAACAAATTCCGAGTGATGTCCCATGTCGTGACTTACCCACCCATCCCCCAAAATAATTACACAGAATCCCATAATGCCCCAAACACCTAATATTATCACAGGAAATTAAGCGATAACGCTCGCTAATACTTTAGTGTTTTCGGTAAACTAAGGGCAGACAGGAATGGAATGAAGTTAATGGGGTTTCTTGGCGGCGGAGTGATTACTCGTGATGTTGACAGTGATTTGTTATGGGTAGGCGTGGCTATGGTATGGTGTCGGTTATGGTGGTTGTTTGTTTGTTTGTTTGTTTGTGGGTGAGTGAGTGATTGCCTACATGCCAGCTTCTTGTATATTCAGGATTTCAGTTGCGGGACTCGAGCTTAGTGTAGCACTGGCATTCTTGCCGTATTGTAGGTCTTGTTATTGTGGATTTATGCATTCTCAAGTATGGCATGGTATGCATACCCCTCAGGTTTATCATAGCTTATGCATATATTACCCTCTCCATATATCCCCGCTGTTAAAGCACAGTCCTGGAAATGAGGATCAGCTTACAGATCGGGTTTTGCCAGTCCAGGACGTGCCTTTTGGAAAAAATTGTTTGTTATTGGTATGTGGCATAGAAGGATATGAAATTGCTCGTGTGGGATGAAGTGTACTGTACGGCACTGTGCCGTGCAGTACTCGAGTAGCCCGCCTGGAGTCACACGGATTGGTATCATTCTACAAGGCTCTGGAATTAGGTGTCGTACCTGTGCAGTACAATGTGATACCGTTTTGGTATAGTGAGGTTATCAATAGAATAGAATAGAATGGTCCCGGCCTACAGCAGCACTATATCGCACTGTACGACACTTCCTTTTCTTACCGTGTTAAGAAACGAGAGCACAAATGTGGTGCGATATAGTATGCGGTACTCTTCTCTTTCAGCCAGCCTCCTGGAAAAACCCTCACAAACTTGCTGTAAAAAGCCTTTCCATTTGCTATTCCGGCGGGCCTCTGACCTCCGAATTCAGAGACAATAGCTCGAGAAGGGTTGGTGGATTCCTCGCACGGTGGAGCCTGAGGCCTTTGGATATGTTGGATCGGATCTCATTGACTGGTTTTTATAATTCCGTTGACTTGCGGAAGGAAGCCTATAGTTGGCTAATGCGGCGCAAGAGTGCTTACGGTATCTGTGCTCAGTAGGGTGCTCCTATTAGCACTATAGCCTCAGAGTTTTATGGCATGCAATGCCAATCTACGGTATTTTACGAGTGTCACGGTGTTACCGGCACTCATGTCTGTCAGTAGAATTCGGAAAACTATTCCTGGTGATCCCGGCCAAATCTCGATAGTGACAAGGGTTATATTTTCTAATTGTTATATATGCATCCAAGTACCGCAATTTGCCATCTCATCCACAACAGCCAATCACGAAGCAGCCTCCGGTTGGATTACCCTAGGTATCCGACCAGCTGAACTTCAGTCAATTTATGCCTTTTTCTTTCCAGGCGTGCTACGAATTATCTTTCCTTCCACTTCACTCCGGGCTCACCAATTTTTGCTTCCCTTCTGCACCTTTACCTCGGCCAATAGATCACGTCATATCATACAGCGGCCCGCGTCTGAAGCCACAAAAGGGAAAAAAGAAAAAAGAAGGGAAGTTCCTGCATTTACAAGTAACATGATCGTGGGGCACACGGATTTTGCGTTGTTTTCGCTAAGAGTGGGGGGGCCCTATCGCGTACCTAGTATGTGGGAAACTGGAGGGTGTCCTACCAACTGCGAGCAGTATATAGACTGGCTACGATACCGGCAGACATAGAGGTCGATCATATGTTGGCATTCTCCAGCCAGCCAGAGAAGGAGAGGTTTTATCTTGCACGGTGCCAGTGCTGCCGGCAGTACGTCTACCGTACCTTGGAGAGCGTCCTTGCAGAAGGGCGGCAGTTTGTTGGGTCAGCGGTTCGGATATAAATAACCGAGTTCGTCGCTACTTGAGCGGTTGGTGTTACTTGTACCTAGGACGAGCGAGTGAGCCAGGTACCGGCAGCCAATGCGAAAATGGGCGGGTTGGATGGGTTTTTGAAAAAGCAAGATTGAAAGGAGGGCTGAAGAAAGCCCTTAGAACTCCGAGAAACGGTCGAATCGACGTGGAGGACGGGTGTGACAAGAAGCGAATTATCGGTTCAAGGCATTCGGGTGCGGTACGGAGCGAGATACTCGAGTAATATTGATGATGAGACGATGTTTTTTCGGTATCGGACCACTAGTCGTGATCCGTTCCTGAGCGAGGGCAATCTTCCGGTAAGGTTGGCAGGTGGGAACTGGGGCGCTCTGTGTTGGTACAGTATGTCGAGAACTCAAATGATACCGAGTGCATATTCACTGGGCGAATGGCGAGGGAAGAGTCCGTCATGAGATTTTGTTCAGGAGAATTGTTGGCTGGTTGGGGGTTTTTTATTATTATTTTAATTGGTTCCGCCTGAACCACTCGTGGGCAGGATTCTCGTCGGCCAATGGGCTGGCCGGCCTGGCGAGCGCGGTATTGCAGTTGCACGTGCAAGTCCAATGGAATAGCAGCGTCAGCCATGTCCAGAAAGCTCTCACAGTATGATACCGGTGCCGGTATGCATAGCCATGAGAATGTTATATGCATGCCGGTACAAGCAGTGTGTCTCCGTCCATTTCCTTGTTGCACTCCATCTTGTGCTCGTAGGTCTCGTGTGTATGATCGGGGTTTTTGCAGCCGAGCAGACGGAAGCCCCGCACAGCACACTTCCTTCGGGGGGGGGTCTCGTAATTCGAACAGGGTGCCTTGTCCCGTCTGCTGCATAAGGCATTGAAAAAGGAGGGAATCGAGTGGGAGCGCCATATGATGGACTGTTTGGGTTATCCGCCACAGGGAGCCCCATCACTTTCCAGGCAAAGTGGCAAGGATTCAAGGACAGCCAGCGCTGAGACTGCTCCATTCATTTCGTTCAGGATCGTGGTCCTGGCTTATTATTAATGTGGAAAGCTTCAACTTGTATGATACTGTGTTGAATTGCCTAATCGACTCGACAAAGATTTTTATTTTTTTGTGATTCTTTTGCGCCACTCGGGGCGGCAGTCTACCAAACCTAATAAGTATAGTCTGTTCAGTCTACGGTACCGGCAGGCACTGTACGGTACTCGAGTACTGGCACTGTAGCGTACTAGCACAATGTATTCTAGTATGGTGCGTGGACAAAATTAACCGCGGATCAACCAAGAAGGAAAAACTTAAGCTATGACAACAACAACACCTCAATTACTAAAACCAAGAAAAAAATATAGTATAAGGTAGAATACATAGTAGCAATTAATATTTGAGCTAAATAGAGTTCTTTAAATGGTGTTGAAAGTGCAAGGTGATAACGGGGGGGGTTGCCATCGATCTCTGATCCGCGGTTAATTTTGTCCACTAACCATATGTTACTGCTCCGTGGCTATGGTAGAGATTACCGTGTCGCTGAGTCCGGGCGTCGTGCAGGTGTTACGCGAAGGAAAAGGTTTCTATCATACTGTACAGCGGGCCGAGCAGAGTTTCCTGTTTTCTTCCCTCTCATTTTCCCCTCGCCCAGGCACGATATCGGATCCCGGTTGTCATGGGAGGCTTTCTGTCGGCACGGGAACGCGTGGCGCGGAAGGCGAACGTCTCTCCGGTACGTGCTGCACAGGGGTAAAAGGGGGGTCATTGCGACTTCAATTTCCTCTCTTCATTTTATTGTCCGACCGTTGAGCTTGTCTCTCTTTCGTAGTGGAGTTGACGACTTGTTCAATTTTTATCGATAATGGTTTTAAAGGGTGGAAATTTTTTGATTCCGACGCGAGAAGCTACTCGAGGGATGCTCCCAGTAAATGCGGCCTATATTTTGGAATAAAGGCTTGAATGGATGGCTTGTTTGTAGGCGAATGTTGCTAATTATCTTGAAGCTTGTTCGTTCTGAAACACAGGAGGGGGGGAGTGAGGGGGGATTACTATTCCAGTCGTATGTTACCGGTACTGTACAGTACCCTATTCTGAGTCCCTAAAATGGACGATTCGACAATGTTGATTAAAGCGCGCTGGGCTTGTGTCTAAGTAGGATAACGTGTGAACACGGAACTATACGAGTACCGGTACGGCACTTTACTACAGTACAGTATACTCGAGCACACACGGTGCCCGGCGGTGGTTCTACCTTACTTGAACCCACTCGAAAAATTGGTTGCCGGATCACCACATAATTAGTTACTCGAGTAGCTCTGTCACTTGCATTCAATGGTATGCAGTTGAAAATAGTTAAGGCGATGCATCCGGCAGCGTGTGTCGCCCGGCCATTTATTGAATGTCCTAAATTACCACCACCATAAGCGGAGAGGAGAGAGAGGCCCATAGACAGCGATCCACGTCAGCTCGGTCTATCCGTGCGATGGAGGGGAGCGATTCTGCTTTCTCGCAAGTGACCATTGTATTGGATGGTGGTGGAGAGATACCGGTATGGGGATTGATCTCATCTGGCAAAGCAATTTAGGATGCATCCAGGGATTTGGATCCGTCATTAAATTGCCGCATTCGATCAGTGCGTTGTCCGGTACCAGGGGTCAGGGCGACGAATTGCCATGTAACGGCAGCCACACGAAGGGTGATGTTCAGGAACAGGAACCGGGATGCAGGTACTGTGTGCTCGAGCACTCTTAGACAGCGGAAGAAAGCAATTGGAGGCAACAGAATGTCACACAGACCGGGGGAGAATACGGTACTGTACTCGAGGAGAGGAAAAAACTTCAATCGGGGGCCGTGGCCAACCTCGCACGAAGAGTCCCCTATCATATTATTACTGCGCCGTCACTCGTACTGGCACTGTACGAGTGCCGTGCTCGTCATTGCTTGGTGGTCCTTGTAACCCTCATCATTGCTCTAAGCCTGCACTGGTACTTCCAGCCCTGATAGTTGACCCCCGTCAACACCCACTACCCCCTTTACCCTTCTCACTCGTTGCAATAGAATGGGCTGCCACAAACAGAGCCCACTGCGCTACCTGAAACGCAAGCACTCCACAAAGAGCCAAGGGGTCACTGTGACAGCCATTGTACCTTGATTCCATGGCCATTATTGGTTGTGAGCCATTCAGGTTGGTTTGTTCTCGTCGGGTGTTTGCTGCTCCTCCACTCCCGTCTTTTTATTCTGGCCTTTCCCCCCCGCTTCCTTAAATTTTCTTACCTTCCTTACATTCACCACCACCACACGCCATCCCTTCCTTCCTTCACTTCTTTTCCCCTGCGGCTCAGGTTTACCTGCAAGAACCGAGGACTTCCTTCCTTTAGAAAATCCCCTGGTGATTCCTTTCCCTTCGTCCGCCTTCACTCTCTACCTCTTGGCCTTATATTCTTGTGATATTTTTTCTCCCCTTCACTTTCTTTTTGAGCACGCTCTTTGATTTACATAACACCCCACGTTCTTTCAGTTTTCAGTTTTTTGCAAAAACAGGCTCGGTTCGCACAAGCAGAAGCCCTACCCTTCCTTCCTGCTAGCTGCACTCCTTTTGCTGCCTTACCAACCTCTCATCTGCCACCACTTTATCACCAAGCAAGCACAAATACAAGGCCTCCGGTCAATCAGGTTTTGCTCAAACTTACGAAACGACTCCCAGCTGCCTGCACACTTCCCCCCGGCGGGCCTATACATACACCCTTCCCGAACGACTTTCAGTTATCCCTAAACTTTTTCTTCAATTCTCTGAAAGCATATCTTATCGTATTTACTCTCATCAAAATCGATAAAAATGATGCTTCAACTAGCTACCTTGGTCTCCTTGTTGGCTGCCTCCGCCTCGGCTCATTCGTGGCTTGAGTGCGCTGATACTCAAGTTGCTAACTATGATGCCGCAAAGGCTAATCCTGCCTTGGACGTGTAAGTACAGTGTTTTGCCATCGTTTATTTTTAATTTGTTTTCTCGTCATTGGCCCTACAATTTCCCCCTGGCCCCCGCATACCCCCTTGCTTCTCATCAGCATAGCATATATGTGGATTCTAGGCTAACATTCTTCTAGTCAACAAACATGCAACGGCTATCCACGCAACAAGGTTAGCAACGGAGACTGGATTCAAGAATCCAAGACCTATCTTTGGGATCTCAACAATGATTCGTTGAATCCTGACGGCCTTGCTTGTCGCCCATCCCAGACAAACACCTACCCTGCCGGCGTTCCTATGACCACAGCGAAACCGGGTCAGAATCTCCGCCTTCGTCATTGGGGCAATGGCCATTCTCGCTACGATATGGGTTCTCCCCTCAACAAGGACCCTGGTGTCGTTAGACTGTATTATGCTGGAAAGAAGGAGACCGAGATCAAGTTGAAGAGCGAATTGACACAGCAAAACTGGATCCCGGGTGCTCAGGCAAACTTCAGCGGGGATGCCATCATTCAGGTCACAGGTAACCAGATGAACGAGAAGGCCAACTACTTTGACTGGACTGTCCCGAACTGGGAAAATGGTCGCCACATGCTTGTCTGGGTCTGGGCTTGGGGTCCGGCTGTCACTTCGAACCCTGCCAACTTTAATCCTGCTACCGACTACAATAACGCATTGATGAACTCTTGGACTACTTGCTTCGACATTCTGATCGAGGGGAGTAGTGCTAGTAAGTGGTATTCTTCCACTTTTAGATTAAAATTCCACTGACTGTTTCGCAGCCGGTCCTACTGGATCCTCTTCCTCGACTGGCTCATCCGCACCCGCTACCGACACATGCTCCTCAAAGACATGCTTGAGGGGAGGTATGGCTGCCAATCCTTGCACTGGATCTGACTGCCCACCTTGTTGGTATAAAGCGGGTGACAACTACAACTGCTTCGACTACAAGGATGACAAATGCCCATTCGGGGGAGCCTATGATTGCAAGAAGAACCTTCAAACTCGTGGAGCTACCAGATTCGAGCGCACACCTTTCGAATAAGCTTGTACCTAAGCACAATCGAAAAGTTCTTGGTCCAGAAGGTCCAGTGCGCTTCGATTTTCTGTAGTGTTTAATCCCACTCTTGACGAGCTACGGGCGTTCTCCTGTTTTCTGTATTTTCTCATCTCTTTCTGGCCTTTTGCTTGCCATACCCTTTTAGCTTTTATACTCTAGTGACGCTTGCGTCCCGTGGTGATACGTGCTTGCACAGCTCTCTTCGTTGGCGGGGGGTGGATCAATGAATCGTGTATCTTACCGGGCGACTATCATTGCATTTAAGGGGTGACAGCTTTTTTCCCTTTTTCTACCGTTCTTCGATTCTAGTAACATACCTTTTTTCTCTAAACTTTTATTTCATTTTTCTTCTTGCTGGGGGGATACTATTTGGTGGTCTGGCAACCCGACGAATTTTTTTTTCTCTGGGATAGAGGTCCGGTGCACTTGTAAAAAAATAAAGTTTGACCTGGGAGATGGAAGAACAATATTATGCATTTTCCATCGAGTTTGACCATTTTTCTTGTCGAGTGAGGGTTATAATACTGAACTTGAATTGCTGCGAATCTAAAATGAGTTGAAAAATCAACCTTCCCCATCCAGTCACAAAAGCAGCACTAGGGGTCCACTAATGTCCAGCCTACTGGCTTCGCCGGGTGTGAAAAGGTAGTAGGGGCTAAAGAAAAAACGAGGGCTGAAACGCCGTCCCTTTATCCTACACATTTTCCGGACCGACAAAAAATTTTTCTTTTCCCTTTTAGTGGGCGCTAGAATTGAGGTTTACATACACGTGGAGAGAAAGCTACCGTAGAAGTGCCCCTAGCTTGGGCTCTCCTATGATGTGGATTTTTGTTGTACTTTATTTAGGAAATAGCATAGGTAGCTTAGTGATTTTGGGGGGACGTGGAATTTGGGTTCTGAGATGGGAAGCTTTCAGTGTGTTGGGTAGGTAGGCGGACGGGGTGTGCATGATACTATGTGGTTGGGGAATGGCGGAGGGGGCGGGGCATGGAGGAGGCCTGCACAAGACAAGCCCTGACAGCCAGTTTGCACGAGTGATCGTTCGTGAGCGTGTTTTCCATATATCAGATCATATTTGATGTGAGAATAAGCTAAGTATTCCTCGACAAGCTATGATATAAGACGGACGATGTCAGAGGATACTACCGGATTGGAAATTGCAGGAGGGGCAGGGTATGCAAAAGTTTGCTCCTCCTGCTTTCCTTACTGTGCTATCACTGTTTGATTCGCACGTGATTATTTATTTCTGTTCTGATAAACTTGTGCATTTCATCCTCATCGCCCCTCACCTCTCTCATGCCAGCAAGCCCAGCTCACCTCTCCGCACCCACCTTCTGATAAACTCTTCGATACCCTCCTTACCGTAATGTTCATCGCCTCTCGAATGACCTGCCTTGCACCCCCCCCCACCAGCCTGTCCGGTGGATGCAACTGGTTCCCGAATTGTATCGCGGACCCGCTGGGTTCCCCAGCCTCGCTTGTATTGTATCCTACGTGCTGGCCAACCATCTGGGTATTTAGATACCGCACGTATCTGGCTTTCGCACGTCTGTGAGCTGTCGGTGTCGGGGTGGAGTTGTCAGCTATTGCTAGCGAGGAGGGTAGTGAAGGTATCGGAGACTACTTTACTGCATTGGAAGAATTGTTCGAGGACTAATGGGGTGGGGGTGCAGCCCCACTCTACCACCTTGAATTGCTATAATTCTAGAATTCCATCTTGTATAGCGGGCTATATAGAAGCTTAAGGGAAGTGGAGTTTTTTGAATACTTCCGGCACCGAATAGGTTTTCTCTACTCTCTTACACGTATTCATGACTTTTATTTTATAAAAGGCCTAGCCGAGGATCTTTACGATTCCTTCCATCCTTCCATCCAACTCCCCGCTTTTGAGTTATTTCGCTGCGTTGGCAGGACATTCCAATGTAGTGATACTTACTTCAAGCAGAGCAATCCTCTCCATTTATCAATTGTAAAAGGTAAGGAAACCCGCACCACCCTCCTATAGTACTACTACTACTACCAAACTAGTCTATCCATCACGCAATTGTTGCTCTAACCTTTTTTTCTCCCTCATTTCGTCTCCAGGAATAACCTTTCTGAGCCTACCGCAGGAGTATATATGGTTTAGCAGGATGGGGTTGTATGTACAGTATAAGAACCGGGAGCGAGGCGCGTTCGGATTCCGCACGAATCCGAATATCCTTGTTTTCCCGAATTTGGAAGTTGCTGCGAAAAAGAAAGAACCTCCCCCCCTTTCCGCTGTTTGGATAGGTATGGGATGGGTTGGATCTACCGGTAGGGTGTTGGGGTGGGACTGCACTTCGGTGCTCTGCGGGCTTTCGCTAGGAGGGCTCGTAATCTCCCGAATTTTGGTTCTTTTAAGGCACTGATGAGAGGATGGAGTAACATGGCTTTTGGATACTACTACTCGTTGTTAGTCGTGCAATGGTGGAGTTCGTGCTTAGACTCTTCGGGCATACTGTCGGCGTCCCTCTCGGAAGGGTATCCATATGCGATGTAGGTGTCGCCTTGTCTGTGGACATTTGGGGTTGATATTTGAACGGGATGGTGGTTGGGGAAGGTGACTGGGTGTGAATGTCTGATGAGTCCGATCCGGTACAAAGGAGGAGAGAGTGTGTGGACAAGAGTTCTAGTCCCTTCCCTTAGTTCTATGAACCTGTCATGCCATTAAGTGCCGAAGTAGGGGGAAACGAAATAGTAGATGGCGGTAGCGATGGTGATGAAAAGGCTATTAAACCTACCGGTATCCCAGTAGAAGTCCCGATAAATGTCGTCGGGATGTACTGTACTCGCACAGTACTGCACCATCCATTTTCGTATCCTTCCTTCAAAAAAAAAAAAATGATTTACGGAAGCTGTGGTTGCAGATATCCAGGCGCCCAAGAGCTTACACTTGGGTAGGACTGCGAGTGCTGGATAGGGAGGGAGGGAGGGGAGGACCTATCGGTGCTCAAATCCCCGAACCTTCTATTCTGGCCCTGCCGGTAGTACCGCATAATTTGGGCCAACCCGAAATGCCGCTCGAGTTGTCAAATGTAACTTGACCCAATTGGCGAGTGAGAAGTAAAAAACCTCTTGAGGAAACTCTTTCCCGCGAAAATGGGAAAAAAACTTGGGCGGAAAAAAATATCCTGTGGTAAATTATTGGTAACTCTGGGGGAGGGGGGAACTCTCTTGCACTCGCTTACTGAGCCACACCTTATTTAACAGCTCTAGTGCAATTTCGGGTTTGGGTCCAAAATTATGCGGTGAGGGTACTGTACAGTACTAGGGCACTGGCGATTGGGCGGGATGTCGTGGTGAAGATGGTTGTCCTGCGAGATTCTTTCACACTCTTTGCTAGGATTGCTGGGAGATGGGGCGGATAGTCTAGTTCAAGGATGGAATCCTGATGTTAGTTGATGCATAACCGAATTAACCCCTACTAATCCATTACTCTTCTCGATTGCGCATGCGAGATTTTCGCGACTTCGGTACTGCGCCGTGCAGCTGGTCTTGTCTTTTCCTCCCAAGGACGGACTTGACAGCCGACCTTGCATACCTGGAGCACGACCTTTACTTGTTTCCGGAGGGCCTGGCTGGACGACAGAGACGTCCGGCTCTCTGGTGGTAGGGGTTCCTGCGGATAACTTCTTTCCGTTATTAACGATCGAGAGGGTGCACAAGTCGTACAGGAGGTTTTTGTTGTACAACCGATCCAAGGGGAGAGCTTGTCCAACGTGCACTTGTTTGCAACCTTTGACTATACAGTTCTAGAAGCATACATAGAGCAAGGCCGAGAAAAAAACATTTGGAGGGGATAGCTTCCGGTAAGGTATCCTGTAATGACTGTAATTGAGAGGTTTGGAAAGGGCCTCTTAAAATTCCGTCAGCTCATACTTAGCTCAGAGGGAGGGACTAAAAGGGTCCTTTTAAACACTCTTATCCACGGGCCAGAGCAAGAAAGGCTTTAGGTATTTTTACGCCAAGATACCTCCTTAATGCCTAATTGGGACGATGGGTAGATGTATTGGAGGCAGCCGGATTCTGGGATTAAGCTCGAGTGATTACCTATGAGAGGGCTTTTGATGATGAGGAGTGGATAGAGGTTTTCCCATATAACCTAATAGAAGCACAAGGAAAAAATAAAAAATGGGAAGTTTCTGTGAATTTTTAGATCGCAATCAGCGTAGTAATATAAGATTGCGCATATAATAAGAAACCTCATATTTTTTGACGCTATATCTAACGATACATGAGAAGTTTTGTACCTTTAACCAAAACAAATTCTATGAGTTAAACAAAAACAAAAAATAAATAAAGAAGAAACCTTATATTCCCGTGATATACATAAGTACCTAGGTGAACTTGCAGGGTTAGGTGCAACTTCTTATTTCTGATACTGCCTTCTCCGTATTCCTCATGCTGAGATAACTCATCCATGATGGCATCACTTCAAACTATTTATGATATCTCTACAGGACAAGCCCAGAGATATCAAAAACAGACAGGGAAAGGGAGGGAAAAGAAGAAGTTTATTATTCCTGTCGACGCACTTGTTTATTGTGGCCATTTTCCGATTTCTGTTTTAGACTAAGTGGATGTAGTTTCGGAAACAGTATAACACATACGGTACATACTGCCGGGATCATGGCCTGAGGGTATTATATAACATCATTCTGAAACTTGGTTTTCCCAGATTTCAGGGTTCGGTTCTCCTCGCCGGAAGTGCCCAATGTCCTAAGGGGGTGGGTGCGGGGGGAGGGGACATAAGGGCCCGGTGAAAAAGGTCTGGCGTTAAGTCCATCTCCATCTCCACCTTCACCGCTCCTGCTCCCCCGCCCCCTGCGGCCATGTGGTAACCTTGATGGAGTACGCAGTGTAGAGACGCGTGAGCCTTTTTGTGGTTGGCAGTGGCGAGTTTTTTGAAAAGGGCTTGGGTTGTCGTGGGTAAGAGTTAGTAGGATGAATTTCTGGGTGTCAATCTACCATATCTGTCTGCTCTACAGTGTCTATATTAGGTGGGAGAGGTATACTACTGTCTGGGGGGAATTTCCTGTCTCGACCAACCTGGGGAATAAGTTCTTTGCTGGCCTAAAAGAGAAGGAAGCTACAAGAGTTTTGCTCAATCTGCAGGTAGCATTAGAAATTCGTAGCGCAATTGCGGTGATCTAGCTTGAACTGATGGGTCAAGAGGGATATGATACATGAGAATCGCTGTAACTCAACCTGATATAACATATATAAATCTATAATAAGCGAAAGAATCATATTCAGTATATAATCGATTGAGGCAAAGACTATACAAAACAGCTAGTCTAAATAGATTTCTAATTTTTCTAAAGCCGGACATGGACCCTCCTCTAATCTATCGGTAAGCTCTGCTCATTCTAGGATCTGCCTGAGTGGGACTAGACGTGTGCGGATTCTCTGAACATAATTAGACAAGGTGTTGATAATAATGCACCACCAAGTAGGGGGTTCTGAATGAGCTGCATCATAAGTTTGCACTCGGTGGGGATATTGTGGATTGTAGGAAATATGACCTCAGTGTGATGACAGATACGGAGGTGTTCCGCCAGTTGCCTGGCCGCTTAGGGAAATGACCGCGGTCATGTTGATGCACATTCATGTTGAGCATTCCTATAAGTGCGGCAGTCTCAGGCGCGTCTATAGACGAACAAGCAAGATAGCAACTCTCCTTCTCTATCTTTCATTGATCAGTCCCATTACTTTGTACCTCGATTGCGGCCTTTTTCGTGTGACCTCTGACATGGATAGTGTTGGTAGGATTTTTTCTCTTCATGATATTATCATTACAAAGGGAAGAGTTTTTTGTGCCTTCCCGTGCTAGCTGCGACTGTGGGTAGGAATCTTTATAGTAAGTTATGCCTAGTAGGTGAGGAAGCCCCCTCTGTAAGAGCGTTTGGTCAATCTATGACTGTCATGAAGTACTTGGAGGTGAAGGATTTCATCGGGTTGCCAGAGGGTGAATTACAGCTACTATTCACTGGTATTGAAGCGTTTCTCCGCCGCTTCCTGGGGCGTTCAGTTTTCCCGGGGCCTGGGATATGTGTTGTATTCGTAGTGATATTTCTACCGCTATGACTCATGGTTATCAAGCCTGCATGGAATGGGTGATGACAGAGGCCCATAAGTATAGGAAAATCATTTCACCGATTGAGGCATACTTGTCACTTTCTTGGCCTCCTCTTCATAGTTTTACGGTCCTCCCCAAATATGATACCAAATTAGATAGGGCTTCAACTGACTCCAACACCCAAACCAGCAAAAAAGTGGTTCGCTGGGCATTTCATTTTAATGTCCAACTACATCCACTGGACCAAGGTTCAAACACATGGTCCCTGTTTCACATTACTGCTGACCGGTTCCTTAGGGCCTGTTTGGCAAAAATGGGACCGTTCCGTTAGGCTATCATACTGTTTCTGCTGTAAAGGTAGGCTTCTCTCCGTTTTGAAACGGAAGGGAAAGGGCCATTTGTATGGAAGAACAGAACAGAACCGTTGTGTCAAAAGCAGGCTCTTAGCCATTAGACCATCGGAACTGGTAGATAGTTACTCGTGCCTCTCTTTTTCAAATTTTAAGTGGGATCTTTGGATGGGAAATTTCCGGGAAACCTGATAACAATGTATCACGCACTCTAGCTCCTATATTACCATTGCTTTAACTCCCAACTCTAGTTGCCTTCCTAGTGTGACGTTTCTTATTGAAGGCACTATGCCCGCCGTCTAGCATTCTCCTACTTGCGCACTCATACCCCGCAAAGTACTGTGTACGGTAACCTTTTGGGTTTCCGAGCCTTTCAAATCTAAACCTGAGAGGGTGGGTGTTGGTAATCAGTTGATGATTCTCGGCATGCTCAGGCTATAGCTGAAAATACTACCCAGTCAAACACCATGAATATTTCAAATCACGGCTTGCTAAAACGGGGCCTGAGCGCTTCGTCTTGAACTGCTGGGGGCAATGAAGTGGTGTTGGGAAACTGTTTGAAGCATATCGGGGAGGGGGGGGGGAGTTGTCTATTCGTAAGGTGGGGTTATAACAACCTATATCTCGGAGATATTCTAGCCTATCCTACCTGTGAATCCTACTTATGTGCTGAAGTGCGGATTTGGGAAGTGCGGCCTGTTAGTCTGATAACCCAATCAGACACCTAGGTGCTAGGTTGGTACGGTATGCGGCGAGTCTTATTTCAGCATCAGTGTTTTCCTAGGTGACTATATGCACCTGTCCGGCGTCTGCCAATTTTATCTATACTACCTCGCTTTGTTAGAAAAAAAGCTATGTATACAAGGAAATAAATAGGGAGAGAGAGCACCTTACCAGAGTGAAAACGACTAGAATGGCTATATAGCCTTAGAGCAAACAGCTGCCTTCCCGGGACAAAAAAAAGTAAATGATTTTTTCTATTTATTTTTTATTTTTTATCTTTATATATTTTACCCCACCCTCCGTCTGCTTCTGCTACCCGCCGATCGCCAACCTTTAAGGTCTAGAGTCGGATTCTACCACCTCGTAGCAGGATTGTTAAACCCCGGAGCCCTATTGATGAAGGCCAAGTTCTCCAATCTCCCAGTCCCCATAGGGCAGGATTTGAGAAATTCTCAGTTTTCCTGCCCTACATGACGGATCGTTCAATAATAACTGATTGTCAGCATGGATTGAACTCCTGGGCTCCCGCTAATTGCGACAGGAGTGTTAACCACTGCGCCAGCTAGGTATTTCATGAAAGGTCAACTTGGGAACTAATACTTATCCTACTGGAGGCCCGATTCCCGGGATTTAATGGCTGGGTGGTGTCTCTCCCTGGGTTGCTGATAGATTTTGACGCAGGTATTTTTTGCTCCTCGGATGTGTTTAATGAGATTCCTTTATTTCAAAAGAGCTTGGAAGTCGTGAAAGATGTTTTCAGTTGATGGATGGATGGATGGATAGAGTACGGATGATCAGAGGAAAGAATGGAGGCTACGGAGATGAATGCGGAGAAAGGGTCCGGCATTTATACAGAAGGCTTCGGAGAACTGAAGTTCTTGTTAAGCATTTCTTTGGTTTAGGGATTCCACAGAATGTTGCTTTTATCTGTTATTATCGGGGTAAGCAAGGGATTGGGAACGTGTGTAGAAGAAAACAGACACGAGTGGTGATCGATAGGCGGATAAGGATGACTTTATCCTATTTTCATCCATACTCCTGTCTTTACCGTTAGTTTAGCAATGAGGAAGAGGAGGATGTTCACATTATCCATTCTGGTTGCTATTTAGTATTCTAGGTCACACAAGGCATCTAAACTCTTGAGAGATTTAATCGCAATCAAGAACTGGGGAATGGGATTTATCGCAAGCCAGGAACTGCTGTTATGGGTAGAGGTAAGATGGAGGGTGGAAGCATCGATTGGTACCGCAAAGCAATCTAATAGCAAAGGACGGCGATCGCAAACCTACACGCTGACAAGTGTATAACAGAAGACTCCCGAAGATCACGGCGTTGATCAGGAGGCTGTATCCAAACCTAAAGTCAGTCCTCGCGAGTGTAGCATCAGTAAACCTTGAGCGTGATCTACTAAGCTAAGCATCAAATCACTTAGTTATCAATGCTGCAGCGGGAGATATGAAATAGGTGTGCTAGTAATTTGTCTCCATTTTCATATCCTTTTAACCTTCCTTCTTCTTCTTCTTCTTCTTCTTCTTCTTCTTCTTCTTCTTCTTCTTCTTCTTAGCCTTGAGGTGGTTAGTGTCCTACCAGGTAACCCATGCCATATCCCTCGCCCCTCTCTTGCCGCACATCCGCCAAAAAACCGTTTTGGGAAACCTTGCAGCTCATATAAAAGGCATGCTGGTTGGTACTGGTGATGGTGGTGGGGAGATCATATGTCCCTATATTGAAACCGCGGAGGCTAAACCCTCCATCTCTGATTTTACAGTTTGGGCCGGGCATCGAAGTAACCAAGTAGGCATGAGAAGGTAGCTTCAACGGAGGCAGGGCAATTTATCCATCAAGTAACATACTATGATACTCGGGTAAGGACAGCATTGCACTCCTTTCCTGAAAGTCTTCGCTGATATATGTGGAGATTGGAGCAATGGAAGTACCACTACCATCCTGTAATAACCAAGAGAGAATTGCCAGGAAACCCAAGCCAAATTCCGAGAAGTGGCGCCCCCACACCGTGCCACTAGAGCTTTGATGAGATATGAACAGAATCATGAAATTTCGTTATTGTCAGATCTTGGCCTGATGTCTTGTCAAATGGTAAATTTTATTATCAGCTAACGTATGAAGATATACTTAATCACCGGTACCTCTATTGCGACCGGACGCCGCTACAGTACTTTTAGCTCAGCGAGGACTTTCCAAAGAGGAGCCGACATGCAGGACTGAGACTGTGGAAGATCTACTCGTAGTGAGATTATGTAAAAGTGTGCACGGGAGAGTGGTCGATAAGCCGGTCGGGAATCAACTCCATTCACGTCGTGAGCCTAAATGAGCCCTCCAGGTAGGGGAGGGGGGCGGATGTGTATGATAGGATAACACCTACTAACCCCGTAGCAGGCTCTGCCGGTAATATATCATACCTACTGCTGATACCAAGGTAGGAAGCACCAGCCACGATACCTCACTTTTAGTCAATATTAACTTTTCTTTCGGAAATTCTCTCCTCCATCAGGGCCGCCAGAATATATCAATTCCAATGCATGAAAATGACGATGCGCATCTACTATTCCCTCCAACATCAAATTAGCTAACCAGTCTCGAAAGGCTCAAAAAAAAAAAAAAAAAACACGCCTAAAGCGTACTCCCACCACGCCACCATTCCCACACAACCGAATGACACTCCATGACTCCAAGCGCCACCCGCAAGCGCTTCACGCCCCCACCGACAGTAGCAGGCATAACCTTGCGCATACACATACAGTGCATAAAACGCCAAGCTAGGCACCCGCAGGAGCGCACCTGTGCACCACATTTCTACATCTCACGGAATGTTCCGTGCATCGTAGTCTCACCAAGAGTATCGGTACTTTGCGGTAGGAATCCTCGAGTACAAGTACTTGGTGGCACTTACTGAGCTGTGGGTTGTATCGTATGTCGGATGTGATATGGTGTGCTTGTTGGTTGAAGGACGGATTTGAGCGTCTTATGGTGGTGGTGGATTGGTGCGTAGGGAGGTTGGGAGAGGAGGAAGGACGGGGAGCTTCTCTCCTTCTCCTGCTCTTCGCTTGTGTCTACGACGGAGATATGCGCAACTTGGAGGGAGGGAGAGTTCTTTTATGTTGGGTGGATGGATGTATGGGTGGGTGGGTGGATTACCGTATGCTGTGCTTTAGGAGGCGGGGGGGCGGAGGTACAATATCTGTCTGGCGGTGGGAATACGGTTTAGTGGATTGTGGGTATGGTAATTGATTAGTACAATTATCCTTGATCCAAACAATTTACCTAGCGCTCTAGAGGCGAACCCTAAGAATAAGATACTTGTACGGTTGGGTTGTAGAAATGGTTTAAGTGTATCATTGAAGCTAAGCCTATACACCCAAAATGCCTATCAAAGGCCCATCTAAATAATTATTATAACTTAAGTCTTCAAAGCGAACATATGCGCGGAAACCCAGATCATGCATCACGACGCCGCCATTAACTCCAGTCTCCAATACCAATGCCAATCCCAAATACTGGATAAAATGAAATCCAAGCCCTCTAGTAGTACTCCCAACTCATCTCCCACCGCCCCTGTGGCGGCGGCTCTTTATCTTCCGATGGCGGCGGCGGAGTCTCCGGAATCTTTGGCGGGGCAACCGGTACCTTCGGAGGCTTCGGCGGTGGCGGGGGTTTACGGCCTAAATGTCCGGGATTATTGAACAGCTTCGAGCGACTAATTCTCCATTCGCCCATCAATGTTAGAAACGCGAGCACCCAAAAGTCTTCCAAAGAAGAGATGAATCACCGTCGCGCATCCTCCTCCTCCTCCACCGCCATAGGAATCTCCGTAGTATGCGGTGGTGCATGGGTAGGTGCTTCGCCCTCCTCCTCTTCAATAACCGGAATCAATCCCGAGCGGTCGATATGCCACTCACTCAGCTCATCGCCCAAGCACGCCCTTTCCCTTCCCGCCTCTCGCAAGCACTGTTCCTGCTCTATTCGGGGCTGTAATTCTCGCTCGACTTCTTCACCGAGGCCGAAGTACACCCCTGCTAGGTCGTCGCTGATGCACGCAGGCTGGTGCCTGTCGAAGAATTCCGGTGGAAGCCTGCCTTTCTCGCCTGCATGTAGCGAGCCGTTCTGGATGTCGTCGCTGATGCATTGGACTTCGTGCTCTTGATTGAATCCATATCCGCGTGCGACGGATGGGCGGCGGGTTATGTCGTCGCTGATGCAATGTGTGTTTGGCTTTGTCGCGGTTAGCCCCGGGAGTTCGGTCGGCGGGGGCAGAGGGGAGTTTTTGGCGCTGTTAGTCAATGTTGGGGGGGTTGGGAACCAGGGTCCTACGGGGCCGGTATATCGTAGCGGTTTTTTAGCAGGCCTACTTGTGGACACTTTTGATACTGGTGGTGGTGAAGTTGGTGGGGTGTCTGGATTTTCCCGAGGTTTAGATACAGGCTTCCGACGAGCTGCGACACGGTCTATTCCTAAAGAGTCTGTCCGGTCTGGGCCGGACCAAGATTGCGATGACGAGAGTCTCCGCAGTGGAGTTCCGGGATTTGGTCTACTCCTCCCGAGCTCCGGAAGACTCACGACTGTGGTTGCGGTGCCTGGCCGGTCGGATGGATCAGATGACGGTCGGCTAGGGGTGGTTGTGGTTCTTGCGGGGGGGATTTCCAGTTCTGGAAGGATGGCTTCTGACCTTGCCGCCTCAGGCTGGTGCTCTGCATGCGGGGGCGGGAATGCGGTTCCTGTTACTTCCGGGCTCGCGGGGGTTGCCGGAGATGTTGGGAGACTCTGCACGTGTTGCGGGGTTCTAGGATCGTGCGCTAGCCGCTCACGCCGCTCGTCTTCTTGCCGTCGAAAGATTTCCTCTTCTTCTTGCTGCCTTCGGAGGACTTCCTCTCGGGCTCTTCTTGAGTACGCCGATGATGATGTAACACCACTACTAGTACTAGACCGCCTGTCTGAGCCTTGAAAGGTAGGTGTCGAAGTGTAAGGAGGGAGGCTTAGGCTTGAAGAGTTACTACTCGGCTCGTTGAGGAGCGAGCCTTCCCGACTGGAGACATTACTATATGTTGAGGCAGGTGGTTGTAAGCCTTGTTCTCTCATTGCATCTCGTTTGCGGTTATCCTCTTCTTGCTGCTGGATTAATGTTTCTAGAATTCTTCGCTGGCGGTATGCCGAATTATCGTAGCCTTGTGACGCTACGGTGGAAGCGGGGGGCGCCGCTTGTGTTGGCGGACGAGGAGGCGGAGGAAGGGGCAGTTGTTTTGGTGGAGGGTTATACAATGGGATGTTCAGCATCCCTCCTGGTCCTGGCCCCGGAATGGGAACAGTCGACCTCCGGGGATTTTGGACCGCCATGCCCCTCCCAGGTGCAAACATACCTCCACTCATCTGCTGCGGGCGAGCCGAATTTATCCCTCCGAAAGGTGCGTTAGGCGGTCCCTGAGGAAGCCCTTGCACTCTGCCCCGGTATACTTGCGGGACAGGCCTTGTTATATGATTGTACATCGGGATCGGTACCTGCGGTGATAGACCATTTCTCCCAGAAACCACCATCCTGTCAGGCACTCCTCTTCCTCTCCCCCCTCCGACCATCCCGCCAGGCACTCCTCTTCCTCTCCCCCCTCCGACCATCCCCCCCCACTCACCAGGCCCCCCTGGGTGGCCTATGCCAGAATTCATATTCCCGGTCAATCCTGCGACCGCTTCATCCAAATCATCCTCCTCGTCCTCAGCCTCCTCGAACGGATCCCCCTTCGGTCGTGGCGGGGCTACTTCTAGCAGAGGCGGCCTCTGCCCGATAACGTGCGAGATCCCGAGGCGCTCGGAATTGTAGTCTATCCGGTATCCCGTGTCTTCTACTGATCCCCCGTAGGTCGCTTCGTGTGTTGATCGAAGGCTAACTCCTCGCTTCAGAGCGGATGGCGCGAGGTTTCTGTGGACGTCTTCCCCTCCTTTTTTGGATTTTATCATATTTTTCTCTCCTTCTCCCCCCTTTTAGGCTAGTGATGTAGGTGCCGGCAGTTTGTTGGGTGGCTAGCTCGGTGGTGTGGGCGGATCGGTGGGCTACGTGGGGGACGAATTTTCCTACTTCGTGCTTCTTCGTGCTTCTTTTGCTGCTGGAGTGTGAAGTTGGCGATAACCTACGGTAGTGGTTTTGGCGTACGGGAGACTAAGGTAGGATCTTGGCTCGGTACTGTTCACAGTGCTCTACCGTAAAATGCTGCCATACTGTCCCGTATCATACTTGTATCGTGCCAGTGGGACAACAGGATTTGTGGTGTGCGTCCTCACCACGATCGACCAAGCTCGCAGAGTATGTATGATACGGTAGAGTAACTAAGCCCAGGGTTGTTTATCCCACCATGCATGTCTCAGTGAGCCTCAAGATCAGTCATATCCTCAACTCCACCATTTGAGCCAGCCACTCAAGCATGCTTTAAGAAGAGGTTAGGTCTTGCGAATACTGTACAACTTGAATATAAAAAGAGGCACGGGTTTTCATTCTCACTTTCCTTCCCTACTTCGTTGCGTTTCGCGTATTATACGGTACTGAATATTGGTAGCCTTGCATTGCTCACTTAAACTAGCGGTCTTTCGGGGCGCAAGTTCGGAGTCTGAGCGGATGAGTGTGTGTGACAAACGATAATTAACCGCCCATGACTCGGGTAGGTTTCCACCCGAGAAGATCAGGATGTCGCCAGCTTGCACGCTGGTCCTTGTTGTATTCGGTGTGTCTCAAGCTGCGGATCGGCGGAGACAAGCAATTGGGTGCACAGAGATAATACGGTACCAGTACCGCACCGTAGCTCTTCTTCCGGAGAGTTGAACCGCAACGGTACAAATATCATACCACTGTAAATGAAAGCCCAGGTAGAATCCCAAGAAAGGGGCCCCGAGAGATCAAATTTTTAAATCAAAAGGAAGGGAAATAAAAGAGGCTCGTTGCTTGGATTTGCTAATCTGGTCAGCAGTGCTGGTACAGTACTCTGTTTCAATTCAAGGGTTAGATTACCAGTACAGTACTGTACGTTACCGGTACCAAAACCAAGTGAGGACCCAAAAGCATTTGTACCCTTTCCCCAACTCCCCCAACCCGCCACGATGAGAGCCCTTGGGAAAGACGAAAGAGAAATACCATTCCACAATTAGCAGGAAGCGAGCACAACTTGAGCCCCCAAATGCAAACCAAAATAGATCCCTCAGAAGGAGAAGGAAGAAGAAGCAGAAAAAAAGTACACTTGATGACTTGGTGCCGGTAGAAAGCTTGTGAATTCTATTCTGCCCGGTTGCACAGCATATCGAGCGCATAATCTTATACGAGGATCTTAGTGATTACCGTTATCGATTTTGTTCGCCCAGCCACTTCGCTGGGAGTGGTCAGGCTTTGGTGGGGTTGGGGTACCGTACCGGTAACTTTAAACCCAACGCGCACCGGTATGTGATGCAGGTAATAAAGTTGGACTTGCAGTTCTCTCCTGTCCCGTGGAATTTGAGAGCGATGAGTGGTGCGTTGGAAGCACAAAGGTTATGAATAAAAAAAAGTGTTGAAGACTGATTTAGAATTGGGGCGGCTAAAGCCAACCACACCAACGTTGCTGTCGCTTAGCTAACGTTTCGAGAGTCAGCTGCTGAGCACTTTTGCCTAGTAAGTATCCTGTGCTCTGAATACCTGGGGACCCGTTCTGCAACCACTTGAAATCTTCAATAAGCTCTCTATCTTTTCGCTCCCCTGCAAAAAATAAGACCGCTGGTGCCTAGGGCTAGTTATCTTCCAGCACTCCGACGTCGGTCAAATTCAGGGTCCAATGCCCATCCCCTTATGTTTGGGCCCTTTTGAGGCGAAGGTTTTAAACAATTCTCACTGTGGGGTGGTGATGTTGATCTTAGCCAAAACTAGTGGTATTGTGCACTACAACCAGCTCGATTGGAAAAGTAAACCTTCAATCTCTCCACGAGGGACAGGGGGGATTTTTTTTCTTCTTTGTTTTGGCGGATGTACTACTCGAGTACAGGTAGGGTCAAGAGTAAGCGGGGCGCGCCGGTCTTTTTTCCCACATATTAATACAAAAAAAGCCACAAACCACGCCTTTCCGTGTAAAAACCCTAGTTACCATATGGGTGTCGCCCGACTTAAGGCGCCCCCCGAGTACCGGTACTGTACCACTGTAGTACGGTACGATATTGAACTGGAGGCCAGATATGATACCTCCTTCGTCAAACATTTTGCCCAAAGTCCAGCATGAAATAGATCCTCCCAGGACCGGGTTTCTTAGGTGTATGATACAGTACCATTGTTACTGAAATTTTAGTCATGCACTGTGCTATTGTTTTATCCCTGATCCCTGTATTATACAACTACAGTCTCTTACGACTTGTCCCGACCTCAACCGGGCTACTGTATTATCTGCTTGGTATTAAGGATTGACATTTGCGCTTCGTGATTCCCTTGCACCCGGTTCCCTGACTGAGCAAGTATCGGATGAGAAACATGGCTCTGGTAGACCTTAATACTTCTTAGTTGACATGGTAACCAACTGGGTAGGGATCTGGTTCCACGGTATGGTACACCACGAAGTCCGTCGCGCCTGTTTGATAACCGCCCCAACCCCCATGAGTGACTGTGATATTATTCATACCGCCTTGTTGTAGACCCCTAAAATCAAGCTCTCTTAGAAGTACTCGAGTATGATAGAAGGATACACAAAAGGAGACCTTTTGTTTTACCTAGTACTTACTCAATCAAACGACCGAGTAAACAGAAATAGAGAGGGGTAAATGTTGGGTAGTTCCCCCGAGTTTCCTTTGACCGTTGTATTATATGTTTTTAGTGTATGCCCATCTTTAATTTCATCGAGCCGATTTTAAACACGAGGACCCTCCAACTTCAAGCAGTTCCCAGTCTGGGCCAGAAACAAGAAAATAGCAGATAATCGGTATCAGAATTACGAAACCAAAGCGAACTAATCCTATGAGGCTCGTGCGAATTTGGAGGGCTCATAGAAATAGAAGTGTTCGTGCCAGAGGAAAAATGGTGAGGAGTAAGGAGAAAGAAAAAAAAGTAATTACAGGCACATGCCCCGTGAACCTAGTGGTAGGGACAATCCGTCATAGGCATCTCAAATCATTAAAACCAACCCATCACTATAATTCATCCAACTCATATCAAGACTTTAGCCTTCAAAATCACTTTCATCTCCTCATAATTCTCCCCCCGCTCATCCCCCCACTTTATCACGCTCGGGAACACCACCGCCTGAATAGTCTTCCCATCCAATGCATTAACCGACTTCCCGGTGTGCGGATCAACCTGCGTCTCATATTCCTGGTACACGTCCTCCATATGAGTACTATTGAAAGGAGCCTCGGCGGGATCAGACAGGACCTTGAATTTCGCAAGCTGGTAGCCGAGGTCTAGGGAGAGGGCGGCGGCAGATTCTACGATGCGATAAAGGAAATGTAGGCGCTCTTGCTGATCTGGGGTTATGGAGAAGGGGGATAATAGGCTGTCTATGCGCTGGGAGATAGCCGCGACGACATGCGCTTTAGACTCCGCAGTAGAGGCCTTCGAGAAGAGGAGGAACGCCTGAGAACGCCATTTGTTAAACTCGGTTTCCGGAACTGTGCTTTATTAATTCTGTATCCTGATAAAAATTGGTACGAGCAAGGACCCACCATTCCCTCCTATACTCCTTTCCAAAGCTCCAAGACCCTCCCCAACCCCCACAAACTCCCCATTCTCAAACGCTCTCTGGATAACGTATCCAGCAACTGCGCGGAGTACCATGGTTCGTGACTTGGGCTGTTGCAACAACCGATCAAATAGCGGGATCTGGGATATCAAGATCTCTCGCAACTCCGGCGAAAGATCGAGGCGCTGTTCCGTGGACTTGAAGTGTATAATGACCCAATCTTTCAACTCCTGCTCAAGCTGTTTAAACCGCGAGGCTATACTGCGATCATCCAGAGATGGAGGTACGCTATTCGAGCGCATTAGAGTTGCTTGCAGAGCGGAGAGTTGCGCGTTTCGTTCTTCGAGTTGGCTCATCAAGTTCGTGTTTGTGGCGCTTAGTTCGCTGATTGGAGGTTGGTCTTTTTCAGAGCTGAGCTCTGCAAATACCATCATTTGTGGAGAGTGGGAGTCTTTTCTGGCTGTTTTTCTTATTTATTTATTTATTTCAAATATTATATTTGTTAGTCGAGTATACATATGAATTGGCGAACGAACGAGGTGAAGTAACCTTTTCTTAGCTTAAATATTAAGAATAAAAGAGCCACCAGGGTGATAGCAAATAATCCCCCCATTCCACCCGCTACTGCAGTTGCGGCGTTATTGCTTGGGCTTGTCTTTCGGGCAGCTGAGGGGATCGTTGGGTATGGGTTGCTAGGAGACGCGCTGGTAGGCCCAGGGGTGGGCATGCCGCCCCTGGTGGACGTACTGGCGGCCCCGGGGGTCGCGCTGCCTTGGGAAGTGGTGGAGGGACCTAGCGAGGAGGAGCCCGTGGCGGCCGGCGGGTCCATTTTCGTTACGATCCATACCGGGTCAAAATGTTGGATCCACGTAGTGGAGCCATTTCTACCGATTACTGAATCTGACGCCCAGGTTAGGTGTTCGGCGAGCAGCGTTACATTTTCAAAAAGGGTGGTGGTGGATACCCGACCACTCAGTTGTCGTGTGATTGGGGGTGGTGCGAAGACTGTTGACACCTGCGGATTTTGGACTAACGTCTGGCCAACTGTGAGGGGCTCGCCCATCTTGATGATATTGGACGGTAGAGAAGGGCTTGAGAGGAGGGGTGGTTGTAGAAGGAGGAGGAGGTGGTGAGGAGGAGGTGGTGAGGAGGAGGTGGTGAGGAGGAGGAAGAGGTGAGGAGGGGGAAGAAAAGGAGGAAGAGATTGGGTGGCGTACCGCACCACCTGTAGATGAATTGGGTCTGGTTCCATGAGTAAAGCACTGTACGAGTACTCTTACTTGTACATACCGAGATAATATTATAATAGGATATTAGGTTAACTTACCCCTGAGTATGTTCACTCGACAGGTGACAGGTCCAGCTCCAGTCACTCGTGATGAGGCGCTGAAACCTTCCTCTCTCTCCTTCTCCCTCACCCCAAGTCTATCATTCTGCTATTGTTAATAGACATTATACCGCCGTACCCGAGTCACCACAGGGCTGTAGCATATGCTCGCACCAGACTCTATACCCTTTACGAATTGGGCATTCCTGGCGTTCTCAGCCAGTGGAGGGTGGGGGCCCTCTTTTCTCTCCTCCACCGCCCGATGGCGGGAGAATTGGCCTGATCAGACTGTGCCGTATCATAACAATAGTAGGAAATCCTGTCATAAAACTTGAGAATTGTAGATGATTCCTCGCCTCCCAGGATCGGGGCTCCAGGCCCATGCCTTCGCGGAGAGGCTTTTTTTAGTCAACCGAAGGACTATTTGCAGTGTTGCGCTTTTACTCTCGCTTGAGGAGGGGCGCAAAGGAATGTTGTCTCAGCCTGGGCTATTCCAGCCAATTATTAGCTGGTTGTTACTTTTTTTGTTGGCAGGGGTTGGCTTGGTTACACAGCGACTCCACCTCGACAGGGATGAAAAAATGGGGACTGGCAAACGAGTTGGTGGTACTCGAGTAATGGCAGGGATTTGTGTTGATCAGCACTTAAACTTTGTGCTGGTTTGTGGGGAGTGACAGGGAAGTATAGATATCAGAAACCCGGATCAGTTGTACTGGTGTCTACTTTTCCCTGAAATATGAATTTCTAAAGATTCTGAAGGGATTCAGGTAGATTTAAGTATGATCTTGATAAATCAGTTTCTCCTGGTTATTAGCTTAGGATATCTTGTCGTTGATGAGCTAGTATCTCTGGTGTCCGCTCCAAGTTACCCGTGTCTCCAGGGTTCATCGCCGGTATTTTCCATTCCACTGCCATTGGACCTGCCTGAGCACCATGAGTTGGTCGCCTTGGCGGAAGCCGCTTGGATCGTAGCCTATTGGTACCGTATTGTGTCAACATCATACTCGAGTACAAGTGTCCAAGAGAAAGCTAATGGAACAGTAAACTTGGGTCAATATAAAATAATACGGAAGCATCTCCCCGTATGCCCGTAGCACATCAGGAGAGTGTTTTTAGTTTTCTAGGTGAACTATGTGGGGCAGAGCGATAGGAAGTCTCCTTACTCCGCCCAATTTCCACTTCACTTCCGTAAGCCCTTCTAAAAGTGGAAATACCTTAGCCGCCATCAGTAAGAGTAATAATGATCAGCTTTCCAACCACGAGCCACCAGTATTACAGTTTTGTGCTACCAGAGATGAGGGGTTACCGGCTGTGGTCCCGTATATCAGAGCTCCTTTCCTGTTCATTCATCTCAGTTACACCTACTCGAGTACCAGTAGTAGATTTCTGAGGGCTATATCGGCTACCTAGCCTAGGCCATCATAACAAAAATGACAAGATACATTTGCATTTGCCCTTGAGAATAAATTTTAAAAAGAAAACCCACAATCTACCTGTACGAGTAGTCTCGTCTCACGCCTTTTCCCAGGTCTTATCCCCAAATCGGACGAGGCTTAAAAGCCCCAAGTTGGTGGAAAAAGCAGTGTGATTGATGGGCCAATTGGCATTTTGCCGTTACAATATCCTATTCCAAAGCAAGCCCTCCGGTAATACTTATGCTGTGCTACAGTTACAATACTGTCTGATACTCAAAACTCGCATGCACGGTACAGCCTGCCAAATGTGTTGGACAGCCAATATGGCTGCCAGCGCCTGTTTTTTCAGCCTCAGCTCCAGCCCTCGTCAGGTATGATATTGTTGCGTGGTTAGAGAGATAGAAAATTGGGTACGGCAGCGCATTGCTCACAGTACTATACCGGTACTCGTGCTTGCATTTGATCCTGTGAAACAACTCGTGCTTCACCGGCCTAACCCTAGGGGAGCGAGCGAGCTAGCGAGTGAGTGAGTGTTTAGCTACCACTAACGCAGTCATCTCTTGGCCGTAGATATTTTATCCCCGCATCTGATCTCCAAAAAAACAGTTCCAACCGCTGATGGCAGGCCTTCACAGAATCGTGGTCGGCCTCGACTTTGGTACGCTCCTCCTCCATCAGGATTTCTAAGTAGGGGCTGACACAAATCTCCACAGGAACTACATATTCCGCCCTCGCCTGGGCGTCAACTAACCTCCCGGGCCAACTCAACCTGATAGGAAACTGGCCGAGCGCCGGAATCCTAACCCACCACAGCGCCCCAACAGAAATCGCCTACCACCAAGGCAGTACAACAGACTTCTCGTGGGGCTACGACATCCCGAGAACTGCGCGGAGATTGAAGTGGTTTAAGCTGCTTCTAGAGAGTAACGATGAGCACGTACAGAGTGGGACGCCGCTGCCGCCGGGGATGACGGCGATGGACGTCACTCGGGATTTCTTGTCAGCGTTATACCAGCATGCTATCGGTACGCTTTGGAGACAAAATGGGCAGGCAGTGATGTCTATGACGAGAGTAGATTTCGTGCTTACGGTGCCAGCGGTCTGGTCGGATACTGCTAAGCAGAGTGCATCTCTCTCTCTCTCTTCTCCTGGATTGAGGGGTTGCGGGTGGGGGGATTGGGATCGGCTGATGGATTATAGGAACTAGAGAGGCGGCAATCGCGGCGGGAATGTCCAATGAACATAACCTTTCATTGCTGTCGGAACCAGAGGCTGCGGCTATATATACTATCAAAAATCAGGATAGGAATGCTATAAATGTTTGTTGCTTGATTCTCGTGATAAACCTAGCTAACGTTCTAAGATTCACGACAGGATCGTGGTCTGTGATGCTGGCGGCGGGACGGTCGTAAGTTTAACACCACACACACGTAAAAGCAGGAGCCACGACTCATCGTTACTCAGGACTTAATCTCCTACACAGTCATTAGTATCAACCCTCTAAAAGTAACAGAATGCGCTGTGGGAACAGGTAAATCCTCCTTAGAAGCAATAAAACGTCTTAAGATACTAATCCTCCGTCCCACAGGTGACTTCTGCGGCTCAACCTATATCGACCGTAACTTCGAAGTCTTGCTCCAACAGCGCATGGGCAACCACTATCAGAGCCTGCGAGTAGAAATCCAGCAGCGTATCGTAAAAAACTTTGAAGAGGTAAAGTGTGCCTTTCGGGATAAACCTGACCAAAGCGTATATCACGTGAATGTTCCGACGATAGACTCGATTCCGGAAGCGGGGATATACGGCGGGGAGTTCCAATTGACTCGGTAAGTCTATGAGATCAAGCGTGCTAAAGTGGATGAGCGCTGCTAACGGGCGGCGTAACCAGCGAGGAAATGAGACGATTGTTTGATCCGGTGGTCGACCAAATCATGGTTTTGATAAATAGTCAGGTACAGTCCATCTCCAATGAGGGGAATCAAGTAAACGTACGTCCTCCCCACAATTAGCTTGAGATGTCATGCATACCAACCGAACTACAGTCTGTCCTCCTAGTCGGCGGCTTTGGAGAATCCCCGTACCTCTTCCAACGCCTAGAAACCTGGTGCCGACAATGGGGAATCAGCGCCATCTCCCCCCACGGAGCGTACCTCCCCCCCTCTCCCCCGCTCCATTCCTTTCCATCAAAACGCTAACACCCCCTCAGCGCAACGGCTGTAGTAAAAGGAGCCGTTCTTCGGGGCCTCGAACCATCCCTCCCTTACCAAATGAGCACTGTTATCCGGCGTGCCCGTCGGCATTACGGTACTCCCATGAGCACCCCTTTCATCCAAGGCCGACACAGCGAGCGTGACGCCTACACCGACCCAATAACCGGCCGCAAGATGGCGCGCAACCAAGTAGCCTGGTTCTTGCAAAAGGGAGAGCCAATAGCAGACGACCGACGCATAACCCGGAACTTCTGTCGCAGCTTCAAAAAATACTCTGGGCCATGGATCGATAGCATGGTTGCGTGTGATCTGGACCGCCCGCCGAGCAGGGCCACGCGGGATGTTAAGCATGTCTGCAATATCACGGCGGATCTGAGCGCCGTGAGTAAGTCCTGTTACGAGAGGAAGTGGAAGAACTGGAGGAGGTTTTACGTCGCGAGATATAATTTGGATTTGACGATTTCGAGTGGGGATATGAAGTTTGAGTTGATTTTTAAGGGGGCCAGTTTTGGGGTGAGCCTGAGTCTGTTCTTATTCGGTGTGGTGTTGCGATAGAGCTGACAGTGGGATGTAGAGTATAACGGTGGACTTCGATCTGTAGGTGCGGAATGGTAGAGGTTGTGAGCGGGGGAGTGTGGATGGTTATGATATATCACCCCCGCGATACACCTCCAGGATTTCCCTGTGAGTGGGGCGTTCGAGCCTGATTGTGAAAGTCTCCCTCAAGTAGTGGGCGATAAGTATTGTACGGTTTATACACGTTAAATAAACCAAAGGAACCAACCCCCCCCTTATCTTAGGCTCACTGCGGGCGCCGCTTGATGTTATACAACTAAATCCACTAGAAATGTGGATCCCACAATCCACCAAAGATTTCGGCTATTGTAGACCAAGGTAAATAGGAGACAAAAGAATCCAGGTACGGGGGCAGAAGTGACTTGCTTCCTAGGGGGTAAAACAGGCCCCTACATAGATGAAAACTCTCGCGGATGCCATACTACAGCGCGTTAGAGCAGCACTCTCTGACATGTACTTTCTACGTCCCCGAGTAAGACAGTCAGTCTGTGTTCTTAAGCCTCCCCAGTTTAAAGCTGTCCGAATTTAGCTTACCTCGCTCACTCTTTCTTCCCCGTCACTGTTCGATTAATTGATCGAATATGCAATTCACTTTCCCCTGTCTTCCGTACCATTTGCTTCAATCTCTTTTCTACCTCCCTTGTATCTTGCTATTTCACCACCTGAATATTGGATCCCTTCAACCCTCTCTGGAAATTCACGGAATTAAGTTCCTCAATGCCCCAATCTCCCTCTCAAAGTCTCTAGCACACAGTTAAATCGTTCCACCTTTTCAACACGGCCCATAGACGTCCCTTTGACGGGTTTGCGGCGGGCTCGGAGACATATTAGCCAAGGCAACATATGAAGTACCGAGTGACAATCTATGACCCCCTCATCCGCTCCATAGACATTGCGCTTAACTTCATACTCTTAATCACACCCTACACAAACCACGCACTATCCCAGAAGAGCGCTACAATCTCAAGCTCCGTGTGTGAAAGAGTGATAAGTAAAAACCTACACTCATTATTCTATAATCCAACAGAAACACCCTCATCACCGCAAACCTGCTTTCATCCAAATTGACATCCAGCTTTGACCGCAAAAAGTATCGAGAAGAGCAAAGGCCTCTACAATTATCTCTGCGCCATTGCCTTCTGAGTTACCCCACCTATAGCCATGCAGAAGTTTTTTATCCTACAGAGAGACAGAGTTAAAACCAGTCTTTGTCATGAGAAGGCTAAATACCATTCACGTCAAAACCTTTTGTTCCACTCATTTATGTCACTAGCCAAATAGCCACAGGACATCTTATGCCATCCTTTAAACTAAACTGCCCCCTGACTGCTTGTGTTATATCCTCCGGGGGCTTTCGATCTTTCCCTAACTGCGGAAAAGCCTTTTACCAAACCTTTACTGAAGCGTCCTCTACCCTTTGATTCTAGGGAGGTTTAGGGATCAATAGCGCTCCCAGATGAAGCTTGTCATTAGCCCTTTCCCACCTTTTTAACAAAAGGCTGAGGTATTAGTCACAAATTCTGAGGGTGTCACCTGTTTTCCGACCTTGTGAAGGCAACACCCACAGTTGATACGAGCCGTCCTCAACGTGCTGAGTAGCGGCTCCCCCGTTTCCCCTCCGGTTAAAAATAGCTCTCTATTGCCCGCTCGGCGTTCCTCCGCAACTCTTGCCTCTTACAATTACACATGCCCGACAGCTCCAATTCCACAATTTATCACCCATCGCCTGGGTTATTCCCTTCATTTACGCGGCTGGGACTTACGAGCACTTTCCTCTCTTCAATGACTGTACCCGTGCCCCCCCCCCTCATTACCTTCGGTTCTACAATGTCATTTTTACTTATCCTATCGTTATACCGATATCCTCCCTCTCCGGGCACCGCACACACACACACACACACTCCCTTCATAGTAGAGGAAAGACACCTAAGACGAATCTCCCCCATTTACCTCTAAGCACAGAGATGCACAATTCATCACACTCCCGAGTGATCTTCGATGCTCCCGCAACTTCTGCGGTGCGGCCCACAACCTTGAAACACTCACTATCCATCAACTTAGGCCAGGAAAACCTCCCACATAGGCGACAAGGTAATATATGTATGTAGAGTGAGTCGTAGGAGTTCCAGCGAAAATTAGGAACCGAAGAGTGGAGGTGGGTAGACAGGTACAGTGCCGTAGATACTCTGAGTTGAAGGATGGATCAGGGATTACTTCGACTACTTTTGGACAAAGCAAGCCCTGACCAATTCACATGTTAGTTGAGCCATTTTTCCTTCCTTCCTACAGTCATAAATACTTGATAACATCTTCGCTAGAACTATTGTATCCAGCATTCTTGCGCTCTACCCCCATGATTGGCATCAAACCTACCATACTCCAGCGTAACGGGTGATGAGCTGTGATTACGAATTAACCCCCATCTTGTGAGTACCACTACAAATGAAGAGGAAGGTTTGGAAGGATATGTTCGCTAGCCTTTCTTTCTTCCTTCCCCCCACCCCCGCACCCCTCGGATGACCAGACGGCGAAGGTAATCGGCTTATGTGAGCTAGAGACCACTTGGAGGCCATCAACCCGGCCGAGTCAAAACCAATCGAGAAATAAATAAATAAATGACATGACATGACTTTGTAATATTGTTATGATACCCCCACTTTCTCCCCGGCTCACAAATATACCGAGCACAGATACCGCCCTATTGTACTATATATCGCAAACGACTGCTAGGAAACCACTCCTACCCACAAAATATCACACGCATCCCTACAACATATAATAATGCATGAGGGGATCTAGTGTCCTACCGGCATCCCCCCCCTCCCCCTCCCAGCAGAACAGCGCATGACGAGTGGGAACTCTTTCAAGGCCTAACCAACCAGCCACCCAGCCACCCAGCCACCCAGCAAGCCACAGTGGTAAAAATCTCCATACGATACCTCTTTTTTCTTTTTTCTTTTGAAAGCTTTGCCACCAGGGGATCGCCTCAGGGCTAATGCTTCATTTATATCTTCTCCCTGTTCCCGCCTGTATATCTATTTAGTATTCCTTGACTGATTCATTGGGAACTAGTCTAGCAGGTCATGTGGATGGTGGGAGACCTGTCATTAATGGTGAATGGCTGGTTTTCGCTTTGTCATGGTACGCCTTTACCGCATAGAGAACCGTTGGTCCAGTCGTATTCTTGCGCTATGGGCTGGTGCATGTTTCCTACTCATGGCAGGGGTTTACCAAGCGAGTGATACTATGTGACGAGTTATTTCCCCAACCTCTAGCATCACGCTGCCTACACAAACGACAGCATTGTATTAGGCGACTCACCACGTGCTATCTACTCCGATCACACTCACCTGCAATTCCGGGAACGAGAACACTAGGACTAAACATCGACTTAACATTATTTATTCATTACTCAGGGTTCAATGCAATAAAAAGAAAACCCAAATACACAACATAACCACGTTAGCAAATCACATCCTACGCACAGGATACCGCTCCTCATACATGCCCCTCAACCAATCCATGCATTTCCCTCCCCGCGATGGTTCTCAACTCCACGCATAATAACTAAGCTCGACAGAAAGGCTGCGGACTCAGAGGATGCATGGATTATAAGGGAATAAGGGATAAAAATAAGAGACGAAAGAGAAATTTTATGAGAAAAGATGATGAAAATCAACGCCATGAGTTTCCCCAAAACCCTTTTATGATAGAAAGCGGGAAACGTCCTAAACAGAAGGAAGAGGGGGGAACCACACGAGAAAAAATCTACACAAAAAAGAAAAAAAAGAGTTGGGGAGATGACGGGGAGGGGACAAGTCAAGTAGCAAACAAGAAAAGCGTACCATAATGATATCCCCGGTTAACGCCACATAAAACCTTGATTGGCAAATAATCGTTTGTCTCGATTTTTTTTCTTATTCGTGATCCGTCATCTGTGCATAGCACCTTCACTCCTTCCCCTTCCCCTTCCCCTCCACCACGTCTTTCCCCCAGCTCAGTGTCTTCCCTCTAGGCGCGAGACCGACCGAAGGCCCGGTGCTGGGGATGCGTGGCTGGTCAGCAAAACGAATTCCCGGGCTTCTAATTGGCCCCTGGGCACTGCTACTGGTCGCATCAGTCACGCGCCGGCCGGGTCCACCGTCATCATCACTGTCCGATTCGTCATTTCCTGTGATTCCAAGCGCAGCCTCACGTCTCTTCCTCTCCGCCGCGGTCTCCTCGTCACGATCGTCGCCCAGCTTCGACTCGGCCGATTTTACACTTGTGACCGGGTGTCCCTGCTCATATTCAGAGTTCGACGACTCGCGGGAGGACCCGGAACTTGGTCCATCAGGAGGCGTAGAGTCGTCGGCTTCCTTCTTAGGACGATCGACTTGCGAGGCGGGTGGGGGGACTTGGAGCAATTCCTTTTGACCGGAAGCTGCACGTGCGCGGAGCGCAGCAGCCAGGTCACTTTCCTGGGAAGGCCCCGGTATCTCACTCGTGCTAGCCATTGCCGCGCGAGCATGGGGATCCATTTTCTGCAGCTGGTGTAAGAACTCCTGCTTGCTTAGCTTCCTCCCACGCTCATCATGCATCCTGAAATTTACCCCCCTCCCGCGAGGTTCTTCTTCATCTTCGGAATACACAGTCTTGGCATCATCATTGTCGTCATCAGTTTGAGCATCTTCTGAGGCAGTTTTATCCTTCTTCCTAGCCCCAAAGAACCCCATCCAATTCTCAAGGGTACTCGCGCGCCTTAAACCGGCCCCAGGTCGCTTCGACTTGGGCAGCTTATACCTACGGATAACTTCGCCGTCTTCATCTTCAACCACAATGTTGTCATCAAAGCGATAAGCCCATGCCGGTTCCCTGCGATGTCCTTTACCTCCGAGCTTGTTCTCCTCCCGGGCGGCTCTCAGAGCCGATCTCTCGTCGGTGACCTCATGAGTGGTGGCCCTTTCAATCCTTGGAGGTTGATTCTCGGATTCCTCTTCCTTTCCCCTCTCATGGTGTTGCTGATGTTCATGCCACAGTCTCCTGGGAGCATCCAAGGGGCCAACAGGCTCATCGGCTGGCGTTGGCGGGGCCTTGATTTGTTCCAACACATCGCCTTGCTCGTTTTCCACAATGACATTCCTGCCTTCTTGGTATGCCTCGATTTCGGCACCCTTACTTTCGGGTGGTTGAAGGGAATATCCGTAGTTATCGCCCGCCTTGGCTGCAGCTTCCGGAATAGCTACATTGACCTCCTCTGCATTCCTCCTCCTTCGGGGCGCTATCGCAGAATCAGATATTGGCCCACCAGGTCCCATGCCCGACTCCCAATTCTTTCTGCGTTTGGCCCTGATACTGGCTGGTCTACTCGTTGCCGGGCTTTCGGTATCGCGAAGGCCATTTTCTCTAATCAGGAATCCGCCAGGAATGCCACCTGGCGCGGGAAGAGTCCCAGGAGGGACCATCCTGTCGGTGGCCATGATCGACTTTTCGTCCGAAGACTCGTCGGTGTCGGGTTTGCGAATGGACATTGATGTCTTGGGCGTGAGTCTCGGAAGCCTGGCAAGCCAATTCGGTTCCTCGTTGGCTGTAGTGTAGGACATGGTAATCTTCATGGTGTTGATACGTTTTCCGAGGGTAAAGACCGCAATCGAGGACCCATGAACCACGATCGAAGAAATAACCAAAAAACATGTGATCGGCCAAATCAACGAAATTAGAACAAAATGATCATTTTCTCGCTCCAGCCCAGCAAAGTCCTGCCGGGGCGAGGGCGTAGTGGAATGGGTCTCAAGCTCTGCTCTCGCCATAACCGCAACAAAGATGGCTCCTACACCAATGGGTCCGAAATGGCCAGCAAAAAGCGCCTCTCGCCAAGTCTTTATATCGGGAATAAGCGGCTTCAAGGCTACCATTACTGGGATCCGTCTGAACAATATCACGAACAAGGCAATAACAACAAGCCTCCACGGTGTGATTCCCCAACTGGGTTTGTTGAACTCTGTCCACGGAATAATCGCACCAAAGTAGACAAAGTAAGCCAAATTGAGTAGCAGGTCGATAACGTTGGAAACGTGAGATTCTTCAGTCTTTTGCGCAAACCATCCATCGTTCGAAAATGCAACACCAGCACAGAACCCAACCAGAAGATCATCCAGTCCGAGCATACTCCCAGTCCCAGCACACCAAAGGGCAAGAGTGAAGTAAAACACCAAGAAGCTCTCACGATCAATGATGTTCTTACCCTCGGCCCAGCGGATAGCACGTCGTCCGGCGTATCCAATGCAGGCTCCATAAATCGCTCCAAAGAGGCATTCGTAGAGGACGGTATAGCAAAACCAGTGGTAAAATACCTTGGTAGCATCAGGCCTATACTGGATCAAGTAGAGTGCAAGATAAATAAACGGAAAAGCCATTCCGTCATTACACCCGGACTCGGCGGAAAGGATATCACGGAGATGCTTAGGAATTCGGCGGGCGAATTTACCCTTTCCGACAACCGAAGACGCAAGAACGGGATCAGTTGCCGTGACACAGGCGGCGACCGTGAGCGAATCTAGCCAGTTTAGGGACGGTATCATCCACCATATGATTAGGGAGGTGATCAACCATCCCCAAGTCATGACAGGAATTAGGAGAAAGACCACAGACTTCCAATGACGTTCCATATATTTCTATGCGGGTAATCAGTACAAAGATCAACAGAGAGAAAGCGAAAAATCGAGCGCAAGGTCCAACCTTTGGCAATTCGACACCGATGGCAAAACACTGAACGACCAGGACTATCCTGGATGCTTCCAGGGTAATTTGGTCCACATTTCCCCATGTATGGGGATCGAATAACCCAGCAGCTGAGGGGCCAAAAATGATACCACATATTGTCGCAACGGCTATCACAATCAATTAGGCCCTTTCCACCGTCAATTTCAAGTCAAGGCACTCACTAGCTTCACCGATATACAACTTCTCCTTGATGAACAAGGAAACCAGCATGAAAATAGACGTGAAACCGCCCAAGATCGTGTACGCCAGATGCGGCTTGTTGACCTATACGTTTGAACTCACACATGTTAGTCAGCGTCCTTTCTACCGTCTCCAGAGGGGCGGTAACCCGAAAGCACGAGGCAATGAAAACACGCAAGAAAAATATCAAAAAGCCGCGGGAGTCTCCCCGCCCGTGATCGCTGGTCCACCAATCACACCGCCAATAACCATCAGTCCCGATCACTGCACACCCCCACACGCCAAGAAATCCTGCATTAGAGAATCCAAACTGATCAACCCAAGAAATGTCGAACAAACCATGGGGACAAATTCCAACCGGATAAAAGACCACGCAACAAAGTTCAGGTTATTAAAGGAGCCCACCAACGCTCCATAACAATAAGATACACAAGGCATTGTGATCCGTAAAGTCCGCGAGGCCAGTGAAAACAGCACTCACAAATAATCCCATTCCCATCGGTAACGCTTTCCGGATGCATCCTCATGTTGGTTGCATACGCATTGATCCCTTGGGCTCCCGTCGTACGAAAATTTGGGAACCCTGGTCTCAGAGAATCTGACGCAGCGGCGCAGCGGACCAAATGAGATGGCAAAAAAAGAAAAAAGAAGAAAAAATTCAAGAAAATTGAAGTCCATTCATCCCGAATTTCTCCGAGCGGATGGGGGGATAAAAAAAAGGGCTGAGGCAAGGGGAGCGACAGGACAGGAAAAATAAGGTAGAAAACTGTGGGAGAGTTCAAAAGCATAAATGCGGGCAACTTACACTCAGGTGATCCCAAGCCATATCTTGTCTGCCTTAGCTTTTATCCTCAGAAAGAAAGCAGCCTGTTTGTGTTGGCTCGAGGGGCACCCTATCGTGTTGCGGGGGCTGTAGTATGCAATTGGGAGCGGAAATGAACTCGCCCTTCAGCGCAGCCAAGAAACCAAGATTCCTAGCTTTTCCAGCGAAATAGGGAGGGGGGGGCGCGACGGCTACGTCCTGAGATTCAGATGTTGTTTCTGCTCGTGGAGCAGAAACCGAGTCCTTCAATAGGCTTTCGTCGTTTGTAGAGTGGGAGGAAGGCAAACAAGCCCTACACTCGTGACAATTGCTCGCAAATCCTCGGGGAGCACACCCCCGGCACCAAGGGGAATCGAGACAATCCTGTCAAAACGTCAGTTGTCACTTGCCCAGGCAAAAGAGCGGCAGCGCCGGGAGTGCCAATAGGCAGAATACAGAGGGAAAGTGCACGAACCTTACTTCAATTCCGAGGTTCTGGGAACAGTGGGGAATGATGGTCCAGCCGTTTTTGATGGGAAATAGGGTTTCGATTTCGAAGCTTTGAAGTTGCGGCGGGAAAGGTCCTCTTCCGGGATGGTGCTCCGAAAGGAGGGCAAACAAACGTGGTTATGCGCAATGAGAGACAAAGACGTAAAGTTTGGGGCTCGATGGCTCGAGGGTTGACAGACTCCACCTGGATTGAAGAAGCTATATAGCGGAGCAAACAAGAAAGAAAGAAAAAAGTGTATAAAGCGAAGAAAAAATGATGAATGAGAAGAGGAGAAGGAAGAAAACGAAGAGGGAGGGGGGGGATAGAAGAAGGTTGAGGGAAGGGTATAAGTTAAGTGCACAGAGAGCATTCGTAACCTTAACCTCTAGACTACCCATACAAGGGAGAGCACTGCAAGCGATGATTGGGCATTACGACAGAACAAGCTTCCCTTTTCTCCTTTCCTTTTTTTTTTCCCTTTGCCCTATTGTACTTGTACCACTCAACCCAAGTCGACCGCCACTGTGATCCATGCCGAAATTTACAACTACTCGAGTAAAGCTTCACCTATCAAAATAGCTGTACGTCATTGTCAGAGTCGCCAAGAGAAATAAATAAATAGAATAAATCAAAAGGAGAAACAAAATTCCTCGAAAACCCCTCACAATCTCCATCCGGGCCGACTCCCAGCGAGGAATAGACCAAAAGGCTAAGTTGCCTTATGATACTCGAGTACTGTACCTAACTTGTTATATCCTATCATGCCGGTACTGTGCCAAATTTGGCCTATAAATATGCTCATCACGAACGTGATACAGAAGAGAAGAGAGGGAGAAAAAAACGAAAAGAGGTATCCATATTATATTATGATACTATAGCATTCTGCACAATGCACTATCCTGCATGTGTTTTAAAGTTTTCCGCCCCACAAGCCTTACGAGGACTACCGTAGTATGATACTCGAGTACATCCCGGCGGATCATTGGAATACTCGAGTAGAGGCGGGCAGTTTGCGGCACTGCACAGTGACGAAGAGACCCAGCCGAGCCCATTACAGCCCAAACTGATATCCCTTCTTCACTTCAACTGCAGTATGATACGGTAGAGTATAAGAGGGAGGAGCTGTAAGGGAGACTGTACACTACCCGCAAAGTACCCTTCTCAGCTTGTATCATATTACTGGTACTGTGCTACTAGCAGCATCAGAACTCGAGTATGATAGTAATCTTCTCTTTCCCCGCAAGGCGCTATCGCTCCAAACCGTTCCCTTCCCTTTCCCCTTCGTCAGGGAAAACTGGGGCTTCGCTACCAGTGCTGCAGCTCTCTTCCCGTGCAGCCACCATGTACCGGCTGGTACGAGTATAATACTGTGCAATTACAGCACAACAGGTACCGATATGCAGCCAAAACGCACCAATTCTCACTCTCTTTCACGCATTCCCCTGAAATCCGGTTAAAACGTGAATAAGGGCATGATACCAGTATTCCATGAAACCATCTCCCCCTCCTCCCCCTCCTCCCCATCCACCTCCCCGTGGATAGTCTACAGTACGGGTAAAATGGATGCTCGCACCGCTGCCTGCCGGGGCCTCTCGTCAACTTTCAACAAGAACCAAGCTCCCGGTCTTTCTGCTCAATCCCGGTACAGTACAGCACCTCAAGAAAGCTTGTCCAGCCAAGGTTGTTGTGGGGCCGCAAGGACGCCAATTAATCTATCCCGTCGAAGCCGAGCTCCTCATTGTCGCGATTCATCGACGAGGCAAGATAAGGCGAGTGGAAGTGGAGAGATAAAAAGTACGTGGTGGTTTTGTGTTTGTTTTTTTCTTTTTCTTCTTTTTCTTTTTTCTTCTTTCTTTTGCGGTCGTCGAGTTTCTGGGTGATATGGATTACCGGTAACCTACTGGCAGTCGGGTTTTTTCAACTAAGTTACGAGCAGGGTGATACAGCAGATCATTCAAGTCGAGCGAAGCAAAATTTTTTTTTTTTTTTTCTCTTCCAAAATTTTCTTTCCCTCAGATCAGCGATGAGCCTGATGTCGCTGTCTTGGGCGGATGGCTTCACTGCCATCGCTCGCGGGTACGGTATCGTGCTACAACGGAATGGAAAGGTGGAACAATTCGCCCTTTTATCCGGGCTGCACGGTAATAAAGTTGTTGTGCTACGCTGACACGACACACCAGACGAAAGGGCCCTGGAGAAAAGATGTCGGGATCACCCTCAATCACTCACTTTCTGCTCCGGAAGAACCGAAGAAACCCTAACCCTCGCTTGGGTAAAAAGCACAGCCTTGCCAAGGAGGTCCCTTGCTTTGGATTGCTGCGGGAGGCCCTGCGCTGCATCGAGGCTGGCCACTGTTTTCATTATCAGTCTGACTGATTTAGTAAGCTACAAGGAGCAGGGGATGTTTTCGTGCAAGGCAGGGATTATTTCGCGTGTTAACTTAAATTAACTGCGCGAAACATCCAGGCACTTGGATCGTCGGTAATCACGCACCGGGAAAACCTTTGCGATTCACTATCTCCGTTAACCCAGGATGGGTTTGGTTCGACAGGTTAATAGAATTGCGTACATCAGTTAATGAGATCCAACACGTCCTTTGGCTAATCTTATACCGTGACAGGAAAGCACCAACGTTTCGTCTCTAACCCAGAGATTAGAGGAGCACGTACCAGAGATAGAGAATCGCAAGCACCGCCACAAGTGTTTCTATGGGTACGAGTACTCGAGTACCGGTATCCGGTATTATGTCCTGCTTATGGTTCAAACACCGTATCGGTACGGTAACGTAAGATCCTGCAAACTCCACCAACCTATCTCCGTCAGCTTCTGCGCTCCACCGTAATCTTGGCCTTCAGAGACGAAATCCTCCATAGGGAGGAGGATCTACATTTTCCCAATACGGTATAAGATCGGCCTGCGGGGCCTCGCAAACTGGCTAACCAAACCTGTCCTGATCTCCGCTGGTGATCTGGTACGGTACGGTAGTGCACGTACGAGTACTCGAGTACCGGTGGTAGGGTTTCACGGGGTTTCACGGTACAGCCGCCCACATAAAGAGATTGGCTCTGGAGTCATTGGTCGGGTCTAGGGTTTGCCCGGCTAGTGTCTCGTCTGCAAGGGTGTCTTCTCGAGCAAAACATACATACCGGTACAGTACGAGTACTCGAGTACAGTACAGCACAGCCCGGTAGTGGGGCCTGGTATATATTGGTTTTGGTATTGTCTCGTGTGACCATCGACTTTCAACAAACGATCTTTAGAAAGGTACTTGTAGATCTTTTGTATAGGTAGGACCCACGGAGGGGGAGATTTTCATTTGTGCCTTAAAATGGAAACCAGACAGCTGCGGTGGCTCTGTTGCATCTATATTTCTGTGCCTCGAGTGGGTCGATCCTTCGCGGTGTGCTGGAAGTTGATAGATAGAGTCACCATCTAAGGCTTTCTTAAACAGTCTGGAGAGACAGAATACCGGCGGCCACCGCTCTATCAGGAGTCTTTCCCGACAAACTCAGGCAACTAAAGTTGACATCGTCCGCAGTGCTGGCATATCGCACTTCATGCCACATACATTAGTGCCAACTTGCTCGCGGACTGGTACTTGCCTTTCACTCATCCGAGCTGGCGCAGGAGTCAGATGCCGAACTGTCAAAGCACAAAATGCCATCTCGGCACATCTCGCATAGTGACACGAAGAGAGCATGCTAGATAAAGGGACTATGGCTGGAGGGGTAGTCATGAGTGATAAGTTACGGTGGGTGAAATTTCCCATTCGCCGCGTGGCAGGATAACAGGCAGTAACTTGAACGCGGAAGTGTCGAGATATGAAAGCATACTGCTATAATACCACGCCCTAGCAACCAACCTACCTGCCACTTCCCTGATGCTCAGGAAATATAGCTCGATAGTTCAGCTTGAGTTCTATATATACATACCGTCTACTGGAATTACCTTGTTCTTTCATTTTCTCTCCTCCATAATCTCCATAATCTCCATCCATCCCTACCATAATATCACCGTCCGAGGTTCTACTTCCTCCCGCACTATCCAATCTCTCCCCTCTCCTTTGCTTTAGCCCTATATCGTCCCCTCCATCCTTGCATTAAGTTTTCCTAACTACTATCTTTCCACCCCCCTTCCCTAACACTGCATGACCCCCGGGCTTTCCTTCCCCCCGATCGCAGCAACACTTTCTGAATTTTCTAATTTTACCAAATCTAAGTAGCTGAATTTCTCAGCTCGTAGTACAGACTGCGGGTGGAGATGTATGTGGGCGCGATTACTATTTTTCAGCATGGTAGCGGGGCACAAGTTGGTGTAGGTGGAGCCCGCAGAGATGTATTAGGTGCAGCATTATCTTTAACCCCCCCCCCAAAAAAAAAGCTAGAGAGCGAGAGACTAGGTACAGAAGATCACCCCAGCGGGAAGGCAACTACTTCATCGAGCATATTTGGATAACCACGCACTACTGGTAGAGCGTTAGAAACATGTGGACCATTCACTATTCACTAAGCATGCCGCTAGTAGTGGTCTAATTTTTCTCATTGCGAATATTTCCTCAGTGCTGTTCTTCACGAGCTCAACTCCAACCCCTCTCCTCTCTCTCTACTCCTAAATCCGTTTCTCTTGTCTCCGCTCCGATCGTGACTTCTCACCCTCCTAACATTTCCACTGCGCCCCTCCCCTACGATTGATTGCGCCGTTATATTACGGATTTTGGATCGTGGTCTTGTACTGTTGACCATAGTCACCCGTTGGTCTGGTCCTTAGGGGAGAATGTTGTGGTCACGTTTGTCCGTCCCTGAGTATAGTGTAGTATTGCGGGTGATGACAGTTTCGTTGCGTGGCTGCTCACAGTGTTTGGGGTTGATGAAGTTTAGTGGGATATTTGAGTCGTGGGGTCAGTTTTTAGCTTTTTTTTTTTTGTTCTTTTTTGGTACTGTCTGGGGTTGTCGAGCTAGAGTGGTGAGGGAGCTGCAAAGATCTATTTTTCTTCTTTCGTTCTTCGGACCTCGCTTTTTGATAGTGGTGGCAGTGAGTTATGACATGACGTTGCCGTTGCAAGCTCACAGGACATCACTCGGAGAAATCCACTTTTGCCGGCTCGAATTATATGCCTCATTCTCTGGCTAAGCTCGTTTTCACGCTAAGAGGTCAAAAGAAAGTTGGGGCGCCTTTTGCCATCGATTTAGAGGAAAACAACTACGGTAGCCGGGAAGGGTTACTTTGTGAAAAATTCTGACTCACACCTTATTCTGACCTCTTAGCGTGAAAATGAGCTTAACTAGAAAATGCGGTACGGTAGTCTAACCGCTCTTGGCTCTTCTGTGGACTGACAAACCAACAAACCATCAACTAACCGTCCACCTCTATCTAACCCATATAAAATCTAAGCGAAACCCCTTCCTATGACCCGGTCTGCAACTCCACTACCCCTCTCGCTCTGGTCATATCATCACCCGATGCCGGAACCCGATCAAGCACGCTTGCAAAATTGTTGGATTATGCAAGACGTTAAAATCCGAACATGGGGTTCTTATGATCGGAATCTTGTTATATGTGGTGACCTCCATGTCTGCGATACTAACGAAGCACCTCGAGGTAGTGACCGATGTGTGTCGCGAAATATCTTTAGGTTGTTGGCGGAGGAGGACCCGCTTCGCTAGGGCCGTCTTGGTAGCATTACCTGTAGGAGGATTTTTGTAGGAGGTTCTGAGCTACGGGGGTTTAAGTTGAGGATGGGCGGAACCGACCTCGCAGTGGAATGGATGAAAGACTTCGAAGCTCACTAATATGAGCCCGCAGCAAATGTCGCCTCAGAGTGTGCTACGGCGGATTTGTATCTATCGTATTGGGGATGCTTTTCCTAGGGCAGCTTTTACTGCGCTGAAGGGGCCGACTGGGAATTGCTGGCGTGTAGTAACGATTGAAATGATGGAGTGGGAATAAGGTGTGGGGTATCATTAGTGATCCTATCCCAACCCCTGTCGACATTTCGATCTTGCGCAGCTCTATACCGAGACGGCCGCTCTGGTGTTCCGTTAAATGTTACATGTTCTAACTCTCCCACGGCCCCTTCTAGCACAGATACTGCCGAACCTCGGCCCCGGTGTGGGGGCAAGGAAATCAGCCCAATTTTCTGGAACATTACCACAAGCGGAACCCTGATGAAGGTAATCCCTCTCGGCAACTCTCTTGCGGCGCAGCTAATACAGTACTGATCCAAGCAAGGAGGGCAGAGGTAGACGCGTGTGTCTTATCTGGTCATACCCCTGGAGCAAGGAGATATTCTTAGGATCTGGAGTCAAATTCTCACGTCCTTGCAAGGGTGCCTTGGGTGACTGCATATTAGGACTCCATTCTTCCGTCTTCTTCTCGATGGGAGTGTACAGGTGTTCTTGCTTAAGTTCATGTTGACTTGTGCCGGGGGAATAAGGAAAGAGTATTTGATTAGTAGGGATTTCCTATCGTTGATGAGAGTAAGCATTCTATTATCTCCGAGAATTCTCCCGGAGAGTGGGGGAGAATGAGGATTGACATTAAGGTCAGGGGGCTGCTTCTTGTAGTTACGTTAGACTACCCTAGATATGGAGATCTTACCGCGTTATATCCTTGGCGAAACGGACGGTTACTCGCATGAGTATTTTACTGACTAAGCCCGACCCTCAGGGGTAACTGCAGGAGTCCTTTGGGTATTAGAAGGCAGTCATGGTTCCACAGGGGAACGAAATCTTACTTACAGTTAGCGTTGTTGGCACTAAGTCACCAGAGTTTGTGCCATGGCACAACCTTTCAAATCGATGTGCCTGGCACGGCACTATGTAGTGCCCAGGCAATACATGTACAACTAAAATGACTTTTTTAACAAGAAAATGCAAAGAAACTATCTACCAGCCCAATTCATATTCAATATCCCGCATTTCTTTCCCATCCTTCTAAGTTCTCACTGTGCTGAAGAGCTGAAGAAGACGAATATTTACTTCCTCAATAACAGAAACCAACCAAAAACAATTGAATTGTGCCAGGTTGTGCCATAAGCCAATCTCGTCATACTCTGGCATTTCGTTGTGCCGTGCCGGGCACATTGGCATGGCACAAGGCACTTCAAGTGCCAACAACGCTACTTACAGTATGTACCACATACCACGAGCTCGAGAAGTGCGATCTGGTCATCTAATGACGCAATTAGGTACCCAATGTGCCGAGCTAACTTAGTATGGTATCGTGTGGATCTTATTCCAACATCGTGTGCCTACCCTGGATGTACCTGCCCAGCGTCTGTTGAGCTTACCCACGTTGTCGAAGCATTTTTTAAAAAGACTGCTATTGCATATGGTATGCCATAGCAGTCTTTTTTAAAAACGCTTCAACATCGGGGGTATTTGTCTTTCATTAGGCACTAGCACACCTCTCATCGCCGGGGGAAGAAAAAAAAAGGCTTAAGCTAGGAGAACGCAACTTGCATGTATGAAAATGGCTATAACTTTTAGGACCCACATAGTCCACTTTCGCAAGACAGCGGGGGAAAAAGAAGATATTCATTCCTTTCCGCTACCTAGCTGATCTCTAACCTAAAGATCTAGGTCGGATTCTGCCGCCTCGTAACAGGATTGACAAGCTCCATGGCCCTATCGACCAAGGCTAGCCTTTCCAATCTCCCGGTCCCCCATAGGTCAGGATTTCTAATCCTCCTGCTCCATATGACGGGCTGTTCAATAGTAGCTCGTTGTGAGGGTGAATTGAGCTCGCAGGCCTCCTACTAATTGTTCTAGGAGTTGATTGGTTCCTCACATGTTGACCACTACGCCGGCTAGGTCTTTCATGGAATATCAACCTTGGAACAAATGCTTATCACTCCGGAAGCTGGATATCGGAGTCTGAATGGAAAGGGAGCGCATCTCGTCGAAAGTTGTTGGTAGATTTCAATGGAGGTCTTTTTTTTTTTGCTTCCTGGATGTCTTTAGTGATAGATCCTCATTAATTTTGAATAGAAGTGGCCTGTGCACTCATTACCGGCATATAATAGGAAGGGAAGCCACACCCAGCCCGAGTAAATACTTGTAGGAACTGTGCTAACTAACCCATTAGACCATCTGAACTGGTCGATAATTTACTTTTTTTATCCGCTTTGAATTTTGAGTGAGCTGTTCTTTTGGATACGAGATTTTCGGCAAAACCTGATATGTAGTAAATAATATTTCAAGCGCTGCTGTTCTTATATAAGTTATATCCTACCATAACTCTAGTTATTTGCCCAGCGTTGCCGTTCCTTAACGATGGAACTATTCCAGTCCGCTCCCGCTCGATATGACGCTCAACCTCCCCTCCTGCTTGCTGTCAGGTGTGAAATCCTCAAGTCAATTACCCTAGTATGATAGAACACCCGGGGCTAGAATCCCATCTCAAGAAATCCTCGATCACCCCACCTGACACAAATCATCACTTCTTCTTCTTCTTATCCTCACGCGAACCCAATCTTTGGTCTTTCACGCGCGCCCCGGTCTCGGCTCCATTCGGTCACCCGGCCATTCGTGTATACTGACTGGCAAGACTTGATATTGAGTAGTAGATGGAGAGCTTCAATTCACATTCTGCGCAGCACTGGGTTTTGAGATTGGGATTGGGATTCGACGGTGCCTGTAAGCCGGACTCCCGAGTTCCGGACATAATTGGAAGGAGGTTGGTTGAGATGTTCTCGGAGGTAGGAACGGAGGAACGGCACGTTTAGTGGCGAGGAGATTGTGGATGTTGGTTATGAGCAGGTGTTTTTTCAACCCTGTGAACCTTGACTCTTAAGTTTAAATAATATTATAATTATTATTATCATACTTGTCGAGTCTAATGTGGAAGCTGAGTTTTTTTTTATATACGTGACTTTGCTCGCCTTACCTTAGCTTTCAGCGTGGCCATCTAGTTTTGCCGTTTTCGTGCTGATTTTAGTGAAGGGCCGCCGCTTTGTAACGGGTAGGAAAAAGCGTGGAATGGTTGGGGGAAGCAATTTATCAGCTTTCTGGCCGAGAAAAACAATCACTGCCCGTCACTCGGAAGGAAGTAGGGTTCGAACGGTAAGGTACGGTAAGTTACCATTCGATACGATATCGTAACGTACCGTAACGTACCGTAAACCTACCAGACGCCGTCCGCCGACTGTCATAAAGCTTCAGGTCGAGACCTTGGATCTCATGCCATTGCCAAGAATGCCTAGCCTACTGATATTTTGTCGGCTAGATTACTTCAACTCGACAAACACATAAGATGGAAGGCAAGATTACCTAACATCAGAATTTAAGGCGAGAGAGGCCGTTTTCCGGTATTTTATCCCCTTAGTGTAATTTACGGTAATTTACTGTATGGTATCGATCCTGTAAGGTACGGTAACGTACCGTATTATTCGAACACTAGAAGGAAACCTGTGCTTTTTTTTATAACTTTTTTTTATTATAAACAGTACACGCGACGCAAACTATAAACCCCCGTTTAAAAACACTGTGACAAGAAAAACTCAAGTTAAAGGGAAAAAATACAGAAGGCAAGATTCGAGAATAGACAAACAAATCAGGGAGCCTGAGTGAGTACGCCCTCGCCAGGAAGGGTATTACAGGTACTATACTCGGGAATCGAATGTCGGGGGTTCTAGTGGAGTAGAAAGTACTCAAACAAACGCGGTTGAATCAAACATGGTAATAATATGGGGATGGGGATAGGGGGGATACAGGATATAGCGGAAGGGGGAATACAGGATATAGCGGAAGGGGGATATAGGACATAACGGAAAGGG
>Ga0307509_10000435_pt1 | contig 70168 bp, 96 predicted proteins | sample 10_EM_MG_FD_202245 | JGI IMG/M metagenome (GOLD analysis project Ga0307509, IMG submission 202245) | Populus trichocarpa ectomycorrhiza microbial communities from riparian zone in the Pacific Northwest, United States - 10_EM | ecosystem: Host-associated > Plants > Roots > Unclassified | place...
CGGCCGGTGCATGGGAAGATGAGCGTCTGCTCATGCCGCCCCCGATAATGAGCCTGCTTGGCTGCCGCGGTGAAGTCGGGGGCTGGGGGCTCTGATCCCTCTCTCTCTCTTTACCCTTGTGGGCCGCAGGGGGTGTAGTGGATAGGTCGACGCTTGGATGCTTCCTCCGTCCGAGCCTAATAGGATCATCTAAAAATGTGAAAAGAGAGAGAGCGGGAAAAGACATACGCGGCCCAATTCCCAAGCTTGCCACGCATCCTCCCACCCCACATCCCACTGAAGGGGTGGGGGTGGGAGTGTCCAGGGGAGACAAAGACATCGCTCTCCTCCTCTGTGGAGCGGCCGTCATGGCGTCTTTCGCGATGATACGAGTTGGGATGATCGTCGGCATCACCATCGCTGACGACGGCTATCGGCAAACCCGAACGACGGTCGCGGCGCTTCCACCGGGTGGAAGAGTACTTTTTATCAAAGTCAGAGTTACTTCTGATACTGCCAGGGCGACGGCGGTTGTCGCTGCCCAAGGTCGGGTCGTCCAAATCCTCACGCATTTTTAAGAGATCGGCTACACGGCCGGTCCAGAGTGCTTTGACGCTGCCAGCGACCACGCCATCGCGTTCGGCGTATGCGGTGGCAACTGAAGCAGGACCCGCAGGAGCGGGGAGAGTGACAGCGGTAACAGGACCTGGATCCGCACCTTCCCTGTCCTTTTTCCTATCCCGCCTCCTGGGATCCTTACCTGCACCACCAATGGCAAAGGCGACAAAGGCCTGTAGATCAGGGGTGGGAGCCATCAACATGCTGGGATCGCCATGTGGAGGAGTACCGCCAATCCTCAAACCACTGGCTAAACTACCAATGCCACTCAAAATTTGGCCGGTGCCTGCACTCGGACCGGCTGTACCGACGATTTGAGATGAAGGAGATCTATCTTCGGCGGCGGAGAGACTGAGACTCAAGGTGTGTTTGCGGGGGTCGCGGGGGAGTTCACGGTCGGGGTCGGGGCCGTCACTGTCGATGGTAGGGGCTAGCTTGTTCTTGATGACGCGACGAACTTTGCGAGACTCTGTTTTTAGTTTGGCGTCATGGGCGGAGGAGATGGATTGGACGAGGTCGCGGGTGAGGATGGTGTTGGGTGAAAGGAGGGAAAGGGGTACTGCAGAGAGAACGGTGGTGGGAGCAGCGGGGGCGAGATGGGCGTGAGGAGAGCCGAGGAGAGGTGTGGATTGGATGTAGGCAGTTAGGGCGAGTGAAAAGGCATGCGGGTAGAGGAAGGGGTCACGGGGCAGGATCTGGGAAGGTGGATGAGAGGGAGAAATTGAGGTGGCAACAAGGAACTTGCGAAAGAGTAGCCGAGGTGGGCGAGTTTGTTACGGGTAGAGAGGACGAGGCTGAAGATGGCAGAGACAAAGACAGGGTCGGCGATGCGTTCAGAGGGCTGGATTATAAAGATCAGAGAGTGAGAAAAAAAGGAAAGAAGAGACGACCTCGAGACCGACACAAGGACTGCCAACGTGGGCTACCCAGTGCTTGATACCATCGACAGAGTCGTCGCACAAGAGACCATCGAAGGAGGCGAGGGGGAACATGCCAAAAATGGCGAGGCTGGCTTGGACGAGTTTGACGAGCTCGAGAACGGTAGCGACAAAGGTGGGGCAGACCTTTGTCTTTAGCGGAAGATGGTAGGAGGAAATGAAGCGATCCTTGGTAGAGTCGCTTGGGTCCTCGAGGGTGAGGGCACTGCGGCCACTGCAGCCCATCCGGAGAAGGTTTATGTTGGCATAAAGCTGGTCGCGAACTTGGGGAAAGTTGCCAGAGGGGATGTGGACGATGGTGTAGTCTGAGCGAAAGTGGGCGAGAGAGGTGACCATGAGGGTGCCGTGGGCCGTCAGCTTTGGCTTTGCGCCGTCCGCGCGGAGGAGGGCGATGGCGGCATGCCAGGCAGCGACGGGGTCGTGGGCCGGATCGGGAACATAGGCGTCGAGGGAGATGGTGTGGTCGGGGACTCCGGTGAAGACGACGAGAAAGGTGTTGTGTTTCCGCTGGACAATCCACTTTTCGACGGCATAGAGCTGGTATTGGTAAATAGGACCGGGAGAAGGCGCGGAGAGGAACTGATGTGGACACGGCGAGTGGGATGGGAGGAGGAGGGTGGAAGAAGACATCATGTGACCCCTGATCTCGTCCCGCCATCGGCCCAAAGTTATAAGTACCTGTTCGTTCGATCCATCTGGATTCCGAGCAATGGCCTCCATCGACCCTCTTCTCCAATGTCCTCTCTGCCATAAGCGTCTCGTCAATCCAACCACCCTGCTCTGTGGCCACTCTCTCTGTTCTTCTCATCTCCAGGCACCCTCCTCCTCCTGTCCCGTGCCGACCTGCAGCTCCGAAAAACCCTCTGCGAATCCCCGCATTCCTTCTCACTCCCGTGTCAGATACACCCCCGCCCAAAACCCAATCACCCCCGCCCCTCTGGTCGTCCCAGACCACCGCTCAGATGTCGTTCTCAATAAAATCATCATCCTCGTAGACCGCGCCCTCCACGACGACGTGGATGACGACGACCACTCGTCCCACCGTCCTCGCAAGCGCCGTAAACAACGCCACGTCGACGAGCCTGACCTCTTGTCTCATCTCCGTTCTGTTGCCTCCACCACTCCTCCTCCCGATCCACTCCTCCAAGAGTTTGACAAGAAACTTCTCGACGAGCTTACTTGCCATATCTGCTACGTCCTCTTCTATCAGCCCGTCACAACCCCTTGCCAACATGTTCGTTCCCCCTTGCTCCAATGCACGATCCCATCCCCTGACTTTCATAACAGACCTACTGTGCAAAATGCCTTCAGCGTTCCCTCGATCACAGCACCGCTTGCCCTATATGTAGACAGCAACTACCCTCTTACTATTTACAAGACCAGCCCATCAACAAGATCATCATGTCCATTAGTCCGTCTTTCCTCTCCCTCCTTCTCTACCCTCGACTTATTTCCCCTCCAGTCCTCAAAGCCTACCCCCTCCTCTACCAAGAGCGCGCCCAAGCAATTCAAGAGGAAGAACGCAACGCCCGTCTTAATACCCCCATCTTTGTCTCCAATCTCTCTTTTCCCGGTGTTCCCACCATCTTGCATCTCTTCGAACCCAGGTATCGCTTGATGCTCCGTCGTTGTCTCGAATCCCCCCATCCTCGCTTCGGTATGATCATGTCTCCAAAACCAGGCGCTCCCCAAATTAACTATGGCACCATCCTCGAAATTCGCAGCGTACAAATGCTTCCCGACGGCCGCAGCTTGGTCGAAACCTACGGCTCCTCCCGTTTTCGTATCTTGGATCGAGGTACCTTGGACGGCTATATGGTCGGAAGGATAGAGAGGTGCCTCTCCTTGTCTTTTGATTCTCCAACTTTATCTCATCAATTCAAGCATTTTCGACTACCCAGATGATGACCCACCCCCCGTTGAACCTCAAGCCTCCACACCCCCTACCCGTTCCCCCCAACCCACAAACGATCAACTCATGGACACTTGCAAATCTTTCCTCGACCGCCTCCAACGCGGCGCCGCTCCCTGGGTCGTCCAGCGCCTCAATTCTACCTACGGCGCCATGCCCACTGACCCCGCCCTCTTCTCCTTCTGGGTCGCCCTCGTTCTCCCCATCGAAGAGCACGAAAAGGCCAAACTCCTCCCCATCCGCAGTGCAAGGTTACGCCTCATGCTCGTCGTCCACTGGATCGAGCAGCTGAACAATAACTGGTACGCCTGGCTCACATTTGTGGTCGTGCATGGTTGGCTCGTCGACGGCCCCGCGCTGCCGTGTTTGCTTTGGGTGCTCTTTGTGCTTACCATTGCGCGTTTGATTGGTTGGATCTAGGTGGTTCACGAATGGGTGTACTATTTTGTAGACCTTTTCATCCTTTTCTTTTCGGTAGGTTACTCTCATCTTCAATCTTGAAGCGGGCTGCTCATTCTTCTTTCTCCAGCCCATACTACATCCATACCACTCACTTCTTCAACAAATGGATTACCTTTTTGCATTTATTTTTATTACAATACTTTTCTTTGCCCCCATTTTTGTTTACCACAGCACTATCATAATACCCCATCTAATAGATATCTCACTATCCGAAGAATGTTTGCTCGATCGTTTCCCCTTGTACCAAGTCCGACGATCGCGATGGCATACGATTGGCTGGGGCTAAAGGAAGGCCGGTGCTCTTACGAAATACTGCGAAACTTTCAGATTCGGAAAGGCTCAAGCTTGGTCCCGAGCAGGATCCATACACATATCGCGATCAAAGTGTTTCGGTGGAAACGGTCGGCAGATCCAGCCTTGGGGGTATCCAGCAGAGACTTGAGGAGTAAATATAAATAGAACAGGATCGCATCCCAATCGTTTCCGCAGCCGATGTGATCCTAAAAGTCAGGGAAGGATTGGTCGTTGGATGAACCAAGAAACGGACACCATGAGGACCGTGCGTTCTGGGATATCATCAACGCGGATTTGGCAAGTACGTGATCACCCCTTGCACGAGAAGAAAGCCCAGCGAGGGGCCATCCCACGCGGTCACAGATAGAAATGTCTGCAGCGGGCGAAGCTGTCCTCGAAAAAGTTCCTGGTCGATCCTGAGACTCGGAAGCACAAATTCCTGAAAGATGATGACACTCGAGCATCGGTTTTAAGTATTAGATGTGTAACAGAGTTGGTCGGTCGTGGTTCTCGAGATCGCCAGCTTGAGTGCTTGTCTCGCCAATTTGTTCACCGTCGGCGTTGTGGCAGAAAGAATTGCAAAACATTGCAGTCATCGAGTACTCAATTGAAATGTGCAACGAGAAATGGCACAATAATCTATATCCAAGACAATTCAAAGAAGAGTCGTTCGCAGAACACAGAGGAAGAGAGAACTCCAGGGGTCACGCAGGCTTGCCTGACGAGATGAAGTTGACAGCGGGGCTATGGACTCTACACCCGTCGTGGCATCCCATCGGTAGGTTCTAGAATTATTACCATCAGCAATCTGGCCATTCAATCGGAGACAATACACGATGGGCAAAACGAAGGGCGGATGGGATCAATATCCCAACGCTAACAGACATTGGCGAGACAGTTTTACACTCGGGTTTGGCGACTTGGCCCAGGTTCGAATCGAAATTTATGATCCAGGCCCTATTGCGCAGAAAGCAAGTACGAGGTGAGAGATGGGTGAGCCAAAAAAAAAAAAAAAAATAGAGAAAGGAGGCCAACGAGTCGACAGCCAGACATGATTTTGGCTGTGGATGAAGGAGAGTGATGGGTAAGTCCCTTCGACAACTTCATCCATTGGTGCGGGGAAAGTTTGAGCCTCATAAAATATGAGCATAGAATGAATAAAAGACACATCTTCACCCCAGAGAAGAGTGTTCCAAGAAACACCATTATGTAGTCCGTCTTGGAACAGGCGACATGACGCGAAAGACTCTCATCCTGTATAGGTCGGCGTGGGTAACCCCTCATGAATCAAATCTGACACTAAAGAATTAAGGAACTGTACGTCCTTCAGCGTCCGGTGAGCATCCTCCGCAGATATAGGCAAAAGGTCTTTGCGCAAATATCATTGAGACCTGAGAGGTGAAATAGAGTCTATCATCGAGGTATACTCGTATGGGAGAAGCTGTGATTTCATGTTCGCACCAAGGGAGCGTAAGCTGGACAATCGATATGAATGGAAAGGGCGGGGAGATACATACTGACTCGACTGATGATCGTTCATGGATGACCTCCATATATGAAGACATACAGTATGATGGAAATCTCTGCATGTCCTTGGCATCTGCCCTCCGTCTCGCGCAATCATTTTTAGTCACTCTAGAATTGATTCAGAGAGCAGATGGCAAGGCTATATCGTTTAGCCAGCACGATGACCTCCAAGCACGGGCGCACTCTGGAAGAAACAAGGTGTGGAACTCACCTTGCTGACTGTATGATACGTACGTGTAAAGCGTCAGCATGAATGTCATGGGATTGCATGGGACTTACTCCATGAATAAGGGAACGTTGCATCACATTGACTTGGGAAAGATGACACTTGGTCATAGGTTGGAATCATATGAGAATTTGTGGATCAAAGAGTGACAGGCACTATTTGTGTATGAAATGAGGACACAAAGATTAATCGAACCACCGACTTCACCTCTCAATGCTCTCTCGATACCAGTTTCGCTTCGGATGATGAAGGCTGAAAAAAGATATATATAGCCTGCGGTCATGGGACTGTCTCGGCCAGATGCCTAAAATGACGTTTGTCGCCTGTTCTCCTCTCATGGCCGCCACCATTGGACCACAACTGAAAGACCAGCCCGACGACGACAGCAATAAATCCGATCTCACTCCTCTGCGCGCCCACTACCTCAAAAAGGCCCTTGTACAACTTCAATTCGCGCGCGAACTCAAACTCATCTCATCTGAAGGTCCCGACAATGTTTCCACACTTTCTTATCTCGGGCCTCCATTCACATCACCCCCAAAGAATGCACCTCACCTAGATCTCCCTTTCCTGCGTTATGTTTTCCGGCAGTTTGTGCTTACATTTCCATTCATGGCTGCGGCGCCAAAAAACTTCTATTCCCAGAAACTTCAGCCCTTCGTTACCGCCGTGGTGTCTCGAAATCTCTCTCCGACCTCGGTGCTCGATGAAGAACAGTCGGAACATGCTACGCGAAAGCGATTGCTCGCGAAGGTTGAAAGAAATTTGTCCCTCTTTATAAACGCGGCAACAAAACTCGCCGAGGCTGAAGACGTTGTCCGCTTAACCCAAGATGACCTCGATAGGCTTGAAATCCTAACAAAGAAGCGTCAGGATCGTCTGGCCAGATCGAAGGATTTTTTCCAAGTCAATATAATTGGTGTGCGGACTGTGGTCGACAAGGGACGAATGCGCAGTCGCGCCCATGAAGTCCGTTCCAATCTCATCTCACAGATCCTCCTTCGCTGATCACATTGTGCTTGACAGGAATTTATTATCAGAACAAAACGCTCTCGATATCCTGATGTATACGTATCTAGGCGCTATGGGGATTTCAAGACTCTTGCGTCAGAGGTGTGTACCATTTGTTCACCTCTTCATATCTCCTGTTCAAGACCAATCTAGCTCTCAAAAGCTCACCCTCAAGAAGAGATCCGGCTCCCTCCTGCCAAGGATAGAACCTATGTAACAGCTCCTTCCATGTCACCCACGGCGTCCCGCCCCCCTCCAAGTCCTTCCCCCTTATCACGACAATCTACACCATCTTACTTTAATGAATATGACGACAATAGTCGTCAGAACCCACTCGAGATCTCCAGCTCAGCCCCGTCTCGTCTAAGCCGAGAGAAGAATCGCCTCACCCTCCGCTCTTATCTCAATTCATTACTTACATCATCGACAATCGCATCTTCGCCTGTTTTAAGATCATTTCTACTATCTGGATCTATTAGTTTGACACCCGATGAGTTGGAGGACGCAAAGAGGAGAGAAGAAGCGGACAAAGTAAGAGAGGACGGGAGGAAGCGATTTGCGAAGGAAGTCGCAGGGCGCGTTGACGGTCTTCGAGATGCGGTAAAGAGCGTGAAAGGCGATATAATGGGCAAAGGTCATGATTTGGAATATAGAACCCTCCAATGTCTGAATCTCATTTTGACCCAAAACAGACGGATTAACTCATATTTTCGCCACCATCAAAGTGACATCTGACATTCGAGATCTACCCGATAACTATAAAGCTGTTGTAGAATGGGCACGCATATCGTCAGTCGCCAGTTTTCCTTTTCTTCATTGATTTTTTCAGCCCTTCTGCATGATCAGCCTGGCATCAACCGTATTCCATATGTTCATTGCTTCCGACGACGCGTCAGAAACATTTGCTGGACTCAAACGCATTCACGGCCTGATGCCCTATTTCATGCTGAAAACAGCTCTGAAAATCACAAACCCAGTCAGCATGATACGAAGTACGTTCTCTTCCTCGTTTACTTGCTTGTTAAAAAACCACCAGGTTCTTAATATTCCAATTAGGTGTACTGGACCTATTCTTGGCGCAGCCATTTGGTGGTCGAAGCTTGCTGCAACGGTAAAAGTCAAAAAGCCAAGTGAATGTAGAGGTTTATTGACAAAAATTGAATGCAGGATGTTTACGAGCTCCTTATCAGAGGAAGTCAAAGCTTTGTGCGAGGAAATTGAAGCGGTGAAGGATAAGGTCGATGATCCTATTATGTGTGCCAAAATTCGCCAGTTCGTCTACGCGCCGCGTGAGATTCAGGCCATGTTTAAGGAAGATGCTGGTGAGTCTCAATTTGTTTTCCCTCCGTTTGTTTACTTATGAAGTAACTGGCGTTGGCAGCATCCGAACAGATGAATATTATAACTATCGTCCTGCGGTCCGCAGAAGTTCCAGTGCTTTCAAGAATGCAGATGCACCGTCTCGCCCGAGCGCATAAAGCCCATACGATTTATATGAAGCACAAAGATACTTTGGAGGATTCCGATTCCGATGATGGTCCTCAAGACGAGGACGCTTGGCTGCTAGAAGACTTGAAAGTCCTTACCCAATTATATTCAAGGTTGAAAGATCGTGAACAACTAATCGAGTTAATTTTCGAAGTGAGCTGCCGTCCATCTTCGTGATATAGTTGTATTTTTACGATGCCTTTCTTTAAACCCCAGGGATTTACTTCTGAACTTCTTAAGGACATCATCACTATATTTTACGCTCCACTTGCTCAGGTCTATAGAGCAGCAAGCATCGCGGATTCACTGAACGACCTACAGAGCTTCATTAATGACCTTATCAAGACTGTGGAGCAAGTTGAAGAACGTGAGTTGTATTTTATGCAATGTTTTATGTTGCGAGACTTGCGCCTCAAAATGTTTTCCTGATTATGACGGATGATTTAGTCAGCCAGGAAGATCCACATTTAACGGTACAAGCCTTCATCGAACTCATTCAACGACACGAGCAAGCTTTCTACAACTTCGTGCACAAGGTGCATTCCAAGGGAGAAGGCTTGTTTGACAGCCTCATGCATTGGATTGAACTCTTCCTTACACTTGTTCGTGAAGGGTTGGGTGACCCGATCAGCCTTGAATTCCTTTTGCCGCACACGGGCCAGGAAAGGGCTGATATACTTTCCGAAGTCGACAAGATTGCACAGTACCATTACAAGCTGAAAGTTCTTTACGAACATAAGATTCGGCGCCGATTTGGGAGGGCACAGACAAGTGAAGCGGACGCAGAGGACGAGGCCACCCAAACTCTGGTAAATGGCGTTATTGGGGAACTTAGCTTCGGTGACCTTGTTACAGGGGATGCTATAGATTTGGCGGCCGAGGAGACAGACGAAGAGAGTAGCAGTGACGGGTATTCATCCAGCGAATACGAGACTGGAAGCGAAGATGAATCAGATGAGAGAGAGAGTATCCTGGAGAATGTCAAGGGGAAGCGGTCTCTGCCGACCCCTCAAGTTCAGAGCAATCGACAATCTCGTAACCACTCCCGCAAGGACAGTACACGATTCGAATCGCATCATCCGGTTACTTCATCTACCTCTGTTGTTCCTTCGCAGGCTCGACCTCCGCCTGAACGCAAACGATCATTTTCTTTGCGCAAGTCGAAGTCCATGACTTTCTCGATGAGTAACTTGTCGTTATCACGACGTAGTCAAGATGTACCGGCTGTCCCACCTGTCCCAAACATCCCCGCCAACTTGAGGGGCGCTCCACCAACCTTATCGAAGCCCCTTCCTCACACCCCTTTGGCTCCTATACGCTCCGACAATCCCGATACACCACCACTTACATCATCCAAGCTACATCCCCAGCACCAACAATCACAACCACCCCGACCTAACGGAGCGCCAAAACCAGCCATCTTGAAGAAGACGAAGGCCCAAGAGCCAACTTTGAAGCCTCCAGACTTACACCACATTCCTCTGTTGCTTCCCGTGTTTGTGGAAATGGTAGGTCCAATCCTTTTAACATCGATGTTAACAGGGTTTTTGATGAAGGTTAACCAGATGAAACCACTTCTTCGCATTAGAAAACCCGATTAATTATAATGTAAACATTCATTAAGCGAATGAATAAATAATTATTTACGTGTATCCGGTAAACTGTCTAGCTTCCTCACAGATCCCCAAACTCAACATCGAAGTCTTTCTGAGATATGTCACCTTTGCGCAACCTCTTTGCCATTTTTTCCTCGTGAGCAAGCTCCGCCCAGTCATCGTTATCATTTGGAGCGCCCGTGTCCTCATTCGAACAGTCTCGTTGTCTTTTCCCAAGTCTTTCGAAGCCCATCGCGGGGACCGCTTCTTGAGACTTGAGCCATTTCTTCTTCAAAATCCGTTTGCCTCGGCGCTTCTCCTTTTCCTGCCTTTTCCCGACCTTTTCACTCCATGCAGCATTTCTTTTCTTTTTCTCGCTGTGTTCCAATTGTCGTCGTTCTTTTTCTAATTTGGGTTCATCCTTGACGTGAGCTGCTACTGCAATGCGTTTGACCTCTTGAGCTTGGTCGACATATTTAAAATCATCCCACTGCATTGCACAGTCAGACGAAGAGAAGCAAAAAACACAAAAAACACAAAAAAAAGCGGAGATGGGTTGGCTTACCGACATCTCTGCATCTTGCCACGAATCACGATTCACAGTCTTCATTTCAGGCATTTTTGGAAGTCGAAGGAGCCCAAAACTTTTTGCCACCCCAATCAAATCAAGATCTTTAATCCGGAAAATGTACGAGGCTTCATGCTTGGAGTAGGCCCGGACAAAGGAAACGAAGGCCTTCATGGACTATGAAAACAGGTTTCAGTGGATGCTCCACAACTACATTGTAGAAGCGCCTGCCTGGTCATGAATTGCCCTATCGGTTTGTAGGACCGTACGAATTTGATTCAAAAAAGGAACAACATCCGGATCCACAGGTCGGGTATCATCCAGCTGGTGAGAGAAATTTTCTCCATTTCCCAAGAGATACGGCTTTTGTTTCAAGGGGATTTTGCGAATGCTCAGAAAGTCTAGCACCGTTATTAAATTTTCTCCTGAATGCAGAACAAGCAAACACACCAACAAGCTCGACTTCTCGACTTGAAAGTAAGACCCAGGCCGTGCCACTCTTACCGGCCCTAGCAGTCCGCCCACAGCGATGAGAAAACGTTTTGGTATCGGTAGGTGGATCAAATTGGATGACAACGTCAACATTGGGAAGATCTAAACCGCGCGCCGCTACATCTGTTGCAAGAAGTATGGATGGGGAGGATGGAGAAGAGACTGTAGACGTAAATGCACCAAGTGTGCGTGTTCGGGCTGTTGGAGATAGGTTGCCATGCAGAGAGTAAAACCTGGCTGGAGGGTGCGAGAGTAATGGCAGAATCTTAGGCGTGTAAATTTGGAAGTCAAACCATGTCAATGAGAGAGAAAGCGCACTTTGAAGAAGTAGTCCACACAGGCACATGTTGCAAAATACACGATGAAGTTCGATGAACTCTTTGTAGAAGTTTCGTGAGATATAATACGAATGAGTTGAATCAACTTTTCGGATGAACGGCAATAAATGTAGTAGTTCTGCAAACTGATATTTATGAGTGAGTCAGGCCGCCATTCTTTCAACATATATACGCGCACTTAGCAGGTATTCTCCTCTCTTCGATGATTTCGTCCCTTTGAAAGGAATTATTTTTCGATTTCTTAGATTGAACTTTTACAGTGATACGAGCAGGATTTCGAAGTCCCACCCTCACCAGCTCTGAGAGAGCGTCGGCATCCGTCATTGTGGCGCTAAACAGACCCGTCCGTCGTTGCTTCGGTAGGTGGGTAACAATGCGAGTGATGGCTGCTTGAAAACCCAGGTCTAACAATCTTCGGAGATTAATCAGAAAAAAGGTCGCTTAAGAATTGAAGTGATCTGACCTATCTGCTTCATCTAATACCAAAACTTCTAATTCTTTTACATTCACTGAATTTCGACCTTTACCCAGGAGGAACTCCTCGATCCTACCTGGAGTTCCAATCACGATGTCGGCGCCGGTGGAGACAAACCTTTGAATATCGTGGGCAGTGGAAGACTGCTCTGATGATACGAGTAGAAGGGCTGGCGGGTGTGGGGGTTCCGTTTGGCTATCGTCTGGTTGAGACGATAGAAATAGCGAAAATATGGAGTGGATTTGTGTAGCCAATTCTCTAGATGGGCAGACGGGTCAGGAAAAGCGAAATTTATTGCATAGCTTCTACCTGGTTGGGGTGATGATTAAAGCCCCAATTTCTTCCCGCTTATGCCTCGTTTCTCGCCTGACCAAGCGCTCTAGGATAGGAATGACAAATGCGAGAGTTTTACCAGAACCTGTTACTGCCTCAACAACTACGTCTTTGTTTTTCATGAAAAGTGCTATCGTAGATGCCTGCACAGGTGTCATCTGGGAATATCCAAGGGACTGTATCACGTCCAAACTAGACAGAGTCAGTTTCCAACAGATATGGGATGGATCAACGGTTGAGGAACCTACATCCATGCTGTGAGGGGAGTTGGAAGAGAGGTCCAGAGGCCCGCAAAAGCGGTTGGTGCAGACATGATTCACGGCAGAGCGTTGTAAGGCTTGTAGACAAAATTTTGGTCACATTGTTGCCGGGCCGTGTATATCCCTGAAACAATATCCATTCCATTAAATAAGTCCATCCCTAGTCTGACCTATTTCCCCTTTCTCATGTCTTTTCACCGTCCATATGAGCCGGCGAGGTACTTAATGTGCAATAATATTATTTCCATTAAAACAGACAGGATGTTAAATTGGAATTACATGGTCTACTTGGGAAACAGATATGTGACATCTGTAGCAATTGGCGGCAAATAGATAGTTTTTTCAAAACACGGGAGACGTAGCAGAGAAGCGTTTGAAGGTGTATCTGTATCAGAAGGAAAGTTAGATCCATCGATGTGTTGAGATGGACACCAACCCAAGAAAAGCCAAATCTTTGCTGGCGGCAACAGAATCTGTGGCTGAGTTTTCAGACGTTTGCTCCAGTTCGTCTGTTGGGAAGTACGAGGTGTCGGTAATTGACCGAAGATGTGGCACAAATGGAGCATCAATTCGTCGGATGATGTCCCAGTCTACTCCGTAAAAGAAGTGGTGCTTTTTTATTTGCTCAACTTCCAGCCTATTATCTTCCGATGTGATCAACCTGAAAAGTCGGCGTGAGCGGAATCCTCTTCATTGAGAAGAAAGGTACCGTCGGATAAGATCTTCAGCCTCTCTACTGAGGTGTACATCGTCAGGGAAAGCCAGATAACGTTGCCATTGCATTATTTTTTGGTACGTTTCGTGCGTGTTTTCGGAACAAAATGGTGGATACCCAACCAAGCACTCGAACATGATGGCCCCAAGTGACCACCAGTCGCACTCTTTTCCATATCCCTTTTGTAGGAATATTTCAGGTGCAATGTAATCGGGGGTTCCGACAGTCGAGTAGGCCTTCGAGGACAAAAAATGAACGTGAACGCTCTGATGCCACAGAAAGTGGACAAGCTTACAAGTTTTCGACGATTTGCTTTCCACGTAGCAATCTGATCTTTGTTTGTCATCGTGAGGTTTATGGAATTCACCATGACGCTATTACGAGCTGACTGGGGAGCTCCATTTGAAGGCGGGCCATTCCCCAGTAGCCGTTGGTAATAACTGGAATCATGTTGTTTGTGAAACCCAGTCGAGAGGCCAAAATCACTGAGTTTGACGTGGCCATCCTTGTCACTAAATGGTTTAGCCTTGAGTATTATGTGAATGGAAAACGAGGGGGACATACATCAAAATATTATCCGGCTTGATATCCCTACAGAATGGGAATGTCAGTGTGAAGCCTTTTAAAACATGCCTCCCTTGTAAACTTGCCGATGAATAAATCCAAGATTATGAACCGCTTCGATGGCGAGGACACATTCCGCCAGATAAAAGCGTGTTACATCTTCAGAGAAAGTGTCGTACTTTATAAGCATCGTCATCAAGTCCCCTCCCGGAAGAAACTCCATTATCAAGTACAGATGAGATGTGTCTTGAAAGGAGTAGAAGAGCTGAACCACCCAAGGAGAGTCCGATTCTGCAAGGACGTCGCGTTCTGCTCGAACATGGGCTAGCTAAGGAAAGACGTCTAAGATGAATCACCTTACTGAGTTGAGGCATACGAACCTGATCTTTCTTCAGCATCTCGTCTTTCTTCAAGAGCTTCATGGCATATATCTTGCCAGTGTCTATTTTCTGGACCAGCCTGACCTATGGTTATGATAAGTGCAGGGCGTTGGGTGAATTGTCCAAGTAGTCGAAGTTTTCCTTACCTCGCCAAAGGCACCTTTTCCAATCACTTTCACAGTACGGAAGTCATCCAATCCTAGCTTCGTTCTTCTGAGACGCAAGAATGTTGATTCCTTCTTTCCGAGTTGATGCAATTGCCTATTCTTCCTCTCTTCAGACATCATAGTCTCTGATTGTAGGTGCCGTTCCAACTCCACTCGTCTCGTATTCCGTTCTATTGCAGAATCAACTGCAACCTTATAATAGTGCTCCAGTTTCAACTGTGCACTCTTGGCACGAGGCATGGCCCCTTCTGTGAACCCATTCAAACTTCTGTCAAAATACACATCTGCCGGCAGTGAGAAGGTTCAGGGCAAAGTCGACATGCAAAGCTCACAATCTGTAGAAGTCTGGCCCGTTTGACCATTACCCTGGACCCTGCCTCCTTGTGAACTTTGCCGTGAAGGAAAGCGGTGGTTACTGGCAGAAGACATGGTGAGAGTCAACGAAAGAGTTACAATCGGTGGCTATATCTGTAAACGACGAGCCTACTTTGATTTGTGATCATCTTATACTTAGTTGTAGGAAGAACGGTTACAGAATGTATGTGTATATTCGCCCTTCAACCGCTTACGATTGAAATGAGAAGGCTTTGAAGTATACTGATAACGATAGTTACCGAGAATTTTTCGGGGATCTATGTCTGTACAATTTGGATCGCATAAGTAGTATCATTACATAGTTCGATTATCTTAATACATTGTATCCCCCTTGCTCGGCACCAGAGCTGTTCCTGTAATAAATACTGTTTTGGTTGGGTGGAAGCGAATATCGAGGGAATTGGTTAGAATCATTTGCGGAGGATCGGTTGGACGGAGAGTACGTCGAAAATGTCGTATATGATGAAACTGGTCTGTCAGATTGCCAGATATTACTTTGCCTGGTATTGTCCGCCGCTTGGGGAAATCTTGGTGAAAATGGTTGTCCCAATACTCCCATCTGGCTGGATTGTTGAGGGAATTGTCCCTGAGTTTGCCAACCGTCATTTGGGAGGCTGATGAATAAGGTAAATCCCAGGGTTCACTTAGCCTTCGGAATGTAACACTCACGGCTGTAGTGAGTTTCCTTGCAAGGGCTGTGATATCAATTTGGCAGACACCGAAGAACTTGCAAATGATAAGTTCTTCTACCACCCAAAGCAGACAAATGACTCACTTGTAGAAAGAATGTGGATCATACTTCGGGTTCACTTCGGAGGGTTTGGACTGGACCGGAGGTGACGTGACCTTGGTATATGCGATGGAAGGATTGAAATTCATAAGGGGGAGGGGGGGTTGATAACTGGAAATCGGTCGAGCTCCACCGCGAACTTGGGGCAAAGGTCGCGGTTCAGGCCCGGAGCGGCGGAACGATATCGGTTGAGCTGTGTGATAGTAGGGATCGACGGGCAAGTTCCGTGAATGGTCTGGTTCGGGATTAAGAGGAAGCTGGAGAGAAAGCGAGGTTGAATCGGTGGGAGGACAAGAAACTTGATGGCGAAGGTCGATAACAAAAGGAACTTGGGTTGGTGTTTCTATTCTCTCGGATTCAATTTCATTCAAGGGGGGGACATCATCCTCAAATGAAGGGGGTGCAGGTGAATGGGATTCCCCCCCACTTTCATCTTCAAGTTCTGTTACGATCTGTTCGTAATTTACTCCGGATTGGATTCTTGACGACGAAGCTTGTGTTTGGTATTCCCCCAAGTTAGCAAAATAGTTCGCCTGCGAGGAAGAGGAAAAATTGCCAGGATCTTCTGAAGGGTAAAATGATTTTCGAGGATATACATCGACTCCATAAGTAGCGCCGACATCACTTGAATTCGAGATTCTATATTGTGTTGTTGGTTGTGACTTCTTCTCAATCCGCAATGGAGTCGTCAAGGGTAGATTATGAAGATCGGGTTTGTTCCGCCAATGATCGGTAGGTTGCTTTTCAAAGGGTATCCGGTTTTCCGATGACGAGCTAGTCCCCTTATAGGAGGGAATAGTTGGTAGATGAGAATCGTCTGCGTAGGCCGATTTAGTTGATGCCGAAACGGTGTTTTCAAAGGATGTTAGATCATAGAGTTCCCAGCCATCTTCGTCGACTAGCGGGGACCGGGTAGATAGATCTGTTGCCAACGATATTTTCTGGTCGAATTCCTGTTCAGAATAGGCCGGGGGAGGGGAAAAAGAATTCTGATCCATGTCCGTCCGTGAGAAGTGAGAAGTGTGGTTGTTGCAGCACAAATCGTGCTGTGCTTATTTATGGAAGGAGATGCTTTGCGGAGCCGGTTCCTGTGCAAGTGGCAATTGATTCCACATCCCACCGCACTGCACTCTGCGAACGGGTCGCAGATTTGTCAACAAGAAACGAGAAACACAACGTTAGTGATCGCAGCGTTAATGAACACAAACTAGAGGATAAGGAAAGTCTGGGATCTATCTAACTATATAGTATCGTATCAGCGAATAAATGGCGGTGCTGTGGGAGGATATATGAGAAGCATTTACGAGCTACCAGCAACAGTGCGAACATTTTACAAGGTTTTTGGATAAGTACTTGGTGGGCCGCTGCTTCATACGGCAATACGAGTCCCATCTTTCTTTTTTATTTTAAAAACAAGCCATATATATATAGATATCTGCTGCTCTTTGGTTCACACCCATTTCACCCAAACCGCGCGAGTACGGGTAAGTCGACTACAAAATTTGGAACAGTTTTTTCTTTCTTTGCAATTGAACACCGTAACAGGCTAGTAATACAAACTTCAGAGCATAGAATTTTTTAAACGAATTAAAGTCCAGCAGATAAATGTAAACCAAATGTACCTAACCCAAATAGGATGACCATTCCTATTGCTTGCTCACGAATGCACTTTTCCGTTGGTCTTCAAGGCGACTCCAGTAAATATACGAGCGGCAAGCACTGGTAGAAATTAACCATACTTATTAGATATCCACGCGATAAATATCAGACTTCGATTCCTTCAAGATTAGTACCCTAATGCATTTATGAGATCGGGATAAGAACAATGGATACCGCAAGACCCACCAGTTTAGGGAGACGCAGATACACGTCAGTACCTGATTAATGTCAGCCAAAGGACATCCAGAAGATGAGAATATTTACCCCATCCATCCAAAGATACCAGCTCTAACTTCCCCCCGAAGTAGCTGAACAATGAAGGCAGTAAGAATGGCATTTGCTAGAGACGAACGATATTACCCACGTCGCATATATATAACTCATCGGTAGTCCGATTCCAATTCGTGGATGGAAAGCCTGAATATGATTTGAATTTGAACCATCTCGTTCTTGAGCCTGTGCCCGTTGCCAACTTCCAACTTGTTCGTCGACAGTACCAAGCAAACCTTGTTCACTTGCGCTTGCGGTCCGCAGCGCACCTATTCGAGAATCATCCAACCTGGCTGCGTTCCTCACATGAGAAAATGAGAAAAGGTCAGAAGGTTTTGACACTTGATTGTGCGTGTTGCTGAGCCCTCCACCTTGAAATATAATGTCAAAAGTCGTCCAGAGCAAAAGAGAATTGAGGCCACCTTGATCAGATATCCGGATTGCAACGTCGTATTCGCCAGCAACGATTGTGACTTGTATGGGAGGTAGGGAGGAATCATGGATGTGCTTGGCATGGGTGGCAAGCATTGACTGTTAAAGTGCTTTAATATTCAGCGCTCAGCAGTGGAACTTGATGTGGGGCACACATTTTTTAATAACTCAAATATAATATATCTGGGCAACCTTGATCAGTAAAACGATTTTTATAGAATTAAGATAATAAAAACAATAAAAAATACTCACTCAAGATGCTCGCGTATATAAGCAAAGCTAGTGCCAATGTGGCCATCAATTTGAACATCGGGTCTCTGAGCTCGATTGATGTTTCCAGAGGGATTCCATAGGGGACTTTCTTTGAGAAGCTGGGCGCAATGCTCCACCGTTCTCTTGACATGAAGGCCAGTGAAGATAATGCCTACATGGGGTTCTCCGTCGGTTTGCCGACCACAGCCCGAGAAGGTTTCTGACAATGCAATGTGATGCTCTGCTAAGACACGGCGGGAGATTCTGGATATTAACATGCGACGCATAAATGAATCAAGCTTTTCGGGTGCTAGGTAATGAGACGAGAGCGACAATCCAAGGGAAAGACTGGGGATGACAGGGGCGCTATTGAAGCATCTAGAGTTAGTAATGGTAATTAAAGGACTCGTGAGAGGGCCCTAACTGCTCATTCAAGAGTGTGGCAATGAATGCGCAAAACGCCTCATTCTCTTCAAGTGTCGTGACCGGAGGGTAGTTTCGAAATCTGGTCGCAGCTATTCCTATCAGTTCAACAAAACCCGTTTTAAGAACGCACTTCTCAAAAGCTGACCAGTATAACTCGTGAAAGTTTTAGTTTGTTAAATGCCACTTGGCAATGATGGGACGAACCTCGTACACTTTCGCAACCCCTTCTTGTGTAACCACAATGTATGGAAGAGCTTGAATATCGCGTAGTCGATGAGCAATTCTAACGGGCAATTCGGTGCGAACGTAGTTGGCACTCTAGAACTTTCAGGCTGCTTTCGAATTGAGGGCCGCTAGAGCACATACTTTGAGTAGTCGTTCTTCGTTCATAGATCGCCCAAAATAGACCTGATTTTTGGAAGCCTTGAGAATGGGAGTGGTTTGAAGAAGGATCAAATTTTACGCACCAGCTGTCGTAAGGTCAATCTTTTCGTCTCTTTCGATGCATAGAGTTCCAGCTGCCTGTTTTGATAGAAATGAAGGGCTGTCGACACCTGCCTTGCACCTGTCGGCGTAATTTTGATAATTTCACGGGCGAAGAGGCATCCACCACACTTGACCATTTTGATGGTGGTCAAAGGTGGCACAGTGGATCCGTTGCAAGCACGTTATTATTTTGCAGTGGTCATCTCATAACGGTGTGTGGACAAGCTATTCCGGACCCTGGATTACCATAAATGCACATTCACCATGCATTTAGTAAATCTTACGAAAAAGAATTTGCCAATCACACTCGTAGGATGAGGTCTCTATTGGTATACATATGTAGAATGAAGGCATCATGTCATCCTGGAATTACTTTGACGTCCAGTAGAGATGTTTGTTCTGGGAAACCCCATACGCCATATGTTTTATAGTGTTTTATTCCTTACTGGTTCATTGGATTATTATAAGACCGTCCATTTATTTAAAATTGGTTTTCCAAGTTTCAATGTGTCGTTACATACATAATGAAAATGGAGCACCCCCCAACAAAGATGGTTGTTCATCTCTTTCTTCTTACTGATAACACTATACCATTAGTTGAATAACAGAGCACTCTGCAAAGACTGCAGAGCTGAATGAATGAAGTACATTCTCGACGGCTTAGAGCAATCCTTCTGAACGAAGTGCGCCCACAATCAAGAAGGCAGATCTTTGATCTCTGTCCACTCCCACCCAGTCACCTTGTTTCCAGCCCGTAATGTTGTCAGCATCCCAAGCGTAGGGGTTGTTGTCTTCGGAGTCGGGTGTCTGATTTTTCAGCGATTTGTCTTCTTCTCTATCCCATAAAACGTCCTCCCACTGAGCATCACTGATTGTGACGGCAACGGTTTTTGCATCTCTGATGTTTGGGAGTATTGATGTCAAGAGGTTAGAGAGTAGCTCAGAAGTACCATCGGCAATTGCAGAGTGTAGAATTGGAAGAGGAAGGTATTCCGCCTATTCGCAAGTCAGCACAACAAAACTGGGAGGTTAAGAATTTACCTCGAGCAGCATACCCTTGACCGCACCACCTGCCAAAACCACATTCCCTATGCGGACTAACCAATCAGTGCCGATAGCGTAGGTATGCCCGTCGATGAGCAGCTGCTGTCCTCCAGTTGGATTGCGTTGCGTGGGACCAAATGTATTTTGTCGAACTGATACCCATCTGGCTTTGATCTGAGCTAGAAGTTGTTCCAGCGCTCCAGGCGGTCTGAGTGTGAGGAAGGTGTTTCTGTAGTGTGATGGGCTATGTAGGTAAACAGCCTCTTGACCGGGCGGGGCGGCAGCCAGAACATCTGCCCTACTGGGAGCGGCCGGATCCTCAAGAAGAATAAATACGTTCTCGTCTAGGGTAAGAGCGTACATATTCCTCTCAGAAGAAACGTTGTAACCAGGAATTTGCCCGAGTACCGAACGATACGACTTTACAGAAAGGTGCCATTTACCGCGGTATTGAGCCTAGAAACCTCAGTGAGAAGAGGTCAACTTTAACATCCAAGTAAGTGCTTCACATTGTGATTGAGCAATAGGTTATCTCGAACCAATTGTAGGCCTGTGGGAGGTGCGTTGAGCCAACGGGCCAACCTTGAAGAAAATCAGTAAGTTGGTGAGAACTGGGACTGAAGAGACCTTGAACCCTGTAAAGCCCATATTTCCTGGAATTCTAAGCTATGTAAGCGTGGCAATATATATCTCGCGAATAGTCACACCACGTGCACAACCAGTGTCACTGTCCATTGGTATGCCTTTCATCTTTACGACACCCTTATGGCTCCGAAAAGAAAGCATTCTTCCGCTGTGCTGGAAGAAGAGCGCTTGTATAAGCGCCAACTTCGCTCAGGTGGTACAGTTCAGACTTCGCCCCAAACCACAATAATTACCAAGCAGGTCGCGACTAAACCTTCAAAGCGCCCAAAAACCTCTCCCAACAAACTGGGAGAACCATCCAAGGCTCTTGATCTGGTTGCTGACCACAATATTGATACAAAAGATGAAGTTCCTCGATCTTCAATTTGCCAAACGCCCACACTGTCTCGCAAGACTCAATCCCCTTCGCTTGCCTGTGCGCTCTCCGATGAAACCAATATTGTTAGGATGGCGGGAAACGAAGGCCCTCGCAAAAAGACAATTCACTTCGGACGACCACCCAAGCCTAACTCGGCGCAAAAAACAATACTACGTGCGATGTAATCCTTGTTGTGCTTAGCGCCCTGCTCACAGCATATTAGGCGAACAGGCTTCTCTCTCACCGAGTCCCTCTATGTGTATGGCTAGCAACTCCATGAATGAAACCCCACCGGTATTTATGCGGCCAACCTCCCCTTGCTCTCCTGATCGCTTGATCAAAAGCTCAAGCACCATTCCAGAGTCCCACCTCAATTCATATAAACGGGCGATCCTCAGAAACTTGCATTCTCCAGACAGCAGACCTCCCAGCTTCAACCAATCTTCCGTCAATGATATAGCATCCAAGCAACTCTCTGACCTGATCAATGGCACCGTGAACCGAGGAGAAGGCAATAGCTGCCTTCTGTTAGGCCCACGGGGTAGCGGGAAATCACGGGTATGTATTTTTTTTGGTATTCTTCTTGGCCCTCGTCTCATTCCTTCTAGATAGTTGAATTTTGTCTCAGCCACCTTTCGGTTAAACCGATCGTCCTTCGACTTTGCGGGTGGATTCAAACTACAGACCGACATGCTTTGCGCGAAATTGGTTCTCAACTTTTCCAACAGACTGGCGCATCCATCCTCGCCGACCCTGAGCATAGTGCTTCAAACCTGATCCTTGCAGGAAATGAGGAGACAAACCCATTTCTTGATGGATCAGTTGGTGTTTCAAGCCCGGCCCTCGCACCCAACTCCCATCTTCATGCGCTAATACCCGTTCTCCTAACTCTGAATCGCCCAATCATTGTAATTCTTGATGCATTCGACCTCTTTGCTCTTCATCCTCGACAATCTTTACTCTACTGCCTCTTCGATGCTGTCCAAAACTGCCGAGCAAGCTCGGATAATCAAGGTATTGCAGTCATCGGGGTAACAAGTCGTGTGGATACAATACAGCTTCTGGAGAAACGAGTGAAGAGCCGTTTCTCGGGGAGGACCATACGAACTGCACCTTCATGCGATCTTCAGCAGTGCCTGGCGTTGCTCAGAGCTTTTTTGCAACCCTCCATCCTCATTGATGATCAGACTGACATCGATGAATGGAGTCAAGTATGGGCCTCCAGTGTTGAGGAATTTCTTGAAGACAAAGATACTCTGAATATAATTCAGGAAACTTTCAGCATCACACGGGATATGAAAGTGCTTATACGAATTATGGTAATAAATTATACTATCTATCCGCTTTACACCGCTTATCAGCTCTCGTTAGACTGGTTGTGTGCTCCAATTAAAATCGACCCGACCGTATTTAACCTCTGCAACGCTATCTGCGTCAGCGGAATCGCAAAGGTCCCGCCCTAGCAACCTCCATTTGAACAGTGCGTTGTTTTTGTGCACGAAGGTCCTTTAACCCCTTTGAAATCCTTCTATAGGATTATCATATCCTTCGATGTGCTTGTTGATCGCTAGTGTTCACGTCAACATATCTGGACAGCCCAACTTCAACTTTGAAATGCTTTTCGACATTTTTCGAGATCAAGTACGTGCATCCTCGTCGGCTCCAGTCCAGGTGAATGGCGGAAGCATTGGAATGGTACGCTGTACCCGCGATGTTTTGATGACTGTGAGAGCATCCCATGAGTGACTTTGGACTTTGTACTGATACAATATGACCAGGCATTTCAGGACCTCATCACAGCCAAAATATTTGTTAGCGTTATGGCCCCTTCCAACACCACGAAGGAGTTCACTAAACATCGGTGTTCTGTGGAACGGGAGGTCATCAAAAAGGTCATAGAAAAATCGGCCCAAACCAACCTCAAGAAGTGGCTTAATAAAGCATCGTAGCAACTGTTCTCGTCCGTACAATTGCCTATTATTTTGTCCCCAGCCGTATTTTGATTTATTCCCCGCATCAAGAAAATCGCAATCACCCAAGCTCTGGAGAATGTGACCGAATGTGAATTAGAGTCTCGGTAATACAACGATATGGCTTTTGTTACGATTGTCATCTATCTACGCATCTAGAAGACTTCGCAGCATTTTCCCAGCTTCATTCCGTGATGCTTCTGGGCCTAGAATTATTTAGGGGATCCTACTTACCTTTACGAAAGCGGTTAAACTCACCGCTGAAAGTCATTGCACCAATACGAATATGATTCACCATGTAAACCCTCTGGTTCGAATGCAGTCACTGTCGTTCAAAGTCTCTATCAGCACTTTTTTCAAAAACACAGGTATTCCTACCGTTTAGTTCCGGGATGTCTTCAAGACGGCTAAAAGAACTCGGATGAGAAACTCTCGGATTAGTCTTTTTACGAGTATGTGGTTGCATTTCAAGGGCTCCGCAGGACTTGGAAGAATCTATCATCGCTTTGAAATTGTTGTTGATAAAGAGGCTGTCATCCCAATCGCTGGTTTCATTGACTAATTCTTCCAACAACAAACCTATTAACTTGTCTTGCAAACCAGCATTAATCTTGAATCGATTGAGTGGTCTAGTACGCGTGTTATGTGCGTGACGAGTGGCCCCACTGGTGGATGACACCGACTGAACTGTATCCCAGAGAACACTCGAAGGTGGGAGGGCGTGTTCGTCAGGAACCACACAAAGGCCCTGGTCGGGGGAACCTGAAATCTGGAGGTTATCTGAGGTGCAGTCCTGATCACAATGCCTAGAGACAACCGAATTTTCACAATCGTCTGGAGGAAGAAACATGGTTCGCAATGGAGAAGGACCAGGTTTAGGGCTGTTTCGGGCTCGTTCTGTTGGAGATCTAAATTTCAAAGGTCGGAGTGTGGTCAGTCTGGGTGCATCAGTCTCTTCGACTGAAAATTGGTATTGGTTGCCATGCAAATTCTCCAATAAATGTAGAGGTGGTTTTTGGTGGGTATCACATTTGCCAGTGGGGTAGAAAGATGGTGCATTTTGCAAGGTTTGGGTCGCAATACAAGGCAATCCAGTCGATTCTTTCCCAATAGTAACTGGTTTGCTCACTAGGGTTTTCGAGTTGGACGCAGGTAGAACTGTTTTCGGAGGGACGAACCCAATCGGAACAGCAATCTCGCAGTTACGTGCGCGGATTTTTGGCGCAGGAGAAGACCAAGTCAGGGTATCTGTCTGAGGATTTGTTGAGATTTGATTAACCTGAGGATCTTGCAGACACAACTGTGGGCGAACTTGGCGGGGATAAAGCAGAGCGGGTTTGGGAGAAGTGATAACAGACCCAAGACTAGACGGAAGCAACTTGTATGAGAAATCAAGCCCACATATTTGCTGCATAGCCGTATCTTTGTCGTATAACATCGGTGATTGCATTTTTTGAGGTTGGGCGGAGGAAGACATCTGGGAGCTGAAAGGATTTGCTTCGGTAGAGTTATCCAACGAGATAGCAGGATCAGAGTCGTGATCGCGCAATCCACAACTTAAGAGGGCCGCATGGGTCGGAGACTGTACCAGAGGTTTTTCAAGGGGCGCGTTTCGAACGCAGTTACAAATTTGGGGTGAATCATTATTTTCAAGACTAACACTCGAGTTCCGAGGGCTGCTGGAAGCAAATGAATATGGCCGGCTAAAAGGGATATAAGAAGAAACTTTGTCGAATATCACGGAATTCCTTGTTTCCCATGAAGGAGAACCTAAGAGACCGACGAGAAAAGCAGATTTATGAGTGCTCGTCGTGGTTGAATGAGGTGCAGCCAACGAAGAAAAATCCAGGTGGGTTTGATACTTAGTTCCTACACCGCTGCTGAGCTGTTTGCGACGGCAACGAAAAAGATAGATCTTCTTGGCGAAAAAGAGGAGAGCCAGGAGAAAACAAATCGCCAGCACAGTGGCAATGTAGGAGTATTCCTGGCGAGACTGGACAGTCCGAGAGGCAGGAAAAGCTTTGACTCCAAGTTGCACGCCGAAAAGCATGAAATAAAGGAGGGCGGGTTGAAATTGCCTTGGCATCAGGTGGAGGGAAAGGCAAAGATATCAGGTCTGTAGTGAAGTGGTCAAGTATTGTTCAACGTTCAATGACATCATTACAAAATTCAATCTGCTCAAGCATTGTACATAACAAATACTATCGCCATTTATTTAGGTCACCTATTCTTGATAATCACTCGAAGAGGCCTCGTGGAGTTTCGTTTTGGCTATAAACTTCATTTGAGCTCATTCAGAAGAAATGAAGGGATATGGATATTCACCATGGTGCTTGGCCTTCTCTTTGTCAACAAGATCAAGCTAAAAGGTACATGATGTGAGTGAGACAATTCCGTCAGGCTAAGCAAACGCACCCCTTTCGTTTCAACGATACGGTCGATGAAGGCACCAGAGAATCCTGCCCTATTCGACAGTCACAATAATGAGTTCTGAGGTGTGCAATATTCAAATTTACCAACTTACAAAATTTCTTTTGCCTTTGCATGGGATGAAGGTTGACCATTCTCTGCGCAGTGGTTCTCGTAGGCCTTGGCAGCCTGAAATACTTGTCATTGAAATTGGATGAACACAAAAGCATATTAGGCCGTACTTCGTATGAGGCAGCCGCCGCAATTAGTTCATGGGAGAGAGAGGCCTTGTGAGTGGAGTTGGCCACCTATTAAGCACAGCAATTAATGGCGGGCTCGAGGGACACAAGGCAGGAACGTACCGTTTCGTAGGCTGAAGCTTCCTGAGAGTCGCTGTCGAACCAACCCATAGTGACAGTAGATATATGAGGGTAGGAATGGATATAGTATGAAAGGGTCTGGGGTGGAGACGAGATGGTGAGGCATTTTATACCAATTTCTACTCTCCAAATGGCGCAAGATAACTCAACAGGAGGAGATGAATCAGACCCGATTTTGATAAATTTGAAGGTCACAAGGGACGGATTCGAAGGTAAAAATAGACCTGTGGCTATTTTAAATACCATGATTCAAGATGGACGTAGGGGCTGAAGCCTCCGTATCCACGCCAGACCATTGGAAAGATGGAAGGTGTCATGCCATAGCAACTTGGCACTGTGCTCAACAGAAGATGTGAATGAACGGCAGGAACCTGAATATCTTTTCGTCAATGGCAAAGGTGGAAGGTCACCAGTCACCGGTCACCATAGACAGTTGTCTAGGAGCAATGGGACCCATCAGACTTGAGAAATACCCGGATTCGAGAGCCTCCCAAAGCAATCATACCTGTAGTAAACAAAGGAGTTGAAGTCCGATTTGGACACCTTCTCCCCGTCGTCAATGTATTCATGGAAGAGCTCAAGGTTCGAAATACTCAGAAAAGGCTTTGTGTGCATCAATATGTCGAAGGTTGCTGGGAAAAAACAAATTCGGTATTCATTTCTATGCTGCGGCTGCGGGTATAGAAGAAATCAGAAGAAATCCCGGATGGGAAAAGTCCTCATCAAGGATCAGGCCATCCGAAAGGCAGGATCGATATCTAGCGCCACGAGGATTTGACTGGCATTGCATCATGGCATGAGCATCTTGACCAAGTGAGGGGTTGATATAATGAAATAACGTCACTTGAAATGACATCTATGACTTCCTTGACCCACTCTGATAATGGACATCGCTAAATTAAGTACAACACCTTGACAACTTTCTCAAAATAAATCACCTGAGGCGATAGTAAAGGAGGGGTAGGAACGGGTATGAAATAATGCAGACAAGTGGTTAGGCAGCGAGAGAGTGGTGCGAACGCATTGGTGGTTACTCAGGCTGTTTCGGGATGCCTGACGAACTAATCCCCAGGCAAGCTGGATGGCAATTGTAGGCGAGTGGTGGGGAAGATGAGAGTGCATAATGGAGCCAGTGTGTGAGGGAGGAATCAGATGGGATAATAAGCCCAAGTAGTAGCCAGTCCTTCCCGACGGTCAAACATCCGAGTCACTGAACAAGTTTGATACTCGTTCAGTGATGAATGATGTCGTGCTTTGGGAAGGTCGTATGTATCGAGAATAGTACGCGTGGTGTGTTGCATATGATTCTCGCAGGGTGTTAAACTTGGGGCAAAGTACGAAAATGTGGTGGGGGTCCTCAAATTGGCAGCAGCCAAATCTGCACCATGGTTGGTGGCCATCTTTCAGGCGCGTGGGGAGGTGGTATGATGAGTCAAGTTGGCCAGAGCGCGCATATAGCAGAATGTCGGCTGAGTAGGAGGAGGGTGTTTTGGTGTAGGGGTAGCTCGGGGGAGGGGTGTTGTCGAAGAGAGACAGGGTAGGGGTTCGAGACAGCTGATCATTGTCGCTGCTTGAGTTTTAGCCAGGAGAGTGTCTATATAAGGAGGGGCAGATTCTACATAACCATGTGAGCAAGAGAATAACCATGAAAAAGGCAGGGGTGGGAACGGATGGAGAAGGTGTTGGAAAGAGGATGCGATATGGTCAACCAACCTGGCTTCGACATCCAGTATGGGCGCGGACATGTCGGAGGGTCGGTGATCTCGACCAGATGTCCAACGGTAAAGGGACCGTGCAGGGTGGTGCGTGAGGCGTTGTGGGGAAGGGTTGGAGCTAAGGAGGTTGACGGAATGCTACCCCAGGGCGACTGTTACATTGCCATTGTCCCACGTGACTGGGGCTGCTTGTAATTGGTGACGCTACAGCAAGTGTTTTCTAATGCTTTCGTGCCATTACCACCTTGTCCAGCATACTACCGTAGCTCCGACTCTCAGGCACATTATTGCAGCCCAATTACTTCGAAAATGGCCAACGGCAGCACAAATACCACCTCCCAAGATCTCAACCTTGGCGATGTACTTGCAGAAGATTTTGTAGATGTCTCGTACGTTGATAACCAAGCTTGTTTCTCACCCTTTTGAGGGAACTAACAATGGAATCCGTAGCCACATAGAAGCTTTTGCCCATGCTCTAAATTTGGATGAGGCCTATTTCGACCACCATGGTAACACCTCGTCGTCTCCCCAAATACCAGGAACTCCTGTGTCCAATTTCCCCCGAATTCGGAAGGTCTCTGCACTCTCTGACTTTGCTCCCATCAATCTGAAAGTCAAGAGGTACACCAGTCACCTTCTCCTCAATTCAATTTCCAACTTTTGAAAAAATCCTGAACCTCTAGGCGTAGGAAAAACATTAAACATGATAAACGGAGTGATTGCTTGTTTATTCTTCTTCGTTGGCCCCTATTGGTGTGCTTCCTTGTTTTTTTCCTGCTTCATCCGAATGTGTAACGAATCATCAGTTGTTCATATTTCTTTTCATCATGATGGAGCTTGGTCTCTACGTAATCATCAGGCAGCTGGTCAACACAAAAGAATGGATTTCAGCCTGTATGATTATTCCCTCTTGAGTCGATTTATTTAGGAGCTAATATCTTGTCCAGGGCGAGGTCAGAAAGGACGACTTAGGAAAAAGTTGCGCAGCGCCAGGACCTATGAAGCGAGTGATGATATTTCATTTCTTGCATTTCACTAAGTCAAGCCATCTTTATTCAGGAATGGAAAGACGCTGCGATCACTCTGGACGAATATCTTGGTTTTCAAGAATGGAAGCGGTCAGACGAGGACCCATTCTATGACTGGATGCTTATACGCAAGGTATGCCAACCCCATGTCTTCCAGCCACTTTTAGAGCGAAAGATGCTAAATATTCATTTAGGTCAAGCGATCTCTAAAAACTTTACGGGAAAAGAACGACGTACGGGGATGCTTAGGAGTTCTGGAAACGTGCATTCGTTCAAATTTTGCTGCTGTGGAGTCTTCGAGGTACGCAGGATTCGCACAGTAGTCAGCACAGTGTCGCATGCAGCTCAACTTGCTCCCCCTTTAATCAGGCTGTATAGTGAAGTGAGCACCAAGCAAGATGAATTAAATAAAATATAACTCAAGTGTTCAGTTTAGACCTTTTTTGGGACCAAAGACTTGATAGAATGTAAGAGGCGCATTTCAGAATTCCACTTTCTCTCATTTAGAATCACTTAGCCTACTTTGATGAACTAGAACGGTCGCTTGGATTTATCAGAGAGACGCCAGAGCTTACGGTAGATGAGAAGAAGAGATTTTTCAAGAGCGCAAATACTAATCTGGGTAAGTTGGTTTCTTGAGGATGTAGTCCGGAGACTAATAAAGAGAAAGGCATATCGGCACTATGCCTATCAGGGGGAGCATCTTTTGGCTATTGTAGTGCTTCTTTACTAGGATTCTTTCTAAGTGCTGACATCTTTGGGGTCTTAGATCATTGTGGAGTTGTCAGGGCCTTCTTGGATGCGGGACTCCTTCCAAGAGTTATCACTGGGACAAGCGCTGGTGGGCTTATCGCCGCCCTTACGTGCACACGCACAGATGAAGAACTCAAAGTTCTTCTCAGTCCTGAACTTGCCAACAAGATGACGGCTTGTGAAGACCGATTCAGTGTTTGGTTCAAGCGATTTTGGAAAACTGGTGCTCGTTTCGACAGCGTTACGTGAGTGAAAAGCAAAAGTCATGGAAATGGGAGTTGCTAATCTGTAACATAGATGGGCAAGAAAGGTCGGTATTCTGTTCCCAAATAACCCCAATACTGAGTGCCCACCAGTGCACCTTCTTTACTCGTGGTTCAATGACCTTCAGAGAAGCATACTCAAGGACCGGCCGCATCTTGAACATCTCAGTCATACCTGCTGATCGACATTCGTAAGTCATCATGCAACGAATACATGGCTGATGACACGATCGACTCCATCATCAGGCCAACCAAACTCCTCAACTACATGACTGCACCTGATACTGTCATCTGGTCTGCATTGTTGGCCTCTGCAGCTGTTCCAGGTATTCTGAACCCCGTGGTCCTAATGCAAAAGTTAAAAGATGGAAGCATTGTCCCATGGAGCTGGGGTAGCAGATTCAAAGATGGATCACTCCGGTACGCTTTCCGAGGATTCCTGTGGTGAATTCTCTCAATGTATGCGTTAAAGTGTCGACATACCGCTCCAAGCCCTAAACCTGTATTTCAATGGTAATTTCGCAATAGTTCTAGGCCGTCCCATACTTACAATTGATAAGTAACACATCCGGTCGTTTCTCAGGTCAATCCACATGTCCACCTTTTCTTTTTCGCTCCGAGAGGGTCAGCTGGTAAGCCTGTGGCTCATAGCAAAGGGAAAGGTCAGAGTATATCCCTTTCAATAGCTGCGAACGTACTCACGCTGAAGCTAATCTAGGTTGGCGGGGGAATTTTGTTCTGTCAGCAGCAGAACAATGGTTGAAACACGAATTGACGAAGAACTTCAAGGTCATTCGGGATCTTGAACTCCTTCCTCAATTGTTAGGGCAAGATTGGTCCAGTGTTTTCCTTCAACGTTTTGATGGTGCTGTCACGTAAGTTGTCCTCATTGCTGTCTACCTGCGCGGCATGATGTCCTCATCACCAGAACACAGAATATGGCCAAGGACCCGCCTCTGGGTATGTTTTATGAGAACTTCTGACGGAAAATTGAATGATTTCTGGATAGGATTGGTTCCGGCTCCTCACTGATCCGGACCCAAAGGAGCTGGAGAGAATGATGCGCGTTGGACAAATTGTCACTTGGCCGAAGGTAAGTGAGCTTGAGGCAAATAGGATTCAAACGGGTCTTTATACTCTTGTCCAGCTCCACATGATTGAAAATAGGTTTCGAATAGAAAGGCAAATACTGCTCGGCCGGCAGGTCGTTCACAGGGCTTATAAAAGCAAATCTCGGAACGCATTGCATGAGCCCAGGCAATTTTTATTGCAAAAATCGATTCCTAATCCCACTGTGGCACAGGGGTCATCCCTTTCAATGTCTCCTCCGGGGTCTGATCTACCACTGTCAGTTGATACCGATGCAGAAGCGGCCTTTGCTCGAAATTCCAGGTTCTATAAACGGGGGCGCTCGTCCAAGAACCCGTCTCCTACCCGTACCTTGGACAAAGACGTCCCATTTATTCCCACTAGACGTCGTAGATGGGCATCACAAGACCAGGTTCCAATATTAGACGAAGATAATGCTGACGACGAGGAGCCCCCAGCCGTCGCCGCAAACCCTATACTCAATCAAGGCAGCGAACCACCCACCCCAAGCATTTTTTCACGGTTTCGTGCTAATTCCATTAAACCGTCTTTCCCATTTTTTGAAAATGGATTGACTCCACGACGGGACTCAAGTATCGAGAATAATCCGAACCACCACTGGAGCAGTGAGAGCTCTTCTGATGAAGATTTCCCAATAGACGAACTGGAAGGGGCCTTGAGATAGATGCACGAGGTCCAATCTGTATAATCATATGGTAGTCGCGATGTATACCTATTTTTATTTTATTTTATTTCGATTTTTGCCTAAGCAGTGACGTCACGTTTTTAAGTCGCCATGATGCCACATTCACCCATGAAGAGACATTTATTCAATCAAAGTGTATCCAGGTCATCTGTTTTAACAGCTTGGGTGCAACATCCTCTGTCATCCTCTATAGTCGGAAACTTGCGAAGATACAATCTGTCGCAAGCTTTAGATCATCCCTTCGACCGGGTGAACGTCTTGGGGATCAATATCGATCAATGGCAGGAGGTATCGTTACACAGGGTAAGTTACATGGAAGGTTTAGTCTCAAATGGCTCTTTGTTCTGCTGAAAACGCTTCGAATAGTTGCGTGAATGCCCTCAGCTGGGCTCAGGATGGAGAACTCCTCAGTGGTGCGGATGACACCACTGTGCGAATATGGAAATTGGATGAAAACAACCTCACTCAAGAATATCCATTTGTCCCCCGAGCTGTCATTCACACAGGTCATCGAGGAAATATTTTCTCTGCCAAGATGCTCCCTCGTTCTTCGCGTATGTGCGTCAAACGATCTACAAGGGACTTCAACGTCATAGTTCTCACCCACTTACTAGCACTACCGCCGCTCGAGATACGCAGATACGTGTGTTTGACGTCAAAGCGGCACTTTGCGATTACCTCAGAACAAGTTGAAACAGAATATTCAACTCCCCAAACCTGCATCGCAGTTATACGCTGCCATTCTGATGCAGTCAAAAAAAAATAGTGACCGAGGATAGCCCTGATCTCTTTCTTTCGCTTTCAGAGGTATGAATACTGAATGTCTTAAATGGACACGGGGCATAGGATGATGGCACAGTAAGGCAACACGACTTACGAACTCCCCATACTTGCGGTGAAGAGCATTGTCTAGCACCACTGGTCAGCATGAGACGAGAGTTGACCTCCCTCTCTGTGTCTTCCCTTTTCCCTTACCAATTTGTTGCTGCTGGAGAATACCCCTATGTAGGTATCAATGTCCTTCTTTCTTGTCGGTTGCCTCAAGGCGACTCTAGGGTTATATGGCAGAGCCGGATAGAGCACAATTGGGGTGCAGTACCATGGACAGAGGTGGAAGCTACAACCTGCGCCCGATGATTTGGCCACCAACGCTTAGGCAGGCGGGGCTTTTGCGTGAGCATATCACAGGAGCTCGCATGTCGTCATCCAATGGCCATGAAGTACGTTCCCTTATTCCCAGAAACTCTCCATATTTCACGTATTCTTACCTTAGGTTATTCTTTGTTAGTTCCAAATTTCCACCCTCACATCAGATTATTTATTTCCTCTCACGTTGTGACAAGCATATAGTGGCGATGGAGTTTACCTGTTCTCGACAAAGGATGACCTTCAATCCTTGAACAGCAGTTCTTCATTGTTTCCATCTCTTTTAACATCCAATGTAAGTTCATATTCAGGACCCACCATCTGCATTTGTTAAAAACAGCAGGGGGAAATCCATTAGGTCTGCACCGCCTGCTGACGACCTGTTCGATGAATTATCAGATCCAGAATCTACGCCAGGGTGGGAACAATATCCCCGTTGCCGTTACGCTGGGACACGGAGTGTTCCTACAATTAAGGACGGTCTGTGTCTCACATACAGCCTTAACTGATCAATTTCCGGCTCCGACGACGGCAATTTTGTTGTGTGGGAGAAGAATAGCGCTCTCCTTAAGGGGTTTTACGAAGGCGACAGCAGTGTGGTTAGTGATTGAGGGACATCCGCATTTCCCATTGGTTGCAGTAAGTGGTATTGATACTACAGTGAAGGGTTGTGTTTCATGCCTATGCCATTGGAACGCCAATTAAAAATTCTGATTGTAGCTTTTTTCTCCAACAAAGTTTCCCAGCTGTTTCTCCAGATTGGATAGGGCCGGTCAAATTATTCAAAGAAATAACAGTATGGGGAACGTGCGGAGAGAAACCTACAACATAGCGACCCTCCTTTCCGAAGCTCGAAACGCCATGGGTGCGGAAGGGGTACCAGAGTGCAATGGCCAATGAATGAATCAACCGTAGCACTTACATACTAGTCAAGAATGATGACATTGGTGTTGTTGGTCACATGGCTTTTCCAATGGACATTGGACCAATATAAGAATTAGAATTTCTACCTGAGGCATCCAGGTCGACTTCGTACGCTGGTATTTGTGGTCACTGGAACATCATCCCTGGGGTATCCCATAAGCGCGTTGGACTGCAGTTTGGTGGGTTTTTTCATTCTCAATGTGGCCATTCCACGGTCTGACTTGTAGTCTCTTTGCCTTTCTTTTCGGTAATAACGTAGGTGTCGCTGCCCTGGATATACAACTACACTGCCCTTAGTGACAATCGGCGTGCCATCATTGTGGCTAAAATAATCGTACTCGTTTCGTCCGACTTCCACCAACAGTGCCCAACAACCAATACCTCACCTTCGAATTGTCGTCATCCTGCAACCTGCGTTCTCCTGCAAACAAGCTCCCAATGCGCTCCCATGGCAGAAATAAACGGTCAAGGAATGGCAAGGATGCCGACGGCGACGCTTATATGAGTGTGCCAGGAGACGAAATTCACCCCGATCCCTACTCACGATCCCATTCATCATTTCATTCTTCTCAAAGCTACAGAACGCCCTCCACTTCGAGTAGAGCTCAATACGTCACCGACCAAGATATCTCCTCCCGCCCTCGCCGTGATGAAGACTGGCGCCATGCCGACTTGGATCGTGACAGATATCCATACAACGACCCATTTCGTGCAGACATGAGTGAGTACGACGGCAGTGGTCCGCGGAGCTCTTCAGGGTGGGTTTCAGTCGATGTTCCATCATACAGTCAAACACGAAATGATTGGACTCCACGGTACGAGAACGGCAATCCGTCCTCATCCTACCCAGACACCTCTTGGGGAGTTACAGCTCCTATCCCTTACGAAAGCACCCATGGGACATATCATAATCACTGGCAGCAGGATGATTCAAGAGACGGTCCGTTGAATGACTGGAGCCCACGGTCAACACGTCGAGAACCGCGTCTGGATCGAAGACAGCATGATTGGCGTCATGAAAACCGAAAAGAAAAGGCACCTAACCACAAATTTCAGAGCGACTCTGGTTGGGATCCACGTCGAAGGGAAAGGACAACTTGGGATCGTGAAGCGAAGGGAAGGTCAGACGAACCTCCTCTTGAAAAAGGGCATCACCCCGTTGAGGACAGATCATGGGAACCTGCCGCTTCATGGAAGCCCTCAATGCAAAACGACCGGCAGCAAAATTATAACCCACAACACCACAGACAACACCGAGGCCAAAATTATCAGCGACACAATGCGAACAAATCAAAACGTGGCAACAACAACCACAATAAACAGCGCAGAGAGTGGCGCACAGATGACGGTGATTTAAACAAGTGAGTTCAAAGCATCTGCCTCTTGAACATAGTTTAAATGTAACATATAGCTGGACGAGACGAGACTCGAGCAGCGCGAATGCGAGGCCTGAAAGTCAGCATGCGGTGAAACGAAAGCACCCTCGTTCACCCTCCCCTCCCCGATCCCGTAGCCGGTCACCTGCCGACTCCTATCTATCTCGTCACTCTTCGCGAGGACGATCTAGATCGCGATCAGTTTCTCCAGTTAACAAGCGGCAACGACGGGATTTGAGTCCTGTTAACCTTCGGGACCGAACTCCCAGTGAGAGAAGCGTACAGCGACCACAAAAAAGGCTGGAAAGCTATTCCCGGTCACCCAGCCCAAATGGGAGTCTAATGGGCCCGAGTGAGCGTCGCAGAAGCCCGTCTGTTATTTCAAGCACTAGTTCTCAACGCAGTATGAGTACTAGTTCTGTTGGGCAATCCCGTTCCATGCATAGGCTTCCTCAAATCAATCATGGTTCACTGGCTGTCCAAAATGCGTACGCAAGGGGTCCAAGCAATGGAATGCCTCATGGAAGGCACGAAGGTTTGCGGAATGGAAAGTCAAGACCACTGAACTCTCATCGTAAAGCAAAGGACCGTCATTTTATTTCAGACCTGGATGACGACCAGCCGTCAAGACAGCGTCCCTTATCCCCACGGCCTGTTGTTCCGTCTGGACAAGCTGCACGGGCGATTTCGATTTCTATGCCACCCCCTGCATCCGTTCCAGTGCCTTATTCTCGGACACGTCATGCTGCCCCGGATTTCATTCCTGTCCCGTTACTTTCTACCGGCCATAGCCTTCTTCCTGAACCCAGAACCGACATTCCCACTGCCAAATCAAATCTCAATGCTTCCGCAAGGAATGTTGGTTTTAAGCCCATAGGAAAAGCTAGCTCTTTAAAGAAATTTTTTCCTGGCGACGAAGAAGAAATGGACATCACTGACGTCCCTTCGACAATGAGTCAAATAAATCGCCCCAATGCTGAGAGTCTTTCATCTCCTCAGGATCCGCGGCATGTAGGTTGGGCAGAATATCATGATCCAACAATCAACTTACGCGGCTACTCCCCAAACGAGTCACTATACCGAGCAGCCTCGTACAGCCAACCTGCTTTGCGTTCAGCTGAAGTCGCAGATACTCCAGTGCGACACTTGAGCCATGACAAAATCCTACTAGCTCCTCTCCTTCCATCGGAATCTCTTCGTTCCCTCAATGAACACGCGCAACGTAGTCCTCATCAGGAAGAAGTGGGGGATATACCATCTCCCTCGAGAACCTCCCCTCGTATTGACCACGAAGCCTTTGGTGGCGGGACTTGCACACCCTCGAACAAGGACCTTTACAAGATCATAAGCCAAGTTGGTGAGGGCACTTTTGGACAAGTTTACAAAGCTCGAAATACTATAACGGGGGCCCATGCCGCACTGAAACGTATCCGCATGGAATCTGAAAGAGACGGGTTTCCAGTTACTGCCATGAGAGAAATTAAGCTCTTGCAATCACTACGACATGAAAATGTCGTCCGGCTGTATGAAATGATGGTTTCCAAAGGTGAAAATCTTTCTCTCTATAGTAGAGCTTGACCCTAATCACTATTTCAGGCTCTGTCTACATGGTGTTTGAGTATATGGACCATGATTTGACGGGTATTCTATCCCAAAATCAGTTCATATTTTCAGACGCACACCTCAAATCTCTCTGTCATCAAATGCTTGCTGGTTTGGCCTATCTCCACCATAAAGGAGTAATTCATCGGGATATCAAAGGATCCAATATCCTTATCAATAATCGGGGCGAACTCAAGTTGGCTGACTTTGGGCTAGCACGATTTTATCAGAAGCGCCGGCGAGCTGATTACACCAACCGAGTCATCACCCTTTGGTATCGACCTCCAGAACTTCTCTTTGGGGCTACTGTTTATGGGCCAGAAGTCGACATGTGGAGCGCTGGGTAAGTAATTTGTCCATTCCTTCTCATATACAGCTCAAGATAATTACAGGTGCATTATGCTGGAACTATTTACAAAGAAACCCGTTTTTCAAGGGGGTGATGAAATTCACCAACTCGAAGTAGTCTTCAAGATTATGGGCACGCCGACACCAGAACGATGGGCCGATGTCATTAATCTTCCTTGGTTCGAGCTAGTCAAACCTCAGCATCCAATGCCGAATCGTTTCCGAGAAGCCTTCCAAAAGTGAGATATTCTCTTTTTAAAACAAAATGGTAACAATTGATGTGATTCCAGATGGATGTCTCCTGCGGCGCTGGATCTCGCCGAACAACTCCTGGCTTACGACCCCAGTCAACGCGTTACTGCCCTTCAAGCTATGGATGCCCCTTATTTCGTTACAGAATGCCCTCCTGCAACACCTCCAATCGGGTGAGTTATTCTCCCAGCAAACCATCTGGTAGTTGTTAATAACGTTTATCATAAGTTTGATTGACCTTCAAGGAGAGTGGCACGAACTAGAGACGAAACGGGAACGAGCTAAGAGGAAAGAACGAAAGAATGCATCATAACACGAACCTATCGCTGTGGATTATTTACTTTCTTCATTCGAGACAACCTTATCGGCCAAGCAATGGACAATGAAATATCAATTGTATCTCCAGACTCCAGCGACGAGGTTGGAATTGGAACTCGAGCTGATAGGCCGTCGACCAGGATGACGGTGATTAGGTTCTTATGTTATTTAATTGGAAAACTATTTTGCTTCCACAGCATATGCTACCAAACCCTTCTCAGTGAGGTGTTGAACAATTGACTCGACCTATTAGAAAAATGAGCATCAATCAGAAATTCATACTAGAGCATTCATCATGACATACATGCGCAGCAGTCAACCTAATTTGCGTATCCCATCGTTTGGTAAAAGGGGCCCCAGTATCCTCCGCTTCTTCGACATCCCCTAAACCACCAGCTTTTCCTTGTGCGTCGTCTTCCTCACGATTTCCCTCAAACCAGATAAGCTTATCGACTTGGTCTATACTACCACGCAATCGCCCTTGTTCAATCATTTTGCGAGCCATTGTTTCTGCGGCCCCCGGTGTCAAGTCCAGTAAGGCCCCTAGACCTCGGAATGTGATATTATTATAGATGTTCGAGCTCGCAAGTAGATTGTGCTCCATAACTGCACGATCGAGGACAGTGGAAGGTCCGGTCCGTGTGCTTGTAATGGAGTCGGGGTCTGCTGACTCGCCGTTCCCAGCAGACGCGAGTCTGTCATTGGAAGATATGGCGATCTTTGCTAGTTGATGCGGTTTCAAGGTTTTCTCGAATTCCTTGATCTCCGTTGAACGCAAGATATGATCAAGGAACATTTTCGAAAGGATATTATATGTGGGAAGATCAGTGGTACGCTCATCGCGGTATAGAGAAGCAAGCAGACGAGAACGGTTAGGTCCTGCAGGTGCTAGAACCGCGCAAGTGACGGCTGCCAATCTAAGAAAACTTTGAGAACGTCATCGAAAATAAAGGCAATTCCTTACAGCATGTGGCGGCGCTCCTCTTCGTCGATTTCGCCAACATAACTCAATTCATGATACCGACTTGCAGCCTCAAGAAATTTTCTGCTGTAGTCACTTATCCGTGCTTGGCAGAGCTTAAATTGCAGGAGAGTCTCCCGGTCGCTTGCTGAGTGTACGAGGAGGGCTGCACGATTATAGTACGTTTCCGCTTGCACGGAATCTTCATCTTCAAGAAGCAGGCGAACGATTCGGACATAGACTCGAAGTTTCTCGGAATCGCCTATAGATCTGTCATAATACTCATCACCTTCAACTGAAACTCGATGTTGGAAAGCGTACCGTTGACCAGAATCCAAAGAGATACCCATCAGAACACGCGCAGCGTCGCTCCATTCTTCCTCTTCTTCAAGAAGATCTGCAAGTTGAAATCTCAGAGAATTTACCTATATGTTGATATCATTAAGGGAGCGCTAAGCTTAGACGCTACACATGCCTGCTCTTCATAGCTGACAATACGTGGCTGAACAGTGGCCAATGTGCCCTCAACTACAAGTTTTCTGAGTTCGACATCCTTGATGGCGCCATCTCCGAGAATTTTAACCAGTTCGGATAGGACTTGACGTCCTACAACGAGGCCAACGCTATCTTGATTGACGACGGTATCTACCAACACATGAAGATCTTGTGCGAGGGATGGCCCTTGTTGTGAGAGGATTTCTGGGATAAGTGCGATAAAAGCTGGGCCTTTGTCCTTTTGACTGAGGGTTGAAATCTGGGATAATTTTGCTTCCATCCTGGTGCCGGGTGAAGGAGATTTAAGTTACGTAAAACGCAACCTGTGTTCACGCATTCACGTGCAGAAGTGATATCACTGCATAGTTACCGAAGCGAGCCAACTCTTTCTACTTAGTGCTTCCACCTCTACGTCCGCATATACAAAAAACGTGTTCATATTGGCATCCAGCTGAGCTGAAGCCAAAATCCATTCCTTCGTTCGCTCCTCTGAATCATTTCATGATACGTTTAATTGTCCAACTTTAACGATCAAGTACGCCTCCATGATCACTTTTACACGAGCCTCTCTAATGACGGTGGAAGATTGCCATGTCGTTGTCGAAGTTGACTACATCATCTTTTCATAAATCATCGCCCTTTGAATTTCCTCGTGCACCTCCCAGTCCTCCAGAAACAAACTCAGATACAATCGCTGTTGGCATCGGCAAGCTCCCCTCTATCCATCCAGGAGCAACTGATAAATATGGTCCGCCTGACACCGCAAGTCCATTGAGAAAATCTTCTTCTATCTCTTACCATAACACGGGCTTTCGGGAAAGCAAGGACAGGGCAACTCAAAGGACCAACAAACCCCTGATCATTGTAATTCCCCCTCCAACTCTGATCCACGACCACGGACAGGGACAGACGGCTTCCAACGGACCTTACCGCCGGTTATCACATGGTGTGGTTATGCCTCTTTTTCCATCGGTATGGGTTGGGAGGTTTCTTGCCTCATAAATCGCTAATTTTTATTAGATATTCGGCCAGTTAACAGCTATCGCAAGAGAGTTCAATTTCCCAAGTACCTCGGGACTTTGCCTCTATTTCCATTTTGTTGAAGGAGAAGTCACAACAACCCCTCGCATTTCCGACGATTCATGGCAAACGCTCTGGGCCTACCTTTCCGAACCACCGCTTCCCAATGAACGTCGTGCTCCGATAGCTGGCAAGGTCGAATTCGACATAGACCTTCGACTCGCTCGATGGTATCCTGTCTGGGTAACTTCTCTTCACAGGGAAATTTCAGATTACGCTGGTCCTTATTATCCATCCACAGCACCCTCCGTGATCCATTTCCGGACTGACAGCAGGGTTACCGTGCCCGACAGGCGATCCTACGATGACGACGTGGGTGAGAACATCCATCAACAAAGCGCGCCAATTACCCGTCATGTTCCTCGGAAATTATCTTTGGTAGAAAGATTTGATGTGTCCTTGTCTCGTCCCGACATTAAACTCACTCCACGGTTGGTAGACACTCCGCCAGGAAAGGTTCCCAGTGCCTCTCAAATTCTTTCGACAATCGTCCAAGAGGATGAACCTAAAACCGCGAAACAGGACCTAACAATTCGTGTCGAGTCGTGGCGAGATGGGGCCGTTCTGACTCCCACCCACCTCGCGGCGTCTGGTCAAACTAGCCTTGACCCTGCGAATCTTCCGAACCATGTGCTTTTCGATACCCTCGTTTCTCCCCCAACTGTAGATGAAGTGGAACTGAAGTTAGAAGATTACACTTGGTCGGTGTCATCCATAGGACCACCATCGCCGAACAATGTTTCCCCACTGCCATATGGCCGCGCACCTTCAGTCCATTTGGCCAACCGCCTGGAGGGTTCAGTATGCAGTACTCCCTCAGTTTATACTTCATTCGGGCCCCTTGACGATGAAATTTATGGGCTAGCTTCACCGTTTGCCCCTTCTGTTCATTTAGCCAATCGCCTAGAAGGATCTGTTTGCAGTACTCCATCAGATTGTACTTCCTTTGGTCTTTCCAATGATGAAGTTCATTGGCCCCTCTCGCCGATTTCCCGCATTCCATCACCTGACATCGCCCATCGCATGTATGAGGCTATACCCAGAACACCTACCACAGCGACGTCGTGGGGTGCACTGCTATCGTATCCCCCTTCACCGAAGTGTGCATCCCCCAATCCTTCCCTTGATCTCGGAGAGAGATCGAGGCCCCTCGAATTTGGACCGCCCAGAGTTTACTCACGTTCCGACGCTACACCCGGTTTTCTTAATGGCGGAAAAACTGGTTCAGTTATAAAACCATGGTCTCACGTTTGGCCTTACAACGATGGTCACGCCTCGTCTAAAGCCATGGTTCGGGCTTTCCCACTACGGCATAGACTGGATGCGCCGTCAGTTGAGAAGCACAACCCTTCCGAGGAGAGGCCAATTGTACAGTCCACATTTGGCTATCCATATTTGACCATCTGTAAGTTGAGCTATCTGTTCAACTTCTCCGGCTGACAATGGGTATGTTCCAGATAAGTCGGTCTACCCCCATCTTGATATTTACCCTTCCCTTCCTGGCGCTCAACGATCAGCCTTCGACATAAAATTCAAAGATATCATGCAATCGAAACTCCCTGAGTTGTATCCAAATATTGAGATTTGTAAGGCATTCTATCCTCCTTGCATTTAGATTCATTAAGGTGTTTGATAGATCCGGCAGTCTATCCACACGGCAGACCAGACCTATCGATAACTCAACTCGCACCTTCCCATTCTGCAGCTTGCATGTCTCAAGATCACCCTTCGCAAAGCGTACATCTGCATGCCTATCCTACTTTCAATATCTGTAAGTATTCTTTTACAGCAACATACTCCGAATTATGTTTATTATTGTCTGTAGACCCAGCAGTATATCCCTGTTTCAACTTGTATCCAGCTGTTGACAACGGAGCGAACAGGACCATCTGTAAACCCCACTCTTTCCTTTCTTTCCCTTTTTTAATGCCCAATCGCAGATCCGCCAGCCTTTTCCCACTCTAAGATATACCCCGCTCTCGCCGATGAGATTGGGAATAGTACAACACGTGGTATTCACATTCTTTGTCAACCAGCTCACTATCCGCATGTTCACTGCCTGCATTAGTAGATAAAAGCGAAACGAACCTAGGATTGACCCTACCACCACCATCGTATCCATATTTTAACTTCTGTGCGAATATTTCCTGCAGTGGCATCTGTAATGTAGTGAATAACCTTTAGTTACTCTTAGACCCCAGCGTCTACCCATATGTCGACATCTATCCTGTTGCTTACTTCTCCAGAAAGACTGTTCTCCGGCCTTCCTTTCCTCTGGACAATGATCCGCCACATAGACGTGTTTCAGCATACCCCTATTTCAACCTCTGTGGGTTTTTTTATTTGAAAAAGTGTTCTTTCAGCGTTGCTTATTCTTTGATCTAGATCCAAGTTTATACCCATATTTTGATTTATATCCAGCTCCATATTGTTCCAAACCCATGCTCGCCCCGTCTCCTGGCAAGAAGCAGAACGATGATAAAGAATCGCTATCACCTGACCTGCGCACTGGTTACCCCTCTTTCAGACTATGTACGTACCTTTACTTGCTGCTACATATTAGGTCACTCGAATCCATCATCTATCCAGACACATTCGTCTATCCAAACTTTGACCTTTATCCTGGGCCTTATTGGTCCACGAAAGATGTCAACTTTAGCCTACGAGAAGATTTGCCAGGACCCAATTTGCGCACAGCATATCCTTCCTTCAATCTCTGTATGCCGCGGTTTATCTCTTTATATCCGTGCCCTCTGCTCAATTATTTGTAGATCCAAGTGTTTACCCGTTCTTCAACCTATATCCCACCTTATATGGGGACTTGACTTGTTCAGGTACATACACCCTCTTGCTTGTCCACTTGTTGACCGTGATCCTGTTATTGATGGCCTGTAATCAACAGCGGCAAGAATCCAGGCACCTCCTGTGGTCAATGTTGCCCCTCAAGTAAAATACCCCAATTTCAGACTATGTGTGTCCTTAGCGCCAACGGAGCTATTTTTCATCTAATTCCTGGTGATCTTGACAGACCCTGCTGTGTATCCTAATTTCGATCTCTACCTTCCATTGCCCAATGCTCCAGTACTTCAATCCCAAAGGATGACTAGGTCGACCAGCAGATTGACGCATCTGGAATTACATGCAATGGTGATGATAGAAAGGTCTTTCGGTCCAATCGACCTTACGAATGGCTTAAGAGAGAGAAGCTACCAATTTCCTGTAACCATGGAAGATGAGGATGCTGGAATCCTAGCCAAACTTCCCCGTTCCTCATTCCGGGCTTCCGGTATTCAAAAACCACCACTAACCGCCAAACCTGGTACGACCAATCTGGTTCGAACTTTTCGTCCGTTGAACGAAACTACGCTTTCGGGTGGAATCTCTACTCATTGGGAAGTTTCACGACCGTCAAGTACCCACGAACCATCGACTTCGAGAGCTTTCCATGGCTCCTCTATACGAACGACACCCGTAAGGCGAGACAGTCTGGTCTTACAACGAGTCAGAGCATTCGATAACAATTGTGAGTATGATTCCTCCTACAAAAGACCCCGCTATCTAACCACACTGCTAGGCGATAGTTCATCAGAAATCCATAAGGAGAGGATCCCAAAGCCTCCGAGAGTACCTGCTCCTTTACTCATGGAGCGCGGCAGACAATGAGCTTTGCGGAAGTGATTGGTTTAGATGATTTTCTATGAAACATGTACATGTTTTGCCTTGTGGTTAGACACATTAGGTATAGAATGGATGATCTGGACCAATGCTCTGATTCCATCTAATGTTGATCAATTCTCGGGCTTCGTTGGATTAATCTGTGGTCTCAAGTGCATGTTCGTAGGCTGGTGGCTCTCCTCCATTAACTGTAGGAGGTCCTAGAACGTGGCCTGATCCAGGCATCCTGTGGTTTTCATTCTCAGAGCCAGAGTCAGATGTAGGAGACCTGGTTCTTGGAGAGGGCAAGGTAGGTGCAGCAGCCAATGCTGACTGTACAGCCTGAGCCCGTGCCGCTCTCTGCTCTCTCTCGATTTCGTCTCGTTGTTCTTTAGTTTTCCTGTCATCCATGAACGCCAACTTCACCTACATCAAACATGTGTCGTCAGCACCGCGATGAGATTTTAGAATGAAAATGCCTCAGTCACACCCTTTCTGCAGCGGCGTCATGAGCAGCCTTTTCATTCTTCCTCGCTCTCGCCGCCCGGTCTTGCTTCTCCGTTTCCAGAGCGATGTATTCCTTTAGAATACTAGCGCCCATTTGTAGATCTTCCAAGTGTTTTCTATGGAAGGTGTAATAAGGCTGGAAGTTGTGGACCTGAGACCAGTATGTGAGAACGTGTATTCGAGAATATCCAAAAACACACCTCCGGCTTGAAGCCAAGCTGAGAAAGCATGAGACCGGTTAACTGGAATACAATGACAAGAATGTTATACTGACTTCGATGGCAAATTCAAGGGCACCCTTGGAGTCGACCAAATCCCTCTTGATAACATTGTTGGTAGGCTTGAACTGCTGGAATTTGGGGTTCTCTGGCTCACGAATCAGGTTCTCAGCGATCATCAGCAGTGTCTATAACAAGGGTTAGCCGAGAATTTTCAACAGTCAGTGCGCCCAGAAAATTTCAGGTACTTTTAGAGAGGACATCGCTCGATCTTTTGGATTGGGACGTGTAATGCCTGGGTCTATAAGTCTTCGGAACCTCTGGCGCCTCTCGTGTTGGACGGCCAACTGGGAAGCTGTCAACTGCGGCGTAGCCTGACGAGTACGACGTTCAGCAGCAGCAGCTAAGGCTTCTGGCGAGATGGGGATGCGTGGTGGAGAAGACATTTGATATCAGACAGGATGGTCGATTAACAGAACAGGAGGCAATTAAGACACCTTTGTCCGCATTCAGCAATTACAGGTGACCATAATTCATCACGATTCAAATGTCATTCAAGAACGCTTATGGTAGTAGAATATACAACGAGTGTGCGTGCACATTTACGACGACGGTGATATCATAAAAGGTATGCAAGGATTCAAGGAAGAACACCAAATTAGGAGAAAGGGTCATCTGATCAGGTCGACGGGGCGAAACCAACAGCACCTCGGAAAATGTCGTAAACGGTGTAATATCTACGAAGGAAAACATCACCTGTAACAAGAAATTAGATCCTAAGGTCTGGAGTTATGTGGTGCAAGTTGACATACCAACGATCCACAAGGAACCACCTGGCAAGTTGATATCCATGCCAGTGAAAGCAGAGATACAAGTTCCTTGAACTTCGAGGATATAGTCGGTGCCCTTGAGAGGATAAGCCTTACCACCAAAGTAGAACGAAAGCTCGGGAAGGTTGGGAACTTTGGAGCAATCAACTTGATATTGGCCATTCCAGGATTTCTTTGCCCCAATTTGGGTGTTCAGCATCTCAGCGATGTCGGTGGGTAGAGCGATGAGGGATGTCCCTACAAAGGATATGATTATAATGAGGGAATAAGGTTTGAATGGCAAGCCTACCGGTATCAATTGCGGCACCCGTGTTCTCAAGTTCCAGTTCATCGTCCCCGAACTTCACCTTCTGCAGCTCAACTTCCCAATAAGCCTTACGGCGGAGGGGGACATAATCGATCTCGCCTTTGTAGGCTGTGGGGTCAATGCCACCGAAAATAGCCTCACCACCATCCTCCTCGGAAGAGCCAATGCGGAAGGAGAAAATTGGGGCATCAAGAAGCCCCTGGTTGATCATATTATAGAAAGGAGGTGTGATGTGGTTGACAGAGATTGTGTCATAAGCAAGACCCAAAATACCATCAAACCTGCGATGAGAGTTATGACGGTTCGAGACAAAATGAAGGGTAACTTACTTTCCAAATGCGAAAGCAAGACCTGGTTCCTTGGTGGCCTCAGCAAAATCCTGGTCTTTGATGGTCAAATCTCCAATGGAGAGCACATCGTTTGAAACAAAGCCCTCCATAGAACCAGATCCATACTGAATCGAGAACTCGGAGCCGTTGACTTGGTAAGTTGAAGAAGCCTTCGAGTCATACTTGGTGTGGAGGAAGCAAGCAATGGATGTACACTTCACGCTTGGGACCCAAAGGTTGCTTGATCTAGAGCGAGATGAGTAATGGATGCCTGCCATGCAGGAAGAGACGAACCCAGTATCAAGGATGACTTTGAACTGCATGTTGATGGGTCAAGGAACGGACGCAGCAATACAAGGATACTTACAGTCTGCGGTGGGGTACCAAGTGCAATCTCAGTGAAGTATTGGGCGTTCATGAAATCTGTGTTACGAGGAATCAAAACAAGCCTCAAAGGGTGATGTCATTGAACTAACTGGTGAGAGGAACGCCATGGCCTCCTTTGATTTCATCCTGTGTCCAATACAGCTGTTCTCCGTTCTTCATGTTGGGTCGCTGAACACGGCGACCAGAGCCACCTGCGCCAATAAGGGGGAATTGTGCTTGGGAAAGGACACCATACTTCTCAGCGAGATAGGCACTCTCAAGTTCGGGATTACTGGCCGCGGAGGGTATTTTCTGGAGTTTGAGCTTGTGGACACCCGACGCGGTGACGAAGGGGAGGAGGGCGAGGAAGAGTGGGGACAAAATCATGGTGGTGGTCACGGTTAAGAGCTGCGCCCCAATTCGGAATCGGGTCTTGAATATTTATTTGCTATCTTATTATTTAAACAACATAATTAATTGCCAGCCCTCAACGATGACGACCCGGACGACGAGACGGGCGCCACTAAACAACATCGAATCCCTCCTCCTTGCCCAGGCAGTATGGGAGCACGGCGCCGCACACGCTTCCTGGCCCGCCATCGCAAAAATCCTTTCAAAGCACCCTCTTCTCTCTCGTCCCAAATCCTTTTTCACCGCTCAGGTCAGCTCTTGTTTCATTTCGAAAAAAATTAGGCTGTCCCTCTAACTTATCCAATTAGTCATGCCATACCATGTACGAGAATCTCATGAAAGACGCCGACCTTGAAATGTGTGTGCCTTTTTTTTCCGTGCTTTACACGCGCTTAATCGTACCCTCAGACACGAAGACAGCCGGCTGCCTCACGGTCTGTTCCATAACTTTTATCTATTGCCTCCTTGACTAATATAGATACGGTAGCTCCGTTGAACCTTCAGCTTGCTCAGAAACACTTCCGCTTACGTTATGCTGAACTCAGGGAACTGATTTTAGCGGAAGAAACTAGATTCAAGTGAGTCTTTGAATGCCCTTAATCAGCCAACCTTAAATCTCGCCCAGAGCCATATTGAAAGAGATTGAAGATATTCGAGCCGGAATAAGGGTTCAGGAGATTCAAGACAAGGAAACGAGCGGAACACCGCCCCACCAAATTGAGGTTTGTCCACAGGTGTTTGAGGACTTGGAAAGTTCTATGTCTCACGCACGACAGACTGGAAGCGCTGAACAGGCAGCTGAAGAAATTCTCAGTAGCTCTGAGCCAATTACTGCAGCCGAGCCCCCAGATTCTACCTTGGAGGCAAAGGTTCATCTTCCTTTTCACTATCAACATTTTCACAGAAAATAACAAGAACCCTTGTATAGGATGCCCCCAATTCCCATGGAATAGTAGCCGAGGAGAATTCGCGGCCCACGACTGCTGCTGCTGAAGTGGCTGAAAAAGAAAGATTCCTGCAATCAAGTGCTTCATCTCCGACCCCCTTACTCGGAGTAGAAAAAGATCAGCGGAATTCATTAGATTTTGAAGCCGTTAAAAAAGTACCCGCCTCTTCTCTAGGTGCGGAAACGGAGGACAACGACCTGGCTGACGCTATAGTCGATGATTTGGCGGACGTCGAAAAATTCGTCGACGAAGACGAACAGATGGAGGATGTTGATACACGAGAATCGACCCCGATTTCAGAGAAGCAAGTCGAGGAAAATATTGAACTTATAGATCAGCGTCAAGAAGAGGAAGAAGAGGACGCTAATGAAGATGATGAAACCAAAGAGGAGGAGGAGGAAGCATCACAAGGGCAAGAAGAACTTGCCTTGGATGGAGATCCGAATGAAAGCGAGACCATCAGCTATCCCAAGTCCACTCAGCAAGCCGACATGGAGACGGAATCAGAACTTGCTCATACTCCAGCATCAGAGGCTGTGGCCTCTGAACCTGAGCCCACCGCAGATGAGGGACACTCGTCTGGTTTAGAGGAGCTTGTTGTAACAACGCGACGTATGTTTCCCTTTAACTTCGGACAGTTCAAACTTGAAAGTCTCTTAAGGTTCGTCACGACGACGTAAATCGTCAGCGGCATCTATTGCGCCTCCTCAGACCAGGACTAGACTAAGATCCCAGGCTCGTTTATCGGAGTCGGAGCCCCGAGTTGCAGCCGAATCTGAGATTGACGAACAGGCGGGTATCAACGAAGACAGTCCACAAATCGAAGATGAGCAAGCATCATCGCCTTATGATATCGGTCCGACGAGGCGTGGTTAGTTGGCTTATCACCCACCTAGACTTTTTCTAATTCATTGTCGCAGGCAAGCGAAAGGCTTCGCTCATTGCAGCAGATTTACCTCATGACAAGAAAAGGATCCGCGAAGGCTCGGAACCTGCAGATGAAGAAGAACCTGGTATTTAAATTTTTACACCTCTATAGCCCCACTTCACCTACCTTATGTTCTCTTTAGGCCCCAGTTCTCATAACACCCGTGCCCGAATAACGCGGCATGCGACAAGGACAGAAGAACAAGTGGCATTGAAGCGTTTTCAAAACGTCATTGGTATGCTTCATTCCCAGATTTCTCAACACCGAAATGGCAACATTTTCCACAATCCCATAAAAAACTCGGAAGCACCGGATTATCATGAGATCGTTAAACGCCCGATGGATCTTAAGACCATTAAGACAAGGTTTAAGGATGGGGTAATTGGGAATTCTCTGGAATACCAACGCGACATTTACCTCATGTTTGCCAACGCTATGATGTACAATCGACCAGGATCGGATGTACATGCAATGGCAGAAGATGTGTGTAACCGTTTTAACCGTTCTTGAAGTGGTCTCATATTTCCCCAGATGATGCTGGAAAGTGAAGGACAAATAATTGCTTTTCGACAAACAGAAGGTTTGGTAAAACGCGGTCAACGTCCTTGATTGTATTTTTCGACGTATGCTCCCTTCGGCATTGCTATGGTTAATAACAAGCGCTCCGCTCTGGCACTACTTGGTTCATGAACATGGCACCAATAACTAGCTCTATGAAGTCTGAGGGCGAAACAGGGGTGATCAAAATGCAGCCCAAAAACAATGCCCGACACCAGTTCGAGGAACGTAATATATCGCCACCAAAGCCTGGAACTCTGTCGCAGGGACGTCCATGCGTTTTTATTTCGGAATGTATCCGACAATGACCATTTAACGACTACGTAGCTAGAGAAACGTACAGATTTGACGGTTAATATTACAGGTTCGTGAGCAACAGAGAGCAATTCTGATACGGTAATAATATAGAGGTAAGTCACGTAAGGTATAGGTAGATGAATATTGAAGACAATTAGAACCAAGGTTGGTAGAGTTCGCCCATTTTAGCAAGCTGAATAGGATTCGTTGCGCTTGAGACCAAACTTGTGACGGTTTGAACAACTGGGACTGTGGCGCCAACTCCATTGTTGGTTTGCGCCTTTGAGAGAAGCAGGTCAGAGAAGTATTGAAATAATGAAAAAGGGTCGGAACTCACACTTTCTCGCTCAATTTTGCAGGCCATAACTTCCGCGCGTTTGACAATGTGGTCAATATGTGCATTCACACTGCTCTTGAACAAGTGGTCGACTCCGTTGGCACGACCACGCATGCTAAACCACGAGAACACCTCATCTTTGCTAAGGAGGCAAAGTTGCTGCTCGAGGTCGAACTAATGTTTTTTTTTTTTGTCAGTATTCTATTCTCGTTTCCAGCTTTGCCACCTACCTCAGGCTCTGTAAGAGACCTCCCGATTGCCATTATCCCCGATGTCAAGATGCCTTCAGTAAATATTGGCCCCAAGAAATTTTGCATATTAGGAGTAAGCCGGAAAGGGACGACATCGGTGGTTGCAAATAGCGGTAGACTGCCGGAAATGCCTGGAAGAAAGTTATGGGATTCAACATATGTTCAGGAAGGAAATTTGTACCAGGTAATAATTCTGTCATTGCAATAAGACCAGTGGTTCTCGAAATCTGGAAACGAGAAGGATGGCGACTGGAAAGTGAGAATATGTATGTCATGAAACTCGATGAAGCAATTTGCAGCGCAAACTGTTTGCGCATTCTCCATAATTCGTCAGGTCCAACCATCGATCGGATCATGTACTTGGATCAAATGAGCTGCGCACAGAAACGAGAGAAAATAAACACACGTCAGATAAAACATCATCTGGCACCATTTTGGAGCTGACTTCATCACACATATCTTTTTTCAGCGTAACATATTCCACCTTAGTTGGCTATGAATGAAATTGGATAAGCTTTGTACTTGTCGCACAATACGCTACATACCTGCTTTTTGGAAAGTTGCTGCCTATAATCGCGCAGAACCTTCCTAACCTTCTCGCCAACAAATAAAATGGGTTCCTCCCTGGACATACCTCGATCCTCGCAATAGAGATCGTATATATCTCCAAATGAAATATAGGAGGAATCGGTTTGGTAGAGGCGAACGTTGGGGCTGCACGAAACAGCCGCTGGGAGATGGAAGGTCAAGTTCCGCTTTCGGCTTTCCTTGTTTCGACTGAGTGCTCTGAACAGACAGGAATTGTCAGGGATTCAAATCAATTTGACTAATGATTATCTCGCACCCATTGAATGTTCTGAAGATTTGAATCACACGGTCCTCGCGACGGAACTGACGATGAGAAGGAAGTTGAACAGTAAATGATGTCTTTGTGTTGTCATTTCCATGGAGCGTGAGGCGTTTCCAACAAGCACCATTGGAGCGGCAGTTCTCAAATTTAGGGGCAAATTTTTGGATTCTTACAAAGTACTGATTAGAATCTTTGTCCTAAAGGAAGTTTAGACAGTGCCCATAACAGCTTAATTGCTTCCTTACCTCTGTGTATTGTCCGGGAATTTCGATCTCATCTATTTTGCTATATTGGAATTCGGTCAAATAATGGCTGAGGACTGCCAGGGGTTGTAGGCGAGGGCGAGCCTCAAGAATGAGCTCGAATTTTTCGCGCCATTGCTGGAGTCTTCGTATGTATTCGTAATGGGTTGGCTTGTTTGTTATGAAATCATCCTCATATTCCTTCTACGCCAGATTTAATTACATGCAATGGGAATATAACGTTAATGTCTCACCTTTACAAAAGCAGGCATATTGTGGGACATTCGAGAAAGAGTTGTCACGGTGTTTGGCGTGAGCAAACCGTCATCTTCTGGAGAGTTGATTCGAACAACGTAATTCTGGGAAGGGTACTGTCAATGTCGTCGAACAACGAAAGATAGAAATGAATGTACCTGCACAGCATCAGAGAGTAACATGCAGATGCTTCGATAAACCTCTTCCTCTGGTGATGGTTTGAATTTGTGCTGAATTTGATCAACCATAGTTTCCAGACTAAGGATCAACAAGGGAAAAGTTGTTTTTAGCGTTTGCAATATCTCATCGACGTGCTCCCAAGCGGCGCGAGGGTGAGAAGGATCACTCATGGCGTGGTTGGGAGCCATTGATATTGGGCCAGTGGTAGAAGAATTTGGTTCTGTGGCAGTGGAGGGGACGGCTGGAGTGACATTCATCGCGTTCGAGTTCTCTGCTTGGTTTGGTTCGCTTCCATCCCTGATGGGTTGATCGGAGGTAGATCTGCGAGAGGATTCTGTGGAAGCTTGGGCAACCGCATTGGCTCTAGCGGCAATGGCCTTCTTCATCATTTGCATTTCTTCTCGTGTAGTGCGTAGGTGGTAGAATATCGCCTAAATGATTTACTGTGAACAATGAAAGATTGAAAGGGATAGACATGCATACCTGGGGATAATGTCTAGCAAGGTTTAACAAAAGGTACCTAGCTTGTTTCCATTCACGATGGTTTAATGAAGTGCACAACTGAGGGATGAAAGTTATCCAAAACCAGAATGCTGCATCCCCCTTATAAGTATCAAAGGCGCGGGATATTGTTAAAGAGCTGTCATCCAGGCTGAGGAGCCACAATATTCGGGAAAGCAAAGGTCTGCTTTTACCATTTTTGTACAAACCAGCAGCCTGAAGATAACAGCTGACTGCATTTGCTGCCTGTGAGAGATCGTTCGGATTGTCTTTGAAGCCCCGATCACTAAAACGACCCCATTCGGCCCAGGCCTTTGGTTGCATCATATCCAGCTGTACCGCTTGGCCAAATGCCAGCGTCGCATCCTCGGTACGAGCCAGCCGAGAGTGGAACATTCCTTTTAAAGTGTAGAATTCAGCTTTTTGTGCTGTGGAAAAGAACATGAGGTTCGTATTATTAATAACCTCCAATCCTGCTTGAAGATCGTTGGGTTTTTGATAATGTGCGCGGGCCTGTTCGCGAAGTTTCAGGAAGGCTTCGGAAATTTCAATATTGGGAAGGGTGTAAATCTTTGTAAGGGCGTTGAAGCAGACGTCAAGCAGCTCATGCTTTCGTGCAACGTGTGCAAAACGATTGATGATCCAAGCAGTTTCATGATAACCTCGGTAACCAAAGGTTTGGGCATTATTAGAACTTCCATGATTAGGACCATTGATTAGCGGCATGTAAGCATTGTTGATAGAATGAAACACATTCTGCCGCCATGCCACAAGGTCGCTCCAAATATTAATGTCGTCATAGATATTGGGCAGTCGTTCCCGCCAGGCTTGAAGAACCATTTTGAGCTCGGAAGATTTCTTCTCAAGGTTCAGTGCAGTAGTCTGGGAGAGAGAACCGAATATCTGAACAGCTTCTTGGAGCTCCACGAACTGCTGAAAATGCTGAAGAAGGGGGATGTGGGCTACAGACAGATGTTGAGGCAAACCGACCCATTTACGCAGAGACAATTGCATGGCGTCCTCTAAGAACCTAGTGAACTCCACATTTTTGTCCAATGCCGCTGGAAGTTTAAGCAGAGCAATGTAGGCTTCAAACACTCTTCGACGGGGCGTCGGAATTTCAGGTAATTGGTTAATCTGTTCTTCGAGGTTATCTTTGTTTTCATTCCAATCTTTGATTCTCCATGCGCATTCCAGCATCAGTTCTTGATTGCCTTCAGTCTTCGCAAAGTCGTGCAGTATTTCCCAGTGCTGCAGCTTTTCGGCGGATAAAATCCAGTGGTCCTCCCACAAACAGAATTCGGTTTCTGAAAATGGAATCGCCCCTGTTCTCACTCGACTTTGAGCAGTTTCGTAAGTTTGGGAGGCTTGCTCCCACATTCCGGCTTGCTCGAAGGAGAGACCAATGTTTGTTTCTAGGCGGATGGAACGTCGACGCCACAGTCCATAAAACATGTCTTCTTCTGCAAGTTCTGCATATACGTCAGCAAGGGAATCATATATATGATCATAGACGGTGGTTTCATCGTCCTTCGTATAATCCAGAGATTTCTCGAGAATTTCCAAGGAAATATGCCAGGCACCGAAGGTTTTCGCGAGATACTTCACAAGGTGAGGGGGTAAAGTCATTGGTGGAGAACATGCATGGATACCAGTGAGAAGAGTTTGAATGATGTTTGGTCGAAGCGATGCCTGTTTTGTGTGATAGTCTTTGCTGAGTAAAACCACCATGTGATTTGTGATCTCTGACTGCTCTCTCCTTGTTAAGCAGGACCAGACAGCCGGGAAAACAGAAACCCATGTATCATGGGCAGCATTAGGGTCCAGAAACAATAGGCGCTGAGTAGGACGTAATATCTGTTGGATTTGGGGTCGTGGTATGAGATGTGATTCTGTACTTGGCGGTTGTCGCCCGTGAATCAGTGGAAGTTCCAAGTCAGCAGCTCCAAGGACCAAGTGAAGTGCCAAATAAATCCAGTTGTGGTCAGCAAGTGCATCCCAACTTTGGACGCCGATAATATATGTTAACCGGCCAAACAAGGAGCGAGGAACGCTGATGTCTAGCAAATCCATGAAACGTTCTCGCAAAGCAGAATCCTTGGCACGACATCCCAATAAAAATGACTGCTCAAGGCGGTTCGTTAAGTCGCTCCGTCGTAAAGCCGGCTCCGTATAAATTTCAAGGATGAGTTCCAAATAGGGGTGAAAGATGGTTTCTCCTCGGCTTTCATAAAGTGTCATTTTCTGGAGAAGAGTGGCCTTTTCCTTCATGGTAGGGTAAGCCTCTTGCTTGTGAAGTGCCCATGCCCTCGCAAGGTCTAGAATATACCGGCACAGAACCAAACTCTTCGATTTGTCAACGAAAACGCACAGAGTACTCAAAAGCCATCTTCGCTGATCCCCAAGGAAAGCAACCGACATCTGGCAAATGTCGAGAATTGTCATAACCAGTCGGACATTAGAATCATATCCAGGCGTGGTGAGGGAGGAGTGGATGTGCTCCTTCGTAAGTTTGCTGAGGAGCTTCATAAGTGGTTGACTAAAGGGGTCAATGCGCTCTGGTGTCACCCGCACGACTGATTTGAGCATCCCGAGAATCCCTGGAAGTGAGGTCGAATTTCTTAGGCCTTCTCCGACTGAGGAATACACAAAGGTGTGGAAATCCGACATCTCTCCTTGTTGCTCCTCATCTTCCTTGGGCAAGGGATATAGTCGAATAAGTTGATCAAATATGGGATGTAAGACGTCATAAAGGCTGTTATCGTCGGCCAACAAACCCTTGCGGATCAGTTTCTGGAGAATTGCGGCATTCGTGATGTACCAGGCATCTGGTTGCTCAGCGGCAATAACCTGCAGGACTTTGGCTGCAGAGAAAGACTGCGCAAGTAGGCCAGGGTTGTCAGTCGGAATGTCACTCTGATATTGGAAGAATTAGCTGTTTTATATGGGTTGTCGGAAGTCGGTAAATCTTACGTACCTCCAGAGCTCGTGAGAAGAAACGCAGTCCAACTGTTACATCTGTCCAACCATTGGGGCTAACAATGAGCTGCAATAATGAGAGAGCCCGTGGAAGGAGGTTGTTCTTCGCCTGCTGATCATGGGTAACTGTTGAGAGCCGGACCAGATAACTAACCATATTTTCCCGGAGGCCTAAAGGAGTCAACCAGGTAGAATCATCCTGAGGACGTTCAGCGAGTGGCAGATTTCGCTTAACAGTTTGTGTTGCTTGCTCTTCCCAGTTAAATATAACCTGAAGGATATCAATAGAAAGAAGACGGGAATCCAAACTGGATGACGGTGTCATGCCAAGTTTGTTCAGGGAATTTGCAATATGTGGAACAAAGAGCGAGCGGACAGGGAAAAAAAGTTGGGGTTGTTTCACAATGAGATGGTATATTGTTACCATTGACCCTAAACCTTCCTCTGCAAGAAGTCTTCGGGTGGTCTTTGCCCATAGGGGATGTCCTAATTCTGAACCCTCAGATTTTGGAAGCGACGGAGCAAGAGTCGCCAATGCTTCTTGACGGAGTGGTATCCGCCCTTCAGAATGAGGTGTCCGCAACAGGCCTGTCCACGCGCGAAGTATGAACTTTTGAGGAGTGGGAAATGCAGCGAAGAAGCGTGCCGCAAGTAGATAGGCGGTTTGCTTGACGATAACATCATCGCTGGAAGTAATGTAGGACCAAGCATACTTCATAATATCCTTCCGCACTTCATCGAGGAGATCGGGATAAAACTGAACCAAGACGGTTGTTAAATGAAGTATCTCGATCCTGAATAAGTCATCCGCATCTGGGAAAGCAGATACGTCATTCATCGGTTGCCAAATGATTCGGTGAAGCTGATTGATAAAGTCCAAGTCGATGAGGTTCACCGTTTTTTTGGATCGCCTTGCCTGAACCAGTAGAATTGGGGTGATGATGTAACGGATCACGTATGTTTTCTGAGCGAATGAATACGCAGAATCAATGAACCAGGTCACAAATCGCATTAAGATATTCCGCCGAAAGATGGTATCCTCGCTCAATGCCACGTGTTCGTAAATAAATTTGGTGATTCCAATGACATCTATGCCTAGATTAAATGTGAAAATTGAGGTGATCTCAAAAAGTAGGTCAATCCTTGGAGATTGTTGAAGGGCCTTGGTGAAGATGGTGAGCATTAAGGAATATTTGTGGGTAATATCGGTGATGACCGAAGCAATGGTTTCTGGTGGAGGAAGGCCACATTGCCATAATTCAACCACAGCGTCAATGGCGTAGTTGTTTTGCGCATTCCAGGTCGGGAGTAGGGTTCCGAGATCACTAAAGAGGCTGACCACGGCGATGACCACATTTCTCTCGTTCGTTGCCCGTAAACAGTCCACGAGGACCGGTGTCCTCGATGATAATTCCCGCAAAAGACTCGGGGCAAGATTCGCTTGCAGAATGCTTCTCAACGTTCGAATTTGACGAGGATTTTGGAGGTTATTCAGGAACAGGTCTATCCCCTCGGTAGGATAGCGATCGAGATATCGAGCAAGAGGCTCGGAGAAAGGACTTTGAGTTGAGAAATGCATTTGGTCTTCTGTTTGAACAATCGCATTGACAAGTGGTTCAAGAAAAACGTTCGCGGTTGACGGAAGGAGGTGGAAAATATTTGCTAGGCGGACAAGTTTAGTGATGCCCTCATTATCAGCCAATGACAATTTTGATGATTCTTGCAGGAGTTGTGGATCTGCCACAATACGGAAGTGGTCAAGAAGCTTATGGCCAATTTCAACTTTGAAATAATTTGTCAAAAGCTCTAACAGGCGAGCGAGACCTTCCAAACCAGGAACCGACAATCGTTTGGGGTCAGCTAAATTCATCAGAATGGGCCGGAGTCCAGTCTGAAGTAATTCTTTCGGTAAGCGACTCTGGTGTGTCAGGACCATACGCAAGCCTTCGTGAGCAACATCCTTGACTTCGGGGGAAGGGGAATAGAGGGATTTGAAATAAACGCTGGTAACCCTATGGTCAAAGGAACCATGTAAGCAAAATTAATATGAGACGAGACCAATGTTGCCCACCTCTGTCGGGTTTGATGTTGTCTCGAAAAAAAGTCCGTCAAAGGCATGGACGCTGTCAACAACTTGATACAAGCCACTCGAAGTTTAATGACCTCCAAGCCTCCTTGACGAAGATTGCGAGGGCCTAAAAGCTGTGCATCATCCGCATCGGCCAGTGCGAGAGTTTCATGGAGGAGGCGTAGAAGTTCATCATTGAGCTCAACCAATGGTGGGTCCAAACTGACACAGAACCGTATAGCCTCTATCATCCCAATTTGTTTCGAGAAAGGCAACGCTCTGAGAGGTTTTGTGTAGATCCCCATCAGCAGCCGGTCCCTGTGTGGCATCAATAATTCGACGGCAGGTCTCCCACTAAGAGCAACCAACAATGCGATGCATTGCTGTGCAGCTTGTCGGACCAAAGGATTGGGGCTCTGGAGTTCTGGGAAAAAAATCCCAACTGTGTGTATTAATTTATTTCGGGCTTGAGGCGCTCCTTCACCATGGAAATCAAGTTGCCCATTACTGATGCGTAAAACATTCATAAGGACTTCCACGACATCGTCAACGTCTCGAGGAAGGTCGGATGGTAGGTCTTTAAGAATATGCAAAAGCGTACGGTAGAGGTCTACCTCACGATCCATTATCCATTTGGGCCCTAGGTCTGGCGTCTTCGTCATGATATCGATTCCATTGCATCCAGCACTTTTTCTCGTCCAGGAATCGTCAAGACACAAAGCTGTGAACCTGTTGGCAATCTGATGCAGGATTAACATGATTTCTTGCTGCGTGACACTGGGGACGGTGTTCATGGCAACAAGATCTTGCACAATGGAAGAAATGACAGAACATGCCCTTTTCACTTGTTCGGGATGATCACAGGCAAGAGCATGAGGGAGTCCGTCTAGGTAGCAGGATAGTAAAACACTGGGAGTTGGTCGCACTCCAACCTCTCGTGACTGTCCGCGACGAAGCTCTTCCTCAAAAATAGCCTTTCCGAGCCTTCGAACAAATGACTCTGCTTGTTCTTGAACCTCGGGAAGGTGCAATGAATCAAAAATGCCTTCCAATGTGCTGACAAATGTTTCTTCAACGTTACGCCCATTAACGCCCTTCGAAGTGAGAATGTAAGTTGGAAAGAAATACACGGAGTGAATTAAATACCTCGTAGAAAAGTATCGATAGCGCGCTTTCCAAATAGTTGTAGGCGTACGAGCGATCAAGAGGGGATGCCTTAGTGATGTTGCGCGATGCGAGAAGCGCTACAGGGCCAAGCTCGATATTTTCAACGTTTCCACTAAATGAAATGGCGAATTTAGCGGGTTGAGAGTGATGTCGATAGTTTAAAGCTGGATCCTTGGTGAGCAAACGTCTGTTTCGACCTCCAAGTTTACCGAGTATACGGATAGTTGTATGCGCTGGATGATGAGGGGCTGGTAAAGGTTTAAGATGGCTGAATAAAGCCTCCATAAGGTCACGAAGCACAGTACTAAGTGTCGGGTCAAGAAAATCAGGGGTGAGGTTGTCAATACAAAGCTCCAACGTCCGGAGGCCTTGTGAGATGAGATCCGGGCCACCTCTCAATGCCAGAGCCAAAGGCTGCATGAGGTAGGTTAGGTGAGGTAGAAGGTGTGTGAGACGTAAAGGGACAGTAAGACAAAGCTCGACTATCATGTCGCGAACAGGACCCTCAGATGCGAGAAGTTGTCGATTCAAACTTTCCAGCATCTCAGGAAGAAGGGGGACAACTGCGTTATATAGCAACTCATATCTCCCCCCCCCAACCCCAATTGCACGGAATAGTGCACGTAAGAGGAAGAAGTAGTTGGTGGGCTTTTTGGCTTTCGCGGCGAGAGGGAAGCAGTCCATGAGTAATTTGCTGACGTGAGATGCCAAAATAGCTTCGTTAGTGGCAGGGTGCGTACCCACTGCAGAAAAGGCCATCTTATAGAGCCTTATAGTTGCTGCAGCGGTGAGTTCGTCGTAATCACCGAGAAGAGGTAAACGGTCGACCAAGAATCGGAGTACAATGGCCAACAACGTTGCGGAGGTGGTGTCGCGCGTAAATAGAAACTGGCAGACATTCAGAAGCATAATTCGTTTTCGTGAACTTTCGAAGAAAAACTCCATTTTGTGGGTCCACACTTCTTGAAAGACGTGAAGATTGACCTCCGTCAATGCATGACCAAACCATTCGATGGGTTCATTTTGTTCGGCCATTCGTGGATCTGGATCAAACAAGGACATGCACCGAATACAGGCCTCGAAGAAGCGGAAGATCAATGTCCCGTCTGGTGTCGGTGCTTCGCATTTTTTGAGCGAAGTGAGGCAGACACGAAAGCCATGCAACAGCGTCCTGAAGACCAGTCGTGACTCTGTACGCATATAACATAAGGTTGAGGTAGAAAATGGTAATTAAATTAGTAAGTGAAGCTCACCAAGAAGGATATCTTCAGGCTTCTCGGTAAGGTTGACGGCACCGCCAACTGGCCTAGCTTTTTCGATGAAGGCTGCATCTGGAGGCAGCTCTAGAGAAGTTCCTTTTTGTTTACTTCGCTCCACGATTGCGCCAACTTCTGCATGCACGACACAGAGGCCTTCTAATTTTTCGAGGCAGGTTTCAAACATTGCACCCAAGAGACGGGCAGCACCCTGAGGTGTTTCCTTGGCAAGAATCGCATCGGCCAAGCCAAACATCATTTTCGCAAATAATGTGTGGAGGTTGAAGCCTAAGGATGGATTATGCATCATAGAGGAGTAAACATGGACGATGCGCTGGAGTTGTGAAGCAGTCAGTTCACTTCTAACATGATGGACCAAATCTGCAACAGCAGTATAGACAGTGACCCTATAATGAACAGGCCCATAAACAATAAGTCGAATCCTAAGGTGACCAACATCACCTTAAGGCCTCCTTGCTAGCGACACCAGTTCCCAAGAGGACCCTCTCATCAAAGAGTTTGTCAAGTCGATCGAACAGAGCCCGTCGATGAGCTGTGCCCATCAAATGCCTGAACACAACCATTAATTCCTGATTATCGCAGGTTAATGAGTGGTCTTAGAATGTAGTAATAGTCCTAACCTTTCTCATTGCAATGCCATTTGATGGACAATCCTGAAGAAGACGAAGGGCACCCAAAATAAGAGTTTCCCCATATGAATCCGCTAGATCTCCTGAAAACCGCATAATATAGGCCAGGTAGGATAACATCTATTGCATAATAAGATACAGTTATTCGTGAAAAGAAAATTGGTGTTTACATACCTTAATCTGAGCATGGGTGAAGTCGCTATAGACACCTGAATTTCTTATTGTCGGTGCTATTCCAGCCCAGATTCCCCCCATTGACTCATATTCGGTACGGGCTTTATGTTGAGCGGGAGATTCGAGGGATAACACCTCGAACGCATGTGTCGTTGTACCCTGTATCGCTGCAGAAACCAAAGCCCTGTGGATCTGGGACATAATTACCATAACCATGCCCATTTCACCTAGCACCTTGAAGCTACGTAGGGCAGGCAAAGCCACGTTTCCATCAAGCTGTGGAGATTCTTCTGAGAGGTACTGATTCACGAGCCCTTTCATGTTTTGAAAGACGTCTTGAAAGATCGCGAGAAAATCTGTCAGGCCCTCTTCTGTAAGCGAGCGATAGCTCCGGACGAGGTCAACCAGTGTTTTACAAGCAGTGGCGCCATTTTCTTCGTTGTCGTGCCGAAGAACATGCAGCATGCACCCAAAAATCAAAGGTACATGAACTCGGACAGATTCGTTGACAGGGAGTCGGTTAAGTATCTCAAATAAGATACGACGATATTGATATTCGAGGGTGTCTTTTTGGAATGAAGGCTCGCCGTTGCGGAGCAAATCAACGAGAGGACGAACAATGTTTGGGAGAGCGCGTGCCGAATCAGAATCGCGTACTGTGTCCAGCATTTCTCGGACTTCGCAAGCAAGAGACTGCCTAACACGGAGTTCTGAATAAAAATTTCGTGAATCGCCTATTTGGACCACCAAGAACAAATATAATTACCAATGGTAGGATCTGCCATTCGAGAAACTCTGACTTCAAGGTCAGACACGGCGGAAGAATTATTAGGCGGGTAATGCATTGGGGAAGGCGTAGCCATCATCTACAGGCATGGGGTGGGTTCAGAAAGAAAAGAGAAGAGAAGATGATGATCGCAGCAAGATCGCAGCGAAAAATATTAGCTTAGGCTACACGTTAAGAATGGTTTGCTAGTAACTTGTGTCACGTGATTCTTCAACGGCGACTTTGCATGGAACAGAGTCTTCTTCAAAGTTCACTCACGATCCTCAGTCCCGGTGATTCTACACTGAGGTGTTCGCCGCTCAAAGCAAACTAGAAGTGGGATCTAGGAGATCTTCGCTCTATAACAGCCATGGACATCGACAAACTATTCAAGGTATGCATTGGGAGTTGAGTTTTCATTGGGTCTCACACTGAAGGCACTTTGAGATCCCAAAACTTCCCATTGGGGGAAACAAGAGAAAACAACTTCCAGATAATCCAACCCCCGAGATTTTAAAAAAGCTGAAGGTGGATACAGCCCCATTCTCCAAACTTGTTCCACAACAGTTAGCGGAGAGCACATTGGCCGAAACACTACCTAGGAGGGCCACTGTGGAAGAAATTGTAGATGAAGAAGACTCGGGTTTCGCTCCGGGTGGTGATGCCGATTACTTCGCTGAAGAAGATATTGAGGGCCGTTTTTTCGGAGGGGGTTTGACCTCAGAACAGAAAGAAATTCTAAATATATTCGACAAGGCACAAGGTGTTCCGATTGACGAGGAAGTAAGAACTTTCGTTTTCTGACCCAATTTTGATTCTTAACATCAAGTTCTTGAAGGGTGATGAAATGACCATAACGCAAATTCGCAAATCTCTAGTCTCGTTTGAACGTGCAGTCAACAAAAACCAAGATCAAAGATCAAAATATCTGGATGACCCTTCAAAGTATGCCATCTATTACCTGCTTGAATGACGCATATTCAGACTTTTTTTTCGTAGGTTCATAGACTCAGAGGCGGATCTTGACAGCGCCATCAAAGGCCTTCTCCCCATTTCGCAGTCTCCGTCCCTGGCTTACCCAGAGCTCGTTCGTTCCGGTGTAATAAACCTACTCGTAGGGCTGTTAACTCACGAAAACATGGATATTGTAATCGACGTTGTTGAGCTTGTATACGAGCTGACGGACGAAGACGCCAACGTGGAAGAGGATGACGAAGATTATGAAACAGCTGAGGATGCCCTGAAGATATTAGTAGAAGCATTGGTGAGTAATTTGATGATATTCATTCAACTGAAATAAATAATTGCTTCCAGGTTGAAAATTCAGCCCTAGAATTATTGGTTGACAATCTATGCCGCTTTAACGAAGAGGAAGAAGTTGATAGGCAAGGTTTATTCCACGTGTTAGGTCGGTCCATTCCTTTCGCTCTAGTTAATTCCTCGCCTCAACTTTATTTAGGAATATTCGAAAATATCATTGGACTCAACCCATCGTTGTCTTCAAACCTCATATCAAAGACCAACATTTTACAATGGATTCTTACTCGCATTCAATCCAAGGTTCACGATGAGAACCGAAGTTACTCTGCAGAGATTCTGTCGATATTTTTGCAAACCAGTGCCCAAAATAAACGAATATTTGGGGAGAAGAACGGTGTTGAAATCCTTCTCAAGGTTCTTTCAGTGTGTTCAGTTACCCTCCCGCTTTTCTTCCACTTAAACGTTCTCAGCAATATCGTCGGAGGGATCCTGTCAATGCTGATGAAACCGAATACATGGACAATTTGTTTAACTCCCTTTGTTCGGCTTTGAGCGAAGCCTCGATAAAAAAGTTATTTTTCGATGCTGAAGGACCAGACTTGATGATCCTCATGATGAAGTCAATTTCTTTCAATGATGGCTATATCATTCCATTCTCACGTCTTCTCAGGGAAAAACTTGAATCTAAATCACGATCTATCAAGGCTCTAGATTACGCCATGTCTGGCCCAGGCGGCGCACCGGTTTCTGAAGCTTTTGTTGAAGCTCTGGGCCTGAAACCTCTTTTCACTGCATTTATGGGAAAGGTTAGTATTCTAAGGCTCGCTTTCAGTTTCTTACCACCAATCCTATTTTTTGACGAAAGTCAACTAAACGTCAAAAAACAAACGTTGATTTGCCCCACTCAGAGGACATCGGACATATACTCGGCATTGTTTCTTCCCTATTAACAAATCTTGCCTCGGACTCAACTCATCGAATCCGCCTCCTTGCGAAATTCGTGGAAGGAGATTATGAAAGGGTTGACAAACTCCTTGAAGTCCGTGATGGCGCCAGAAAGCGGTTACGAGATACTGAAAAGGAACTGGAGCAAGAAAAACAGGTCTGTTCAGTTGTTATATTGGTTCATCCTGAATTTATAGTTGCACATGCTCTAGGACGATGACGGCATGACACCAGAAGCCGAGGACGTATTGTATATTCGCCGGTTGGACGGTGGGCTCTTTACTCTGCAAACCGTGGATTACATTTTGGCATGGCTAATGATGGAAGATGATGGAGTAAGTCCTGGTCAGAGCATAGATTATATTTTTTATTTACATTTTATTTCAGATTAGCACCCATGCTTTACGAATGTTGAACCGTAGAAATCAAAGCCTACATGATGTCTTACAAACATTACGAATTTATCATGCCCATATCGGTGATGACGACGGCGAATCGACAATAGCACAGAAAAACATTTTGGAGGGTCTAATATCTGCATTAGATTCTGCCTTGTGAAGTCGGGGATGCATAGAGTATGGAAAGTCATTGTACATCATTGAACATAGCTTTCAGATAGGTAGAGATATTTATTTAAATGAACAAGTAAATCTCATGAACTCTGCAATGTGGTCGAGGACAATATCATGGTTAAGGCACCCTTTGCTTTGAGCACTTCCTCCTGGAAGCGGATTTCTGAAGCGATTTTCTTTCGTATACGCACAAAAAGAGCATCGATTAAGGGTGCTTGACCGATGACTGGGGCATACATATCTGAAATTGGATGTGAGACTCCTGCCAATCAGATTGAATTCAAACTTACCAAGGACAAGACAAGTAACATTGGCAACCAGCTCACCGAACCGAGGATCAGCAATATATTTTAGCAACCAGCGAAGGATAGGTTCAAGAAGTACGTCATCTCGCCCAGCCAGAGCCACGCGAAGGCCATCGCGGTGTACCAACTCCCTTATCAAAGAAAAGGTCGTCGCTGGTGGCACATTCTATGACGAATTTAGTGATCATAAAAGCAAAAATAAATATCAAAAAATGAACCTTTTTTAAAACTGAATCTAATGCTGCTGAATACTTAAAATTTTTGAGAAGTTTATCATACTCCTTGAGTTTCTTCGAAGTTTGTGCTTGTAACCGCTGCTCCGCTGTGTCGGATGATATTTTGGATGGGGTGTCTTCAGGACCATGACCAATATTGATGTCCGACGATATCAAATCAAAGCGTGTCTGGGTTTCTCGAAGAGCTTCGCTAATCTTTGCATCTCGTCTTCGGATGGACAAAGTACCATCAGACAAGCCTCCAAAGATGTGGGTATCATCGGGCTGACGGTGTGATAAGTTACAGTACCCGGGCGTATACCGAGATGTCTCTCACCGATATGGCAAGGCATAGAACTGGGGCTGGGTAGCGCATAGTGTGAACCACCTTGTAGGTGCTGACATCATACACCTTGACCATTTGGTCGAGGCTTCCCGTTAAAAGTCGATTGGAATTGCCGTTAAAAGCAAGGCTGGTTACTGTTTTTTGGTGATTTGATAATGCACGAGTACATCGTCCCCCCGCCACTATATCCCAAACACGAAGAATTGGACCAGCCGCTGACAGTGCAACGGTTCCAGATGGAAACAATAACACTTGCTCCACTGGAACCTTGTCTGAAGGGGGGCCTCCACCGCTTGCAACCATCAACATCTCACATTGTCCTGATCGTGAATCGAAGAGTCTAACACTGGAATCGTATGACCCAGTCAAAAGGAGATGAGGATTCGATGTCGAAAATTGGCCAGACCGAACGTAATCTGTATGCTCTGTAAATGTCTTGATTGCTGTTTGTGAAGGCACGTCCCAGAGCTTGACAGTGGTATCATCAGAGCAGGATAAGACTTGGGTGGGCGAGAGAGACGAGAATTTGGTGACGTGGACAGGTTGCTTATGAGAATCTAAAGCGCGAAGTATTGCACGAGAATTGACATCAAAAATCTGTGGAGTTTAACGTTTAAAACACAATTCCGGAGATTATGCCCACAAACTATCTACAAACCTGAACTAAGCCACTATCGTCGCCTGCCACCACAAGTTTGCCGTCTTCTCGTATACAACCACTGCGAGCAACATCCTTGAAACGCGAGATGGTTTTTATAAGCTTTTGGGTGCGAGGTGCATAAATTTGTACTCTTGTGGCGGCAGTTACAGCGTACCTGTGCGGTCTTGAAGGTGAAAAATGAACGGCGGTGATTGGAGCATATTCCTTAACAAAGACGGGGTGTTTAAATTGCCTCCAATATCTGGACTCTGCGGAATGGGTTGATCCTGAAGGTCGTTTGTGGGCCCTCACGACGACAGGTTGATAGTCCATGCTGATGGTTTGCCAGTGAAACGAAGTAAAATTTGCGAACTGAACTTATGTAATCGATATATAAGATAAGATTTGATCGATCCCGAATACTCCTTCTCAACTCAATAAAATTTTCTCCCCCTGCCATCATGTTATTGTATAAAGATATCCTTACTGGCGACGAGCTTTTCTCCGACGCATTTCCTTTGTATGTCCACCGATCATTGCCCATCATGCTCGCTCAATTCATCTACTAGGAAAGAAATCGACGACATTGTTTATGAGGTCGATTGCCAAATGATCGTTGTGAAGGCTGGTGCGGACGTAGACATCGGTTAGGAATTATCTATTTTCTTTGAAACGAAGCAGCGTTTTCATCCATTTTAGGTGCCAACCCCTCTGCAGAGGACCAAGATGATGCTTTGGAGGATGGAGCTTCTCAAGTCAACAACGTCGTCTACTCCTTCAGACTCCAGTCAACTACATTTGATAAAAAATCTTACCTCACCTACCTCAAGGTAATCCCTCTTTAATTTCCATGTCGGACACTGTGCTGACGGAGTCATGGTTTTCTGCAGGGTTACATGAAAGCCGTAAAGGAAAAACTTGCTGCAACCAATCCTGGGAGTGTCGAGGGCTTCGAGAAGGGGGCTGCTGCTTATGCAAAGAAGATTATTGCCAACTTCAAAGATTACGAATTCGTAAGTATCTTGAATTGATGCCACTACTGATCGATCTCACTTCGTATAGTACATTGGCGAGGGAATGAACCCTGATGGAATGGTGGCTTTATTGAACTACCGCGTACGTCAACATGTATGCTTTGATGTTACTGTCATTTACTAAATTCAAATCGATCTTAGGCGGATGGTGTCACGCGTAAGCTCTCCACCTCTTGTCAATAATATCATGATTGACCCCGCTGTTTCTAGCGTATCTCACCTTCTGGAAACACGGCACGGAGCAAGTGAAGCTTTAACTCTTTTCAACGTACCTCGTTATTACCCCTTCATTTTTGTACTACTTTCTTATCTTCTTATAGGGCACATATCTCTTGCTTGTTTAATTGAAGCGTAGTTCTCGGTTTGAGCGGTACTTCGGCAGGAATATGAATGCACATTTGATATACTACTTAGTGCAATCGAGACCTTGGTTAGAGTTTATGTAAGGTGGGATGCCCTGAAATATTTCCTTTAAATTTCATGGATGTGACGGCATAAATCGATTGTCATTTGGAGACTACTCAGGCTGCCGCGGCCACATAGTATGGTCGACCTTGGTTGTACTACCTTACATTATTATCGCCCGCGCCCCCTGAGATGGCTGTGTTATTGTCCCTGGCTGGCAGGGGACAATTCTACAGTGTGCAGAATCTGTGCAGAATTCAATGCACGGCATCATAAAATTCTAATTGTCTTTAACATCATGGGAGAATTTATTTGAGAATTAATTATTCTACTACATATAGAATTTTATGATTGTGCATTGGATTCTACACAGATTCTGCGCGCTGCAGAATTGTCCCTTTCCAGCAGTGTATGAAAATGTTCCCTACCTTTGGAACCCACATTTACTACGATCAAACAAAGTGTACTTACGTCACTACTTATCAGACCACGGAAAGCAGTAACGTGACCGTGAGCCAAAATCCCTTCCAATGCCGTTGAACTTGAAGTGATCGTCAGGCCATTCACTACAATGGCGACAGCTTCATCGCTTCTTGACCCTCTCATACACACCTATGTTCCTGCTGCACGCACAGACGAATCATTGAAGAATGATTTGATTAGCCACTGTCAAGAGATCTTGAGGAGGTATACAGGTCTTATTGCCAATTCTCGAAACAAGTCGAACATAATGAAAGCCATATAGGACAAAAAAGGGAGACGAATTTTCCACAACTGACCGATCTAATGAAGCGGCGGCGTACGTGCGAAAAATACAAGAGTATCGACACTCATAATAACCAACGTACCAGTTCTCCAGCTATCACCTAGTGGTGCAAGCGCGTCAAAGTTCACGAATTTAGTGGCGCGTTTACTTGACCAAGTGGGTCATTGCCGACGTCGCTACCCTGGGAACTGACATTGGCCCCACGAAGTCTGTACTCTTGAGGAAACAAGAATCCATCCTATTTTTATCTGCATTGTCATCGTTGAACACTCGGCAACCTCCCGCTATACAAATTCCAGTGCTAACAACCTCACTTCCGCCGAAAAGACAGGTACAGCACCCTCCAAACAATATCCCATCGCTGATCGGAGAGATCGGGGCTTCCAATGCTTCACGTCTGAAAGAGTATCGATTGCTTAAAGGTGCCATATCTAATAATCCTTCCTTGTCCTGGCTTGCTGACATTCATCATAGGCGTTTCCCATATGGATGAATTGTTGCTTGTTCGGGACACCCTATATTTAATGCAAGGCATCTCAGGAAAATACGTACGCTTTTCGTCGTTAAAAGAGGATGAGAAAAATTTGGTATTTGGGGGGGATTCTGTGAGTTCGAACTTATATAACAATACTAGGTAATATTGATGGATCTTTCAGAAAAATACCATATCTTCCTCAACTCAAGCCCTCATACTTCGCCTAGCGGAACTTGGATATCTCTACAGTCGGGTCGAAAATTTTGTCCGGAAACGCGAGAGCGCCCATGGCGTTGGCATGATTGAGCAGAGCCTTTGCCATTACTTGCAAATACAACTTACAGAGTACTATCGATTGATTGCTGTGCTTGAGACGCATCTGTCGTCCACTCAAAAGGAGAGTACAGATTCCCCCTCTGTAAACGAAGAAACGGGGTTATCTTTGAGAAGGCTTGATGTTTGGGTTACTGAATGGCGGTTAAGGATGAGAATGATGAGTGTCTGTGTGGAGGGTGCCAGAGGTCAGTTCAGATGCATCTACTACACCTTGGAGGATCAGCTTAAAGTCCTTTTAGACTCACATGGTGGAGCTTTGGTGAACCTGATCCATAGTTATACAGACAACGGTGACCCGTTTGTCAGGAAGTTCACCGATGAGCTTTTGGAGGAGGTGAGAATACTTGTTGTCAACAGAAGAAGGTCTTATGGTCCTCTAGGTGTCGAGGCCTTTCTTTGCGACGCTTCAAAAGTGGTTATTTTCTGGTGAACTATATGATCCTTTCGAAGAATTCTTTGTTACTGCGGATTCAATCCATGGACACGTCCCGCATGTCCATCCTTCGTCTCTACCAGGGGGAATTAGCCAATTGCCCAATGAAGGAGTCTTTGGGGGGGTTAGCGGAGACGCCGAAGACCTGTCGGACCTTCGAGATAACGGACAAAAGCTTTGGGAGACCAAATACCGCTTTCGTAAGGATATGCTCCCCTTGTTTGTAGGTGAATCTTTTGGGAGGAAGGTCTGTGAATACGTCTTAAATCGATCGAAGACCTATGCTCAATAGGGTATCATTATTAGATATTCTCCACTGGAAAAAGCTTGAATTTTATTCGCTATAGTTGCCTGGACAGTGATTGGGTGGTAACCCGTGAAAAGATGAGTAACACGGGCGGCAGTACGTACTTGCACGCGTACCATGTTATGGTGGCTCACCCTCGCTTTAGCCTTAGAATATGGCGACATTGGTGGCCTTGAAAGATCGATAGACAACGCGTATCAAGTCGCGAGCCATCGTCTATTCGAGGTTTTCATCGAGAAATTCAGACTGCTTGATCATTTATCCGCACTCAAACAATTTCTTCTCCTTGGTCATGGCGACTTTGCGGATCAACTCATGGAAGCACTTGGGTAAGTCCTTTAGCGCGAGTTGAATTGAGCCTTTCTCATATGTAAGTCTCCTCTTTCAAGCCCAAGTCTCGCTAGGCCAGCAAACACCTTATATCGACATAACTTGACAGCCAATCTTGAAACTGCAATTCGGTCATCAAGTGCACTGCAAGGTCCAGTGGATGATCTTCGTCGGCTGGATGCTCGAATGTTGGAGTATTCCCACGGCGAGATTGGTTGGGACGTTTTCACCCTTGAATACAAAGTCAATCCACCCCTGGACACCGTTCTTGACCTGGAAGCGATGGAAAAATACCTCAAGCTCTTTAAACATTTATGGCAAATGAAAAGGATAGAAAAAACTCTTGATAAAGGCTGGATGCGTGTTACAGGGGGTGCTCAAAAGTTTATCCGAATGCCAGGTTTGTCTCTCCATTGAGGTAATTTTTAGAACTTTTAAATTGTTTTCCTGGATTCTAGAGCTGGAATTTGAATGGCATAAAGTCCGTCTAGTCATGGCGGAAATGATACATTTCATCCGCCAACTAGAAGCCTACTGTCGATTGGAAGTCATAGAATGTTCATGGAAGGTCCTGATTGACTTCATGAACAAGAAAGAAGGGGATTTGGACGCTTTGATCGACTGTCATCGCTCTTATCTTGACCGTATCGCCAAGAAGATTTTGCTCTGGAACTCGAAACTCGGGAAAGAGGCAAGAAGTCCTTACTTTGAGAGTTCCTCAGTTCCAAACCTCTTTTCCAGGAAGTGCTACTGCGCCAACTCCTAGATATATTTACTTTCATCTTACAATTCCGAGAAGCTACGGTTCGTTTGTTGAAATTTTCTATCATTTTATTTGGATCCTGAGAGATATTGGATAGGATAATTTTTATAACTT
>Ga0307509_10000436_pt1 | contig 70112 bp, 75 predicted proteins | sample 10_EM_MG_FD_202245 | JGI IMG/M metagenome (GOLD analysis project Ga0307509, IMG submission 202245) | Populus trichocarpa ectomycorrhiza microbial communities from riparian zone in the Pacific Northwest, United States - 10_EM | ecosystem: Host-associated > Plants > Roots > Unclassified | place...
CGTTTGATTTTGGTAGCAATGATTTGGTCTTCTGTTAGTCTCAAGTTTATTGCACGGAACCATTGCTTCTGGGCTTGTGAGGGGATCTGGTGGCGAGGGTTACCTTTGTTGGCAGTCAAAAGGGCATGAGGTAGCGGAGTGGGGAATGCGAAGGAGTGAACAATAGGGTGGAGATTAAAATTGTTTAGCGATGGACGCGTGTTGGAGGGCATGTGGCGTGATGAGATGCCATTGGGGGAAAAGGTACAGTGGCAGCGTAGACCCGTTGGCACAGGAGGGGGGTTCTTTCAAAGGTGCGCTTCAGTGGGAGAGGCCTGTGGGACGAGACGGAGGCCGTGTTCTGTGTTACAGTTGCAAGTGGCTTGGTGCGGTCAGGGCAAGGGGATATAGGCATTTGCAAGTTGCAGGGCTATGATCTCCAATGTCGTTGGGGTGGGTTTCTTGCGAGGTTATCACACAACAGGTGAGTTAGGAAAATACAGAAGGGGGATGCTCTATTGGGTGTGTAGGAGTGAGAACTACGGTAGTATGGAGAGAGAATGCCTGGTAGGGCAGATGCCTGGTGAGGCGGTACGTTGCAGGTGTGCATTTATGGGGGCCGAGGTTACTCGAGGGACAGCGTCCCATCCTTGTCTCAGCTGAGAAAAACTGACCATGGTGGTGGTAGCGGTTCAAGGAGCCTCCGATTATAGGTGGTATCGGCGTGTCCACACGAGACACTACAGTATTACGCTCCCTTACTCACCCGCATGCTTTTATACCCGAACGCTCGAATTTTTTTGGCAGATTTCTACTGTGCACAAATCGCAAGCTCAACATTGCGTTTTCATTTCCCTATCTTTGGCTCCTGAAAAGAATTGTATGTTACTACCAGCAGTATCGTACTGACCGTATGTGGCAGTTGTAAATCTGGAGATAGGCTAGAGGGAAATGATTTAAGCGTTCTAGCATGTGGAGTCGGGTGATGTGCTGTAGTGTGCCGACCAGCTGCCGAAGTTTGAGGCGTTGGTTCGTCGGACCGCGAATGCCGAGAACCGCATCGCCTGCTGTCAACAATTCAGATTTTTTTTTCTATTTCAGAAGTACATCAAGGTTCATCCGTCTCCGTCGGATGCTTTTCTTTGCCAACATGTCGTTGGCATTTCTATGGTACAGTCCGGCACACCTCGGAGTTGCTATTGCTTCGGGATTGGTAGGAAGAGTTTTATTTTTTTAATTTCAATTTTTCACCTTTTCACTGGCAACGAATCGAAGCTGTAAAGAGCAGGCGTGGTCACCAAGAAGCGCGGCCTCAGATGGCCTCGCCGTGCTATCCCCACCGCACTTCCATCTTCAGACAACTTGTTTCCCTACTCGTATTGCTCAGGCCTATATATATTTTCCAAAGCAATGACGCGCCCTCTCCTCTCTGCTCTGGCGGCTATTCCGACCCCCCCACCCCCCAGCCAACTGTTTCCCTTCCTTTATCACTTGAAAAAGACATCGGACTCTTTTTAAAAATCTCAAAGAGTCTTGGTCATGCTCGTTTTGCGCGCACGCGAGCTCTTCGCTGCCTTCGCTGTCGTTGTTACGTCCGTCCTCGCTCAGGATCATAGTTCCGAGGAGTCTGAGGCCCAGATAACTGGTCTGCCCTATCCCTTGCACCCACATTTTGTCATCGCTGACTGCCATTCACAAATCACGCCCCAGATCCGAACGCGGAGTGCACCGCATATTACTATGCGCCCGTGGCCCAGTCCGCTCATAAATTCCCACCGATATGGCAGCCCGCTACACTTCTCCAGGATGACACCGAAGGCCAAGCGTTGTGGGCGAAAATTTCTGGTAGCATACCAAATATCCCGCCTAAAGGCCAGCTCAATGGAAGCACCATCGGCGTCACGTACGATTCCGTAAATGATCCAGACTGCTGTAAGTGGCATTTTTCCCCCTTGCTTTGCCGTTGCATTGTGACGGCTAAGGATCGCGGGCGGATTTGGTTTCAAGTCACCGGCTGTGAGGTCGCTGCATGGACCTCCTTGAGCGACATCCTCGCGCGCTCTATTTCTCTCCCACTTCGCCAACTTGAAGGAGACTCGTCGCTTACCATTTCCAATCATTCTAACAGGGTGGTCGATCAGCAGATGTACGACCCCGAAGCGCACGGAACTGCCGGTGGACGTGTCCAGCGTACCGGAGCCCAGGACAATAGGCTACGGATTCGACGACGGGCCAAACTGCACGCACAATATCTTTTATGACTACCTCTCAAGCCAGAATCAGAAGGCGACGATGTTCTTCATCGGGAGCAGCGTCATGAACTGGCCACTTGAGGCGCAGCGGGCTCTTGCGGACGGGCACCAAATTTGTGGTCGTGAGTGGTTACATTACCTTTAGCACCTGTATGATACCGTCTTCTGAATGGTCTTAATGCGTGACAGACTCATGGTCGCATCGTTACAGTGAGCCTCTAGGCCCAGTTGTTGGATTTTTTCCCCTTAACATCCGATCCTGATGTCTTCATGTAGTGACCGCATTTTCTAGCGAAGATGCATTCGCCGAGCTTTGGTACTCTGTAAGTACTCTATCCATTTCTGAAAAGGGCCGACGCCACTTGTGCTGATACTAGCGTTGCTTGTTTTCTTAGATACAAGCCATCAAACTTGTCACTGGTGTCACGCCAACTTGCTGGCGTCCTCCATATGGTGATGTCGATGTGCGCCCTGTGTCCTCAACTATCAGAATAACGTGATGCCAACACCTTTGCCTTGTCGTAGGACCGCATTCGTGCAATTGCAAATGCGATGGGCCTGCAGACTATCTTATGGAAATACGACTCGAACGACTGGCGTGTCTTCCCGGGAGGGAACTACACCGTAGTTGATGTTGATACATCTTACCAGCTGTTCATCGACAACCTGACAGCGGGCACGTTCGACACCGTGGGCGGCATCATTCTCACTCACGAGGTCAACAACTTCACGATGCAGGAAGCGATAAACTGGTACCCAAAGCTCAAGTCGGCCTTTTCGGTGCGTCGCATCTCTAATGACCACACCTACCTCGCACAATGCTGACATGTTCGCTCCCCATTCCTTTTCAACAATTTTTTCCCACCAGTACATCGTCCCCGTTGGTGTTGCCCTGAACACCACAAATCCATACGTTGAGACCGACTACAGCTTGCCCACATTCGAGGAATGTAAGTATCGTTAGAGCCACACGACCTTCCAGTCGGCGCTGGTAATGTGCTATCGATGAACGAGGCGCTCAGCGATATCCATTTTCTTCCTTTCAGATACCTCGGGCCAAGTCACGGCCTCCGGCAACAGCCCAGATTCTGGGACAAGCACCAGCACGTCGCCAAACTCGAGCCCAAGCTCTGGCTCTGGCACTAGCTCGAGTTCAGGTAACGTAAAGTCATCAGCGTCTAGCGTCACTGTGCCCCGCGGGATCTGGTGGGCGTTGCTCTCCGCGGCGATGTTTCGTTTCGGACTCGTGTCATGATCGTTCCTTCGTTCCGGCGGACGGACTCGTTTACATGCCCCCATACCCCACACCCCCAACGCGGACTCACTATCATTCTTTACAACTGCCCACAAGACACTCTTTCTCTGAACTGTAGACCACCTGTCCTTTCCATTAACGATGCTTTATCTGTTGATTACCCCTACTATTACTCCCTGTTGTTGTAATTCTTTACCGCCATACCTTCAATTTGGTGTGGGGTATCCGTCCACTGTCGAGTGGGGAAACGCAAGACTATGGCGCAGTCTTTGGAATAGACCCTTGAACAAGTTTACCGCACCTTAAGGCTATTCAGGGCTTGTGTTTTATACGATACCAGGGTACAGTGGCACGAGGAGGAACGAGTTGCACCTCCGATCGCCTGTGCTCGCCGGAGTCATTGTCATCTTGGCCCATGGGACAGCAGGCGAGATTCAGAAAGGACTGCAAGTGAGAGCGCACCGTCCCCCCATTTGCCGACAACCGAGTTATTAGGGGATAAAAAGGTTTGGATTGACGGATACAAGGGAACGCGAGGGATTGAGTTGTGAGCTGTATGGAGTCAGTACTCCACCGGGAGTCCACTGCGACTTCGTTTACGGTTTGCACGTACAACACGCCCGTAGCAGACATGTTGGCAAATTCACCCCCTTTGCCCCTGGTTGTGGATTATAGCGACGAAGACCGGGAAGTGACCATACAAGATGAAAACGGAATATTGCTTGCCTTCCACCGCCGCCGCCGAGTGTGCCACATTCGCCTTTGCATGCCTTCTTCGAGTTTGCGGAAACTGCTTGTAGCCACAAGCGGCGAACTTCCCCTGTAAGGCTTGCCTTGTACCACAAGTCACGAATGGCGTCAGGCCTATTTGGCCTATCTCGCAGGAGGACATCCTGGGTTACAGATTCGGACATCCCCGGCAGGTGTCTTGGATTCTTGGATATTGTTGACTTTAGCGACCGAGCGACGCGTTATCATATATCATCCTCAAGCCATTTTTCCGCACTATACTTCCGTAAGGCCACAAACAAAATATATGAACTACGTTGAGATAGAGAACAAAGCACAGTATCCAAAGTTTCGAGGAGATAAATAAAAAGGGTGATGAAATTCGAGGTGTACAGAGGGCGCGGCTGATGTTTGGTGCGTTGTCGGCATCACAATATCATGACCACGTGTTTGGTCCAAAAATTTCGCCCGGAGCGGGCATCTTGAGAGGAATCATCTGCGCGTCCGCAGTATTTTTCCATACGGAATTTCCCCACCACTCGACCTCGACACCCCCGTTCGGCCGCATTTGCAGCGAAAAGAATATCACCAACAGACTGATGATCACTCCAGCGTCCAGTCCCGCCGAGAGCGTGTAATCGTATCGCAGCCACCAACGAAAATGGTACCGCCTAATGATCCACTGAAATACGAAACCAACAAGGATCCATGACATAAAATTGATTCCATTGGCGGGTGGGACGGAACCAGCTATGAGCAGTGCGGTGGGAATGTTGACATAGCGCCAGAATGAGTAGGGAAAGTGACGGGCGAGACAGTAGAAAGGGATGGGCAAGACTGCCCCGATCAGGAAGAACCATAAAAGTGGAGAATACCTGGGGTTCCATTAGTTGGTCATCATTTCGTAGTTGTAATCAGCAGAGGGTAGGGTGCTTACAGTGCTCCCGGAGAGAAAAGTCGTCTTGGGCCGATTCCACCCCAGATAATCGACGCCGTGTTAAATATATTAATATTGGGGCAAGTGAAAAAATCTTTCTGATGAGGCGAGCAGATGTCGGGAACGTTATCCAGAGCCCACTGCTGTGCCAGAATTGAGGATACAGTCGCTACTATCGAGGCGAAAACTTGGGCACAAAAGGTGAGGCGCGGTGGGATCTTCATATAATGTCCGAATTTCAGATCGCTGCTATATCTCACGGCTTGCAAGCCAGTATACCCGCCCACTATTTTGAAGACCATCAAGGCAAACGGAAGTCCTGGTAACACATAACCTAAAAAGATCTCTGCCAGAACGGTTGGGCCGAACTTTTGGCTGGTAATTGCCTGTAATACGCCGAATGGGATGACGAAAACCATCGAAAAGATGATAGCAACAAAAAAAGCCCAGACGGGGAGTCCGGTATGACATACTTCGATGCCGACAATGCCTAAAATGAGGGAGACAATGCCAATAACGGCGAACCACCAATGAGGGACCTCGGGATACTTGGACATGAGGCGGGAGTGAATGTCATTTTCATCCTTCAGTCTGCGGCGGAATTGGCGGGCTATATCTTTGCGGTACCAGAGGAATGTGTGAACCAAGACTGCTGGGTACACCGCAAAACATGTGCCGTACGTGACAGCGTAGGTGATTGGCAGGAACATTGGAGAATATTGTTCATATTTCGTCAGGTCGAAGACTTTCTCAGAAATGACAGCACTGAGGTTGTACTGTGCACCGGTGTTGTCGAAAGGAATGGGCAAAGACACAGGCATGTATTGCGAATACCACACGTTCTTGGCTATAACCGAGGATGAAAAATGGGCCGAAAGCGATGGGGCCAAATAGACATACCCCACATGATCGGACAGATGACCCAGAAAAGTATCAAGAATCCACCAAACATGTTGAGCTGTGCCCAAAACTACGATGTTCTCTGATGAGTGTCCTCTCTGGTATGATACTGAGAAAACAAACCGGACGTACCGGAATTACGAGGGGGCTACCAAGCGTAGATATCGCAGCCCAGTCGAACGTGACAAGACCCATTCCGAGGCCGCTGATCGAACCAGAGAGGCTGTTTAAGACAACATTGTCTGGAGCGATCCAGCAGGTCCAATTGAACACGCTCAACCCTGTCCACAAATAACCTGGGACCCAATACCACACGAAGCTGCACAGACATGCGAGGTAAAGAAAGCGCTCTCTTGATATATGCTTCGCGTTCTTCTTTCCGTAGTTTGAATGCATAGTATTTAGCAGTGCGCAGTTAACAAGGACGCCCGGCCAGATCATGCTTGAAGGCCAAACGAGGAATTGGCGGAGGATGCCAGCGAATGAGAATCCTATTATCTGAAGGGGTAATCCAAGGACGAGTTGTTTGCCTATCGACCACTTGATACCGGAGACGAGGTGCAAGGCAGTGGCGAGATCCGTGATCGAGGCACCTTCTATAATGACGTTGACCATGATGGCGATAACGGTATGTTCCTTTATGTTAAATGGCCCGGGATTCAAGGATAACGAGTAGCCAAAGGCGGAAATGCGATATTTTGGGAGAATCCACTCCAGGAGCTTGCCAAATGGGAGAGTCAAGAGCAGAACGAACAGGGCGGTGATAATGACAGAGGGGACTGCAGGAAATTGAATATAATGAATACGAATAGATATTGGAATCACATACACCGCATCGTAAAGACAGTGTTGAAGGCAGGTACGATCACAGACAAAAGAAAACCAAGAAACCATCTACGGGGGGATATGTAAACAAGCTTGCTTCGTCTGAAAATTAATTAACTTACACTCGAAAAGTGTTCACGATCATAGTGGGGTCATCAGTATTCGAGACGGCTGCGCGGACCTCAGGGTATGGTGAATCCCTGATGAAACAGAGTTGGTGACCAAAATGTGTGACAAGACGGCGAAGAAAGTATACCCACTGGGCTTGCATTGCGTCGGAGGAGAAATCGACCTTTAACTCGGGTATGTGCCATGATGACACCCGAAACTTTGTGTCCATTCCTGCGCTATCGTTCGTCTGGGTGGTGGTCTTTGGCCGTTGTTCCAGATGTATGCTATCGGTCGAGATGGACAAAGTCGAGGAGTTGGCCCGGAAGACCCAATTGGGGTCATTGAAATGGAGCACCAACTCGTCTTCAATATCCCCTGGGACATCAGCCAAGGAGTGACGATGAGTGACGCCAGACAGGATACCGGAATCCGTCGTCATTAAAAGCTGCGAGTCCTCCATGCAATGAACAGGGGAAGAGGAAATCGGAAAGGATGAGATTTCACGCGGTAGCCAGCTGGGAAAAAGAGGGGGGAAATGTAGGTAGGGGATGGGCAAGAGACCCTTTGTGGATGGTCTTATGGGAACATATTTCAGTGCTCGCTTGACGGGGGAAAGAAACCCCCGAGATAAGTAGACCGACACTGGAAGGAAACGTTCTAGTGATGAGTTGTTAACAAAAACGCATGAGAATCGGGCTCAGAAAGGCCACCGGTGATGGAAGTGTCCTGAGGGGTTGATATTGTCTAAGCCGGAATGGAGGAGTGGATGACAGGACTAGCATATTTCAACTGACGGCCCCAAGGGGGGCGCGGCCCGCAAATCCCGGATAGGGGGGTAGGTAGTTAGTTCGACCCCCAACTGCAGTATGAAAAAAAATGACCCCCTACATATAAAGAAATTTGGGGTTAAAAGTGTTGATTAGGACCAAATTTATGCCATATCTGTTCAGGCACATGTAAAAAACAAGGGTGAGAGCTAAGTGGATGGGGGAAAGAATGGAGACATGCGGGCAGTGAGCACAGCAGGTAATGGGGGAGAAAGGCATCTGGCTCCCCCACACCGCAGTCTTCTGGCTCCTCAGCGCAGGAGCGACACAGAAACTCTCCTACTACAGGCAGCAGTATGTCAGCGAAGCCATTCACCCCTGCCAATCCGATCCACCTATGCTCGACGACGGAGACAACTACAGCCCCATTGGTCTAGGGCATATTCACTGCCCAGCTGCTGACAACACGCTCTCCGCTGCCCATTGACAAGCACATTCCCTCCACTGACATCAATCATGCCCACATGGCGCAAGCTTGTGTGGACGACATCAACATCTTGGACAATGCCCCATTAACTTTGGTGCCCATGAAGGGGGTGAACACATCGCCGGCAATGCTCAACAACCCAACTTTCATTCACGCTCATTCACACACTCGCTACCACACCCATTGTCATGTCCACTCCGTAACCACATCCATTCCACAGCAACCACCAGCTTCACAAGCTATGCCACCAGCACCACGATGCGCCCGAAACGCAACATTCACACACCCATCCGTGACAACGCCGCATGCTTCCCTGCACCGTCCTACAATGCACGACCTTGTACCGATATGTTGGCAGACTTGAAGGCGCACACAAGGGCGATAGTGCGATCTGATGCCGCCACATGGGAAGCCACTTGCAAGGAATGGGAGCAAGTACCACTTGGTCTGAGGGGTGGTGTTAGAGGGCAGACCGTGCGCGATTAACATGTGCATTTGCATGGACTTGTTAGCAGACCGGAGGCCTGTGCGAGAGTTAGAAAGAAGGGAGAAGGAAGTAAAACCTGTGCCGCGCTCCTGAGATGAGAACGCACCGAGGAGTAGGACAGGGGCAGTATATGCAAGTTGTTATCCTCGCTGCCGCTATCGGGCACACTTCAGCGCGGCGCATGGCGCGATGGCTAAGGGGCCAGAGAGCGGCAAGGATGGGATGATCATATGGTTTTGGGGAGGTTCGAGACAAGTCGGAGGCGAGGGGTCGGTCGAGAGTCGTAAATCATGCAAGCAGTCATGGAAAGTGTGTGTGTGTGTGGGCCACGGTTGCCTGGCTTGGGCAAAGCCGGGCGGTGGGGTATTCATACAAGACGGTCCGGGTCGAGGAGACAATGTACACTAGAGCAGAGAAAGAGGGGGGGAAAGGAAGGTGAAGATGTTTCACCTGCGACAGACCGCATGGCGTCGTGGGGTGAAAAGGTCCAGTGATCAATGTAGAAGTAGTGAGTGAATGGGGATGAAAGGCGCGACGTTGAGTTCAGGGTCGAAGAGAAAGCATTTGACATTCGATGTCCAACGGCTAATAAGAAGTAGGAAAGCTGAAAACAAGAGCAATGGTCTAAGACAAAAGAATGATAAGGAAACATACGAAAACAAGTCCAATATTCCTAAAAACAGTAACAGTGTCCGACGAGAATGAGGGTCCAACTAAGGACCCTGACTTGCGAGGAGTGGCGTTCGACGTGCGAGACATCGGAATGACGGCTGTTGGGGGCGGCATGCACTTGTAGTGCAGGCAGGCAATGGTGGGTGGTCCGTTGGTGTCAGCAGCAAGTTTGAGGCAAGGCGAGGTGGGAGTTTTTGAGGGACGACGGGGACGATGAATCAGACAAAAACCACAAGGGGTGAAGAAGGAGGAGGAGGAGGATGATGAGACAGAGGCATGTGGTGGCAAGGAGGCAAGGCGATGGTGGTGGTTGAACATGTCGGGCTTGCAAGCGTGCCGAGGCCATCAAGTGGACTGAGAACTTATTGCGCTGTCCATATATAGAAACGCCACTACCATATATGGATAGGCGCCCACTTACATACTTAGGTAGTCCAAGCCCAAAGGTCACTTCGAAAAAAATCGACCCCCGGTCTTTTTTTTTCGGGTAGCACCCCCCTTGGCCACCACTCACCAGCGTGTCAGCTGAGGTTGGCCACGGACCACCGGCCCGAGACTGCATAATTTATTCTCTGTCATCATTGCCCCTGCGGGCCTTGCCGGTGCATGGTGCGTTTTCTCCATCAAGCTGGGTCATGCATCGAGACTTGATGAGATTGCAAAAACCACACCTACGAAAAGGGCTGCTCTTGTTGATCGAACGTTTCCTCCCTGATATCTCTCCACTTATTTTGAGTGGGTATACGAACTCTTGGCCGTCATTCCTATAAGGTTATCATCCCTCATTCATTCTTGGGCGGCTCAACGGCGATTCAGTACGATGTGGCGCGGCACTTGGAATCCACCTGGAAGTTCTTATATCACCGGACTTGCACCCGCACCCTTGCCAAGGAATGGAAGCTCTCCCATGGCCCTCGCACCGCAAATACGACCATCCCAACCTTTGGAAATGATCTATCGCCAAACACCCGAGGGTGATATCCTCCTGAACCAAACTGGCTTGGCACCTTTGTATGCTGCTTCTGTTCTTTGCTGAAATTAGACCGCACCTTGGAGCTCATGGAGCGCGCAGATCTAGAGATTTGATCGAAGATGACTCTGGATTGTTCGGACCTTAGGCTAGTACTGTAAAACACGAAGCCCCGCTAGCAAAGCGCTGGCCACTCATCTCCTTGTGTCCCAGCGCACAATAATTTGTCAAGTCTCATGTTTCGCACTTGTTACCTATTTTATACGTTAGCTGCTAATATAGACCGCATCCAGTTATGGTTAATATCACATGACCAATGTGACAATGGCAAAAAAATGTATAGGCTCTTGACACAAGGACTAAATGCGATTATTTGTGTGAGTATGGAAAGATGAATACATGTTATCAAAACACATCTGTAGTCCTCATTTTTTTTTGTTTAAGTCTTTTTGAAGGAGGAGATAGAATTGTGGTGTCAAAACTCCAATTGTATCACATGACCATATGTGACAAAATGTGACAAGATCGTGAAAAGATTATGCCTTAGGTGCATGAGAACAAAATAAATGTAAGTTTGGTGAGTATGGAAGCATGAGGATATGTCATTAAAACATATTGGTGGCTCTTGAATGGGTTTTTAAGCATTTTTAAAGGAGGAGATAGCTTTTTGGTTTTGGCCCACAGCAGGTCACATCATGTGATATTGACCGTAACTAGATGCAACCTATCTTAAGTTAGTCGAAATGACTCAATTAAATCCATCATGTGTTGACTGACCCTTGGACCGCGCATGCCACCTAACATACCCTTGAGCTTTCTACATTCTGGCTTCTCTGATCAAGGTTAACGACACCCTTTGTTGTCAATTTACGATCTGTGTACCCATCGGTTTTCTGTTCGGTTCCCAGCATTTTTATGCTCGTCTATAGACCATCTGGCGCCTCTCGATCGATTGACAACCTGTGGCATCGAGGGTACCGCCCCCAAAACTTCTCTACTTCCGTCAACCCTTGTGATGTTCAATAGTTTGCCAAAGCATTGTCAAAGCTCCTTGACTTGACGACGTCTTTTTGGAGGGTGGTTGGCAGAGCAAGGAAGACGGACAAACTGAGGACGATCAATGTGGATTAAGGCGCTCTGAGTAGAAGTATTTCCCGAAGTACGAATGCCGATCATGGTGACTATGCGTTGGTGTATAAACTATTGTGAGGGAGGGCGTGGGGCGCGCGTGAAATGAGACATTGGACTCGCGACATGATCCGGACGGACGGAACCTCCTTGTGACTATGCATTCCTCTCATCGTGGATCTCCATTTTTATTTCATGCTGCTGTGCCTCGTGCTCCGGCCGAGCTTAACATCGACTCGGTCGTGATCAGCTTATACACACTTTCGCATCCATTCGTTTGTCGTCCGACACGTCGGCGACGGTCCACATTCAGCAAGCTTTTCAACTCGCGAGAGAATTTCCCAACACTGCAGTGGTAAGTCGACTCCTAAGTTTTGCGGCTTTCCACGACCTCCAACATACACGTAGCACTGATAATGTAACACGATATGCATCGTACAGCAGAGTTACGAAAGAGAGAAATTAACTAGAAGACGAGGTGGTGATGATGCCATGAGCAAGCGATGGCGATCTAGCTGATGACTCAATGCCGGAGGCTTCAGGACAACTCTGAGGTGATTTCACTCACCCTTTTTTTTTTCATCATCACAGGGAGACTTAAGAGACATATACAGTATAAAGGAGTAGATGAATAGCTGTCCCCCTCGACCCATAAACTGAACTAGAGACGCGGGTTCGCGCAGATTCCTTTTCCTTCAGCCAAGCCTTCAGCAGGCCCGGTCATGCCAGTGTGATCCACTACTTTTCGCTCTTATCCCTTATTTTTCTTCGATTCAGTGCCACTTGTCTACCGTAACACTCGGTGGGGTGTGTGAAAAAATGTCAGTAGAGGATCGTCGGCCCGGGGGGATAGGACGGGATCGCCCGATGCCCGATGCTACTCGAGGTTCATTCATCAAGACACGAGCCCAGAAAGAAGGACCGCTGCGGGAAGCAGCGTTCATCAGGTATCGCTGGACACAGTGACCTTGGGCACCTGCGACTTCAAATTTCCTGAATCTGAGCCAGATAAAGACGAGAGGTGTCGAGAGAGATCAAAATTATGGGGAAGGCACAGCGGAAGCACACGTCTCTTGGCTAACACAAGCGATAAGGGAGTGAGAAGCAAGCTTGGTGATGCCGAGTGCTAGACAGTGAAGCGACAAGAGAGCGACAGTGAGGATAAAGACAAATGGTTGGAAGGTCAGAGAACTCTAGCGCGCACAATCAAAGACGCTCAAGAACAAACATATGATATTGTTAGAGCGGCCGCACTCGACTAATTGTCCATAAACAAAGGAAATTGTGAGAGGACCATAAGGCGACAACTGGCCGATATCAAAGGGTATATTGTCACGCGGACAGATGGGCTCAATAAGGGAGCAAAGGCATTTATAACCATCAGCGGGTGCAGTCGAACATGGCGGAAGGCAAGGAACTTCAAGAAAGGCAGATTGGCCCCTGCGCTTCGTGAGGTGGCGCGAGTTGCGCGGCTCCTTCGACCATATTAATGGGCGGGGAGTCTCGACCTCCTTCTCTCAAAACCTGACCCGCGGGAGTGTTTACCCGAAGTATCTGAGAAATGGATATGAGTAAGGACGCGGCGTCATTCACTGACAGACCCGACTAGAAGGTCGCGTGCCTCGTGAAACACTTACATTGCTGGAACGTAGGCAAGCTATGGCCCGACTCAAGGTACGGATTTGTGGTGTTCAGGGCAACACCAATGGGGACAATGTGCTGGTTTAAATTACAAATTGGTAATAGTGTCAGCGTTGCGTGAGATATATGTGGTCGCGAGGGAAGTTCCGTACTGAAAACGACGACTTCAGCCGGGGGTACCAATCTATCGCCTCCTGCATCGTAAACTGGTTCAACTCATGTGCAAGGAGAATGGCCCCGGCTTTGTTGAACTTGCCCGCCGTCAGCTGCCCGATGAACTGCTGATATTTGTTATCAATATCAGCTTTGGTGACGCCGTTCTGGCCCTCTGACCAGTCTTCCGAGTCGTATCCCCATAGGATTGTCTGTAGGCCCATCGCATTCGCAATGGCACGAATACGGTCCTGTCGCGGGGCAAAGGTAGTTTGGTATCGCAATTATTTCAACATATGGAGGACACGATGCGCACATCGACATCACCATAAGGTGGACGCCAGCAGGTTGGGGTGACCCCAGTGACTTCCTTGATGGCTTGTAACTAAGAAAGAACGCATTGTCTTGATCAGCATATGTCGTCGGTCCTTTCAGGAATGAATGGAATACGTACGCCATACCAAAGCTCGGCGAATGCGTCTTTGCTCTTGAATGCGGTCACTACATAATGGTATCACAATTAGATGCCATGTTAAATGAAAAACTACTGAGCGTGAATGAAGCTCACTGTAATTATGTGACCATGAGTCTGTCACGAGGTAAATAACAATCAGACAACTTTCAAGCTATCATAGAAGCGGTAAAGGAAGTACCCACGCATACAAAGCTGATGCCCGTCGACGAGACCTCGCTGAGCCTCAAGCGGCCAGTCTATGACGTTGCTTCCGATGTAGAACAAGGTTGCCTTCTGGTTCTGGCTCGCAAGGTAGTTATAAAAGGCATTGTGCGTGCAATTTGGCCCGTCGTCAAACGTGTAGCCCAGTGTTCTGGGCTCTGGTATTTCGGTCACGTCTGGTGGTATTCCTGCGTGCTTCGGTTTCGTGCACTGTGTCGCCGTCCACCCTATTTGAAGAATAGAAAATGGTGAGTAGCGAGTAATACTTTGGAAGCGGGAAAGGATAGCGCGTGCGGAGATGCTGCTTGAGGGAAACCCATCATGCAACAACATCCCAACCGATGGGATGAGCCCTTGCGCTGATGGCGTGTCCAACTCAACATGTACAACATGCGACGCTAATCCCATGGGCTAGCCTCGGCTCAGAGTCGACAGTTGCCACAGAACGGTATGGCGAGGAAAGATGGGTCACTCACAGCAGTCAGGATCAGCATTATCGTCGTAATTTACACCGCTGGTGCTATCGCTGAGCTGGCCTTTAGGTGGGATATTCGGAATGCTGCCTTCAATCTCCGACCACATGGCTTGGCCTTCGGTGTCACTATCGAGCAGCGTGGCAGGCCGCCATACTGTTGGGAACTTGTGAAGGTACTGGTCCGAGGGCGGATAGGAATATGGGGTGCATTCGAGGGCCGGATCTACCACAATGTTGGCGTACGTGGTTAGAAAACAGAGGCGGACATAGAGGGATAGGGCTAACCGGTGATCTGGGCCTCAGACTGCTCGGAGCTATGATCCTGAGCGAGGACGGACGTCACAAGGGCAGAGAAGACAGCAATGAGCCCACTCCCACGCAAAACAAACATGGCAAAGATTCTAGGGCCGGGAATCAATTATAGGAGTTCTGGCGGCTTATTCGAGTGCCGGAGGATGGGAGTGCTGGGTAGGAATAGCTAGCTGCCAGCGAGTTGGTGCACCATCGGGTTCTGACATATATATGGACGCGCCGGATACGGGTAGGGCAATGGGTGGGCGGCAGGCATCAGGAAAAACCCCGATGTGCATGTGCTAGCGAAGTGCCCGCGGCAGACTACCTTAACGTTCAATACTGTACCGAGAATCTGATCGCCAAGAAAATGACGTAATTGTCCCAATTCTGGTGATTGACAAGTGACGTCCCGCCAGCACATGAGGTTTTTGTTGGGATGGGTGATCGAGCTCGGCTGACTCGCCCGAGTGTGGAACTAATAAATTCGTCGAAATTTTCATGGGTCTAGGATAAATATTGTGTAGTTATGCGGACGCACTCGGCGCGTTCGTACCCAAACAAACTGCTCACCGTTCCAATCGAGTCTTACCCGCGGCGAATATGTAACAGCCTTTCCTGATGGCTGCTAGTGGTAGTCCGAGAAGGGAAGCATTGTGCGGTCCGTGCGGATAAATTGGGATAATGCGGGGCAGAACAACGTACGCTGTAGTTCTCACTTCTCAGGGTGGCAAGGGGATAGCGTCCCAGACAGCGATCCTTCAGTTCCATGGGGACTGTACAACCCCATTTGATATCATCAGTGTAGATCAATGCTGTCATCTTCCCTGCTTATCAAACTAGCTTCGGTCAGAGCGAAAATCACGCTTGTCCCTGCACACCCTCACGTCCTTGACTACGTAGCGCAACCCGGCGCGAACAATGCGTCGTCGTCACGGTCGTCGTCGATTTTCGTGTACAACTTACTATAAGTAAGGTGTTGAGCTAGGTTTGGAACACGGCGCATAATCATACTGTAGAAAAGCCCGGTTCGGACACGTTCAATTTAATCCCTAGCCGCTTGGACTCATTAATTAGAGCCGAGGCCGAGGCTTCGTATAGGTTCCTTCCCATTGGAACATATACCATAGGATACTTTTTACGCATCTCTTTCTCTTCCTGCGGTTCTGTATCTAACCCATTCCATAATAGGAGAGATTGAAAGGGACTAGACCTCGCCTCAGCTCGACGGCCACATTAACGGCTGAAGCGCTGAAGGTCTAATACAGTACTCTCCATGCCATACGTCTCATCAACAAAAAGTGCCATGACACGGTTGAGCATGCCTGTTGAAGGTATCCTGAATAGAAGGACGCATGGGCGTGAATGCGTATTGTAAACCCATGCGTAGCTCTCGTGTGGATGTCTGAGGCCTGGGATTTCTGGGACTCTTTTCGGTCTAGTTCCAGGTTCGTTGCACCATGTGGGGAGCAGAGCTTTTCCCTGGGCTCAGAGCCCATACCAAAATACCCTCCTTATACACGGGCGCGTTTCTTCCCCATCTATCCATCCAACCGGACTGCTCCCAGTCCGTCGCCTAGACCAGGAACCTCTATAGTAAGTGAAAAATTTCACTAGCATAACCGTTAGACTCTTTCTTTTCATAGTGTAAGGGGACTCAGTGTTGAAATGGGAGCGCCCACCGTGCGCAAATCGGCAAAATTTGCACTAATACAAAATGATGGTGAGCTAGCACAACACCAGCCGAGAAATTTGGTGTGTTTCCGAGTCTGTGTGCGTTAGTCGTTACTTGATTTGTTTCATATTCTAGTCCCTGTCCATGGAATTTAGAACGTGAAGTATCAAGGAACGACCGACGCGTGCTCAAGCGCTCAAGCCAGCGAGACATGCCAGAATTGCCATTTTCCACGATAGAATATGGGATAGGCGTACTTTTTCACATGTCCTGGACTTTGAACATGTCGCCCATGAGGGCCATTCTTTCACCGCATCCACTACATTCTGATTTCGCTCATGTCCTGTAACTGTAAGGGAGGTATTGGCGCCTTTGTTCTCGAGGGGACTGCCAAACTTGAATTCATGGAGGGCAAAGTGACACCCAAGTCAGTGACATACCAATCCTCTACGTTCATGCTCACTATAAATCACCCAACCCGATCAAACCCAAACTTGCGACGACATGTGATGCATGGCGAGAGGCGGAGTTACGGCCCGGTGAGTTAGAAGAGCAGACAAATCTCACGTGATTCGACATCAGTTGCCAATTGATGAACGGAAGGCCTGTCTGCGTGCATTCTGCCTACCACGGACCCCCGGAATACCCGACCCCAAGGAATAGCATCGTGAAGAAAGTTCCGTGACGCTTTAGCAACTAGATACATTGACGGGGGTAAGATCTTGGGGTATCTCCCCAAAAGCTAATAATCCTACGCTTTTACGTTTCACCCACAACGGTGGGTTTAAAATACTCCGGAGAAAGAGAAGGTATAAAGGTACAAAGGAAAGGAAAAAGTAACGATAGCAAGGAGTATCAGTGGGGGGTTTTGTCATGAGCTAGACAGACAACACATCGTTCATCATAACAACTGTCCATCACACCTTCCCATCTCAACGTTACCTTTGCACCAAGCGCAAGCTTTGAGTACTATCAGGACCATGTGCGTGGTCCAAACATTTCTCCATGGGCGAGCATCTTGAGAGGAATCATCTGCGCGTCCGCAGTATTCTTCCACACCGAATTACCCCACCAGTTGACCGCGGCACCTCCGTTCGGCCGCATCTGCAGCGAAAAGAATATCACCAATAGGCCAATGACCACACCGGCATCCAGTCCCGCTGAGAGAGGATAATTGTATCGTAGCCACCAACGGAAGTGGTGGCGCCTCATGAACCATTGGAAGATGAAACCAACAAGGATCCACGACGTAAAATTGGTCCCATTGAGGGGTGGGACCCAGCCGGCTATGAACAGTGCGGTCGGGATATTTACATAGCGCCAGAATGACCTGGGGTAGCGACGGGCGAGATAGTAGAATGGGATGGGTAGAACCGCGCCGATTAAAAATGACCATAAAATTGGGGAATACCTGGGGGATCAATCAGTCAGTCATCGGTAGATCACATAAATCAGCTGCTGGTAAGGTACTTGATACGTACAGGGCTCCAGGTGAGAAAATCCGTCTCGGGCCGATTCCGCCCCATATAATCGACGCCGTGTTAAATATGTGGGTACTCGGGCATGTGAAGAAACTCTTTTGATGGGGCGAGCAGATGTCGGGAATGTTATCTAGGGCCCACTGCTGCGCCAGAATCGAGGATAAAGTTGCTACGACCGAGGCGAGAACCTGAGCACAGAAAATGAGGCGCGGTGGAATTTTCATGTAATGTCCGAATTTCTGATCGGCGGTATACATTGTCGCCTGCGACCCAGTGTTCCCTCCCACAAGTTTGAAGACCATCAGAGCAAGGGGCCTTCCTGGTAGCACATACCCAAAAAAGATCTCTGCCAAGACGGTCGGGTCAAATGATAGGTTGGTGATCGCCTGTAGCATACCGAACGGAATGACGAAAATCATCGAAAAAACGATAGCTATGAAAAATGCCCAGACAGGGAGCCCCGTATGACACATTTCGATGCCGATGATACTCAGGACGAGGGAGACAACTCCAAGAACAAAGAACCACCAATGAGGAACCTCGGGATATTTGGTCATGAGGCGAGAGTGAATGTCGTCTTCGTCCTTTAGGCTACTGCTGCGGAACCGGCGGACAATGTCTTTGCGGTACCAAAGGAATGTGTGAACCAGGGACGCCGGATACATCGCGAAGATTGTGCCGTACGTGAAAGCAATGGTGATTGGAAAGAACATTGGAGAATATTGCTCATATTTCGCCTCGTCGAAGGTGCTGTTGGTGACGACAGCACTGAGGTTGTAAGGGACACCAGTGTTGTCGAATGTCATGGGTACGGACATGGGCATGTGTTGCGAGTACCACACGTTCTTGGCTAAAATAAAGTTTTAAAAAATGATTTGAAAGCAATTGAGATGAAATTTACGTACCCCACATGATCGGGCAAATGAGCCAGTAAACTATCACGAACGCGCTAAACATGTTGAGCTGGGCCCAAAACTATGACATTTTGTTGTGAGTGTTTGTGTATTATGCTGGGTATGTCGACGCTACATACTGGAACTACGAGAGGACTGCCGATTTCAGATATCGCAGCCCAATCGAACGAGACCAGACCCATTCCGAGACCGCTGACCGAACCAAAGAGGCTGTTCACGACAACATCCTTCGGGGAAATCCAGCACGCCCAATTGAACACGCTCAGTCCGGTCCACAGATACCCTGGGAACCAATACCACACAAAGCTGCATAGCGATGCGAGATAGAAAAAGTGTTCTCTTGGGATGTGTTTGGGATTTTTCTTCCCGAAACTTTCGTGCATGGTGTTCAGCAGAGCGCAGCGAACAAGGACACCCGGCCAAATCATGCTCGAGGGCCAAACGAGGAATTGGCGGAGGACCCCAGCGAAGGAGAACCCTATTATTTGGATGGGCAGTGCCAACACAAGTTGCTCGCCTATCGACCACTTGACACCGTAAACGATGCGCATTGCAGCGGAGACATCAGTGATTTCGCTACCACCTACTATAACGTTGGACATGATGGCGATCAGAGTATGTTCTTTGATGTTGAATGGCCCGGGATTCAAGGAACACAAGTAGCCAAAGGCGGAAATGCGATATTTAGGAAGAATCCACTCTAGGAGTTTGCCGAATAGGGGAGTCAAGAGCAGGACAAAAAGGGTATTTATAGGGACAGAGGGGACTATATGAAATTGAATATAGTGAGTCAAGAATAGACATGGAACCACGTACATCGCAAAGTAATGACGGTATTGAAGGCAGGTACGATGATGGAGAACAGCAGCCCGATAAACCACCTGAGGAATGCATGGACAAGTTTTCTTTCTCCGAAAATGAGGTGACCTACACTCGAAAAGTGTTCACCACCATAGTTGGGTCGTCAGTGTTGGAGACGGCTGCCCGGACCTCGGGGTACGGTGAATCGCTGATAAACAAAGTCGGCAAAAAATATGTGGCGCAAGATGGAGAGGAAGGCACACCCACTCGAGTTGTTCTTCTTTTGGTGAGAAAGCCTTTGAGTTGTGTATGTGCCAAGGTGATATTTGGGACTCTGTGTCCGTTGTGACTTCCGTGACAACGTCCATATGAGTGGCGGTCATCGATCGTCGATTCAGCTGCACATCACCAATAGAGATGGACCTAGTCGACCGGAAGTCCCAATTGGGGTCATTGAAATGGAGCATGAGCTCATCTTCGACATCCTCTGGGACATCTGGAACGGAGTGTCGGTGATGGAGATGGGCGACTTGAATGTCAGATAGGCTGGCAGTATCCGTCGTCCTCGAAGGATCTTCCATGCGATCAGCAACCAACTGTCAGTAATGAGTGGAAAGGACAAGTTAGGAGGAGCTTGGGGATAGGTGATGCGCAAAGAGCTCCGGTTTTATAGGAACATTATTCCCTACTAATTACTGTAATTCACCTTAAAAAGAAACCATTGCGACAAGTAGAATGTCCCTGGAAGGCAACGTTTTACTGATGGCTTGGCACAAAAGGCGCACGAGATTGGTCTTAGACGGAAGATAGCCAGGCACTAGGTCAATGAGTCATTTGTGAAGGCCCAATGGAAGCCCCGTGACAAAAGTTTGTCATTGTTTATCATTATTTTTCCGCCGCCACAGGAGGTAGGGGATGACGAGAGTTTCTCATTGTTTTTCCCGCACGCCACGGGACGACATGTCCTCTTCTCATTGTCTATCGACTATCATTACCACAGTAACGCGAACGATCCGTTGGCATGGGCACCCAACCCAGAATTTCCTCGTCACCATTTCGTCTTCAAGACAATCACTTCAATTTTTGAGTATGTCGCGACCAACATCTCTAAAGATGGTACCCTGGTGAAAAACATATTAGTTTCGTACTGTCGCATCCCCTTTCTATATCTTCTGCTTCCTTCTGTCTTGGTTTCCTGAAACAGACCTTGACTGTGGCCATAATAATAATAATGTCGTTTGGCGTCTATCTGTCAGACTGTCACTCTATCCCTGCCAGTGGCACATAGGGGGTGTTGGTCTCGAAAAGTCGAAACTTCTTTATCTCGATCGATGGTCATGATGGTCAATTGTTTTCCAGAGCTTTGAGTTGGAGACGTCTTGTCGGGTTTGGTTGCCACTATAACCAACGAAGGAGACAAGAATAACTGATGGAAGATGAACTGATGGAAGTCTTTGTGGCCCGGAGCGCTCTGATTCGAAGTGTTTTACAACTAGAGACTCGGAGATAGGAACTAGTGAAATAGGGTGGCAGGGAAGGTGATGAGGACTGACAGGTACTTGGGACGAATAATAGTGTTCCCGAGCTGTGTGGTCTTGAACTACATAGTGTTGGAATGCAATGCCACTGCCAAGACCGTCCCTTTTATGGGATAGTTTACTCTCCTCTTTGCACGAATGCGGTAGGCTTTCCCTCTCGCCTCCTCTCGGTCCCTTGCAAACCTCTTCGACTCTGCTCTTGGGCGCCGGGACGCCGGACCTACCAGCGTCGACCTACGTCTCTCCTGTCTACTTTTCGCTCCCCTTTCGATTTTTGTGTTCCTGATCTCCCTTCCCATCTCCACGTTGCGCAACTTCGCTATGGGGAAACCTCTCCCCACTTGCCCATTTTTTCTCACATCACCTCCCCTTCTTGTTTCTCATCTTAGGTCTGTCTCGAACTTACTACCGGGTCTTCTAACTCGCCTAGTGGCCGCGCCCAACCTACGTGAGGTATCCCAGTAAACTAAACACGTATACCTTCTACTTGCATGTTGACAAGCGGACACTTCGACGAGCAGGTAGCGTGTGTAGCGTAGGTTTTCAATGTCCATAGCATAGTGGGGTTCACGGTAGAGATACTTACCCTTGAGTTTAGAGAAACCCTGCATCACTGGCCCTTTGGTGCACAGTTTTACGCCTCCGCGTGCTCAATGTGGTAGTTAGATTAACTCGACCAAAGAAGGGCTACTAATTAGACTCTCATATTATCAACCATTGAAAGGGTCTTAAACCCGATGAGGCACCGGTCGAGAGACATGACACTTTGAACCCGCATTTCCTTTTAATTCAACCGTTTACGTATGTACAATTATTTCATCGAAAACATGAGGGAACAAGGGATGGTATATGAAGTCTTGTGACGAGTATGTATGAGAAACGTTCGAAGGGCCAGAATCACAGTAACATACCGTCATGACCAAGCGCTTGGTCCAAATCGTTCACCTGTTCCGAGTGTCTTTAGGGGGACCAACTGCGCGTCTGCAGTATTCTTCCATACGGAATTCCCCCACCAGTTCACCTTGACATCTCCTTCCGACCGCATTTGCATCGAAAAGAATATGACAAAAAGGCCGATGATGGCCCCAGCATCCAGCCCCGCCGAGAGAGGGTAGTTGTATCGTAGCCACCAACGGAAGTGGTACCGCCTCACGAACCACTGGAAGATGAATCCGACAAGGACCATGGACGTAAAATTGATCCCATTCATTGGCGGTACACAATCTGCTGCGAACAAAATCAATGGGATGTTCACGAAGCGCCAGAATGAGCGAGGATAGCGACGCGCGAGATAGTAGAACGGGATGGGTAGGAATATGCCGATGAGGAAGAACCACAGAAGTGGAGAATAGCTGAGCGGATTCGTCAGTCAGTCATTAGCCCGGCGTTTCAATCAGCGGTAGGGAAGGTGCTTACAGAGTTCCAGGGGAGAAGATCCTTCTCGGGCCAATTCCACCCCAAATAATCGAGGCTGTATTGAATACATTGATGTTCGGACAAGTGAAGAAATTCTTTTGATGGGGAGAACAAATGTCCGGAATGCTGTCCATCGCCCACTGATTTGCCACGATTCCAGAAAAAACTGCTACAGTCGTGGCGACAACTTGAGCACTGAACAAGAGGCGTGGTGGGATTTTCATGTAATGTCCAAATTTCTGATCGCTGCTGTACGTCATCGCTTGCACAGTAGTATACCCGCCCATGATTTTGAAGACCATTAGGGCAATTGGACGTCCCGGTAATGCATACCCCAAAACAATCTCTGCCAGAACGCCTGTGCCGAGCAGTTGGTTGGTGATAGCTTGCAATATACCGAAGGGAATGACGAAAATCATTGCAAAGATGATAGAAAGTAAAAATGCCCAGACAGGGAGCCCAGTGTCACATACTTCGATAGCGATAATGCCTAGGACAAGCGATACGATCCCGAGAACGACGAACCACCAATGAGGAACTTCGGGGTACTTCGACATCAGGCAAGCGTGAATGTCGGTCTGGTCCTTCAGGCCGCGGCGGAACTGGCGAACGATATCCCGGCGGTACCAGAGGTACGCATGGACCAAAATCGCCGGATAGCCTGCGAAAATTGTACCGTACGTGAAAGCATAGGTAATGGGGAGGAACATTGGAGAATATTGTTCATATTTTGCCTGATCGAAGGCGTTGTTCGTGACCACAGCACTCAGGTTGTACGGGGAACCAGTGTTGTCGAATGCTATGCCTATAGACATGGGCATATATTGCGAATACCACACGTTTTTGGCTTTCATAGATAATTAAAAGGTATCCGAAAGCATTGACAAGGGACATACCCCACATTATCGGACAAATAACCCAGATCACTATAATGAACCCGCCCAACATGTTTAGCTGCGCCCAAAACTGTGACGTCCCGTGGTGAGCTCTTTGTATCGTAGTGTGCATGACAACCGGACTTACTGGAATTACGAGAGGACTACCCATGTTGGATATCGCAACCCAATCGAATGTGACCAGACCCATTCCAAGGCCACTGATCGAACCAAACAGGCTGTTCACAACAACATTGTGCGGAGCAATCCAACACACCCAATTGAATACACTGAGTCCCGTCCACAGATACCCCGGAACCCAATACCACACAAAGCTGCACAAGCATGCGAGATAAAGGAACCTGTCTTTTGAGATGTGATTTGCGTCTTTCCTTCCATGACTCGAATGTATGGCGTTCAACAGCGCACAACGAACGAGGACGCCTGGCCAAATCATGCTCGATGGCCAAACTAGGAATTGACGGAGGACCCCAGCGAAAGAGAAGCCCAGTATCTGAAGAGGTAAACCAAGGAGGAATTTCTTGCCTAGTGACCACTTGGTTCCGTAGACGACGTGCAAAGCAGAGGTGAGATCGGTGATTGAGGCACCAAACTCAACGACGTTGACCATAATGGTGATGAGAGTATGTTCCTTTATGGTAAATGGCCCAGGATTCAAGGAGAACGAGTAGCCGAATGCGGAAACACGATATTTTGGAAGAACCCACTCCAGGAACTTGCCGATAGGAAATGTTATGAGCACAACGAAAAGGACAGAGATGGTGACATAGGGATCTACAGAAATTTGAAAATAGAAACTTCGAAAGAGATGCGAGAACGACGTACATCGCAACATAAAAACGCAGTTGAAGGCAGGTACGATCACGGCGAAAAGCAGGCCAAGAAACCATCTGCGAATCGGTAGATGAACAAGCTTGACGTTCTTTTGATAACGAACGAACTTACACCCGAAAAGTGTTCACGACCATAGTTGGGTCGTCGGTGTTTCCGACGGCCGCGCGGACCTCAGGATATGGAGAGTCTCTGATAAAACACAGTAGGTAAAGGTAAAGAACACAAGACAAAATGACGAAGAACAGGAAACCCACTGAACTTGTTTTCCTTCCGATGAGAAATCTCCCCTTGCGTCGTGTACGTGCCAAGCCGATGCCTCGGACTCTGTGTCCGCTTCTGTCTTGGTGTCTACATGGCTGGCAGTCTTTGACCGTCGTTTCGGCTGAACGCCATCTGACACGATGGAGAAAGTCGAAGAGTTGGCTTGAAAGTCCCAATTTGGGTCATTGAAATGGAGCGCGATCTCATCTTCGACATCTTCTGGGACATCAGGGACGAATTGTCGGCGAGGGAGGCGAGGGATGTCAGATATAGTGACAGAATCCGCCGTCTTGGTAGGATCCTCCATGCTATCAGCAGTAAATTGTATCCGGCAAGAATGAGATTTCGTGTACTACCCTGTCGGGAGAGAGGGGGAGGGAGGAGAGAAGGGAGAATGAGGTAGGTGATGGACACGGGGTCCATATAGGACGCTTTTAAAGCATCGTTTTTCTGTGGATCATTGATTGACCTGGAAAAGTCTTAAAAAGGTCCTCAGGACATGTGGACGGATGCTAGAAGGGAAACGTTCTGCGTCAAGACAAAAAGCGCGGGGGCGCCAGTCCTAGAGTGGCGAAGCATCTCTGGAAGATGTGGTCTCAGAAAGGAAGGCGGTGGTGATGGTGGTGACTTGGTGGTGGCAATGTCTAAGTCCCAAAATGGAAGGTACAATGCGTGATTCAAACTACAGTACTACGCGGTGAATGCTGGTCGTGATAGGAATCCGGACTATAAAGTTACGACGGAACATCGCTTGATAGAACCATGACATCAGTGTCATCCCACCAACTGTCATAAAACGAGAATTCATTCCCTCGGTGCCCAGTACTAGATCTCCTCGCCATCATCAAATTTCTCTCTTGACCCAACCGCAGATGAGCCATATATTTTTTGACTGCAGTTTCCGGTACTGGCAATGACGACTCGGCGGATTGGCCACGCTAATGCTACCTCTACCCCCATCTAACTATGTTGTGTTCCTCATATCCTCAAGTTTCCCAGTATCGATGATGGCAGCTGGAATGCCGGCAACGAGTTACCTAAAGATGGGGCCTCAGAAAGGAAGTAGGTGGAACGAGGGCTTGAAACAGTGCCATTGCCTATTCCAGGAATGGGGGGTACGCACACCTGTGTCTAAAGATGGCGGGTGCTGAAACAATTGGGGTCGACGGTGGTAGCGATGCGCGTCAGGACCAGACTGCATGAAAATCGTCTTTGGCTTGGCTGACGTAAATATAATATAATCTCCTTATAATTATCTTATCGTTGCCGTATACGCTCAGGCACAGAAGTTCCTCATCCCCACATCATGCAGGGTATCGTTCATCATCATACACTAAGCCTTGATACACTGGTATGCGTAAAGACTTGATGAAGCTTGGTGCTTGGCTAGTTTGACTGCTACTGCAAAGATCACGACTCAAGGTTCGCCGCAAATAAAGAGGCTGCGGCTCCTTATTAACGCGAACGCTTCTCCCTAACAGTTCGACGTCAACTCTGTACAACTGACACAGGTATGTGATCTCTAGGCCATTTCCACCGCTCTTTCATTTTTGGGTGGCACAATGGCACGAATATGGATCGGAACGCAGCTCCTGCAGTACATGCAATGGTGTCGAAGGTGGGCATGGTCATGGAAGAGACGTAAATCATGCTACTGTATGCCCTTCGCGCCATGTCCTAACAACAACTCCATGACGTCGTGACGTCCATTCGCCAGGGCAACCTGAAATGGGCTCTTGCCATTCACGTCCTTCGCCTCTACATCCACGCCGTACTCGAGCAGCAGGCGTGCCACATCATGGCTCCCACAGCGCGACGCAGCATGTAACGGGGTTGTGCCGTCCGAACACCGTGCGTTTGGATCTGCACCGTTCTCAAGCAAAAATCGGACGACATTGAGGGTTTGTGGATGAGTTCTGTACGACGCGGTCACCAATGGGGTCGTGTCGTAACAATTACGAGAGTTGACGTCCGCTCCGTGCTTGAGTAATACCCGAACCATCTCGAGATCTCCATAAGTGGAGGCGGAAAACAGTGGAGATTGTTGGCCCTCACGACCAGGGGGATCCACAGACGAACCATGGGGATGGAGTAGGCGTGCCAGTTCGAAGTGTCTCCCCCCCAATGCCGCAACAGCTGGCGTCTCATAGTAGCCTCTATTAGCATTCACATGCTGCGGACATTTGACGATAAGGTGTTCAACGAGGTCTTGGAATCCACAAAGAGCGGCGTAGTAGAGGGGTGTTGCGTCGGATTTCGAAAGAGATGAGAATGCGGAAAAGACTGGGGTAACGATGAAGGTATCTATGTCGTGTAGCTGGATCCAAGACGCAAAGTATGGTTTGTCCGGGTCGAAGAGACATTCCATCGCAGTTCGTAAATGGGACGATACATTCTGGAACTGTGCATGGGTGACCCAATGTTCAGACGCGTATTGAGCTAGAGGTGAGCTGTTCCTAACGCCATTCCCTTCGGCGCTGTGATCCGACCGTAGCAATACGCTCAGGCACGCTTGCGCCATGATCGTATGTGCAGGTTCGAGAATGATATGATACCGCGAGACATCTCGAATTGGAGCGGCGAGGCGAGGCGACGTCAGGAATTCTTTCACCGAGAAGTGCGAAAATTGCACAACTCGTGATTTGCGGTCGCCATCGACAATGGCGATTAGACTAGAACACGAGGACAGAAGAGCTTGTTCTTGATCCTCCCACCGCCAGCTTGCCTTCAGCTTCGGAATCCCTCCATCGTCGTCAAAGTCAACCGCTAGGACCTCCGCGAGCTCTTCAATACGCAGTGGCCGGATGGCCACGACGAGGCATTGTAATAGGCGATGAGCATGATCTCGATTTGGCTTCTTGATTTCCCTCAACACGCGCTCATACGTCTCGTCCAACGATTCGGGTAGTTCTTCGAGGGTACGCTGGACACTGGATGGGAGACAATGACGTAAAGCTTCCAGCTGGCAAAATACCCAGCGAAACCTGTTTGACAATCAGAACAAGTACGACGAGTATAATGCAATTTACTCACATCCCATCAGCTCTTTCAGAGAGTGTCTCAACCAAAAGTTCCTTATCCTCTGTCCTCCACCTCTTCATTATCGGTTCCGAATCCGAGTAGACAACAGACCTAACATACTCCACAATGTCTTCCATTTGTCCACTTTGATCATGAAGGGAGACCTGGCGAGACGTAAGGGGATCAATGACGTCTCGTATGTCGACCTCCGGCCGGCTGGTGACACAAATATGAAGGTTTGGAATATGAAGCCAGACGAGCTCTCTGATGAGCTGAAGGACCCGTTCGCGAGGTGACGGAATCCCTGTGCTATTGGGACACTCGTCAATAGCATCCATGACAAGGTAGATTGGGCGTTGATCCGGGAGTGAGAGCATCTGTTTCAGACAGTCCGCTAAGACACCATCACTGGGTTGTTTCTTGCCTCTGTCATAAGCCAAATAAAGTGGTGATAGAACGTCAAAACGAGGATCCGAGCTAGCAGAAAGCTGGGTGAGAAGGGAGGAGACCAGGTCGGGCAAGTTTTGCTTGTTGGCATTGCGAAAGTCGAAATAAAAATAACCCATCGACGCTTGCCCGGCCTCGCACATGACTTCAATATCTTGGATAATCGTGGAACTGAGGGAGGACATCAGTAACTCCTACGGAATTAGTTGAAGATGCACAAACCTGAGGATGCTCTTGCCCGAGCCAGCTACGAATAAATAGGTCGTTAGAAGGGGTCAAGTGGGTGTGCCAAGGGTGGGAGACACACGTTTTCCATGAATCCAAAGGAGTGAATTCGTTTCTTTCCATCCTTTGAAAATGCTCCCTTGAAAGAACCAGTTTGCTGTTCTCTTCTGATGAGTACCACACGCGATGTTATGGTTCGTGGATGGGTCCGGAGGGGAAAGCCATTTGCGAAGGTTGTCCCATAATTGGTTTCCTGCGAGAGGTTATGATGCTCCACAGTCAGGATCAACGAGGTTAGGGAAAGACACTCTGACGAACGACTCAGCCGGTTAACATCGTCAGCAGTTTTTTGCATGACCGACTTCACTAGTTTTCCATCTAGATGGATCGGGGTCAAACAGTTTTCCGCTGACTAACTGAACTCTGATTGCGTACCATCCATGACCTCTGCTAGCTTGTCATCAACTGCCCTCACTCTGGCATCGACAGTGTGCGTGGCTTTCAGAACTTGCGCAGCTGCCATCCGAGCCTCTTCATGTGTCAGCCTATCAGCCTCTTGAGCGCGTCTTCGATTTCAGTCCTTCCTATCAACTTTTTCATATATTTTTCTGTCCATCGCTCAGTCAAGGACGATATATTCATATATGAAATACTCACTCGTACGGCCTTGCTTCATCTCCTTCGTCGCAATTGCCAGAATAGTGAGGACCTCAGCCATAATCTTTGCAATGATATCCGTCATTTCCGGGGTCGGCGACACCTCGATATAGCTCTCAAGGCGTCGGAAAAAGCTTTCGGTACGTTCGAATATGTCGACGAGTGTGTCTTGGCTTTCCTGGACATCCTTGGCTGCCTAGGGACCGTGAATGTTAAAATTGGTTCACGCAAAGGTACCAAGGATACTCACTGAAAGGAGGACGCCTACTCCAGCAAAGATCACTTTTGCCGGTGAGAATACCTGGAAAATGGATATAAGAATGCATATCTCAGTCAAGTTCTCATCTTCAGGCGTACCAGGCCAACGCCCTCTCCAAGTGTCCCGGACAAAGCATACAAGACATTTACTGTGGGGTCAAGCCACTTTGACAACGCCTCATTGTTGCTCCGAGATTGATCGAACTCTTGGACTTGCTGCTGAAGCATGGTGAGAATGGCGGTAGGAGAGTCGCACGCCTGGAGCTGGGCTGCGAACGGATGTGCCAGGATATCCTTCTTTGTATGTTTTTCGTACACTTTCAGGGCATTGTTGAAGATGAGTCGGAAGTTGGAGGACGAGGCAGGCACGAGGTGAGTATGAGACATGAGGGTGAAAGCAGGGGATGCTGTTCAGTAGCGAGTTCGTCAATGATTGGGGCACAAAAAATTGTTGACAAGGCACAAACGGATGGTCGGAAAGGTATGACAGCACTATAGGCGCTCAAGTTACCATGACAATTGCAGGTGACGGACACGCAAGGGGATCTGCATAGGTAATTCTGACTGAGAGCCTGAGCCCAAGTCTCTCAGATCTGCCATACAGTACATATGATCACTGACATTTGTTCGTGCATGAATCAAACGAGGGTTTGAGCACACGGGTATGTGGAAAATATTGAGCGCTCAGGCATGCCTTTTGTGTTGAGCGGCCCGCGCGGCCGTTCCTAGACAGCCAACCAACGTCGGACTTCCGAGTCCGAGTCAGTCAAAGTCAAAGTCAACCATACTAATCATCAGCACTTCCTTCCCTGTAACGTCACGTACTTCGTTTCATCATTATACGCATTGGAATGGTTGGCAAAAGCGTGACGGGTTGTGACTCCAACTCCCAACACAGGAGGTACGCCCACTACGTATACTGTGTCTTATCAGACCTTTCACGACCGACGAGAAGCAGAACAATTCCACCTATTCACACCCTCAATGATGATTTGCTTCTCAAGTTATTTTGTCATTGTCGACCTGTCCTTTTATATCATGATGAGGCCGACGACGACCGGATCATAGAGGGAACGAAATGGGACTGCGAACGCTGGTGGTACAACCTGGCACAAGTCTGCCAAAAGTGGCGGTACCTTGTACTTGAATCGGCACCCTACCTGGATATCTGCCTTTTCTGTTCCTATGGCACATCGGTGGCAGACATGTTGACGCATTCGCCTCCCCTGCCCCTTGTTATTGATTACAGCGATGAAGATCGATATGTGGCAGCACACGATGAAGAGCGTATATTTCTTGCTCTCCAGCGCCGTCTCCGAGTGCGTCGCATCCGCCTTCGGATGTCTGTCTCGAATTTACGGAGACTGGTTACGGCTATGGACGGCGAATTTCCAATGTTGGAGAGTCTGCATATCAAGGCAATGACCGACGACGTCAATTTCAATGGTTTGTCACTTCCCGACACATTCAACGCACCTCATCTACGCCACTTCGCACTGAAGAATGTCATCTACTCACCTGGGGTTCCTGGTCCCCCGTTGCCCATCCCTCATGTTTCGTCCACCGAAAGAATTAGTGGATTTCCACTGTGTCATGGTCCCCAAGTGTGGAGGTACGCTCTCTCCGTCTATGTCCATCAGCTGTGAATGATTGTGGTCCATGGACAACAGACCACCGAGGATTCCCATCCACATTCTTGATGATGATTCGCTTCTCAACATATTTAATTTCTGCCATCCAGTTATGGTAGATGAAGATGAAGCCAATTGTCACCGCATCCTACAGGGGGGAGAATGGGACCGTGAACGCTGGTGGTACAAACTTGTGAAAGTCTGCCGAAGATGGCGATGCCTCATACTCGCGTCCACATCCCACCTCGGTCTAAACCTCCTTTGTACATTCGGCACGCCAGTGGCAGACATGTTGGCGCATTCATCTCGTCTTCCTCTTGTTCTCGATTACCTCGGCAAAGGTCCCGCTACTAATATTACTGCAGAAGACGAAGAGCGGATCATTCTTGCACTCCAACTCCGGGATCGTGTGCGCGGGGTCCGCCTTCAGATGACATTGGCGAGTTTACAGAAGGTCATTCCAGCCGTAGACGGGGAATTTCAGACGCTAGAATACTTGTATATGGTGCCTCAAGGAAAGCACTTTCGGCGCTTGGTACTCCCCGACACATTTCGAGCACCCCATCTACGTCACCTCATATTGGATACCTCTGCCTTGTCAATGATATCCCCGTTACTCACGGCCACCATGCGCCTCGTTACACTTTCGCTTCAAGACATTACCTACTTCGGTCCAAATGATTTACTCCAACAGCTTTCACTTCTACCCCAACTTGAGATTCTCCGGATCACATTTCGCTCTCCTGATCCCGATGCCGAGATGCTACTATCGCAAATGCAGATCATCACACATATCACACTTCCCAATCTTCGTTGGTTTGGGTTCCAAGGAGCTAACGCATACTTGGAAGCACTTCTTCCTCAAATGACTACACCTCTCCTCGAGAAGCTCGAAACCTACTTCTGGTCTCAGCTCATTTATTCCGTCCCACACCTCCTGCAATTCATGGGTGCAGCAGAAAACCTCAGGCTTGGCAGCGCGGAATTCGTGTTCCATGGCGACGGGGTTGCTGTGGATGTGTTCTCCCATCGAGGCGCGACAATGTATAGCTTCCGCTTGCGGTTTTCCCTCACAGAACTCGACCAGCAGGTGGCTGCCGCAGCGCAAATTTTCGGGGCGCTGAGGAGAGTGTTCTCTGCGGTGGAGTACCTTTTTCTCGAGATTCCGGCGCGCTCAACATGGTGGGGCACAAGTCATGAAGCCGACAGCAGAAACTGGCGCGCACTTCTTGAACCTTTCAGCAATGTGAAGACGCTTTGCGTCAGCAACGACTTCCTCACGCAGTTCTCTCGTGCCCTGCAAGTAGGCGACGGAGGATCACCTATAGAGCTACTGCCAGAGATGAAGCAGCTAGAGTACAATGCAAAAAGTGTTGCGGGTGACACATTCGATTCATTTATCAATGCTCGCAAGAACGCAGGCCACCCCATAACCGTTGTCGGCCTTTGAACTCTTGAACTGTAGTACCCGATAAGTGCACAGCGATGGATTTGTTTGGCACGGACACTGTACTGGTACTTGGGACTGTTGGAATGTAGAGTCGAATCGAGCTCGTTACGCCCACGAGCCTGAGCACGTAGTACACCAGATGACTCATAATTTTATGCTTTACTCATACGCGTGCTCTCATCAGCACCTCATGGCCCTGCGGTAACAGCTGCGCTGAAGACACGGGTATGACCATGGGATTTATTTTGCCCTTGGCCCGCCTGGTGTTCGACCAGATCCATGCAGGGCTTCGTAACCGGGCCACTGCAGTCCACTACAGGGTGTTGTCAGGGTGAATGGTAAGCTTGGGGTATGGGAGGTCCTCATCGGGTGGAAGTCTGCACATCACGGGGGCACGATGGTGCGGGTCTAACAGGACTTCTGTTGAACGATGCCTCCGCCTAACATTTACCTCAACGTAGGCATCTAGCGTCCAACTAGTTCTACGGGACCGGCGCTGCTCGACGATAAAGACAATGCTTGTAAACCACAGCTTGACTGTAATTGTGCATGCCACATGTCCATCAGAGGGTCAGGTCGCCTTCAGTTTGCTTTCAGTTCCCTTTCGCCCCTCTCTCTATTCGCCTCCCGCGCAACATATTTGTATTTTAATCCCTCTCGCCTGCCAGTGGCTTCGGCCAAGCAGGCAATGAAGTCCCTTGTCCCCGTCTTTCTGATTCGGTGCCTTCCCCCACCAGTAGTTAGTCACGGTCTCTCGTTACGCCCGTTACGACCCCCTTCCGCGCGTTCTCATTCTTTCGGGAACACTGCCTCTCCTCTCTCTCTTTCTTCCCCTTCGCGCCCGGGCCTTCGCTTTCCCTTCGGGATCGCGAACCCGCCTCGGATCTCAGAATTACCTTCGAACTCACCAGCGTGGACCTACCACCTGCCAGTGCGCTACAGCGGCTAGTAATGAAGTAGGTCATGGAAGGTCCACTCATTTCCTGTTCCGTCATCATATTGTATCGCAGTGATCATTGAGATTGGAGGGTCACTGATCATGAGCTGGCGGAACTCATGATCAGGGAATCAGATCGATCAGTGAAGAACGCCGACATGGCACCGTCCGGCGCTTTTCTCGAGGTTCCCACGAGGTATTCACACGAGGTACACACGAGGCCTACCACCAATGTCTGCCTTTGGCTATATCCCCGATACGAACCCCCCCCTTTACCCATTCTCTGACACTGTCCATTTTCCATAAGTTGGAATGATTAAGCAAGGGGTACCGAGTTGTGATTCTGCCAGGGATTCTCAACACCAGAGGTATGCTCTTTGCTCCCGCTTTCAAGTTGTTCTATCGGATCGTGAACTAACATGGCCTATGTGCATTAGTCCACAAGTTGCATCTATCCACACTTTTAGTGATGACTTGCTTCTCAAGATACTTTATCGCTGTCGACCAGTTCTGTTAGGCAAAGATGGGACTCAGGCCGACAACCACCATATCTTAGAGGGTGGAAAATGGGACTCCGAACGATGGTGGTACAAGCTTACAAAGGTCTGCCGAAAATGGCGACATCTTGTGCTTGCATCGGCGTCTGACCTGGGCCTTTCCCTTGTTTGCTCATATGGCATGCCCATTGCGGACATGTTGACACACACACCCTCCCTGCCCCTCATCATCGATTACGAGGACGAAGGTCGTGAGGTGACACCGGAAGATGAAGACGGAATACTGCTCGCTCTTCGTCATCGTCGACAAGTGAGTCGCATCCGCTTCTGCATGCCTGGCTCGAATCTGCGGAAACTGCTTGCTGCGATAGACGGCGAATTTCCTATGTTGGAGTATCTCTATGTCAAACCTCCGACTGATGACGACAATGATATACCATTTCCTGAAACATTTAAAGCACCACATTTACACCACTTTGGACTGAGGAATATTACCTACACCCCTGGCATGTTTCCTCCATTGCCGAACACATCCTTTCAATCTGCCAAAAAACTCAGTGAACCTGCGCAGTGTCGCGGCCCTCAACCGCGGACGTAAGCCTTCCACTCTTGCTCTATTTATCTGCTCGTTAACGAACACGGTCCTCGGAAACCAGAGTTCTGAAAACGCCTATGGACATTCTCGACGATGACTCGCTTCTCTGCATATTTTATCTCTGTCGACCCACTCTTTTAGATGAAGACGAGGTTGATAATGCCACAATCTTAGAGGGGGGTGATTGGGCCCGCGAACGCTGGTGGTACAAGCTCGTGAAGGTTTGCCGAAGATGGCGATACCTCATGTTCGCATCGGCATCTTACCTGGGTCTTAACCTTCTTTGTACATATGGCACGCCGGTACAAGATATGTTGGCACATTCACCCCCTCTTCCACTCATCCTCGATTACCTCGACGAATATCACAATATTACTGCAGAAGACGAAGAGGAAGTCATATGCGCACTGAAACATCCTGAGCGTGTGCGCCGCATCCGCCTTTTTATGCCAGTTCCTAAATTGCAGAAGCTCGTATCAGCCGTGGACGAGGAATTCCCGATATTGGAGTACTTGTATATTGAACCCCCGATTAAGCACAGTTCAGGGCTGTCCCTTCCTCACACATTTAAGGCACCCTGTTTGCGCCACGTCATCCTCTACACCTTTGCCTTTCCGACGAGATCCCCATTAATTACGACTACCGTGGGCCTTGTTATGCTTTCGATTCAGGATATCCATCCATCTACCTACCTCCGTCCACATGAATTGCTTCAACACCTCCCACTTCTGCTACAGCTCGAGACTCTCGGGATCAGTTTTTTCTCCCCTTTTCCCAGCAGTGAAGTGGATGTGCAACTGTTACACCAGCAGAACATGACAGATGTCACACTTCCTAACCTTCGCTGGTTTGGGTTCCGAGGGGTTAACACTTACTTGGAAGCACTTCTTCTTCGGATGACCACTCCTCTCCTCGAGAAGCTCCAAGTCTTGTTCTTCCATCAGCACAATTTCTCCGTCCCACACCTCCTGCAATTCATGGGTGCTGCAAAAAACCTCAGGTTCCGCAGTGCTAAGTTCCAGTTTTCAAGCAATTATTTTTATGTGTATGTGTATCCTCGTGAGGGTGCCCCGATGTACTCCCTCTACATGGATATATCCGACATACACCTCCACTGGCAGGTGGTGTCTGCAACACAAATTTTCTATCAGCTGAGGACAGTGTTCTCAGGGTTAGAGCACCTTGCCCTCGAGTTTCGGAGGTCCTCAGCATCCTCGGAGATGAACGACGATTTTGACCACACAAATTGGGGTGAGCTTCTCAAGCCATTTCGCAATGTGAAGACCCTTCGTCTGGACGATGAGTTAGTGGGCCCACTCTCTCGTTCTCTACAGGAGGGAGAACTACCTACGGAGCTGTTACCCGAGCTGAATAAACTCGAATATCCTGGTCCTGAGAACCTATTCAGTGCTTTTATTGATACCCGCAAGAACTCAGGCCACCACATAACCGTGGTCCATCTTTGATTCTCTTCCTTTGCGAGCACAGTCTTGAGCTGTCGTTTCTGACAAGCGTCACAGGAGTACCTGGATTTTTTTTTACTGAAATCGTTGCCATTATGCGCCTCGGGATACAGGATCCCACCATAAATGTATACAAATCTTCTGTTGAACGATGTAGTATGTGTTTTTACAATGCGGATTTCTCCCCCATAGCTTATTTGCCGTCGTTGTTAACGCTCTACCTTGGTGAATGACGAGCGTGTGATGTATGCGCCAGGTGACTGCATGGTGCGTGTGGGACTGTTGTGGAGGATCTGGCAACTTCTGGCGATCTTATGGTCGCCCGTGTGTCACCTTCGTCTGAATATTGAGGCCGCTTCAGTGCAGGTCTAGCGCGTGCGGTCAGCGTTACAAGGGGGGAATGTTGTATTGATGTGTATAGTTGTCTGCTGTATGATTGGTTATTGGGAGATTTTCCTGTCGGGGATCGTCGAATCGCGAAGCGTTCATTCTCTATGCGTCGTTCTGCTCACCTGGTTTCTGGAACCTACTATGTGCCGCTTCTATGACTTTGGTCATTGGGGCCGTAAGTTCCGGATCACTGAATAACCTCCTTCCTGGCTTTTTGGATGGGAGCCCGTCGCTCGTATGCATAACTCAGGCATGATATGACATGATGCTCGACATTTTCTGTTCCGGCTCCGCAGGCTGGATATCTGGCGTCGTCGAGTCTTTTGAAACGTTTGAGGTAGGCACTGAGCGGGTTCCCTGACCACCCATACCAACATTGGCCATAAACCGTATGACACTATGCATTTGTACAGAACCTAGATCTCCGTGACAGGCGTGACTACGTGAAGTGAATACACGCACGCATAATACTAGTACCGTGAAGGATATGAATTGTGGTCGCTGTATGTTGGGAAATACAACATTTTGCGATGCAAACTAAGGTAACTGAGGGAAGTTTCTGAAGTACAGTGAGCAGAGCAAGGTTTGTGCCATTACTTCTCTGCAGTCTCACCCCAGGTCAGTATCCACACCTTTGAAAAGGTCCCATCTCCTTGTCGAATGCGTCGCCAAGTAGCCGCGCGCCTGCATGAACCAAGCTTGTAAATTCCAATAGAATAGGGGTTGACCGAGTCTGAGATTCGCCGGTCGACTCAGCCCTCATCATATACACAGTTCCAGAACTATGGTGCGACAAAGGTCGTGCAGATGAGTACTAGAGGAGGGAGGTTGGGGAAACTCGAGAGAGAGGATGCGCTAATGAGCAAGCAATGTCGATTTGACCGAGGAGTAAGAGGCTTCGCGACAACATCAAGGAGAGAGCGTGATTCGCACAAACTTGTTCTGGAGTAGCAACCCGAGAATGTGGAATGGAAAGCAAAAACAGAGTGAAATAGTAGCGGAGTGATGATCTAATTTGATGCCCGACGGAATTTCCCGACGCCCCAGTCAATGCCGCTGCATACAACACGACCACAACACTTATCTTTCTCTTCCACAATCTAGTCACTGCATGTACCATCATTTTTTTCTCGGTGCCATGCTTCTGCGGTGACTGTAGCTTCGAAGGTACTGTAAAAGTACCCACCGATACCCTGGCCCTGCACCCTCGTCGCCCAACGATTTCGGCTCGCAGAGTGCGACAGCCATTCGGTTTCCCTCACAACATTGGAGTGTCTGCGCATATAGACTCAAAATACAACACTTACCAAACACATTTTATATTACACTGACCAGATATGCCACATCCATGATGTGCGTCACTTTCCACCTATTCTTCTCGTTCCTCTCTGACGCTGAAATGAATGTATGTGTAGGACATGTAGATTAATCAAAGGTGGATAGCGAACTTGGGCGTGAGAAGGGCATTACAATCCAGAATGCAGCAACATTTGGTAATTGGGACGCAACATTACCTTCTAGCGGCCAACAAAAAGTATGCGATCAACTATCGACACACCTGGTATATTCACCCCTCTCAGACCTTTTTTTTCCTTGTTCCTTTAGCCGCTCACCCTCACCAAGGTCCCATCCCCCACATGTCACGTCGATCGTAGGTTAGGCCCATGTTGTGCGTGCTGTATGGTACTGCTTTTGTACTATGTGCTATATCTGGCGTCCACTGTCATCCTTCACCTGCGTGTCGTGACGAGATTCCTAACGGCCATGGACAATCTGAGGGATGAATGAGGAAGCGCAGCTGGTGGCGAGCGTCGCGATGTGAAGACAGGGTGCAAGTCGAAAGGGAATCGGACAAGCACACGAGAGGAGACGTCGGAGAAACGCAGATGTCATTCCAAGCCCTTCGAGGGCGAGCTAAATGGTCCGAGATCAAAGAAAACTTCTGGGGCACCATGAAGTGACCCCATCACAGAAAGTTACATCAATCTCGCGGATGAAAGCAAGGAGAAACGAAGGTAACGAGGACACAAGACGGGTACATTCTCGTTGAACAGAGGGAAAGAGCCATGGGCGCGCCTTGAGCACACCCGCATTAATCCATCCAAGGGGTCGCATTAGGCGTTGCCCCATTCTGACCGACCATGCAGCGCGGGTACAGCTCAGTCGCACGGTTAGTGTTCCTCAAGTGCCCGCGGCCCCGCGCTCCCTCGTCACCGTCAGATTCCATCATTTCCCCCGTCGAAGGGTCAACCAATCACTGTTGATCGCCAAAAACGCGTTGGTATACTCCCCCGAATGTCATTTATCCACAAGATGGATAGGTAGCTTAGTGGTAGCTTTTAGTTTTCCTAACTGCTTTTTAACACCTGGGCCTTTTAGACCTAGCACGAACTTGTGGTCCTGTGGCGTATAATCAATTCGACCCACGCGAAACTTCGCATGCCAGCTGATGGGCTTGAGGGTGCAGTTGGCAAGCGCGCTGCAAGCAGAGCTCGCTCTGGCAGCAGTAGCGCCCCTTGCTGCCCTGACACTCGAGCCCGAGGAGGGACGTCTTGGATATCTCCCTCATATGCGGATGTGCCAGGGTAAATTAGAGCAGGGTTAGTTGATCTTCTACGGTTTTCTCGGGAAAGAGAACTAACTTTCGCATGCAAAGGAACGAGACGTAGGTGTGTCCTCGAAAGTTCATCTCACCACCTGGACCCGAAGTTGAAGGCATTTGTATGATATTTACGAGATTGGCCAAGGCGAGATCATTTCGCTCTCCATTAAGCCGATTGGTACCGAACCGCCGACTTTTCTCTCGTGTGCACAACCAGTTCCATTCTACGTTCCCAATGATAGTGCAAAAATCCCGAGTCAGGGTTTCCCCTCATGTTCAACGAGATCGATACGGCAAAGGGTTTCATCACTATATGAGCCATCAGCGCATCAGTAGCTATCCGACCCGTAAATGAGGAGCTGGACTCTTTCTAGCCCGGCGTGTGCCAGGTTCATGCGTCCATGCTTAACATCTCTACTGCGGCGCTGCCGTCACCCGAGGACGATTGTGTCCTGCTTTGTGCCACACTTTCCTGCTCACAGACGCCATATTTTCTGTGCCATATTATGTAGTAATGTCGATTATGGTAATGAAATGGCAATAAGGACATTCTTCTCAGGTTTGGTCGGGGTTTCCTTCATGTGTTACCGTTACCATCCATGGACGGGTTCTTAGGCTGAGATCGGGAAATCCCGGACGCTAACCCTGAGAAGGCTTAGATTCCATTTATGGGGCCGAACAATGAACCTTAATTCTCCCGTTGACGATCATTGATTTCGAAGGTCCACTCGTTTCAGACCCCCGCTACTACTAGTGGAATACTGTATCGTAGGCTTCATTGATAGAGTGGACGACCACTGAGCGTACTGATTGTGAGTGGCGGGAAGTCGAAGTACGGAGAACAGTACACGTACTGTGCGATAATACAGTTTCAAGAAGCCAAGAAATGTTGACACCCAGGTACAGGGCACAGTATTAATTTCAGACCTCCCGTGTCAGGTCAGGTCGGCTAAAGTCCGTCTTCAGCTACATCCCCGATGCCACGTTTGCTGTCTAACACTATCCGTCTTTTAAACGGTGGAATTGTTTCCCAACGTACACCTAGTCGTGATTCCGCGTCTCAACACAGGAGGTACACGTCCCGCTCTTGCTTTGCCCTATCAATTTTCAACTGCAACTTACACCGTCCAGGGGTCACGAAGCACCAATTCCGCCCATCAACACCCTCAGTGACGATTTGCTTCTCAAGATATTTTACCACTCTCAACCATTTCTCCTAGATGAAGACGGAGCTGACGACGACGATAGCTTGGAGGCGAGGAAGTGGGACTCCGAACGCTGGTGGTACAAACTCGCACACGTTTGCCGAAAATGGCGCTACCTTGTGCTTGCATCAGCATCTCACATGGGTCTTTCCATCGTTTGCTCATACAGGACTCCCGTAGCAGCCATATTAGCTCATTCACCCTCCTTACCTCTTATCATCGATTACGGGGATGAAGATCGTGAGGTGACCTTAGAGGATGAACAGGGAATATTGCTTGCTCTCCGGAAGCATCTCCAAGTGCACCGCATCCGCCTTCGCATGCCTACCTCGAGTCTACAGAGGTTGGTTGCGGCGTTGGATGGAGAATTTCCTATATTGGAGTATCTATATATCAAACCTTTGACCGACGACGACAGTGGTCTATCGTTTCCCGAGACATTCAAAGCGCCACGGCTACGTCACTTCAAGCTGAGAAACATTACTTACCCCCCTGCTATGTTTTATTCGCCATCGCTGAACACTCCTGTTCAACCCGTCGAACAAATCGGTGAATGTGTGCGACGGAGTAGTCCTCAACCGTGGAAGTACGTCCGTCTATTTCTGTATATACCTGCTCGTTAACGCATACGGTCTATGGCCAACAGCTTTCTGCAGACGCGTATTCACATCCTCGATGATGACTCGCTTCTCTGCATATTTTATCTCTGTCGACCAGTTATTTTAGACGAAGACGAGTTTGATAACACCAAAATCTTACAAGGTGGCGATTGGGGCCGCGAACGCTGGTGGTACAAGCTCGTGCAAGTTTGTCGAAGATGGCGATACCTGATATTCGCGTCGGCATCCCACCTGCGTCTCAACCTTCTTTGTACATATGGCACGCCGGTACAAGATATGTTGGCACATTCACCCCGTCTTCCACTCATTATCGATTACATCCACGAGAATCTTGACATCACTGCAGAAGACGGAGACGATGTAATGTTCTCACTGCAGCACCGTGATCGTGTGCGCCGCATCCGGGTTTTGATGCCCGTCTCTAGATTACAGAGGCTCATCACGGCCTTTGACAACGAATTTCCGATGCTGGAATATTTGTATGTCGAGCCTCCGACGAAGTACAAATCGGGATTGATACTTCCCAACGGATTTCGGGCACCTCATTTACGACACCTCATCCTCCTCACCTTTGCCTTTCCAATACGATCACCATTGCTTATGACCGTTGCGGGCCTTGTCACACTTTCGATCCAATACATCGATCCATCTACTAATAGCTGTCCTGAGGACATTCTTCAACAACTCACACGTCTGCCCCAGCTCGAGACTCTCGGGATCAGCTTTTGCGCCGCTTTTACCCAACGTGATGTGGAGACGCAACTGTGGCATAGGCCCCTCGTCACCGACGTCATACTTCCTAAACTTCGCTGGTTGGGATTCCGAGGAGTTAGCACCTACTTGGAAGCGCTTCTTCCTCGGGTGATCACCCCTCTACTCGAGAAGCTCCAAGTCGTGTTTTTCGATCAACCCAACTTTTCGATCCCACGCCTCCTGCAATTCATGGGCGTAGCAAAGAGCCTCAAGTTCGGCAGTGCCAGGTTCCGGTTCGCAAACAACTATGTTTTCGTGTATGTGTGTCCCTATGAGTGGGCTCCGGTATACACCTTCCACCTGGGGATAACCTGCACATCCCTCGACCGACAGGTGGCGTCCGCAACGCAAATTTTCCATCAGCTAAGAACAATGTTCTCTGCGGTGGAGCACCTTACCCTCGAGTCCCGAAGGTCCTCATTATTCTCGGAGACGGTCAATGAAGCCCACGGTGTACGTTGGGGCGATCTATTCAGGCAGTTTAGTAATGTGAAGACCCTTCGTTTGGACGATGCATTTGTCCGGCCGGTCTCTCGCTCTCTACAGGTAGATGTTGGAGAATCACCTATGGAACTGTTGCCCAAGCTGAAGATGATCGGATGTCCTGCATCCCGAGATGCAGAGAACCCGTTTAGTGGATTCATCGAGACTCGCAGAAACGCAGGTCTCCCGGTAACCGTGGTCCATCCTTGATTCTTCCTCACTCGTGCGCGGGCAGTGTCGCCGTAGTCGTGAGCGGCTATTACAGAGCTACCGTGACTCTGCCAGACCGTGCCGCAGCGAGGGGCTTGACTTGGCACGAGAACGGTACTCGAAATGCAGGTCCCAACCTATATTGCGATTAATAAGGGCTTTCTTCTGTCACCAGGACCTTACCCATACCCTTTCCAGCTTTCATCTTCATTAGAATCATAATCGTCTCAATTCTTGGCGATTTCCTAGGTGCCAAGTACCTGTCGACGGGGAACTCTCGTTGACATCATGCTTTCGTACCTTTGCATCTCACCCATCATGCCAACATTGGTTATCGATACTACTAGTACGGTAATCATGTAATGTCTGTGCGCCTGAACCTACGTCACCCTATTTGCGCTGTATTCTACCTCTATCCAGGGCAGAATGATACTGTTGGGATGATTTCCCCTAAATATCATTCAATAATAAGATGGATGGGTAGCCATTGATTTCCTCAACTGTCCCTTGACTCCCACCGAGCGCACGGGTCTTTTAGACCTGGCGCAAACCCGCGGCGCGTAATCAACCAGAGCTGCACAGAGCTTCGCATGTTGGCCACCACGGTTCAAGTTCCCATTGGAGTGGAGGGACAGCTCGGTGTGTTATGGCCCTCGTCGGTGGAAGGATGTCTACAACAAGGACACAAAGGGGTGAGTTCAGCATCGTCTTCCTCCGTATGGAATGGTCGAACATGTATACGCACTTAACATCTCCGCCACCATCATTCTGGGGATCATTGTTCCAAGGGCCAGATTGCTGATGCCTCTTCTCGGTTTCCTCTCCACTAGCACTACATGTTCTATGCCATATTATGGAGCAGCAGTGTCGATTATGGTGATGAAGTGAAAATGAGTGCGTTCGTCAGGATTGGTCGGCGTTTCTTTTTCATGTGTGTTATAGGTCACTGTAATCAAATTCAGATATTGAGAAACCTCGCACTGCTTCGTTGCTGCTGTAATACCCCGGGCTGGAAGATGTGCTTTAATTCTCAGGTTCTCGGGCTTACCTCCGTTGATCACTGAAGATCCACTCATTTCGGATCCACTCTGTGATACTGTATCGTAGAGTCCATTGATAGATTGGGTGGCCGGCCACTGAGCTCACTGATCAGTGGCGAAGTTGAGGCCAAGGCTCAAGAGAGCGGCGCAGCACCGTAAGCCTAATTAAGGAAAGCAGGAAATGTTGACAGCTCAGGTACAAGGCGCGGCGCTTTCCGTGTTGAGATGGGCAGGCCTGAACGGGACGTCAAACGAACGTCTTCAACTCGGACTACTAGCATATCCTCAACACTTACTCCGGTGCAATGCCGCGCTTTTTGTCTGACATTATCCGTCTTTTACACGTTGAAGGTGTTCACCAATATGCGCCGAGTCCTGATTCTCAGCCGCAGCACAGGAGGTACCCTCCCTCTTACTTGACTACTCGGTTTGCAAATTTACACCGCCCAGGTGCAGCGAAGTACCAATTATGTCCATCTACACCCTCAGTGATGAGTTGCTCCTCAGGATATTCTACCACTCTCAACCATTTCTCCTAGACGAAGATGGGGCTGACGACGACGATAGCTTGGAGGTGAGAAAGTGGGACTCCGAACGCTGGTGGTACAAACTCGCACACGTTTGCCGAAAATGGCGCTACCTTGTGCTTGCATCGGCATCTCACATGGGTCTTTCCATTGTTTGCTCATACGGTACTCCCGTGGCAGCCATATTGGCTTATTCACCCTCCTTACCCCTCATCATCGATTACGCGGAAGATCGTGAGGTGACCTTAGAGGATGAACAGGGAATACTGCTTACTCTCCGGAATCATCTCCGAGTGCGCCGCATCCGCCTTCGCATGCCTGCCTCGGGTCTACAGAGATTGGTTGCAGCGATGGATGGAGAATTTCCCATGTTGGAGTATCTCTATATCAAACCTTTGACCGACGACGACAGTGGTCTATCATTTCCCTGGACATTCAAAGCGCCACGTCTACGTCACTTCAGACTGAGAAAAATTACTTACTTCCCTGCTACGTTTCGTTCCCAATCGCCGAACGCGCCTGTTCAACCCGTCAAACAAATCGACGAATGTGTGCAACGGAGTAGTCCTCAACTGTGGAAGTACGTCCGTCTATTTCTGTATTTATCTGCTCGTTGACGAATACGGTACAACAGCTTTCCGCAGACGTGTATTCACATCCTCGATGACGACTCGCTTCTCTATCTATTTTATCACTGTCGACCAGTTATTTTAGACGAAGATGAGGTTAATGATACCAAAATCCTACAGGGTGGAGACTGGGGCCGCGAACGCTGGTGGTACAAGCTCGTGCAAGTTTGTCGAAGATGGCGATACCTGATATTCGCGTCGGCATCCCACCTGGGTCTCAACCTTCTTTGTACATATGGCACGCCGATACCAGATATGTTGGCACATTCACCCCCTCTTCCACTCATTATCGATTACGTCGACGATGGTTGTGACATCACCACGGGAGACAGAGATGGTCTGATATTCGCACTGCAGCACCGTGATCGCGTGCTCCGTGTCCGCGTTCTGATGCCCGTCTCCAAATTGCAGGGGTTCACCACGGCCTTTGACAACGAATTTCCGGTGCTGGAATATTTGTATATCGAGCCCACGACCAAGCGCAGGTCGGGGTTGATACTTCACGAAGCATTTCAGGCACCCCATTTACGGCACCTCATCCTCATCACCTTTGCCTTTCCAATTAGGTCTCCATTACTTACGGCCGTAACTGGCCTTGTCACACTTTCGATTCAGCACATCCATCCATCCACCAACTCCTGTCCAGAGGATATTCTTCAACAACTTACACTCCTGCCCCAGCTCGAGACTCTCGGTATAAGCTTTTGCTCCACTTTTACCCACCGTGATGTGGAGAAGCAGCTGTTGCATAGGCCGCTCATCACCGATGTCACACTTCCTAACCTTCGCTGGTTGGGGTTCCGAGGAGTTAGCACCTACTTGGAAGCACTTCTTCCTCGAATGATCACCCCTCTACTCAAGAAGCTCCAAGTCGTGTACTTCGATCAACCCGATTTTTCGATCCCACGCCTCCTGCAATTCATGGGTGCAGCAAAGAGCCTCATGTTCGGCAGTGCCAGGTTCCGGTTTGCAAACAATTACGTTTTCGTCTATATGTATCCCCATGAGGGGGCCCTCATGTACACCTTCTACTTGGGGATATCCTGCATCTCCGTCGAGGGCCAGGTGGCATCCGCAACGCAGATTTTCCATCAGCTAAGGACAATGTTCTCTGCGGTGGAGCATCTTACCCTCGAGTTTCGGAGATCCTCAATGTTCTCTGAGATGGACGATGAAGTCCATGGCACACATTGGGGCGATCTGTTTAGGCGGTTTAGCAACGTGACGATCCTTCGTTTGGGCGATGAGTTTGTCGAGCCGATCTCTCGTTTGTTACAGGTAGATGATGGGGGATCAGCTATGGAGCTATTGCCTAAGCTGAAGGTACTCGAATATCCCGCGTCCCCCAGTGCTGAGAACCCATTTAATGCCTTCATCGGTACCCGCAAAAACGCAGGTCTCCCCGTGACCATAGTTCATCCTTGATTCCGCCTAACGCGTGCTCGGGCAGTCGTAAACTGCTGTGCCGGACAAGACCCGCAGCGATAGGTTTGGCATGGCACTAATACGGTATCATGCTGATTTCGCGTCGTTGCATGTCACTTATAATCCATCCCCTCACTCATCGTCCTGACCTTGATTGTAGACGGTATAGCACAAATGTAATCTCTGTGTGCTCATACCTCGCTAGCCTTTGTGCTCATCGGTATTCGGTTTCTGCTTTCGACACAAATGTAGTCTATCTCAATGTGATCATTTTTTTTAAATCTCTGAGGCGTCTGCGACGTTGAGGAGGTGACACCCCAAAACTTCTTTCAGTACCTCAGTCAACGCTTGTGGTGTTCAAACTGTCTAACAAAGCACACTCCCGGTGCTGTAGCCAATACGGAGCGGCCAAGATAAGTATTATGGTTTACGTAATGTCTCGAACGGAATTTTGCGACAGCAAAATGACTTTAAATTTACGGAGTTTTTGCCAACCTGTCGCTCAATGCTGACGCTACGCTCGGCGCGGCTACAAAATTCCTCGCTCTCTGTCTTGAACAAGACAGCCACCTTAACTTTTCCTGTTCTGCGCCGCCATGCCTCTGCAGCCGCGGTAGCGGCAAAGGCACGGCCACAAGTTGCCACCGATACTCCGGTACCTTCGCTCGCCCAACGATTCCAGCTCACAGAGGCCGACAACCACCGGTTAAATTACCAGCGCAATATTGGTGTTTCCGCGCATATAGACTCTGGAAAGACAACCCTCACAGAACGCATTTTATATTACACTGGTCGGATACGGGATATCCACGAGGTGCGTCACATTCCACCTTTTCCCATCCTTTGTTTTCGACGCTGAGATGAGGGTATGTGTGGGACCCATAGGTAAGGGGGAAGGATAATGTTGGCGCGAAGATGGATAGTATGGAGCTCGAGCGCGAGAAGGGTATCACCATTCAGAGCGCGGCAACGTTCTGTGATTGGAACGCAAATTCACCAGTCACGGGAGAGCAAGAAAAGTATGCAATTAATATCATCGACACGCCTGGTAAGTTTCTTCCTCCCCCCCGTTGTTCTTTGCGTCCCGCTTACCGAGGTCCTATTCTAACTAGGTCACGTCGATTTCACGATAGAGGTCGAGCGCGCGTTACGCGTCCTCGATGGCGCAGTTCTGGTGTTGTGTGCTGTGTCTGGCGTCCAGGTGAGTTCTGCTGTGGTCGTACGCCTGCATGCCGTGACGTGGTTCCCTCAGAGTCAAACTATCACTGTCGATCGCCAAATGCGTCGCTATAATGTTCCTCGTATATCATTCATTAATAAAATGGATAGGTGTGTTGATTTGTGAATCATTCCCTGACTCCCACTGACATCGCGGGCCTCTTAGACCTGGTGCGAACCCATGGCGAGTTATCAACCAGATCCGCACGAAGCTTCGTATGCCGGCCGCCGCGGTGCAAGTTCCGATTGGAGTGGAGGATCAGCTCGAAGGTGTTGTTGACCTCGTTCGGTGGAAGGCCATCTATAACAAGGGTACAAAGGGGTGAGTCGATCATCGTCTTTGTCTGCGTGTAACACTTAAAACAATGCGACAACCCTACATAGCGTCGAAGTTGTTGAATCAGACGAGATCCCGGCCTCCTCTCTCGAACTGGCTACTCAAAAGAGGCAAGAGTTGATCGAACAGCTCGCCGAGGTTGATGATGAAATCGCGGAACTCTTCTTGAACGACGCGCTCCCGTCCAATGCACAACTGGCCGCGGCAATCCGCCGTGCGGCGGTGTCTCTGAAATTCTCACCCGTTTTTCTCGGTTCAGCGATAAAGAATACGGCAGTACAACCACTCCTCGATGGAGTTTGTGCGTACCTCGCAAGTCCAGCAGAACGTGAAATTGTTGCGCACGATACCACGCAGCCGGCAAGCGCACCACCAGTGGAACTCGTTCCGGCAGCGGCAGCGCCCCTTGTTGCCCTTGCATTCAAACTCGAGGAAGGCCGCTTCGGGCAGCTCACGTATATGCGGGTGTACCAAGGTAGTTTGAAGAAGGGCCAGTTTATCTTCCATGGTCGATCCGGAAAGCGAATCAAGGTACCCAAGCTGGTGCGCATGCACAGTAACGAGATGGAGGTGTGTCCTCGAGAGGGCCCATATCACGGACATGAGGTCTAAGTTGTTTGTAGGATATCGACGAAATTGGTCCAGGCGAAATTTGTGCTATCTTCGGCGTCGAGTGCGCGACTGGGGATACGTTCACCGATGGAACATCGAACTTTTCAATGGTGCGTGAACTGTGCTATCCTGATAGGACAACGACATGACTGAAACGCATTGTACGCAGACCTCCATGTTCGTGCCTGACCCCGTCATTTCACTCGCCATCAAGCCAATTGGTGCTGAAACGCCGAATTTCTCTCGCGCGCTCAACCGGTTCCAGAAAGAGGATCCCACGTTCAGGGTACACGTCGACCACGAAAGCAAGGAAGTACGTTTGTTCCAAAGTATCTGCCATCACCTGAGTTGATCCTTTGTGTGTATACGACAGACGATCATATCGGGTATGGGCGAGCTACACCTTGAGATCTATGTTGAACGGATGAGACGCGAGTATGGGGTCGCCTGTTCCACCGGCAGGCCGCAGGTCGCGTTCCGCGAAACGGTGACGGAGCGTGCGGAGTTTGTGTACACGCATAAGAAGCAGTCGGGCGGTGCGGGTCAGTATGCGCGTGTCATTGGGCACATCGAGCCAACGGAGGTGGACGCCGAGTCCGGGAAGGACACCGCGTTCGAGAGCGTGGTCATGGGTGGGAACGTGCCGAGCAATTACATCCCTGCGGTCGAGAAGGGCTTCTACGAGGCGCTCGAGAAGGGCACGTTGTCTGGAAACCCTATTTCTGGCGTACGAATGGTACTTCGCGATGGGGCATTCCACGCAGTCGACTCGTCCGAACTCGCGTTCCGCCTCGCGGCCATCGGTGCGTTCCGCGAGGCGTTCCTGAAAACGAAGCCGGTGATCCTCGAGCCGATCATGACTGTAGAAGTCGTCGCGCCGGTCGAGTTCCAGAGTGCGTTTCTTTTCTCTTGATCCAACATGCTGAGACATATATTTTGTGGGTCGCTCTCGACAAAGGTGCGGTGATTGGCGGTTTGAACGCGCGGCGCGGAACGATCATCGATAGTGAGGTCCGCGAGGATGAGTTTACGGCTGTCGCGGAGGTCGCGTTAAATGACATGTTTGGGTATTCGAGCCAGCTCCGTGGCGCAACACAGGGCAAGGGCGAGTTTAGCATGGAGTACAAGGTACGGTCATCTTTCGAATGCAGAGCTGAGCGGGAGCAATGAGGACTGACAATTTTTGATGCAGAACCACATGCCCGTTTTGCCGAATGTGCAGGTTGAGCTGCAGGAAGCGTATCGCAAGTCCCTGCCGCACAACAACAAAAAGTAGACTTGGATGAACGGACGGACGGACGCCCAGGCTTTGTGTCTGTCTCGTGTCTGGGCGATCATATCCTTATTTTTTTTTCTTCGCCCTTGGTTCGTTTAGCCCTGGTCACTACTATTAGTCGACTATGTAGACATTACATTAGAGCTTTCTAAATGATGAAACTGACGCCACTCACACTCGCACACGCACGCCGGTCCGTTATTCCGGACTATAAACAAGTCCAAACAACCTGTCGGACACTCCGAGGACAGGACAACTTGGGCCAGCATTTTCATTCATTGACGAGAGGTCGCCGTCCGTAACAAACCAACCAAAAGTATCAAGCAATGGCATCCTTCATTTCGCCATTCCGAAGCACCTATCGCTACTTGGTACGCCCCACCAACTGATCTTATTTCCGTACTGCTCCTGTCGTTCATCACTGATGGTCACACCGCATGCATACACAGCAACGCCAGGCGCACGAGTCGCCCGTGCTCTTCTACTCCGTCGTGCTTGGCTCCATAGGCCCCGTTCTCGCATTCTCTGTGCCACCCATCCGTGAACGGCTAGGCTACCGCCCGCCAGAACCCATACCGACCACGTATCCGAGTGCGTCGCCCTCCCTCTCTCCCCACACCTAAATGCTGACGTCGTTCGTGTTTTGTTTGTTTGTTTGTTTGTTGGATTGGTGGTGGTAGTTCCGAAGCGGCCGAGACGGCCGGTGCAGGGTTATGAGGACGAAGAGTGAAGCATTGGCGTCTGCGTCAACATGTGCATTTGTATTTGCATGTTGGCCCTTGCGCCTCGCCTCGCTTTTATAATATCTAATAGAGAGAGAAGTGGATGGACATTCCCGCATATATCAGGAAAGCAGCGCTATCTAAGTGCTACGCGTAGAGGTAGCCAAAGAGACAACATCTCACGTGGCCTTACGTTATCGGAACGCGTCATGTCCTTGGACTTGTAACATACCCTTGACCAGAGCCTCGATCTCCTCATACAAAAGTAATGTCCGACGACAATTCAAACAGGCCCCGAACCTTAGGCGGTGGAAATTCGAACGATCCTGACCTTTCCTCGTGGCCGCGTCAGGGGGCATCGTCTGGCCAACACTTTGGCCGAATCGGTGGTGGGGGAGGCGGAGGCCCAACGTGCGTTTCGTATCACATCATTACAACTCACCTGAGGATCTGAATCCCTTTATTATCCCAACTTGCAGTGGTGGTGGGCGTCGCTTCGGCACTCTCGGCGATGGCGATGATAGCGACGATGGCGATGACGGGCCACAGAACTATTTTGCAGGCGGGGAAAGGAGGTATGTCTAAATATACCCTTTCGATGCCTCACTCAGCTTGATCACTATGGTCTCCTCGTCAGCGGGATCAACGTACAGAATCCGGATCGAGACCCCGATGTGCCTGGTCGCAATCTCATGCGCGATCTCTTAGCACGCGCACTCAACGCAGGTCCAGCTGAGCCTGAACTCGAGAGGCCAGGAGGTCAGAGGTCGTCCGCCTTCTCGGGTGCCGGATATACGCTAGGCTCGGACGAAATGGAGAGCACTTATGTTCCTGATCCGAATGAGCCGCCGAACCCAGGTATGTGACTCTCCTTGCTTACTTTCCCTTCTCGCGTATTTATGTGAATATATTCCCGGCGTTGCTTAGCCGAGGAAACCGCAATTCGACATCTCACCTTTTGGCGCGACGGATTCAGCGTGGAGGACGGCGATTTGCGACGCTACGACGATCCCGCCCAAGCCCATATCCTTTCCGAGATCAATGCCGGGTACGCTTGCCCTCCTTTCCTCCCGACGTTCTGAGCTAATGAAGTAGTGCTACAGTCGCGCCCCGCCGTCCATCCTTGACGTCCTTCCAGGACAGCCGGTAGAGCTTCGCGTCTCGAGACGCACGGACGAGGATTACGTCCCCACACCTCGGAGAGGTTTCGCGGGTTCGGGCAACAGACTCGGTGGCGTCGTCCCTGAGTCTTCCGGTGCTCCTGCTGCTGCGCCCATACCTCAAGTCGGAATGCCGGGCGCTTTTCCAGCAGATGGTTCGTTTTTGGCCGTCGCCTCTGCTCCACAACCCGCGCAGACACAGGAGTCGGAGAGCGTCGGCACTCGCTTTGCCGTCGACCAGACGAAACCGACCACCAGTGTACAAGTTCGCCTCGCGGATGGCACCAGGTTCGGGCGCGCCATAGCTTTGTGGCCAATTGCGATTGTATGTACTGATGTGCCTGCCTTCTTGCCTTCCTAGAATGGTGGCGCGGATGAACTTGACCCACACGGTCGGCGATCTTCGAAGTTTCATCAATGCGTAGGTGTCCCTCTCCCCCCTCCGTTGAGATTCCCTCTCGTACCCGTTGTCGAGCTGATCTACTTCTACTTACTCTCTAGTTCACGTCCTGAAAATAACGCGCGCCCCTATACCATCGGGACCACTTTCCCGAACCGCACGCTCGACGACGATAACGTGACGATCGAGGCGGCCGGTCTGCGCAACAGCGTGATCGTGCAGCGGTGGGCCTAGGCGAGTTTCTGGCGAGAATGGTATCCCATGTTGTAGTATCTGCCCTCTCTTCCACCAATGTTGTCGCATTACAGTCCCTTGACAAAGCGTTGTGACCTCGTCTCGTAGGCCAGTATCTTTGCGCCGCTCGGCTTTCAGCTGGGCTTAAGGGTAAATCCGAGTTCCGACTTTACGTGCCATCCAGCAGCAGTACATCGGTAGCTACGTCAACGATGACCGAGTGGACCTGGTCGCCTTGGCCCTCTATCCTAAACCCCTGGCCTCTCTCGCGGAAACTAAGCCTCCTAAAATTGTTATCATACGGTGGTATCCTAACGTGCGCCGTAGAAAAACCGTCCTTTTGGACGTCCTGTCCTCTTTCGATACTGCTACTGACAGCGTCCATCAGAAAACTATCAAAAGGTTGGAGGTAGCCTTGCGCGGTTCTGCGACGCAAGCGTACATAATCCCTGCCCAAGGGATGAAGGCCAAGGCGAGAGGTATCAGGGACTAACAGAAGGACATATTATCGTTGACGGGTAAGAACAGTGTGCCTCCATGAAACGCTAATACAGTAGTCCAGTGCGAGACCGGATCGCTGGTAATCTTAGATGGAGCGGGGACAACTATTGATCAATTTTAACCCACCAGGACTGAAAACAGAACAATCCGCTCAGTGCTGAACGACAAATCGTATCGCCAATAAACCGGCATCCAAAACGACCTCGTGTTTTTGCCAACAAACGTTCTCACGCTGACGCTCTTGATGCTAATTTTATGCATCGTCACGATTGACCCTGTCACTTCTCACCTCCTCAGCTCGCGTCCTTGACGAAATCTTCTCATGCCCTCTAGATGCCGTCTCGCACTGGTCTCCATCCTCTCACTCCCTGTGTTCTAAAATTCATTTTTGGCACTTCGTTGCCCCTGCTGACACTCATGTACTATCTCAAGGTTGAAGTTTTCTGGATCCCCGATGCGATGACGCGGTTGGATGGAAAGGTAGTAGCCGATCACGGTCATGACCAAGGTTGCCAGAGCTATTGTGCTCAAGGCAGCCGAAGCTGAGGCCTTTGCGGTATTGGCACTGGGTAGATCGCTGATTTCGTCATGGCCATAAAGTACCACTGCCTGAGGGCAACGAAAAGGCGAAAAAAGGCGCGAGTATGAGGGACGGAATGATTTGGAACGCATGGTACGATCCAACTCGTCTACTGTAGTCATCCCCGTTCCATCGCGATTGTTCCGACGTTGGTTACACTGATGAATTTGACCCACACAGATGGCGATATCCGAGGTTTTATCAATGCGTGGGTGCCCTCCCCGTTTTGATTTGCTTTCGCTCCGTATCCGAGCGGCTGATTTGGTTTTTAGTTCGTATCCTTCAAACAATGCGCGCCAGTATACCATCTGGAGGACCTTCTCGAACCGCACGCTCGACGTCAACGGCGCCACGATCGAGACAATCTGCACAATCAGCGTGATTGTGCAACCGTGAGCTCTGGGTGAGTTTCTCGGCAAATTTTCGGGGGTGGGTCATGGTGTTCCTTTATTGTTGTATCTCCGCTCTCCTTTCCTGGTCTTGTCCCCGTCTCGTGTGCGAGCATCTCGCATCGCTCAGACTCGCTCCTTCACTTGTAAAGAACATTGTTCTTATCTGGGCTCAGGAATGAATATCCGGCGTCCTCTTCTAAACCCCTAGCCTCTCGCGTGAAAACGAAGCCTTCTAGAATTAACGTCATATCCTAATGTGTGGCATTGAAGAGTAGCATTTTGTCGACTACCATTCAAGGGGCTCATAAGGAAACTGGTGATACCAGTACCGAAATGTTGGGGTAGCCTTTCACGGTTGCACAGCGCAGGCGCACACAACTCTCGGGCCGAGCAATGAAGGGAGGCCAATGCCGATGCGTATTATTGAGAGGACCGCGAGATCAAGACAAACAATGGAAAGGACGCCTTCGTTGACGAGGAAGAGCGGTGTCGTCCATGAAACGTCACCAGGCGAGTACGGACTCGGAGTCCCAGCAATCTCACATGGTACAGGGGTAACCACTTATCAATTTCAATACACCCGGCCGAACAGAACAATCTTCTCAGTGATGCACGAACGCACCGCCAATAAATCGGGATCAGCCAATTGTGAAAGATGAGAAACACGTGATGACGACTGAATTCGGACGGATGTATAATGCACAAGGAAGAGCTGGTACAGTCACAAGGGTTTAGTTTACACTGAGGTCAGAAAAAAAGGGCAGGCATACCCTTTTTCACCTCTAGTTGGTCAAACACCCATCTCATCAAGCTTGTTTATGCAGGTGGGCGTACAATTGCCCTTCGTACTAGTTTGGTTGGCACCCTGAGCGTGATCGACAGTGTTGACATCTATCGTTCCCGTTCCACTCAATTCGGCTCGCAGAGTCGCGTAGTCTTCGCTCATAATCTCCACTTCGCATTCCTTTCTAAACGGGCCTTCTCCCGCTTGAAGAGCAACGTTGAATTGTCCTCTCGAAGACTGGTGGACGAAGAACATCAAATCCCTGAACTTGTACTTCCTCTGATAGACGACGATAAGTGACTGGGGTGGAACATTCAAATTGATTGTGATCGTCTTCTGCTCCGTAGTTTCGGTCGGCTTGAAGACCCTTGTCTTTTGATTGATCGTCAAAGATGCCCCTTTATATGTGGATCCCAGGGAAAATCCTTTATTGACTTCGATTCCCTTAGTTATCGTGAGCCCTGTCGTAAATGTGTAAGGATATGTCTGTGTTGCGTCCGTATCGTTCTTCCAGGACATCATCAAGACCCAGGTGATGTCAACCAAATATGTGTCAACCGCAGCAATTAGAGAGTCGTATGCACCGGAGACATAGACGTAATAGCACCCGGATTTGATCAGGGCATCGCCGCCACTGGGTTTGTAGACCACGTGCTGATAAAGGTCGGTCTACGAAAGCGTCGTGCGAAGGAAAAAGAAAAAGAAAATAAGACTGAGTTAACATTCGATGAATGGAAACTCACCATTCGACCAGCTTGATATTGATGAAGTTAGAACTATTAAGCGCGCAAACAATGACCCCGCAGGACCGCGTTGAGGCAAGGGAGATGGAGGAGGAGAGTTGCGAGTCGGAGGGACTCGGAGGAGCGAACAGCCGTAGGGATGACGAAGGTATTTGAGAAAGGTGGGGTTACAGGTCGTCAAGGGACGGGGAACAGAAACAGTGCGGCACGGCGACTAGAAGGAGCGCTCGTGGCAGGCTGGGGCGGAGAGATGAGGATGGGTGCCGAAGACTGTGAAAAGGTAATGGACAAGGTCAACAGGCCGAGGGCGATAGGGGAGTGACGTTATATGACTTGGTAGTTGCGGAGAGCCTGGGAAGAGAAAAAAAAAACGCACTGGTCAGACGGACAGTCACGAGTAGATGAGTGTATGCATACAGCATTGCCACCGTGCTATTCCCACATGACTGAAAAGAGCCTGATCTCGGCGTGATAACTTAGGAGTGGTGGACGCCGATACTAGACGCTCCACCACGAGATGGCGTTTCACCCAACGACACCCTGGCATAGCATAGTACTTATGCCCGTCATGACTCATGGGCCTCGTCACTCTCGCTTATGGAGATCGACTTGCCCGGCTAGTTCTCCCCAATTGAGATGGAAAATACGGGGCACTCCATGATACAATACAGTAACTTACTACAGTAGTACGAGCTAGCCTGAGCGAACGCCAGTGCCAGTAGTTACGTGATATTTGTTGGGTTCGGTGTTCGGTCACGGCGGCCAACTGGAAGGCCATCATGTCGCGAGGCATCCATGTTCAGCTGTTTCTATTCGAGGTCTACCACATGAGGCCGCAATTAAGCTCACACCCTCCTCAACACTTACTTCCCTGTCACTCCTCGCCTTCAATCCACCGAAACAATTGGCCAAGGCACAGCAGGTAGAATGAGTTGTGAGTCCCAACGGTGGAGGTACGTTTCCTTACCTTCGTGCTCTTTCCCTTTCTCATTAGCTTGTGAACCAATACGGGTTACCTGCGGCAGACCATATGGCTCCCCTATCCATATCCTCGACAACGATTCAGTTCTCAACATATTTCATCACTATCGACCGATTATCTTAGAAGAAGACGAGGATGACGACGACCGTATCTTGGAGGGTGGAGAATGGGGTCGCGAACGTTGGTGGTACAAGCTCGCCCACGTTTGCAGAAGATGGCGATACCTTATACTTGCGTCTGCGTCCCACCTGCATCTTCGCCTTGTCTGTACATATGGCACACCTGTAGCCGATATGTTGGCACATTCACCTCCCCTTCCGCTCGTCATCGACCACGTTGAGGACGATCACGACATCACGACAGAACACGAAGAAGGATTAGTCCTTGCGCTTCAGCTCCGTGATCGCGTCCGCCGCATCCGTCTTCAGATGCCCGTTCCCAATTTGAAGAGGCTCATGACGGCTATAGGCGATGAATTCCCGGTGCTAGACTACCTGTATGTCGCGGCTCCGACCAAGGAAAAGTCCAACTTGGTACTTCCGCAAGCATTCCAAGCACCGCATCTACGGTACCTTGTATTGGATAACATCATCTGTCCCATCGGCTCCCCACTACTTACGCCCACTATGGGCCTCCTCACACTCTCGCTTTTAAACATCCATCCATCCGCCTACTTCTCCCCGAATGACTTGCTCCAACGCCTATCACTGATGCCTCAGCTTGAAACCCTCGGAATCGTGTTTCACTCCCCTGTTAGCAACCGTCACGTTGAGAGGCAGTTGTTGAGCACGCCAATCACGGCACATGTCACTCTTCCCAGCCTTCGGTGGTTTGGGTTCAAAGGCGCCAGCGCCTACTTGGAAGCTCTTCTCCCGCAAATGACCACCCCTATCCTCGAGAAGCTCCAGGTCTTGTTCTTCAACCAGCTCACATATCCTGTTCCACACCTCCTGCAATTTATAAACAATGCGGAAAACCTCACGTTCTGCAGGGCTAGGATCGCATTTGATGAGGAGGGCGTTTCAATACGGGTATATCCTCACCAGGGGGCCAAGATGTATACCCTATACGTCGAGGTGAGCTGTAAACCGATAGACTGGCAGGTGGCGTCCGCAGCGCAAGTTTTCAATGCACTCAGGACAGCATTCTTAACTGTGGACTCTCTTACTCTCGAGTACAATGGGTCCTTTATACCGTCGGAATGGCGCCATGAAGTCGACCGCAGACCCTGGCGCGAACTTCTTGGGTCGTTTAGCAATGTGAAGATCCTTCGTATTGGGGTCGGCGACGACTTTGTCGGACAGCTCTCTCGTTCTTTGCGATTAGAAGATGGAGAGGCACCGTTGGAGCTGTTACCCGAGCTGAAGGAGCTCTCGTATTCTGCGATCGACGATGATGACGCCGCGTTTACGGCATTCATTGACGCCCGCCAGAACTCAGGCCGCCCCGTGACCCTCATTCGTCGTGGAACGAGCCCTACGGAGTCATCGTTCTCTGCGTTCCTTTCTGAGGAGGGCTAAGCGATGCGGGACCTCGACACTTGGAACTTATCTCGACTCTGCGATTTACGTTCAATCTGCTGTCACTTTGACTACTTCTCCTACCCACGCTAGTCCTCATCCCCACGATGATCACTATCACCGCAACCGCCGAGACCGCGGTGGGAAACACTCCCGACATGAATGGTACCTTCATGAACGTGTTTCGAAATTTCCATCTCCCTTACCCGCACTTGGCGCCTCCGACTGTGGTTGTACTATACCTTTCTTAACAAGGTAAACGACGCATTACGCGCGACGTGCTTTATTACTTTCTTATTAAGGTGATCTTACTCCACACCAGATCAAGCGTGGGCAGGGCGACGGCTCAATGTCAGCCTAGAGGCTACCGTTAAGGGCAGAACGCCAAAGTCCGCTCTGTGCCTCGCTCCCTCGAACTAATATCACATCAGAGAGAAGTCTCGGATAGTACGGAAAACAGTCCATCGGATTCAATTTCGTCCGGGCGAAACACGAGAGCGTACAGGGAAAGGGGGGCATATCAGCTACTGTAACTCTACCTACACTTCAGCGAGCGAATCTATCGAGATGTTAGAAACAACGCTTCGATTCTTGTACAAAAGCATGGACGCACCTTTCGAAGCATTAATCAAGTAAATCACGTGCTCAAGCACCCATCTCATCGAGCTTGTTCTTGCACCTCGACGTACAATCCTCCCTCTTCCTAGTCACATCCACACCGTGAGTACCCCCAACAGTCTCGACGTCTATCGTGCCCGCCTTCGATCCATCCAATTCCGCCTGAAGCGTCGCAAAATCCTCGCTGTCGATCTCCACATCGCATTCCTTCCTCCTAATCTCATAGCTTCCCCAACTACCTACATTCCACTCCCGCCCCCAGGCGTCGAGAATGAAAAACATCGATTTCCTGAACTTGTACCTCTTCTGGTAGAAGATGGTGCGCGAGCGAGGTGGTACATTTACCTCCATCGTGACCGTCCTCGACTCCGTGGTTTCGCTCGATTTGAAGACCTTCTCCGAGTGATCGACAGTGATACCCACCCCTTTGAAGCTGGCGCCCAAGGAAAATCCGTTGTTAACTTCGCTGCCCTGAGTGACCTTCAGCCCAGTCGTGTAAGAGTAAGAGTACTTCTGAGCTGCGTCGGTATCGTTCTTCCAGGACATCTTCGAGACCCAGGTGATGTCGACGAGATAGGTGTCGACCACGGCATACAGGGCCTCATCTCCTCGGGTGGCATAGATTTCCTCGCGGCCAGATTTGATGCGGGCGTCACCGCCACTGGGCTTGTAGACTGCGTATTTATACATATCCGACTGCCAAAAACAGACCCCGTTAAAATTGTCTCGACGGCAATGGACGATGGCGGAACTTACCATGGTACCGGATTGATGGTTGCGAAGATCTGGTCAGCAGGTAAACAGACAAGGGGTCTGCAGGGCGCGTTGATCAGCGGAAGAGGATAAGAATGTTGGTGAGACTCGGCAGGAGCGACAAGGAGTGGCGAGGGGCTTACTGGAGCCCAACAAGAGGGCGTCAGAGTACGGGAGCAGTGCAGTGGAGTATGGTGTATATAAGGCGCGATGAGGAGTGTCTCGAGAACTGCGTGGAGCGACGGGACACGTTAGACAGGAGAGATTGGGGGGGGGCTTAAATAGCTTTCGACAGGAATAGGTCCTAATCTGATCATGATGGCGTTAATTTTACGAGTCGGACGTAATGTTGAACGTTGATCCTTGGAGAAGAACCTGAAGTGCGATCGTCTGGTACTGTCCGAGGAGGTGCCGGATACGTTGGCCTTACGTTCCACTTGTTTTCCCTGCACAATTGAGTGCGGCGCAAACTCTACGGCAGGAATTGCCGAGCCCTCTGTACGGGATTGGGGTCTCAAGGACTTTCCAAGAAAGACTTGTTCCAAAAATCTTCGTGTTAGCTAGCCACCATTAGCTAATAACTCGTCCCTCTCATGATCAATGTGCCGAAAACAGGCAGTAAAACTGACGACACCTGATTGAAATTTCCCGGGCATAACGTAGAGGCAGAGTCTCCACCTCGCACGTTCGACGGTTAGCATGTTTATTGTCCCGCGTACCCGCTTTTCATGTCCAGAAAAGAATGTGTACGGCAGTACGGCAAGTTTGGTTGAGGTGCGGTGCGGTCCTTACACAAAGCGTCTGGAGATACACGGTACTGTAGGGCTTGGTTCACCGTTCTAGGCCGTTTATACGCGGTGACGATTCAACCAACTTTTGGCAGTACCCAAAATGTTGAGGCTGAGGCCAGTGTCGAGGTGGTTGACCGTGACGTACGAAAGATTTCGAACCTGAAGACCCCACACTTGGGATGATGATTCATTGATTCTTCTCATCAACGTTTTAGGGTTCCGTGATTATCGCGGATCAATCCACACAATCACTTGTCGTGCCAGGCGGAGAAGTCGGGCGAGGAACTGAATGCTTCGGTACAGTATGGTATCCCGGCAGACATGCGACTCGAAGAACAGTCAATCACACCGGTTCCGAGCGCTCATTCACGTCCAGGTGCACCCAAAGAGTTCGAGGGCAGATCGTCTACGGCTATGGGTGTGAAAAAATGAGGACAGTAACGGATGGCATGGACAGGCCAGTGATAGTGTATATCGGAAGTGAGGATACTGTAGGCCCCCCAGATACAGTACCCCAGAAAGACGCAGCCGTGGACCCGCCAGCCGAGGGTTATTGCTGACCTGTATTCCGTTGCTAAGATGTCAAACAAAACAATCCGAGGAAGTTGAACAACAAGGATCACGAAATATGGAAGATCTCGACAGAGGCCGTGTTTTTACCTAAAAAGCTCCCCAGAGTTGCCCTCGGTACAGTAGTGTGAACTCCACACAGGGTCGGGGGTTGCTCATGAGCCGAGCCAAGCACGGTGTGTATTGAGCTGGGTCGTTTAACTTGAATGACGTACTGACATCACATTCCATTTTTGACTGAGACCTCGCCAGGGTCAAATGTACTGACTGTTACCTCACGTCTTGGACCAGGTTGAACACTCACTCCTTTATCATGAACTCCTACAGAACTTGAGGTGTATTAACATTTACCTCGTAATCTCTTTCTTTTTCTTTTTGGGAACCGAGCCGTGTAAGTGCGTGGTGAAAGTGAAACGGTTGCCATGTCACGGTTCTGTCATGCCATCGGCTAATGCCGCTTCGGAGTCTGCTTACGTCGCACAAAACGTGGTGTTGAACAAGCGCCAGACAACGAAGCGGACTTTCAGAACACCTCGACGTACGCTCTCTCAAACTCCTTCGGTGCTTCTGGACGTGAATGACAGCGCGGAACTGATACGATTGATGATCGATTACTCTTTGAATCCCATGGTCTGCCGGCATATCGTACTGTGCAGAATACCGAGAATACGTATGCATGCCGGGCTTGGCACAGTCGATATCATCCGGCTCCGTCGAGGCCTCCGCTTCGAGAATGGATATATTTGTCAATCCCAGCCATACATTTTATGCGCAAGGAATCATATGTCAAGCAAAGGATGTACGTCTTATCAGGATACGAGATGGCTGGATGACTAATTCAGATCGGACACATCAAACACCCAACCTGAAGGCCTCAAAAGACGGGGTGGGACCATGGATGAGGGTTACGGGGTATCCTCCATTCTTGTGGGCCTCGACGAATCTAACGGACGTGTCGCCATCATCGCCAGGTACAGAATACGAGAGCTCCTCCAGTTCGGGTATCAGCTCCAAACCATGCTCTAATTATAGGAAACGGGAGAGCTGTCCAAAAAGAAATTGTCGTTGACGCCGACATGAAGGGCCGTCACATGGCTGAACGGTCCAAGAATTTGGCGCTGTAGCAGGGGGTCATCGGTTTGATTGCGCCATACCCAGGATCTTAGGTAGTGCCCGTCAATAGGGTCATCCACCGCAGAGGATGTTGCCTTGAACCTATCGAAAATTTATACAGCGGATGCAGTGTATACCGCCACTCGGAAATAGTCGATTCGTACCGCGGCGGACCCTCTCGACCACTCGAAGCGTATACAGGCAATTCCCACGAGCAATGCATACGTCTTGGCCTCCACATGGGGATTTATGAATTGCAGGAGGTGTGCGACGGAATATGTGAGCTGGTTAAAGATAACGATCCGAAGCTTCTCGGGGACAGGGGTGGTCAGCCGCGGAGGAAGTGTTTCGGAGTCAACGCTGGCACCTTCAAACCCAACCAACGAAGGTCGGGACAGGTGACGTATCACGACTAGCGTGTCCAGTAAGTAACGGGAAACCTAAGGGACAGGTGATATGACCTAATGCGAGGTGGCATAGATGTGGTGCTTGAAACGTTGTGGGAAGCGCCAGGCTCATCGGTTTCTCGTCCGGAGCCATGATATACAAGTCCAGCATTGGAAATTCGCCGTCTATAGCTGTGATGAACCTCTTCAAGTTCTGAAGAAGCATCCGGGGGTGTATGCGGCGGACACGATTATTGTGCTGAAGCACAAGTATTATCCCATCGTCCTGCTCTGCAGTGGCATAGTAGACGTCGTCGATGTAATAGATCACAGGTGGAAGGGGATGAGGGTGTGCGAGGATGTCTGCTACGGGTGTGCCAAATGTACTAGTGCAGACAAGGCAAAGAGACAGGTGGGGTGGAGAGTCAAGAATGCGTTGGCCCCATCTTCTGTATACGTGGGCAAACTTGTACCACCAACGTTCTCGGTCGCATTCTCCGCCTTCTAAGATGTGGTTGTCATCTTCTTCGTCTTCGTCAAAGATAGCCGGTCGATAGAAATGAAATGTGTTGAGAAGCAAATCATTGTCGAGCATATGGATAGGGGAGCCTTAGGGTCTGTCGTGGTATTTTGTCAGAAGCTGGTCTTCCCCAAATGTTTCTGTCACGGTGGATGGTCGAACTTGAAGTTGAAGTGGGAGACTGGAGGGACTGTGACTGGACGCGTCGCGTCACGAACGTGACGTAATTCTTAAATGCCGTGTCTGGCCCAGCCACATAGGAACGATCTCCTCCTCAATATCACTGTATAACATGCCCCGTGCAGGCCCCTCGCGCTCACAAAGACAGCCTTCGCAGACTCAGCCACAGCGCTATGGTCGCACCCAGCGTGTTGTCGAGGAGGATGACGAGGAGGGAGTTGTAGGCCAAAACTACGATGACGACGAAGAGCCCGGCCTGGACGAACCGGAGGGCGGCACGGTATGTGCAGTGCGATAATGATACTTGTCGTCCACGCCTTCTCTCTTTGGGTTCGTCTCATTTCAATACGAGCAGGACCTGAAGAAGCGCGCGACCGATCTGGTGCGTCTCGCGCTCTTCCAGGAACAAAAGCGCATGCCGCTCCGCCGCGACGAGATATCGAAAAAGGTGATAGGCTTACAGCGGGGCGCGTTCAAAACCGTGTTTGAAGAGGCGCAGAAAATTCTGCGTGGAACGTTTGGCATGGAGCTCGTCGAGCTGCCGACGCGCAATGCCACGCACGACACTGCTGGAGGCGCCACGGGCAAGGACAAAACTCAAGAGAAAGCGGGGACGCAGAATGGAGACGAGGGCGCCGGAGATAGGCAGGCTGTCACTGGGCTCAGGAAGAAAGGTGCCGTTCATGTTCTCCGTCTCTGCGATCTCCCTGCCCCTTTTCCATTCTTCCAAAATAGACGTTTGTTCTGATTGTCCTCTAGCTGTCTCGCAGGGTTCAAAGATGTACATCCTCCGTTCGGCGCTGGATCCCGTACTCATTGAACGCACGACGCTGACAAACAAACGCATTCTCGAAGCCGAGGCTGCAGAGGCACCAGACGACGTCGACGGTACGGACCCCGGTATGCGTACGTACGGGTGTCTCATCGCATGGAACAGCGCGGATCAACTCTCCGCGCTCGGTATACTACATGTCATCCTGGCGCTCATCCTCGTGAGCGGCAAAATCATCACTGACAGTGCGACCCCGTTTCTTTTCCTTCTCCGATTCTCTCCACTCTCCCACACTCTTCGCTTCACATTTCCGCTCTTCTATTCCTACGTGACAGGTCTGACGTCGTCGTATAGTGGACCTTCGTATGCTTCTTCGCAGGCTGCGCCTCCGCCCTCCAATACAACTCGCGCTCTCAGCACACTCCCCACACCGCACATTGACCCTCGACGCATATCTCTCTCAGCTCCAGCGCCAAGGCTATTTAGACCGCACGCGCATCGGCGCGGGGGCGGGAGGTACGTCGCAGAAGCGCGGTCGTGGTCGTGGTGGCGGTGCCACGCAACTGGGTGGTGGCAGCGGCGGGGGTGATGACAATGACGCGGCATGGGAGTGGAGGTGGGGCCCGCGCTCGATGGCGGAGATCGGCGAAGCGGCCGTCGCACGCTTCGTTGCGGAATTCATGGCTGAGCGCGCAAGCGGTGGAGGCGGTGGCAGGGGTAACGCTGCCGGTGATGGTGGTGGAGATGGTGAAGTCAGTGATGAGGAGGGTAGCGCGGACAGGGCGAGAGCCCATCGTGAGGAGTCGCAGAGAAGGTTGACTGCGCTGTTGAAGGGGGTAGAACGTGCTGCGGGAGGGGACCTTGCCGGAGTGACTGTTTAGGCGAGTGGCGACTGACGAGGGCCCATTACCTTTAATTCTTGCCCGCACCACCAGAGTATGCAGGGTTGTGATAGTGATGCACGATCAAGGGGCCGCGTGCATGAGTTCCTACTAGTAGCGGTGAGTGGAAGAGGGGTGGGGAATGGAAGCGGGACCTCATCGGATGTGGTGAGTATCTTACAATCGATCGCTGCCTGTGTTGTAATACTTCAGTTGATACGACCTTATTTCTACATTGGATAGTCACTCATGGCCCTTACCGCCTCCTTGATTCCTTACGGTACAATATCACAAGGTCCCCCGCATACCCTTTCGTCGAAAACCCTCGCCGGATGTCGTCAGATTATTTTTTTCCCCTTTCGCATTTCCTGGACTCGTGTCTTAAGCTTCTAATGTTGACCAAGGCTACACGACCAGCTTGGTGTTCTCGCCATGGCCTTGCCGTCATGCTGTGACTCGTGTATTCCACACAAATTTTAGCACACTTCGATTCGCCTACCAGCGTTACCATTATCCCAATTGAACATGCCCGGCCAAGAGGAAGGAGGCAATGAAGCACCGTGCAGTAGAATCTGATATGATATGAGTGTGCATGATTGAGGGTGGTGCAGTAAGGCGTGGTAGTAGCAGCAGCGCTAGTGACGAGAGATGTTGTAGCAGTTCTAGACGATCCAAAGCCCGAGCTCTCGTCCTGCTTGCTCGGGCCATTTTGGGGCGCAAAATTCGACTTTGACATACTCACAGCATCGGTTAATTGCCTCGACTCGGAAATGGCCGCGCACGAAACTTCTGGAATGACCACCATCATTTTTTGCTTGAGTCTTTTGTGATTGTGAATCTGTCAACCGCTCAATTCTGATGATAACGTAATGCTGAGATAGGAACGTCACGTGTACGTGCCTGACCCAGTCGGCGTCGTCCGAGTCTCTGGCACAATTCCCGTCATCCACCCATTATGGACTTCCTGTTGCACTGGCACTTGCTTCTCGCTGTGAACACTGGTCTAAATCTAGTGGCGGGAAATAATACCTTTGCTGGAGCTGTATCGTACCTGGTTCCCGACTGGAACAAACTGCCATCGTCATTGCGTAACCTTGTTTCATTTGGAGTGTGGAGGACGTTCAACTTTCTCACTCCAACTCGAATGTATGCCCTGGCCCCAAACACCGGTTTCATCTACCACTCAGACATTACTTTCCGAGAGAGCCGAGGTCAGTTTTTCGATTCATTTTACTTTTCCTGTCCTTCCTTGGCAACTGCGGCTCTGCGCCAATGGCAGCCAGTTGACAATGGACCCCATTTTTGTCTTGTTCCAAGATGCCTTGCCCGTGGCGCAGAGGACTCTACCCCCATACTACATCCGCACTTTGTCCCTCTTGGAACGCCCTTTCGTTTTTCCTGACTTGGCATTCTCATCCATCGCGGCTGCGAGCACAGTGGACTCACATCTTGCATGCCATGACAATTTTGTCGGCCTTGGCTGGTACCTGCGTCCTCTCGTTATCAACTCTTGCCGTCAACGCGTCCAGCATTGTACCCGCCAATCTTTACATTCCGTAGGCCCTTCCCCGCACCATTTTCCTCCGAAATGACGGGCGACGGCTGTTCCCGATGCTCTGTCGGCCAGAATTCTTTTGCAATGCATGTGCCTTGATTCAAGAAAATCCCCAAATGAACGGAAGAATTAAAATTAGCGGCGCCCCACGTGTGGTAAGGCTATCAGCGTACTATTAGGTGCCGTGCATCTTTTTTTCTGAATTCTTCACGAAAGAGCTGTCATACAGTCTCGGTGACCGCGGACTTAGCGACAAACCTGGTGAATCATGTCACGTATTGAGCTTCGGCCCTTCTGCTGTACGGGGCACGAATTTCACTACACCCTGTCATCTTCCGTACACTCTGTCAAGCCTGCGGGCGAGGAATAAATCCCACTTGGTATGTCCGCTTGGCCGTGCAATCTGGTGTATAAGGGGATCATATATGCGCGGCTATCACTCACGTGTTATTGCTATTGAGAGAGCAACGAATGTCATTTCTGGGGTTTCTTCTTCGGGCATTGGACCCGTCATCGGCACTAGTCAACACAGAGTACATACTAGGGACGTTGCGAACACTCAGGGTCGGATGGAAGCCCAGACTAAGCCCCACCACCTGCGAAGATTTTGGGGAGCCAGGTTGGAACCCCGCAAACTGGAGCGTCATGGATGCTACTAGTTTGGGGATCTATGACATGGACGAAGCGGTGCCCCACAATTGACCTAACACAGAGAGTTAACCGACCAAGATAGGGCGATAAATCAAGGATTACCGTACATGCATGGCGACTCCCTGCACTTTGTCGTTGGTTTTCTTGGCACGTTTAGTGGAAACTAAAGGCCTCTGGAAGCATTCTCGCGCACTGTTTGGTTGTAAACATTGCATCAACCCCCCTCTCTATGACAGTTCCATTAGTAAGACCCCACTGGTCCGATGTCACGGCGTAGAAATGCAGCACCGTTGGTATTCGGACAGCTTCGGACATGTGTTGGACCTGAAGTTGAAAGAATATCCCTTGTCCGAGGTACGTAAGTTACCCTCAACTGTCATTGTGTATCGTTTCCATCTAGGTGACATTTAAATTGCGTACAGGCTTCGTACTTCCCAGGGAAACGCTGTCTCTGACGAATGTGACAGCATTCAATTGAAAACCAAGTTACGAATCAAGGTCCCGGAACTTATTGCTAATTAACTTTCTCCAAGTGCTTCTTCTAAATGCACCAATGATACGGATGGTCTTGATGCCGTATTCATTCCGTGGACAGTGATGTCCCACCACCGCAAACTTACACAAAGTACCAAGCCACTTGTTCGACGAAAAATGCCTTCGTTAAGACCCTAATTATCATTGACCCCCCACGGTGGGCAAATTTTTATAAAAGGGCAGCTCATCTCTCTCTCATTCCCCAGCTCCAAAGGTAGCTTTTCATCACCACAGCACCCTACCACTAGTCTCCGCAATGCTGTTCTACAAGCCCATCGTTTCTCTCGTCGTGGCTTTCGCCGCGGCGAGCAGCGTCGCCGCCTCCGCCACTCCAGTGGCTAGGACCGAATATCCCCCTCCATCCCCTCCACCTCCATCGGTCAACCAGTGCAACCAGGCGGACACGTTTTGCTGCACAACAAAGACCAACTCCCAGAATCCTCTCATAGGAGTCCTCGCACCTCTTCTTGTCCCCTTTTTGAAAGTCGATCTCATTCAGGGGTTGGGCTGCATTAATGTCCTCAGCGGGGGGACTTGGTAAGCGATTGTGTCTCCGTGTTACGCAGGGTGCTAATACGATGCGCAGCAACACTCAGCAGATTTGCTGTGAAAAAAACAATCAAGGTCTGTATCATCGCCTATGTATGGGCTTTCGGTTCCGGCAAATGCTAACCACACCATATCCAGTCGCCCTCGTCGCCATTAACTGCTCCCCAATCACCATCTTGTAAATATGGCGCTCTGCGTAGTTTGGGATAGCTATCGCGAATGAAGTAAGGTTGGGGTGGAAAGCGTGGTTGATATTTTCTCTGATCTACCGTATAGTTGCACTGAAAGGTGCATCGTGTCGGTTTCTTGATTGTCGCATAATATGTGCTAGTGTCGGTTCCTTGATTGTCGTATAACAAGTGCTAGGGCCCTAAGGGTTCATAGCTGGTTCGATCCCGGACCTGACATTGAGAGAACAGGAGATATACAAACCAAACCGGAATTCGAATTTTCACCTGCGGGAGCGCGATGCTTACCGCGAGAACAGCAACCGTACCGGGAGCAGCCCTGGGGAGCACGCCCGCTACGCCGATAAGTTGAACTTATCATAAAGTCACAAAGTAACATGTATTCCCAGAATCTGGGAATCGAACCCGCCACGTGACAGCAAACCATCAATTTCATGTTGATCGAGTTGGCTTGAGTACATACAGTGTCATGGTCATGACACAACAATTATGATACCACAAGCAGGACCCGTACCCCCTTGATACGTCTAGTACCGAGATTTGTTCGATGCACAGGTTCCCAACATCGCGCAATTTGATCGAGCATGCGGCGTTCCTCTCACATTCGGTGGGGTAGATAATCTGCCGTTTGCCATGCAACATGCAAAGACAAAAACATCAGAATATGTCCTGGGCAGTGGGACTGTGGGAGCTACGGTGAATATGGCGCGCGGGCTTTGTCTCGTACGTTTACTACCGGATGATGTTGGGGGCTTTTGGGAAGGCCATTAAAGACGGTTAAATCAAGTGGACAAGTGTGAGAAGTCATTCCGGACGCCATTCGAGTAGTCGGTAAGCAATCGGCTCCGAGTCAGTGCTACCATTATCCTTCGTGTTGAGGGATTTCCATAGCCCATGCAACAGCACATGAGAGGGCTCAAATTTACACCACGATACCAGCTCAGGAAATATCCCGATTACTAAAGAAGGCCCGGAGATTTTGTTTGACCCGGGGCCGTCTAAAAAGGTGATAAACGACGTCGACACAGCTGGGAAGTTGAAGCAACGCCAAGTATCTCATCGAGGCACCCTACAGAAACACCATCGCAGAATTGATGTCTCTTGAAAAGCTTTTATGTTTCCCCCGCCTCAGCGTTATTTATACTCAGAGACTCGAGACTCGAGAGACTGTTGAGATAATGAGGGAGGAAGACCTATACTTTTAGCTGCTCACGAGAAGCTTCATTCTTCAGCATTGATGCTCAGCGTCATCAATGGACAATTGTCTGCCGAGTGTGGAGGACGACGGTAGATCTCTCAACGTCGCGGGTCCTCCGGATCTGCTAGCGGACGAGAGCTCCAGGAAGCGCAACGGTTCAGGCAGCAATGAGGGGGCAACCGTGACATCGAATAAGGGACCAAGGAAGAGTAGGCGGCGCATAGCTCCAATAACTCTGGCCACTCCGATCAGGAGCGGACAAGGGCGCCTCAGCGCAATCCATTTGCTTCGTATGGTACAGATGAGACCGTGCGCGGCACTCCCAGAGCCCTCATACCGCACATGTCCCGAGCGAGGTCGGTCATGTGGTGAAATTAGCGAGGGCAACGTGTGCCAGTGACGCGCTTCGACCCACGTTACGTCGTTGGCTCGCGCGTTCAGTCTCACGTTTTCTGAATGCGCATGTAGGAATTCATAAACACTTGTTCGTGCTCGACGCTCTTGCATTCCAAACTTTCCAAAAGAGGGATTACTGTTCTACACGCCGTATTGAGAGCTGCCGCGTTCTCAGCATATAAACGCCCCCGAGGGAATTAGTCCTAACCTTGGGCTCGTAATACGTCGGAGAAAAAAGCGTGGTTAACGGCACTGCCAGTGGCAGCCCGAGTCTGGCGAGCGATGATGTAGGCGTAGGCGTATTCGAATGGTGATATTTTTGGACCAGAGGCACGGGTTTCGGGGTGTATGGAAAACCCCGGTTTACTGTAACAGGAAGTACTGTGCCCATTTTCGGCTACGAAGACTTTTAGCGTTTCAGACTCCGCTCGTCATCTAGGATGCCCAACGCCAACGCACGTACCACCAGGCCCTACCTCCACGCCCGAATCCACGAGTATTTTTCCCTCTTCCCACCCGAAGCTGACCCGACTCATGCCTGATTTTAACCACCCAGTCCAGCTTAGGTCGTTCCATATCACCGCACGCGATTCAGTTGACGCCTAGACGTCATGCGTGTCGTGCAGGCCCCAGGAATCCATAACCTGGGATTTCACATGCTCTCACCTGCTACCTATGAATTCCAACTCGCACCTCCTCGTAGTATAAAAGGCCCGCCTTCACCGCCTACAACAATCAGGCTGTTCTTCTAAGCTTCCCTCGCGTTACCCAGTGGTCCTCCAACGGTCTCTCGACCTCTCATTGCTACTCCTGCTTTCCACCATGCTTTCGCGCTTCTCTTCTCTGCTCATCTACGTCGTTGCTGGTCTGGCCATCTCCGCGGCAGCGACACCTATGGCACCGCCCCAGCCCTACGACGATGGATCGAAGGCGCCGTCGTACCCTGCCTCGTCTTATTCTTCCCCTTCCCCGCCGAAGTACCCTTCGGACAAGTCTTATGCGAAGTCCTACGCCGACAAGAAGCCCTGTCCTGAGGAGGAGAAGTACCCTGAGGAGAAGAAATACGACGATAAGAAGTACCCTCGGGAGAAGAAGTACGACGACAAGTACCCTGAGGAGAAGAAGTACGACGATAAGAAGTACGACGACAAGTACCCTCGGGAGAAGAAGTATGACAACAAGAAGTACCCTCAGGAGAAGAAGTACGACGACAAGTACCCTCGGGAGAAGAAGTACGACGATAAGAAGTACGATGACAAGTACCCTCGGGAGAAGAAGTACGACGATAAGAAGTACGACGACAAGCACCCTCAGGAGAAGAAGTACGACGATAAGAAGTACGACGACAAGTACCCTCGGGAGAAGAAGTACGACGATAAG
>Ga0307509_10000437_pt1 | contig 70093 bp, 65 predicted proteins | sample 10_EM_MG_FD_202245 | JGI IMG/M metagenome (GOLD analysis project Ga0307509, IMG submission 202245) | Populus trichocarpa ectomycorrhiza microbial communities from riparian zone in the Pacific Northwest, United States - 10_EM | ecosystem: Host-associated > Plants > Roots > Unclassified | place...
ACATCATTATGACTCACAATCGTGAGTCATAGAAACATCAACCAATCATAACATAACGATGACACTCAAGTGCGAGTCATGTGAGAACTATGAGTCAACTGACTGCATAGCGTGAAACATAAACATATATGACTTACTATCGTGAGTCATAGAAACATAAACATACCTTATGACTAATAACTATTAGTCATGTGAAATCTGCCTTGCTTAGTCACGATTTGTGACACCTTTACTACTCAAGAACGCATCGAACTCGCATTGGATAATTGAAGTCGTGGGCGCATTGAGAATAAAGTTGTACCCACCTACCAACAGCTTGCTCATGACTACGAGGTCCCTAAAGCTACAATCTGGCATTGCGACCATGGACGAAGGCCAGTAACTGAGTTTGATGAGATTAAGCAGTATTTGAACCATGGTGAAGAAGCAGCTTTAGTTAACTGGTATCTTAACTACCAATATATATATATATAAATATAAAAAAAATAAAAGCTAATCAAAATTTAGTTGTTTGGAAATGCATGATTATTGCTTTCCTCCGCGCATTGCCCTTTTGAAAGAAATGACAATGTATTTACGGAGTAAGCGTGATCCTAAGATAGGAAAAACGATAGGAGCCAACAGGCATTTGGCATTCTTGGACCGCCATCCAACTCTCGGCATAAAATATAGCGGTCAAATTGAGCATACTCGAGCTCAGGCACAGCAAGATTATTTTATATTTGCAACATTTTTTGAAAGAGTATGTATTAATTATTGTATAATAGTTCTCTATATGTACATAAAAGACTAATTAAACTAGTTGGAGGCTGCGATTTTAAAATACAACATTATTCCAGAAAATGTATACAACCTTGATGAGATCGGATATTTGATGGGTTTTACCCAGTCCTGCCGAGTGATATATGGAAAGGATGTCAGGCATTAGGGTGCCTTGCATGCCTATGATGGAGGATGGGAGCTGGTTACCGTGATAGAAACCATTTGTCGAGATGGCTCGGGGCTTTGGCCAATGATTATTTTCAAAGGGGAAAATATTCAGGAGGACTGGGTGGAGAATTCACATCTTTCTATGCCGGATGAGGTTCTTATTGGATACTTAGAGAATGGTTGGACAAATAGGAGAAAAGGATTACGCTATCTTGAGCATTTTTTTGGTCCGGAGAGCTCTACTGCAAAAAAGGCCCATCGACATCATAGACTTCTCCTTTTTGATGGACACTCCTCCCATGTTACCTGAGAGTTTCTTCTATATTGTTTACAAAACAAAATAGTCCCCTTCTGCCTACCAGCCTATACCACCCACAAACTCCAACCCTTGGATGTTGCTGTCTTTAGTCCTCTTAAGAGAAAATGGACGGATGCTGTTTGGGAGAGATTTCAGTGGGGAAATCATACAGTTAAAAAGACATGCTTTTGGGAGATTTTACAACAGGCCCGGGAAGCTGGACTTTCAAAGCAAAATATTTTAAGTGGCTTTGAAGCCACTGGCATTTATCCTTTAAATGCACAAAAAATATTGCCCACTCTTCCTGGCTACGACTCTTACTGTCCTAGTACTCCTACAAATACTACCATTGCTGAAGATATCTCTTCCTTTAATCCTCTGTCTTCTTCTACTCCACAAACCCCTAAAACTGAGCATGACATCGAAAAATTAGTTTTGTTTGCAGAGAATAGTATTCACCGGAACACTCCTAGCTCCCGAAGTGCTCGTACCGCCGTCCGCCTTCTTGCTCACTCAGCATCCTACTACTGCTCTAGCCTCAATCTTCGCGATGAAACTGAACGAAAAAAGAAACAATATCTGATTGAGGAATCTATCAACTCTGGCAAGAAGGGGAGGAAAAGGATTAAGGTTGACAATACTGTTATTTCTGCAGGTGATGTCAAACAAGTTATTCAAGCCAATTTTGGTGGACGGCATAAAGCCGTAAAAACCAGTTTAGATCATTATACACATTGACTTAATAGTACAGAAAAAAAAATTACAGATACTACTTGTAAACTAGAAATACAACATGAAAGGGAAGACAAAGGGCAAGGAGGAAAATGGTATAAATCAGTTGTTCAATTGGAAGAGGAGTTGAAAGGTTTGGAAGAAAAGAGGAGGAGATACTCGACATTGGTACAGGCGAAGAAAAATGAGTACGGGAAATTAACAGCAGAGGAGAAAAATGCATTGGAAGGATTAGATGGTTTGGAAATTGAGGAAGGTGAGAAAGAGGCCGAGGAGGATGTGGAGAGGGTGAGTGAGCGTATGGATGGTACTGAGGTTGATGATAATGTAAATACAAGTTGGTGATCTTTGGCGAGTATCGTGTTGAGGAGGGTTGCATACTACTGCCGGATCTGCATCCAGAACCCAGTTGTTTCGTGTCACCGTGTGTTTCGGCTCACCGTGGGGTACGTTATTGTGCTCGAGTACTTGGAATACGATAGTCATTTTTATTTTGTTTTGCTTTGCTGTGCTCTTTGCCTTTTGTTTTTTTCTGCTTGGTACATGCCGGTAGGTGCTCGGGTGGTTCGTGCACGGGGTTGGGGTGAGCTATGATGTGTGATGGGGTCTAAGTTGAAGAGTGGTATCATGGAGAGAAAAAAAGGGAAATGTTCTAGAAGGCTAAGCAACGGCAACGGCGGTTGGGTGTGGGATTAGTCCAGGTACTCGCAATGTCGAAGCGTTTTTAGAAAAGACTGCTATTGCATACAACCAAAATTTGCCACTTTTTCTCCAATTTGGGTGGTATGCAATAGCAGTCTTTTCTAAAAACGCTTCGACATTGCGGATACAGTACAATGCTGTACCGGCGCTTGCAATATTATAAACCTCCGATGTACAAAGTAGTAGGGGTTCCATAGCACGCTATCGCACCCGAGTTGAGCGATGCGGCAGACGACGGGTGGGCACTTGCAATATTGGATAAAGCTACGATGACCAAGCGAAACTATAGCTATCCAATCGACTTGATTAGCTAGCTAATTAATCGAGGATTCTGATATTTACCTCATCTTCCTTCCTTCCTCCCTCCCTTCATTCCAACTTTGTTTCTGGGGGTGAGGTTTGTAATCCTATCCTTCAGCACCAGTCTAGTCGAAACCTGGAGTAACTCCAGGTCTCTCCCCTATCATATTTTATCAGGTTAGGGTAAGCCTATGGGATCCAATTCTATATCCGCTATCAGTCTAACAAGTTATGGTGGACATTGACACCCCCTCCATCCCACTCTGAAGAGGGATAGACAAGCGGATAAATTAGTTAATAATCAGAGGAATCCCCGGGGGATGCTTTGGAGACTCTTTGGAAGGGGGAAACTACCGTACCGGGGTAGTTGAAGTCGTAGCGAGCGAGCGGGAGGCATCGAGTACTGTGCTTGGGGGGGGGGAGTTTCGGGTGTCTGTTTTCCCGTACAGAACCCCGTGGTTCTTTGGAAGCGGATTGGTATGGCAGTTGTGAGGGGATTGAGGTGAACTGGGGTGGAGTCGGGGGCCAGGCTGTGGTGGTTGCAGCGGGAAGAGATGGTGTGGGATTGTGTGCAAAGCTGTGTGTGTGGATTGTCATTGTAGTAGGGGTTTTTGCATGTTTTTTTTTTATACTTTTTTTTGGTAAAAGGAGGTAAACATGATAGGTGGTCTGGTTCCTTGGCTGGTTGGCCTTGCATTGTGGAATTGGGATACGCCGTCATATTCTAGCACTCGGGGTATTATTCGACTAATTTGCTGTACTATGCACCCCTGTGGCACACATACGGAGTAATTAAGAGGGAGGAATTTTCTCCAAAAGCTACTGTATAATATGCTAATCCCGACCGCCTCCCCCTCCCTCCCTTCCAATAAACTTTGACTTCCGCCCTCGGGCACTAGTTTCGCCTGGAAACCTATCTGGCGCCTAATCTATTTGATTGGGAACGGGAACATACCCCTCCCGTATGTTTTCTCTGCAGTAGAAGAAATCTAGGAATTTTCTGTTTAAAAAACCAGATTTCTTTATTGCCCCTCATCGGTGGCACTTCCATAACTTAGTGGCCTGATTATGTAGTGCTGTTCGGATCCTAGCTGTCGGGGTATTTGCCATCCTCTAACTTAAACTGTTAAGCTAGTAATCCCTTCCCCCCCCCTCCCCAGAGTATTTTCCTCTGAGGTAATGTAGTAAGGTAAGTAACTAGCTACAAAAACAACGTGAAGGAAGATATGCCGACTATAATCTGGAAATTACAGCGTGGCAATCATGAGGCCCACGTACTATACACAAGGGAAAGAGAAGAGGGTGGGTGGGTGAGTAGTTGGGATATAAACTCCTAGAACACCCGCCACTCTCACTATACTTAGGCTTCCTTCTTCTTCAGCCCGCCAAATTGGTTCATTCCAATGGAAATTTCTCTATCTCCCTCTTATCTATTTATTCCGTTCATTTTCCGTGAGAAAGTGGTCTGGTTGGTTGGTCTTTGGTGGGTAGCAGGTTGGTCGTGGGGGGGATATCGTGAATGTATCCTCAGTCCGCAACCATGCCAGGGTGTGAGGCGTCGAAAATTAAGTATCTCATGATATCTTCACCCCGGAGGATAGATACTACTCTCCTGGCAAGCGTAGGTAGTCTATCCAAAATTCCAATATTGCATAATTCTGATGTCACGGGTGAGAATTCATGAACCGCAAATCTAATTTTTTGTCGGCCCAAAATCAGAACAGTCACAACCAACCCGCTAGCCAACGCCCCTTGGCGCGGGGGACTCAGAAAAGTAAAGAAAAAACAAAAAAGCTGCGCCAAACCCGGATTGAACGGGTGACCTTCAGATTACCCCGAGTTTGAATAACCAAATTAGAACTTCAGTCTGACGCTCTCCCAACTGAGCTATTAGCGCTTGATGTTTCACAATTCGATTTTGACATGAAGAGAAGTTTTAACAATTCTAAAGAAGAAAAAGAGAAAAGCTCCACCAAAATCCATGATATCCCCGAATGTAGAAACAGAAGAAGAAACCCCTCCCAAGTACCGCCATCCCAAACTCTGCCCTTCACGCTAGGCGCCATTGGTATAGTGCCCAAGAGCCAACCTGAGCCGCCTCTGAAGGCAAAGAACGATCATCCAGCCATATCCACTATCTCCAGGAGAACAACCTTTCCTTCCAGGTCCTTTTGCCCTCCCAATTGATCTTCCGTCGCCACCCTGACCTTTTCCCACCGCCGCTACCACTTTTCTCCTCCCTCTCCTTTAATTTCTCCAATTCCTCTCTTAGCCGCGTAGCTAGTTGCCCTGCATCAATCTGCAGCGCCCTAGGTGGATCTGCCATTTCAAACCCAACACTACTGTTTTCACTCGTCGTGGTCCCAAGAATCCAGCTACTCCTTAAGCTTCCACTTTGGCTATAGTGTGACTCGGGCAGTTGTGGCTCCGCTATCCGACAAACCTCCACACTACCAAAGGATCCAGCATTAAACTCCGCACACATCCACGACTTGCCAATGCATAGTTTTGTTCTGGACTTTGCGGGAGCAGGGAGCATTGAAGTCCAGAGGATTGGGCGAAGGTTGTGGGGGTTCAGGAACTCGCCTGATCCGGCGGTGGGAGAGAGGAGGTTTAGTGAATCAAAGGCAATTATTCCCTCATCGTACCAAATGAGGCCAAGTTCCGGACAGTATTTTGTCTCGACTGTATCGGGGATTACGCCGTCTGCTGGGGCGTGGAGGTAGCGAATTTTGGCGCCGTCGTTGCCCCAGATCTTGACTACCATTACTTGCCCGATAATACCGCCTTGTCGGTATTCCCGGTTTCGGACGGAGCCATAGATGACAATTTCAGATTGATTTGGAGAAAAGAACATGTCCATATCTCGCTCGGGTATCAATCTGAACAATGGTGAGACGTTGAAGTGGTAGGCTCGCAAGCTCTCCCCAGAAAGCGCATTAACTAGCACTACTCTGTGGAGATTATCCTGGTGGAGAAACCTCTGAGCAACAAGGAGGTGTTTTCCGGCGGTGTCGGGACGAATGGATATGAGGGTCCGAGGAGATATCCTAAGAGGGGAAATATGTAGCCCTGCTGATGTTGACTCCGGGGAACTAGGTTCTTCAAAGCATAAGATCATGATACTGCTAGTTCCATCCCCCCGCAGCCCGTTCAAAAACACAACGTAATGGTCATTGAACAACGGCTGCAACCTTCGTCTCCCATCCGCAGCCGTAGAAGCCAAACCGGTAATCCCTGGAAAAACCGGCGCGCTGACCGAAGCAGACCATATAGTCCTCCCATCACCTCCCTCCCGACAATCTGCCAGCACAAACATTGACGACCCCCGATTCCTGTCCCTACCATAGACCAACAGGACTTTCCCTCCGTTCATGTATATCCCATTCAACCCCTCCCGTGGTACTGTTACGAGAACCCGCTGCCCACTAACCAAACTCTTCACAACAACGCGCGCAGTGGTGGTGTCCAATTCCGTCGTCAAGTAGTAACCCTTATCCGAGTCGAGGTCTATAATCCTGGTATTGCCCAGCGAAGAACAATCATCACTCATCGGATCAAGGGCAAAGCTGAATTCCCTCCGCAAAGCCCATCGTTTGCTCCTCAGCCTGTGTAACCTCTGCTGAACCATATTAAAATTCCCCAATGCAGTCCCAGCCCCACCAATCCCGCACGTCTCGGGAGCGAACGGGAAGAAGTGCGACAAGCAAAAGTGACAGAAGTCGGTGGAGGTAAACGCCTGATTCCAAGCACGGGATACCAGGCGGAGTGAGGTGACATCGTTAACGTTCAGCTTGCCAGTGAAAACGATAACTTGTATTACCTGTGGAGGGAGCAGAATGAGTGACATTGCCGGTCGTATGATCCGTATTATTGGTTAAAAAGGCCAGTGGGGCAAGCTAAAAACACAACAGTAACCAAGGTTGTATATTGGAGGAGATAGAAGACATTCTAGTAGTAAAGGGTGTCAAGGTGGCTATCTTCGCAGGCAGATGTGACGTCTCTGCCGTGCACCCAAGCAGCAGAAGCCGGCTGAGCTCTCACTTTGTGCTCTCAAAATCTGTCGAGCACAGTACCAAATCCGATTCCTATTCCCTTTATTCTCTTCCCCCTCTCGATTTTTCCGCCTTTCCTGTCCTTGCTGTTGCGGGCTCGTGAAATTGGGAAAACGGAGTTTATCTTTCCTCGCTCTATTCGACCCGGGAATAAAGGGAGATAAGCGCTAGCCGGGATGGAGGAAATCTATATGATAAATTTATTGAATAATATGATATGGCATTTTTATAGGGTGGAGGGGAATTGCGGGGGTCTTCCAGGGGTTCTTCCTCGCGATTTTTTCCTAGATGTTGCTGACTGTTGAATGTACTCGTACTCGTATATCGCTGCGAACAGAGTAGCGCCTATTATTATTGGATCCACTTCTTTTCGATTAATTCCTCGTGATAATTGGGTGTGAGCGAGGATAAGAGAAGGGGGGTGGAGAGAGGGGGGTAACGGATATTCGACACTCGATCCTCAAAGGAGAAATCCGTGACTTGGCAGCAGGTAGCCTGAATCCGATAGTTCTAATGGTGAGGCTTATCCCTATTATTCAGTGATATCCCTCTGCAGACAGCCAGAAAAGTGTCATCCAGTCACTGCACCTATGTGAATCAAACGCATCACCATCAACAGAGACTAGAATTTCGATATAATACGAGCAGAATCAAAAGTACGGTATCTACGAATTTGAACCCAATTCCAGTACGATTCTCTAAAACACTCTGTATCATACAATGCACCATTCTCAACAGGGAAGTTTTACTAAGACAATCTACTGTTGAACTTATCACCACAGCAACGACACCGTCATTTCCTCCAGTGGTAAAGTGTGAAGTGGCCCAACTTTGCACAGTTCATAATTACCGGTAGCTTGATAGAAACTATTTCTATCTCTTTGGTATCATCAGCCGTAGGTGAGATAGCCTACCGTACTTTATTCAAAATCAAACATAGTTTAATAGCGAACTGTCCTAGCAAAACCTCCCCAGTACTGGTACTCTAATACACCCTGCCCATCATTCACCAATTTCCTCCCTCCACCATTCCCTAAACGCCCTTACCCTCTCCCCCCTCTCTCTGGCTACTTTCCTCCCCTCAACCGTCTTCATCCCATCAGCCAACTTCAACAACTTTTCATCAAAATGCCTAACAACAGCCCCCATCCCTCCCTCCTGATCCTTGACAGCTCCAAAGGTGAAGGTCCGCCCGATCCCCACAGCTCCAATCGCGTCCAGACGGTCTGCATCCTGCACGATTGCCAATTCCGGATACTCTTTTACTAGTTCTGCTACCTGCTGAGGATTCGCTTGCTCGTGAGAGTACGAGACGTTGTTGATTAGATTTTGCAGGAGAGACGCAAGGTCTGACGACGCCCCGGCTGATAGTAAGAAGTCCTCTGCGAATCCGGTGGCTCTAGAGCCGGTGGTGGTAACGGGGGAGTACTTCTTGTCGCCGACATCATGGAGGAGAGCCAAGAGGGTAACTAAATTTTCGTCGTGGTGCGTTTCTGGAGAGGAGGCTTGCGTTGCGTGTAGGATTGCAAGGGATTGGGCTAGTACACGCTCTATGTGCTGGTAATCGTGAGAGGAATCATACTTGGACATGTATCCCTTTACGAATTCCTTTGTTGCGGCGATTAGCAGGGTGTCCTGGGTCGTCATTGTAGTTTGGGAGTGGCTGGATTTTCGTTTAATTGGGAGGAATTGATAGATGGTCGGCGGTGCTTTTCAATTTCGGAAGGAAAGAGGGACTGCAGGACTCGGATTGAGACAGAGCGAGTTCTGACTTTTCTGTCCCTTTCTTTCCTCTCGTACTTTCCTCCCCAGGTTTGACCAATAATGACTCCTACGACAGCCCTGGCTCGGAAGGAATATCACCAGAAGATATATGTACTGTACCTGCCAAATTGCGACCCTTGCAACTAGAACCCCGGCTTCCATGCAATGGCTCTGATCCTACTCTACCGTACGTACACGTGTACAATACTCGTGCCAGAGACCTCACTCTCACCTAGACTCTTGACGGTGATATTGTATCACGGCCCAGCTACGCCTGGATCACTACGGCCGGTATTGTGAACCCATCAGGGCACAAGGCCGGTACTGGCAGTGAACACATGCCAATTGTTGTCCTCGAACTGTTGATTTGGCGAGGGTTAGGGTTTATACCCTCCTTCGAAACTGCAGCAACAACAATTGGCTCCCCCTGCGCAGGATAAACAGATTTCAAATGCCTAGAGGCCCTCCCTCTCCCAACACCGGTATGAACTGCCCTCCCGACCACAACTATGCCAAATAGACCTCGATCAAGGCCCCTCCATGAAGGCCGCTGCAAAACGTGACACAATAAACCTCAGCACCTTGATCCGCCAACAAATCTCGCAGAACCCGAAAATCTCTACGTACAGTATGTATAATACAGTGGTGATCCTACAAACAACCAATTCTACAACAACACTAACACAGCCGAACACCCCAATTCAACTCCCACCCTCCCTTGAGAATACGCCAACCCCCCCCCCCCCGACAGTTATGGATTGACCAATTGCGATTGAGCATTATAATAGTAGAACAGTTTCACTTGGAAATTTACCTTCGCGAGGGGGGGGGGGGTGGAGGCAAGCAAATAATATGGAAGCTGGATTTCTACAACGCTACAGACGCATACTCTACCACAAATTTAATTATAATAATATATGGGATTAGTTCAACCCAGCACACACCACAGCAGTTGTTTAAGCGGACTGTACAGTACAGTTACAGTGCCATAGAAAAGTTCGGGGACAAACGCCACCAAATATGCCACATTTCAAGATGCCCCAACACTAGACTAGAATGCCTAATAGCACCGGAATTCTCTGAAATTAAAAATAAAATAAAAACAGGTATACTATCTCAAATTCAATATACTAATCTAGTAGAACCTCTTGATAGTTTATAAGCCTTGTAGCCACTTGTTGTTGAAGTGGCGGTAGTCAGACATCTAGGTTTCATGTATTTACTCAGTAATTTAATATATATAATTGGACCTCTTTGCATAGTTTGGTTGAAAAAACAGTGCTCAACACTTGTTGAATTGTAAAGTATAAAGTAGGTGACTAGTACAGCCTCTTATATAGGGTCGCGAGATTCTCGAGTTGTGAGAGTGGCGGCCCCCCTTGGCCTCTTAGCATGTATTTTCCCAAATCCGCAGTATAAGTAAACCATGCTTTTAAATTTCTGCGATACTTTTCTTGTTTGCTCTAGGTATTGAGGTTTCTCCTTTGGGCTACTAAGCCTTGTCTAAAGCGCAGGCATGCATCCGTTTTTAAGCCACAACTCTCGAAACTAGAGAATCTCGCGACCCTATATGAGACTATAAGTAAGTATAAAAAAAGCCAGGAATTATTAGCCCACTTCCTCCAAACCATTGCCAGGCTCCTCCCCACCCTCCAAGATGATTAGATTAGATGCTACCAGCGGCCGCTGCACTGTGAATATACCGGTAAGCAATAATATCGTAGACGTCGATTCAGAATACCGGAATCATGGGCGAACCTCTAGCCAGAAAGCATGATTCATCAGTTCCCCCCCTTTCCTGCTCATGGCCAGCCCAGGATCAGCGGATGCACTGCAACAACCTAGAGCATGATACATCCCTCGGTGATGTATCATACTGTATGCACTAGAAAGATTCCGATACTATGGGGGGTTCAAAGTTCTCGGTACAGTGCACGGATAGCGCACCGAGTAGTTGTACCGTACTCTCCAACCACGGAGCCGATTTTTGTTCACGCTAAATGCATAATGTACTTCCCCAGATGGTGTGCTTGCCAGCCCGAGAAAACATATGCCGTGTATGGTAAAGTACGATACTCGTTATTATTGTGCTGTACCAAGAACTTCAAACCTACCCAATAATAATATCACCCCACCAGCAGCAGCCAGCCAGCCAGCCAGCCAGCACAACCCGATCCAAGCCGAAAAGAAAAACCAAAAGTTCGAACTATCATTCTTAAGCCAATCTGAATCCAATCCAATCCAAAACCAGGACGATGCTCTCTACAGAGAAAGAATAACTTCCGCAATTTATGTCTACTCTACCACCGCCGCCAGCATCCCATCCCGGTCGATCAAAAAAGAAGAGGGGAAAAAGAAAGGGGGAAACCACTCCGCAACAAAAACCACTATTCTCACCCAATCCTTCCTCATCCTATACTACCCGATACTATCCCATCCCAGCCATACAAAACTCCAAAGGGTACAATAATAACAATAATTACAGGAACTTGGTACAGCCCAGGAGGAACTAGAACACTAACAAAAGATAAAAAAACAGAAAATAGAAATACACAAATAGCGAAATATTATGTGCCACAAGTGTCGAGTCGAGCCAGGTATGCACGCTAATTGGAGACATAGAAACATCACAAAGCAAAGCAAAGTGGTATAACATAAGTAGGATGATAGCAAAAAAAAACTTCCCCAGTGTGCAATGGAAGCTGAAGTGGGATCAAAAAGTGACGAGTGACGAGAGGTGATGAACAGGCACGGATGATCCCAATAGCATGTTGCTTTCCGTACATTTGTCCATTGTAGGCAATGTACGCTGTGCGAGAATGATATCAGGTTTTTCAGATCAATCTTTGCCCTGCTCAGAGTCCTCTCTGACTTATTTCTTCTCCCCCCGATACAGAATCTTGTTGATTGTAACCTTCGCCCGTTCGATCACAATCTCAGTTGGCGGAGTGACGACGTTCCCGTGCCTGTTCAATTGTGCCTGTAGCGGGGTGATCTAGTTAGCCAGCCCAATTAATAAATGATATCTGCAGGAACACAAGAGAAAGTGAAGCACATACACTGCAACTGAGGATACTAGATCGTGGAAGTAATTCTTTGACCTGGGAAGGGCTTTTCCGCTCCTCATAGTCGACCTGGGACTCGAGTGGATGGCCCCACCTTACTTTAGAGGAAGGGTTGGGGTCAAAGTTCTCTTCATCACCGGGGCCAAGCATTATGCCTGTTTCCTCCTGAATTGCTTGCCTTCGCGCACGGTCTTGCACGGCTTTCAGTGTTTGGGCCTTCGCATTGGGGGAAGGAGGACGAGGGGTGTTCTTGTGGATCACTCTACGGGTGAAGTCGCATGAGTAGAGTTTATTCCTAGCGGTGCAGGTGTTTGTCGTGCTTGCCAGCTCGTGCGGAGTCATCTTGCTAATCGAAACATCTTTGAGGGAAGCCACACTGACCTTTCGCATCTTAACTGTTGCAACACGGGAGGCAGGTACGGGAATTCGAGGGGCCTTCGACACCCTGAACGCTTTGACGGCCGGGATTCCCAGTCTGGATAGTTTCACTTGGTTGCAGGTTCCCACCGAGCCCTCTGATTTCGTCAAGCTTTGTGCTTCTGCTGGGACTTCCGGTTCCTCCTTTCCCCGGCTCGGTCCTGCCTCATCTTCGTACATCCCCGTTTTTTCCGGCTCCCCGGAGGCCTCTGTTTCTCCCCCGGGATACCCAGCCTCACTCTCGAAGTCCTCATATTCTGTTTCAGGCCCCTCTGGCTCACTCGGAAAGCCATCCCTTCGATCACCACCATCTTCGCTCTTTTCTCCCCTTGCTCCACTACCTTCAACTTCCTCAGCCTCCCCTCCACCATCGTCTAGGGTCATCGCCACCTCTTCCAACTTCTCAGCGCCATCCAATTCTTGGGCTAACTCGAGTTCTGTTGGTCTATCTGACATCACTACCTCTTGCACTTCTGCTAGCTCTAAAATATTCGAATCTCGGGGGACGTCCATAATAGCCGCAATAGATGCCTATCGTACATGTAACACGTTATTGCCAGACCCTTAGTATTAGGATTTTGGAAAGTGAAGAAAAAAAGGCATAGATCACTTGGACAGGCTGGAAACACAGGAATGAAAAACGAGAAACCGTCTTTAGGCATATTGAACTCAAGAGCCACTAGAGAGAAAATCAAAAAACTTTTAGAATCAGAACACCCCCCCTCATACCTTCTCCTCCACATTTTGTGGGTCGGCTACCACCTCCCCTGCCTCGTCCTCGTCATCACCATCATCACCACCACTCTCTGTCTCCGCCTCCTGGCTCTCAGCACCTTCATGTTCGATGTCCCAAGCCCATATAATAGAAGACCGGTCTGGGCTGACAGCTCTATCAAAAGAACGATCGAAGGAGTCATCCCCATCAAATCCGCGGCCTTCAAAGGCCAAAAGTGCTGGTGATGAAGCCGACAATCTTGCCCTTCCGGGAGAAGGTCTAGCGGAAGGGAACGCACGCCGCATAACACCTTGATATGCTTGCTGGAAACCCTCCGAAGCTTCAAAGTTCGCCCTCAGCCTCTCGAAAACACCTTGATACTGCTGAAGATGCCTTTGAGCCATCTCTTGACCCCGCCTCCTTGCAGCCTCAGTTGTAACCACCATGGTTCCGTCATCTTCATCCGCTAGAACCGTTACGTTAGTCAACAAAAAAAAACAATCGTTGAAAATGAAAAGTAAAACATACACACTAACTTCAGAGGAGTTGACCCCTTAGTTGGGCTCCTCCCGATACCGGCTACCGCCTCAGGTGTAGCCGGCGGCATCAGAAATGGTCCCAGCGGTTTCACTGGGGTCGTTAGAGGACCAGTTGATCTGGGTGTGCTCTCAGCACTCGGTGATGCGACCTTCCGCGGAGAAGGCGAGATCGTCGCAGGTGTAGATGGAGGTTGCATAGGCGGAGGAGTCACTCTCCGACGTTTTGGCAGCGGCAGTCCTCCACCCGTACTCCGCCGTTTGTGGTTCGCATCCACCTCTGCAAAATCTGCTGTATATCCCGTGGCAGGCTCAGAGAGCCTTCCCTTGGCCTTACGCTTCAATGAGGAGAGTGCATGAGACCTATCTTTGAGTTCGGGCCCGGTATCATTATCTGAAGCGTCTGCCAGACTGGATGAAGCCTTCTCATAATTCTTCGTGTCCGCTACGATACTCAATTGTCCCCCCTCGCCCCCATGAATCTTACCCTCAGGGACGTTGTCTTCTGCCTCCACCATGGCAATACTATCGATAGTGTCGTCACCCATGGGCTCTACCGCGACGCTCGTAGTCGTATCAGTCTCACCGCTAGTTAGCTCGGCCAAAATACCTGTGGGTACGGTAGTATCGTCAATCACGCCCTCTTTTGTATCACCCACATCAGGCCCAGTCGGTTGTTGAACAGCCACTTCTTCCGCAGCGGCCTCACAAACTTCGGATTCTGCAGCTTTCGACTCTAGGGCCATATCCTTTGCAATAGCTTCCTCAGTATTCGAGTCCTTAGCGCCAACCCCCTCAACAGAAACAGCCTCAGCCATCTCCCCCACCACCTGTGCTTCTTCGACCCACGTCGTTCCAGTCCCAATGGCCTTATCAACGATGGCATCTTCGACAGCGATATGTTCGAGGGCGGCTTCCTCGACAACAGACTCTTCAATCTTCGCTTCCTCGCTCTCCGCCAGCACAACCTTGGCCTCCTCAACCTCCGCTTCTTCAGCCCCAGCTTCCTCTTCAACCGCAGGAGTTTCGATCCCGGGTGCTTTATCGAAAGCGGTACTTTCGACAGTGAGGCCTCCGACAGCGGATTCGTCAAGGACGGCAGCGTTAACGGCAGTCTCTTCAAGGATAGTTTCCTCAGTCACCGCTGCGCCAGCCTTCAGCTCCTCGACACCCGCCTCTCCAACCCCAGTTACTCCGGTATCAGCGCTAGCGTTAGCGATGGCTTCCTCGACAGATATCTGATCGGCAAGTGCCTCTTCAATCCTGATCTCATCCTTCCCCCCTTGAACATCAACCTCTGAGATGGCATTCTTATCCACGGTGGTTCCCTCCGCGTTTACTGCTTCCAAGTTGCCCCCCTGGATACCACCTCCCTGGATATCGAGGCCTTCAGTGGAGGTCTCTTCCCCGGCCTTGGCTTTGACGGCAGGTGCCTTCTTCCCACCCTTTTTCGCTGCTTTTTGGCCCGGTTTACGCCCCCGTTTCGCCTTGGGCTTTTCGACATTAGTGGCTGCTGTCTCCCCGCTTGGCTCGATCTCTGGCTCAGCCGGCTCACTTGCAACTTCCATCTGCGGTTTATTAATCTCTAGTCCAGCACTTCGCCCCCTTCGGCAGCCTCCGGGCGGGATCTCTACCTTCTTGGCTCCACGTTTTCTAGCGGGTGCTTTCTTAGCTTTCTCCGGTTCTTCAACCTGTACCTCGGCATCTTCAATTGGTCTATGGGAATCCTCTTGGACCATGAATGAGCTGGGTGGCGTGTCCGTCTTGTCTTCAAAAAGCATGCTGGAAGCAGAGGCTTCTCTGTCATCGGCATCATCGGTGGCTGACATTTCAGATTCAACTTCAACTTCAACCTGCGGCCCGTCAAACTCCCATCCCACTTTCTTTCCTTTACGAATACCGGAGCCCGGGACTGCTACCTTCTTCTGCATACCACGCTTCTTGGCTGGCACTTTTCTAGTTTTCGTTGGCTTCTTCATCTCAGCCTCAACTTCAACATTTTCCCGACCTCCCTCCACCGGTAAATCCTGGCCGGACCCGTGTTCCGTTTTAACAGGAGGCTTTTCGGCACCCTCAGGTTCTTCGACATCCATTTCATTCCCTGGGGGAGTTAGAACCAGAAACTGTAGGGGATGTGAAAGCCTTACGACGACCAGGGGCATTTTTAATCGTGGCCCTTTTCCCTCTATTTACAGGTGGAGCTGGCGAAGGGGAGGCCCGGGTGTTCGCCCTTTTAGTTGCAAGTTCATCATCTTCATCGGAGGAGACACTTGGCTTTCTTTTCCTGCCAGTAGATTTCGTAGTGGTCCTTCCACGGGGCGGTGGTGGAGGGGGGAGAGAAGGAGGTGCTTGCTGAGCAGCTTGTGCAGTCCTACTTCTAGTAGTTCTAGTGACTCTAACCTCTTCATCTTTCTCGACAGCAGCGACTGCTTTGCGGCGCGCCATCTCGAGATGTTGCAAAGGCAACTTAGTGGCGAGAAATGAGAAGAAAAAAACCCGGAAGGGAGAACTAAATTAACAGTGGAATGATCCAAAAATTACCGTAAAGCTTTGTCGTAATTAGCTTCGGTGAATTACAAAAAGCGGCGTTCGAGTTGTTGCCGTTGTTGTTGTGAAGGTTGATGGTTGCGAGAGGGAAGTTGTTGGCGGAGAGGAAGATTGGTGGGAGCAAGGAGAAAATTGGTGAGTTGTCGCGCCGAGCACGCGTAAAGACAAAAAAAAGGAATTGGGCGCAAACCACGAAATGTAAACATCACGATGTGAGTCCGCTAGGATAACCCTCACCACCTCATAAAGAACAAAATTTAATTATCACAGCTAAGATAATAATATTATTATGATACAATGATAGCACCGCAACAGAAATGTTTCCTGAACTCTATTCTGAGGAAGTTACGATATTTTCCCAGTAAACAATAATATGGACTAAAAAATATATAAAAAAGTAAAGCAATTGTCAGAGAAGTGTTTGAGCCTCAATTCTACCACTGGATTGCGAATTCCCGTGTCAACAGTTTGAGGCTACTTGAACGTCAATCGAAACTTCCGCCATTGCCATGGAACCAATTGATACAGTGCCGGGTCGGACCGCTCTATCATACTCGAGTACACTCACACACACCGCTATCCCGGATCTCGATAATCCGGATACCTCGCTATCTCGTATGAATCTCAGTAGGTTCTGAATTTCTTTACACCAAAGCCCGACCTGTTGTCCCGGATCGCTCGCTGTGCCGGACAAATGCTTCGGATTTTGGCCATCCGGGATATCGGGGTGTGAGTGTATATGAAAATTTTATCACCACCCCCCAAGACTCTCGAGCAGGAGAATACCGATACCGTACTCGAGTACCAAGTGCCACGCTACTCCCAGCCAAACCACTAGAATGCAAGGGGCATAATTGACATATCTGCCTTCACACTTCACAAACTCGAGTACTGTACTGTACTCGTACAATTAAAATTCTCTAATTCTTTCTTCACTTAGCTTAGCACTGTACTCGAGTACTCGGGTAACTTACTGTTTGAACCGAGGCAGCCGGGAGACAAAAGCCCACTCGAGTACCGTACTCGAGTACAGGCGCCGAGTGTAGAAGTGACCCAATTAACTCCTCAGCTGGGATAAACAGGTCCCTTAGACATAGGAACCCCCATGGATGATAACAAGTATGGCATGTAGAGCGGTACCATGGGCTGAATGGTGATTTCCAGCAAAAAAAAAAACACCAAAACTCAGATGTCCAATTCCAAGTGAGCCCATATGTATGATACCACCCTGTTAACGCGAAAATACCGTCCACGTGACCAGGGGCGCGTCGCCAATGTGTTTGTTTACGTTGTTTGTTTACATTGTTTAATTCCAACGGAACTCGACCGCCACAAGTGACCGTTATGGTGGTTACCATCTAATGCACGCAGTCGGTTCCCCTCACTTTTGTGTGAAGGAGGAAGGCTGAGCGTGAATTTATGACGCGAAAAAGAAATTCTATAGGACGGGGATTGAGGGATGTCCATTAGCTTTACGAACGGGGGATTGCAATAAGTTTGTGTCATGGAAAGGTGTGTTACCGCAGGTGAGGGAAAGATGTTGGCCACCGGTACAGTATAGACTTGCCGATACCGGTATAGTATCATAAAGTGAGAGTGCTTTATGAGGTATTGCCCCGAGAACTGCAGTATTCATGTCGTACTGTATGTGGGGGCAACAGGGACTGTGTTGGCCCAGCGGTGCGGAATACTGGTATCCCGTCGAATCGGGGATATGCTACTTGTATGTGGTGGCAGGTCCCGGCGGTACACTATCGTAGAATACCGGTACTGCACATAGAAACGGTTACAATTGTTTCATCCTCACCGCCGGAGGTTCTCCACAATCTTGCGCTTATATCTATAGATCTTAGGGTCCCTCCTCCTCGCGCAAATCTGCTGAGAATGATGTCTTAAATGAAACTACCGGTATTGTACCGTACTCGAGTGCTCGAGTATGATACACAATGGGGGGTTGCCAGTGCTGCGCCAGGATACACTACCAGTAGAATTGTCTTTCTCAAGAAAGAACCACCCTGCCGGTATGCCTCACATAATACCCTCGAAAAAACAATTTAATTGCCGATACCCATTCCTACTCTTACATAATCTGATGTCATGCCTCCAAATCCTGTATCACGAGCAAGAAGGCCTGAGTCAAAGCCATACGATATGCTGCTTTCTCTAGCCATTCACATCTCCTCTCAGCCCTACCTCCACCCTACCGATTGTAATGTCAACAACGAACGGCATGCGAACCTTGATGGTCAACCATTTGTATGGGCAACTTTGCGTCATATGTGACCTGGTCCGACACTCTCACCAGATCAAATCACAGCGAGATTCTCACCCCACTTCCCACCCTTCCAATACAATTGATAGAATTGATAATTCCAATACACAGAGTTCAATTCTCCCAATGATCTCTTCAACCACACATTAGCAGTCCCAGCCCACGATGACCGCCGTATGCCTGGATTGGCGGTGTCTCCTTATAATAAATTTGATAACGCTACATCGCACAAACCTGCAAGCTTCTCAACCATAATAAATTATAGTATCAACGTACAACGGGGCATTCGGCCGGCACCGCACGCTGGGATTACCCAGGAAGTACTGGCTCGGCTGGGGAATAGAGCTGTACGAGTACTGTACTCGAGTACCGTAGATTTATTCGACATGGGGATGCGGTAAAATCTCTTGAAACCCACTATCAGATCAGACCGGCGGGAATCAGCCCGTCAGCCCAGGATAGGTTTAGCTTGATGGGTTAACAGAATCGTGAATACCAAATAATGAGATCCAGCACACCCTAAGGACTAAGCTTATCCAGTACGGTATCGGGGAAACGCCAATCCTTCCCAGGAGCTCCTGTCTTGAATCTAGGGATTATAGGGCTGACGGAGATACCGTAAAAATCCATAATCCACTATCTCCGTAGCAGGGGCTAATCTCCGCACTCAAAGACAAAAACCCGAGAGGGATTAGTGTTTTCTTAACACGGTAAAGCCTGAGTGTGTCGAGTGAGTTAAATCTCATTAACTGGTATTCGCAATTCCGGTAACCTGCCAGACCAAACCTATTGTGGGTCGGCGGGAGATTAACCCCTGCCACGGAGATAGTATCATAGATCATAAGCGTTCCCGCGCCAGCTTCTCTAGTTTATCCCAAGCTACCGTATTCCCCCATCCGCCCCTCAAGCCTACCGAGCCTTCGTCCGGCTAGACAGTTCCTCTCTAGCAAGTCAGGCCAGAAGCTGTAAATTCCTGTCAGTATCATACCTAATGGCAAGAAGTTTTTTCGAGCCACTGACCGATTTCCCTGAATCACGGCGGCTAGAAGGTAGCCAACCTTCCAATCAATAGTGACAAGTTCTCCCTGCATCACCCTTCAGAACTCGAATAATTGGGCCCCGAGACGTTGGGGTTGTTGCATCGTCGTGAGACGATGTTTTCCGGTTGGGACTCGCACCTCGAGGATGCGTGGACGAAACAGCCTAATAAGATGGAACATACCGGCAGTAAGTAGCAGAATACTGGTATGTGCTTGCTGGAGTACTGTGTAGGAGGAGCGGTGTTTTTGATGAGAAGAACAATGACGGAAGCAAGAGGCTTAAATACATGGATGGTGAAGACCTAGTAATAATCTATGCCGAGCTGCTCCAATTAGTTTGACGAATGAAATGATTGAACATCCACTAGTCAGCCCAGAACTCGTACAGTTGCACCTCGCCATAAGGAACATCAAGAGTTCAGGATTTTTCGTTCATTTTAGTGGGGTTTTGGAAGAAATTCCTTCTAACGAGGTCCGTTTGTATGGGAGAAGGGGTGTAAATTCCCAGGGGGTTCATTCAACCTAGAGTACCTAGAGTCTGAGAAATCAATTTGGTTTTTCAGACCCTAGGTGCCCTAGGTTGGGGGTTCATCCGTAATAGCGGGGTGCTCGTATACTCGAGTAAAGAGTTCCATTGTGACGAGGTGCGACTACCGTATAGGTTTTGTTTGACAGGTTAACAATAATATAATTTATTTGGTAAACACCAGGAAGCATACCCATCCGGGTCCTCTATCCTACGGCAGTACTAGTACATATCCAAGGAGTACCCCAGTCCCACCAAACTAACCAAAACAAAAACAAAATTAAAAACAAAACAAAATCAAATAAATCAAACAAATCATCCCAAGCCCGAACCAGTCGGGTTGTCCATTATCATCTTTTCCACAATCAAAAAACAATCATCATGAGACCGAACATGCTGTCTCAATCCACTAATGGTCTTAAACAATCTATTGCATCCCCAACATGTCTTAATGCCCACACAATTTCGTTCAATCCACTTTTTCACCATAGCAACCCGGAATTCTTCATCCCAGTCCATTTTGTTGCTCATTTCTCTGTTCCAAAATTCAATTTCCATCGCCCTCCCACAAGTGTTCTTTTTCCTCCCAAGGTGTGCCTTGAGGCCCGATCCCATGCAAGGGTAGGGAATAGTTAGTCTGAACGGACAGGGATGTATCTACCTGTATCATACCTGGTTAACCTTAGGTAACCGTTCAACTACCGGTACAGTACCTCTCACGGGACCCTGTACCATGTCAGGAAGGGCTAATCGTTCTCAAGATCCTTTGACTCGGAATCCGAAAATTACACGGCTGTCAGAGATACAGATAGTGAGTTTCAAGAGTTTTTCCGGTGCTATTACAGTACTACTGAAAACCCCGGTAAATCCATTATCGGGGATCTTAACATAAATCACTGTCTGAACCACATAGGTTTAGCAGAGCAGGCTTTTGCAAGTACAAAATAACTAATACAAGTTAATGAGATCCAGCAAGCTCGGCTTCCCCAAGCTATTCTGTCTGGGAAACACCACTCCTTCTCGGGGTGTTTTGTCTCTAACTGGGGGCTATTGTGGATGCACTGAGTTTTTGCGGTATCAGCTTGGAGGATGCTCGGGTTTGAGTTGGTGGTATGATACAGTATTGCTTAGATTAGTCGGGGACCCTTAAATCTAGATAGCTATGGGGGCCCTAGTATCTGCATTGGGAATACCGTATATGCACTTCCGTTCGCAAAGTATTTGCGGAATGTAAGCTACAGTGCCGTTAGAAAAGTTCGGGGAGAAAGGCCAAAACTCACCAAATATGCCACATTTCAAGATTTCCCAACACTTAAAAGTGCCTAATAGCACTACCATTCTCTGAAATTTAAGAGATCGGGTGCTATATTGAACTCAACATCCTGAGTTGGTAGAGGCTCTAGACAACCCTCAGTCCAGTTGACACTTGAATTAGTGGTAGTCAGATATATCTGGGTTTCATGCACTTAGTGAACCAAGATGTAATTGAACCTCTTTGCACGGTTTAGTGCTAAACCAACCTCGACACTTGTTGAATTGTAAAGTATTACAGTGAGCGTTCGTCTCCGAACCTTTCTAACGGCACTGTGCTACCGGGACAAGGCTCTGCAACGCGTTTGCAAAATCTTGTATGATACTCAGACCTTTGCTCCCGCCAGGACATTGCCACAGCACCAGCCTTTCCGCAAAGGCCTTGCTAATACAAGCACGCAGTCAAGTCCGTTTTCGAAGGTAAGCATCCCATGCCGCCGTGTGTTCATATCACTGTGGCGGCCGCGCTCTCTAACCGCTCTTGGGGACGTAAGCACTACAGCTGCCTTTTGGCATTGCAAATTAAAACGCAAAAAGATTTGTTCATGCGTATGAGCTGGGACATAAGCAAAAAGTGCTGACTTATTAGCTAGAAATTGTATGGATAGAATTGTGAACTGTGGAGCAAGCACAACCTAAGCCCCACGCATGCAAAAACTATTGTAATACTCTTCTAATTTTGTCAAGCTCCATGAGTACGCTCACAAGTCCTCAACCTGATATTTCGGGTATGCACGCACAACTTAAAAAAAAAGGGCAAAAGATAAAAACGCACGGCGGTGCTGAACCTCGATAGTGCTCGTATAATGGTTTGGATCACGGCACAATGGGAATTTGTAGTTCCGAGAGAGAGGAGGGGTTGTGGTCAGGAGCGCCGGAGGTGGATAGTGTGAATTCCGTAAAGGACTGTAGGTATGATAACGTTGGTAGCGGTGGAAAGCCCGATAAAAGGGAGATATGATACCATGAACAGAGTGACAGATTATGGAGCCTGCCTCTGCGAGCTCTGCACGCGTGCCAACTCATGTTTCCTTTTCTTTTATTTCATTTTTTACCACCGGTATTTTAAATGTCGACTGAATCAAGGATCGGCCAGCCTAGAACTGCACTGCACTGTGCCGTGTCATACCTGGACCCAGCATACTCCGACGTTCATCTATCAATAATCAGTCAGCTACAGTCCCGGCATTGCTTAATCGCCATGATACAATGCGGCACTGTACACGGGTACCCCCGTGAAGCATGTAAATGAAAATAAAAGATATCGTCTTTGCAACACGGCAGCCAACATGGCCATTCCAGAAACTCGTCATGAGAAATCACATCACGCATGATACCGGAATTCACCCCGGTATGCCGAAACCCGGTGTGAAAGTGAGACTTTGTGAAATTCACCGAAGTGTTCCCTCCCGGCCCATACCGCAGAGTACTAGTACGGTAGGCTAGGTGAACTACGATATTCCCCGAGCGCTAACTGTACCCTTGTGATTGCGATCTTCGCGTTCGTTCGTTAGTTCAAGATAAAGTATTTTAGATCGGTTTTTGTCAAGGGTTGTGACGGGATTCGTGTAACTCGGGGGAAGGAAGGCTACGGGCGCGTTTGGGTAGCTTGGCCTAGTTCTAGTCTATAAGCACTATTTACGGTATCCACTTACTCGACTATGATACTGGTAGGTAAATGAGATGAATGGATAACATCGCAATAACACAGTCGTGTCTTTTAATCCCTATGATCGTGCTGAATACGGTGGATAATCTTCAGTGGTTATGGTGTGTTCCCCTTTTATGATTGCTAAAATTCTCTTGAATTCGCCCGATGTTCTCGATCTGGGGGGGAAGTGTTGGACACCGCTGCACTTCTGGAGAATTGTGGAGATTTCGTTATTTACGATTGTGCTTTTCTAATTGGCATTGGCTAAACTAGCTCTCACTCACTCACGTTGCTTTAGAGTGAGTGAGTGAGTGGGTGAGTGAGTGGGCTGGATTATCTGGAGGAATACTCGAGCATGATCGACAACTAATCCCTCAAGAACAGTGGTGAGAGATCGATTCGCAGACAGGGCTGAGGATGCTTATTGTGTTGTTAAATAAAATGAATTGTGCTTCATAGAGTACCAATCCACCCATGAACCAGGAAAGGAGGGGAAGTGAAAAAGGGAGAGGCTCTGCCAAGAAGAAAAGATGCTTTTTTTGGACTGAGAACCGGTGGCAGAAACCTGATGCTGACCCGTGCCTCCAATCATTCGCCGGATCCAATTGTTTGCACGATGATCCTTGATCCTCGAATTACTTGTCCACGCTGCCCCCCGACAACGAACTTGGCGCGTGCAATGACCACTGAAATTCCTCCGAGCCGGGTTATTGGGAATCGAAATCTTACCCACATATGCACGCTTGTTAAACCTCCAGAGAGAGGCTCGCCCGCTTTGGGGCGTTGAAGAAACCGAGTTTCTCTGTGGGGTGCATCAATAGCATTGTGATATGAGGCCACTACTTCATGCGTTCTATCTCACAGCTCCGTGTCGGGAGGGAGGGCGCTGGCTGGGGCTTCAATCTTATTTGTTACTACAGTACGAGGCAGTGTGTGCGTGTGTGTGGATTCAGTCGCGAGACGGAAGAGGAATGTGGGGAGCGAGAGGGGACTAAAATAGCTTTGGTTCAATAATCGCACCTTTCTCCGGTCTGCTCAGTAGCTGAACTGAAGACTTTAAACGAAATCCAACGCCCCATGATATATGAGATGAACGCCTGACGAAAGTGGGAGGTGTACAGAAAAAGGTACACAAAGAGTAATTTCAGAACAGAGGAGAAAGTGTCAGGCAGGGCCCCCAATGGCTGCACCCGAACAAGTGATATATACATTACCCCTGAGAGAATGCGGGTGTCCTTCGCCTTGCTGTAACTCCACTCTACGGTAGCATTATCCAATCTAGCATCATCCAATCCTCAGCAGAATCTTGAGCTTCGCATCGGTGTCAGAATTACGAGGGATCACCTTGAAGGTATTTCTCAAGATGCGTTGGCACCGACCGGATTCACAAACAGCCCCCACTGGATAGTTGGGCTGACCGCACTTAGCTTGGGCCTAAGAGATCGCCGAGGGAGATGGGGAGGCTGCGGTAATATGCTAGGTAGAGAAAGTCTGTGTGTTTCCGGTCGGCGAGGGTTTCTTTAACCCGTTAATCAAGCCAATTATGGACGCGACTTCCATGGAAACGAGGGTTATCAAAAGAGCAGCACCAGTCTTATTTGAGCGCCTGGCCGTGATCCATAGTTAGATATCCGTCACTCCAACTCTTTAGGGAACCGCACCCTTGCAATAGATCGGTAAATTGTCACCGCATTTCCCGTGTATTGTCAAATGTACCGTATGCCTTTACACGAGCACCCTAAGCCTTTGCACTAGTATATGAGGGTTGGAGGTGACATTCTTATTGACCTCTTTTCCCCCCACCCCTTCTTTGCCAGCCCAGTTTCCCATTGCTCGCAATTCCTTCTCCAGTTTCCTTTTCGCTGGAACTGTATAATTCATCAACGTCTCCGAAGCCAAAACAGCAACGCTCCAACAGCACGGCTCGTCTTATTCGGAGAGACAGTTTAGTTCTACACTAATTGTATTTATCCGCTATACCCGTTAGACATCTCCACAACCAGCCAATTGTCTCTCGGTAGTATACCAATAAACAGCAGTATTGCCTTGATGGTACAACCAGTCGAGAAGAAGAAATAACGGTGGCCATGGTCTTCAGACATAATTTTTCGTTCAGCCCTCGACAGCCAGTTCTGAGTCGTCCGAGTTCCCGGTCGTCATTAGCTTCAAGCCATGCAGGGGGACTTCGGAATCCCGATGACGGGGAGGTGTCTCCTTCTAGTAAGGGCCCTTCATTTATGTCCTCTTGGGGTTCCAAGAGGTCCTCGGTGTCTTCGTTTGCGTCTTCATTTAGGAGAAGACGCCATCAGGAGGCGCCGACAGTCAACTCAACGGACGATGACGAGGGGCCCGAGGGTGAAATAGCGCTGTCTAGGGACAGAGCGGTGGTCGTACCGATTATTAACGTGGGAGGTTGTGGGGAAGATGACCAGAATGGATTTAGTGGACAAGATTATATCCAGAAGGATACGGGGATTGGAACATCTGCTTCTCTTGGCCCACTTGACCATGATTCTACGCATAAAGAAGCTCCGCAAACATTGGCGGGAGAAACGAGCTTAGGGGAGCCACTCACCTTTATGACGCTTCATGTTCCCTTTCCGCCCTCTCAGCCCATTACAGCACCAAGGAGTGTTAGGTCCAACCGTCGGCCTGCTGTGCCCAATATTCAAATACCCCCTCCTCCCCCATCCTCTTATACCATTCAGAGAAATCAGACATCCCCTCCGGAACTGGGCGATTCGCCATTGCGAATGAAGAAATCGAAAGGGGTTGAAGGAATTGGTGTGCGATTGCTGTTGAAGACTCTTTCGCCGGGCAGCGACGGTGAGGGCGCCAACGATAATACAACGCTTGGCCATAAAAATACCCGTGCGGAGGAGTTCCAGAGCTTCTTGGAAGAACCTACACCAGTGTATTTGTCTAGTCCTTGGTTTCCACCCACCCAACGGAAATCTATTACATTTGAGGATCCAACCATGGAGAGCAATCCTCAATCCCGCCGACCATCCATCAAAATTCAACCCAGTGCTAATCTGGAAACACCTCCTTCTCCAATCATTTCCCCTTCCTCGAATAGAACCTCAGGAAATTCTGCCCTTTTCCGTTCATACCTTGGTGTCCCTTCTGTCAACCATACTCCAAGACCCTCTACAGCATCCTCGACGAGATCTTTCTTACTTGAAGATGACGACAACGATGAGGTTGAGAATCAGGAGGCTACCAAGGAAGAGCGGGCAATTTCACGGAGAGGTTCACTCAGTCCGTCCTCGCGCCGATCTTCCATCAACACCTTTTTCTGTCGGGGAAGTCGTACATCTTTTAGCGGAGCGAGCAATCGTTGGTCGATCGGCTTAGGATCGATAGCGGACGCTGACATTGTAATTAAGGATGATGAAGACTTGACGGGTTACCCAGGAATCAACGAATTAAAGAAGCAGATATCCTGGCTTTGTACCAACCCCCCTGAGCACTCGTCAACTCTGTCCGACGATGATGGTGATGATGAGGATCGTGCCGAATCGGAAAGCGAGGGAGAGGAAAGCTATCACAAACACCTCACTATTATAACAAAGATGGCATCTAGGCCGCCCGGATCTAGATCTGGATCAGCCGGCCCGATGACACCGGAATTGGTTTCGTCGGTCTCAGATTCTTCCGGACCAGTTTCGACTCCGCCCCGAAGAAGAAATCGACGGCGGACCGCCAGTTCGGAATGTATTGTCCTGGAGGCACTACAAGAAATGCATCTTGCGGGAATGAAGGCTGAACTCGAGCTCCCTCCCCCGATGATGATGAAAGGACTGAGGGTTTCTGGTGAGGTCGGCGTTCGGGGGGACGGTCCATGGTCGGAGGTATTCTTCGACCTTGCAGAGGAAAGCAGGTGGTAGTTGAGCGACTGATATCTATACACTCATTATTACTTTGTTATTCTTGCCTTTTTCTTGTTTGTCTTATCATCAGCATTTTCTTATGTTTGGGAACGGAATCGGGTGTCGGGTCGGAGTATCTTTGTTTTTTCTTCTGTTTTTTCTCTTCCGAATCCACGACACCATCGTGATATTTTCCATCGTGATATTTTATTTGATCAGGGGCTTTCCGGTACATCTATTCATGGGTTGGGTATAGAGAACGGCGGGGGCAAAAACAGGTGTCTTTCATATTATCATATCTAGCTGGAAGGTTTTAATATCTCTCTTCTCATACTGCATTTCTTCCCCTTTCGGTTTGGGTGATGGGGGTTTGCTTTTGTGTACTGTATGGTCCGGTTAAGGGTTTTGGCTATCAGAGGCTTTCTCTTTTATTCAGAAGGCTTTGTAGTTTTAGAGAGAAGAAAACTACAGTCTCCTCTCCTCCGGCGTCGCGAGAGTAGCGGCGTCGCTTACCCTCTTGGCAGCGTTTTTTCCCGTCTGAGTGTCTCTGTTGACATACGGTGTCAGTTGTGAACATTCATTCCAAGCTACATAGTACTGTAGATCTCTGTTTGCTTTCACTATTTATCTTAAGATCACACTTTCTATCTCAGGCTACGTCTTGTATCGGGTACATGCACGCTTCCGTATATTTGCTTCTATCCCTGTTTTTATGCAGCCACTCTCGAGACTCGAGAATCTCGCGACGCTGGAGAACGGTGCTACTATCACGAATTTCCCATTATGATAGTGGCTCTGTCTCTTGAGAAAATCAAACTTCAATCGCGGTTTTTTTTCCACTGGATTTGCTTGTAACATTTTCCATACATCTCCGGGGGGGATGAGAAAAAAATGGATTAAGGAATTAATAGCAAGACAACAATAACAACAATTGTCCCATCACGATTACGGATGGATTTTTAGGCAAACCTGTTTCCATGGGGAACAGCTCGTATCGTGGTGCAATGTTACCGGTCCCTGTGGCCATCTGCAGGAGGTGCAGTTTATATACGATTTTTCGGTGGATAATATCGGCTGTAATGGCCATATCGAAAGAAGATTTTCACATCTCCGTTCCAATTTCCCTTTCCATTCCAACGGAAAGCGGTGCCCGGTTCGAATCCTGTGGTCGTCACTTTCCACCAGTGCGGGTAACCCACTGAGCTGGTCGGCGCTAAGGGTGAGAAATAACCTTCAGGGAAGCAATTCTGCAGAGAGTTCTCCCCCACAGGGTGGCGGCGCCGGATTACACTGCGATCCGGTATGGGAAGTTGGGGTAGGAAAGAAATGTCGACTTTCATTTTTTATTTTTATTTTTAAAAAAGAAGGAATGAATGAAAAAGCTCCTGATGATCTATTCTATAGAAGGAAATGCCGGTAGTGTTTTCGTTTCATCTGTTATTAACTTTATGAGATATGGATAAATTGTATTGTGTGGTCAATTGTTGGTGGAGCCTCGTGTTTTTCTCTCGTGCGAGCGATTGTTCGAAGCATGCTATTAATTAGGGGATGAGTTTCTTTGCAAAACGACTGACTGACTGACTGGACTGACTATATTATAATCAGTTTTTCCCGGTTCACTTGGTAGGGCACAGAATGGGTGTTCGCTTATTATTATTTTTCCTTCATTCCTTTCTTCTGTGCCCAATGATTGACGGGGGCTTCCTCGTGTCACCGGCATAATGGTTACCAGATTTCGACCTCCCAGAATTGAAACCCCAGCCAACACAAAACCCACGTGTAGAAGACGGGAAAACGTTTTTTTAAAAAAGAACATGTAATGACATGACTGGGCAATTCCTCCATTTCCATCTAAAAAATCCCTAAACCTCTGACATCTTACATACCTCAGTCACAAATAACAGGCTCGGTATGTTCCGCAGTTTCATGATTATCGGCTCGATGGGATTGTAAGGTTGACCTGTGACCTTACGAATAAGTGAACGAAGTCAACTTACTTCTCTATCTATCCATCCGTTCATCTAGATCTTTGTGATGCAGAGGAAGTATGGGACTGTAAGTGGCGTTGCAGTCAGTAGGTTTAGGTTTGAAGAAGGTTAACTAACGCTGGACACACCACGAATCAGTGGCGATGGTAATATATCTCCACCGGCCAATCTCACCCAATGATAATAAAGGAAAAATAGAGATTACTTGTCGTCTCATCTGTGATATGAACAAACATGAATTATACTTGTTTATCCACCCGTCCAAAGCTTGATACTCACTGTAGTTGTGCTGTCAGGGGAGATGGACATGGTGTGCATGTGGCGATGTAGCAAGAGGGACTTTGCTGCAAACCTGCGAGGTTCCCACTCCTTGAGGGGGGGGGGGGGGAACCACCGGCCGATGATATTGGTAGGTGCCGGAGGGAGCTTTTTCTCCAGAGAGAGGACCTCCGCCTCCTGCGCTAATCCTGCCATTCCCGAATGAGCCGAGACCCGTTCTACTTCCCCCTCTTTCACAGAAATACTCGTCAGCTTCGCCTTCCCGTCAACCTCGTAATATCTAATCTCAAACTTATCACTCGCTGCATTCCCTTCCTCATCACTACCCTCACCAGCTCCCCCTCCAGCGTGCTCCCGAGCCTATTCGTGAACAAGAGCTTCGACGCAAACAGCGCCGTTCCGCGCTCGTATCTGCGGGTGTGGAACTCTAGGTCTACTCGTGCGCGGTCCGAGTAGTTGGGGTTCTGCGGGAGGAGCTTAAGGGGGGGGGGAGGTTGCTAGTTAGTATTGCTGCGAAGCACAAAGTGGGCACGTGTCCGTTATGGGCATCAAAGCAGGGGATTAGTGGGATTGGTATGCCGTTTAATATTACAGTCTCATTCTGGGCAAGGCGGGGTTTGAAGATCTAGAGGTGGGGAGGGGGTTAGCTATTGTGTTGTAGATCGCTATATCTAAGGGGGTGGATGGTGCCCAAGTTAGTAGGTGAGTTTGTAACGTACCGGTTAGTCGGGTTCTGGTGGGGTACGGTAGTACAGTACATGTTTCCGGTGGCATGATAGTGTTGAGGGCCCCCAGGTTGATTGTCGTGAAGATAATACGTCGGTACCTACCCCACCATCAAGAGGTATGAGACAGTGTTGACACGCCTAGAGTGTATATACTAGGCTACCAGGTATTGGACGAGATATCGGGCTGGTCTGCTCATACTGGCAAATAAATTCGTCCCCACCTCTTTAGCTGGCTATATTCCGCACGCTTAAGCAAGGGAGCAGACGCTCGGAAAAGAGTTGTAGATAAAGTGCCGACAAGGTGTACCGTACACCGTACTCGTACAATAACAACGGTGTTCTATAATTCGACTCTTTCCTCTTCCCGCCCTTCACCCTTCATTCCCTCATTCCTTTATTCGCCATCTCCGTCGTTGAGCTGGCTGGCGAGGATCGGGTACCGGTATTATCATACGGTGTGGTGCTGTACTGTATGAGGGCCTAGGGTTGGCACCTGTGGCGCAAAGGGTAAGGTAAGTAGGGTTCGATCAGAAAGTTGTTAAGATTAGATACCGTACTCCGTCACTGATCGCCCGGACCGCGGTCTTTCCCTCTCACTTTTCTTTTCTCCTCCCGGATCTCTTTTTTTGCTTCAACCCCCTGTCGCACGTTGGCTTTGCATATTGTGCCGTTCGCGAGTACTCGAGTACTTGTATCTATACTAGTATGTACGATGCCAACGGAGTTTGAGATTACCCATCTGCCTGCCTGCCTGCCTACTAACCTACCTTCGTTGCGAGTGTGGGTCGAGGCTCAGCTGTCGCTCGTTGGTTGTCTTTGCGAGATGTGAGCCATTGTGCCTCAGCATAGATTGCCGCTCGGCGTCGTTGATGTTGGATTTGGGTTTGCATTGCACTGGAACTGTAGTGTTTGCTGGCTGGCAGGCGTTGCAGCACGCACGGTACTGCAGTGACAAAAAGTCATGATACGTGTTTGTCTTAGTTTGAAACGTTCAAAAGTGTTGATCTGCTCATGGTTCACCTAACCGCCTCCCTCTTCCCACTGCCATGCGTTACCGTAGCAACAGGTCACGAAACAGCTTTCGTATCCGCAGAACGACCATCACAACTTTGTCACGGGGCCACAAAGACAGGACAGAGAGAGTGTGAGCGATGGCCCGGAGGCGTGGTAGGGTGAGAATTGGGAAGCTAACTTACTGTGCATTGCTGTACTCTAACTCGTACATTAGTTTGCTCAACACCTGCGAAGCGAGAAAAAAGTTGGCCATACCAATCGCATCAAGCACCGGATGAGGGGGCGGAGTGGGGCCTTTACTCGAGTATTCTATTTGGTTGGAGGCTACATGAACTGTGGATTACATGCTTTACCTATCGCACCATAGGGGAGTGTTGGAAAATTTCCTGCAACCCATATTTTCCTTAGGGAAAGGTTCACTTCGGGGTCATCTGATGGTTTATTTCATTTTTCCCCGTCCTTGGGGTTAAGTTATGGAGTGATCGTCGAGGTTATTTACATTTTCCCTAAATCTTTGGGATGGATGGATGGTGGCCTTATGCACTGGTTCTCGTGGCGATGCGGAGTTTCGCACTTTGGGGGTTGAAGGGAGGCGCTGGTTTTGGTGCGGTTTGCGGGTTGACGCGTTGCGGGGAGCGAGGACTTGTGCACCGGGAGTCACTCGCTGCGGAATTACCGGTATTAATGAAGCGGAGAGCGTCTTCTGCCCGTACGACCGTCGCGTATGTGCCATGCGATGCAATAGCGTCATGCGAAACGGCAATATCGGAACGGAGAAATTTATGCAGACCGCTCTCTCGCACATTCCAGCAAGTGCCAGAAATGCCTCGGTAATATCGCCCTCGTTAATTCATAACAGAGCGAGCAAGCGTGCAGAAAGAAGGGCGAGAGCTCCTCAACCACGAATTTGCCCCAGCGGTGAAGAGAGAGAGTGTGTGAGAGGGCCCACTCGGGTACCGTATCTGGCAGCACCGGAACCCTTTATCATTGGAAGAAGGCTGGTCATCGATGCCCTTCTTGAGTCACTTGGATGGAGCTCACGAATACCGCACTGGTTCGAGATGCGGTCAATATACAGGCATCATTCGTCTCCGCTTGTGTAGTAATTCTTAAATGGAATACCGGTAGTGCCGCTAATCCCATCCACTGGAGCTACAGTGCTCTACCGCATAATCTCGGAAGGACCAGAATACGCCGGCAAAGGTAAAGAAAGTTTAGTGAAGGGTTGCCACCCTTCAGAGGGAACCGGACAGCGGAAAGGGTCCAAATTCTGTGTTTCGGCGGCGGTTATGTGAAATATTATTGCCTCTTGAAGAAATTTCTCATCCATTCACGTCTTCTTACCCTTGCTAGCATATTCTGATTCTTCCCAGATCATACTGGCATAGTACCGGTACGGCTAGTGCTAACTGCCTCATTTGCAGTGCAGATGACAGCCGGGTGTGGGGGTTATTCACCAAAGAGAGGAAGTTCATCCTGTCTTGCTCCTTATGAGAACTTAGACGTGGGAACATACCTACCCGACAGGTTTGCTCCCGGATGACTTTCACTTACTCGAGTACTATGTCGAACTGTGTTCTATCAAGGAGTCCCGTACTCGAGTACTGGTGTTATTTCTTTTCTTCTCACAAAGGGCACACCTAGCCACTCGCCATGATACCGGTACCGTAGTAGGCCTAGTTGGGGTACAGAAAAGAAAAGAAAAAAAAAACAGGAGGCACAGTCGTCATGGCTCTTGACCAACTCGACGTTCCATTATGACGAATGGGTCTCTAGAGTCAACGGTTGAAATGTGGGGGATATCGCCAGGTATTGATTGAATTGGGGCTGAAACCCGAAAGATACAGCATCAAAATAATCACCCCTTTGTTTGCCTTTCTTTTGCATAACCTGTGAGATGATGACCTCCATTCCTAGAACAAAGTCCCATCTTCTGTTACCCGGACCCGACCAAAGTGTCTCTCGTCACACTACAAAGTGACGGGGACGTGCACGCGGCGAGCGATTATTGGATCATCATATTTTTTTCTCTTCCTTTCTCCTTTTCTTGCAGAAATACTCGCTCCAGTGGATGGAATGTCCCCTACACCCACCTAACACACTACCAATCCGTAACACTCAGCAACCTCAAAGTAGCTTTTTCAAGAAGTCTGTTCCCCAATGGGTGTGTGGTGGAACGACACGTAGCAGTAGGCTTTCTGCTGCGGTATGGCGGTTCCTTGCGGTATGAGGGATAGAGGAGGAGCGAGGAAGCCGGTCCGTGAGCTTTGCGGGATTGTTACTTGCCAGCGTGTGTACTTGAGCACTGCATTTTACTATTAAACCTTTGGACCTTTCCCTCGACCCCGCAAGGTTTTTTTCCTCTTTCGCTTTCTTTCTTTTTTTCCCCTCGAGTTCTGCAGTGCACTTTGATAGTTGCGAAAAACAAAACAAAAATTATTATTTAACCCTAGCGACCGCCCGTCCCTTCCCCGGTCCCCACACCCAAACACTCACAACAACGATCATCAACAACGATTATTTTATCCTCACGAAATATCAACCGCGTCACACACACACAAAAAAAAACATCGCTACATAAACCACGCTACGAACATCCTCGCTGCCGGTAAACAAGATAGCGGCGACTAAGAAACAAAACACCACACACAAATACGAAAAGAAAATGTCACAAGATCTACAAAGATCAGCCTCATCACCGGCAACGGTCCCCCTCCGGCCATTAGAAAAATCAAACACAACAACGTTCATGCTGCAGCCGACATCGGACGACAACTGGGTGTTTTTCCCACAGCCCAGCTTCTCCGACATGAACGACGACGAGGATGACGAGGTAGACGGTGAGGACGAGTTGGAGAACAGGAGAAGGATTCAGGAGGAGCGAAATGGATGGGTTACTTCATTGTGGGGGAGGATTTTCAAGGCAAGGAGTTCAAGCACGAGTTCTTCGGTTAATGGAGATTACGAGAAGGATCGGTAAATGGTGATTTTTGTCACCATTTTCCCCTTCCCCATTCCCCTTTCTCTTCGGTATGTTTAAGCTGAATCCTTTGAGGAGACCGTTTATTTGAGTTCGTGAGGCTAATGTTTGTGGTCGTAGCATTTCAGCCGTAATAGACTCCCCCCCCCACACATTCTCACGATTCCCACGAGCTACACGAACCCCCTTACATCCATGCCTTGTACTATACCCCTCCATACCGAGCCGGCACCATCATCGTTATCGCCATCATCACATTTCGGAGTTTTTTTTGTTGTGTCTTCCCCACACGATCGATTAGCGGATAAACATTTGCCATCTTCAGCATCTCCTTTGTTCGTACCCTCCCTGCCCCATATCGACTACGCACCCTATCATCGGTGTCACCTCTATCATAACCGCTCTGTATTTATCGGTGTTCGGACTTGTATTTCATACCCATTTCAAAACAGCACTCTAGAAAAACGGGTATTTGGTGTTTATTTTTATCGATTCGGGAAAAGACTTGCTTACGGGTTTGTTTGATTCTCTGTCTATGCTTAATTAAGATTTCTTTTGTAAAGATACCATCTTTTTTGTACAGGATTTTTGTCATTGTCATTTTCGTACCCATTTCTTGTTTATCATGGTGTTGGACGTTTTGTGTTTTTTGAAATTTTATTTTATCTTCATACCCAAGTTTGGGGAATGGCGGTGTTTTTATATCATATTGAGGTTGGGCTAGGTTAGGTTTATTTGATCATTGGAATTTTTTTCATCCTTTGTTATCATCGTTTCCATCGTTTCCATCATCTTCATCACCTTCATCTTCATTATCGGAATAGTACTGTAAATATCTGGATTACCCTCATCCCACCTTATTTATAACCCCCCGTGCAACTATTCAATTGAGAACCGGGCTTGTCGTGCACAGTGTATGAAACTTGAATTCTCGCCCTGCGTTTTCTTTCTTACCCCCAACTATGATATTCCCAGTGTTTACTGTCCTTGAACCCTTGTGACTGCCACCACTACCGCACACCACCCCAAAACCCAGTCAATATAATATGATACTCACCAAGCACAGCCCAACAACCCGCTAAACCACCCCCCCCAGGAACCTGCCAAAACACCACCCGTTCGGCCGGCCAGCCAGCCAAATACCTCACGCGATATCCGCCGCCTCCTCCACCACCATCCAATAGTTCGCCAACCCAACCCAACCCAGCACTAACGGTCGCTGCACGGCACGAGTTACTCGAGTACTATACAACACAATGCCAGCCAACCGGGTTAAAACAAGCTAAATACCCGCAGCCATTTTTAATAAATAAATAAATAGAAAAACTAGATACATAGTAACCGGTTATCACAATGATCATCCCTACCCTATCTCTCGGTCAGGATCACAACTCAGTCAGTCAGTCAGTCAGTCAGTCTGCAAAATCAATGCCGGTCCAGTTTCAAACACTCTCTCGGGATTCGCTGCTTGTGCTCGCCCTGGGAGAGCAAAGTTCGGCGGGGTGGGGGTGGGGTGGGGTGGGGTGTCATGCGTGATCACTCGGACTCGGGCCCGGCCGCCACCACCACCGCGGGTGGCGACGAGGGGCGACAGAGTTAGTTAGTCAGTCAGTCTAGCCTGGTGAGGGATATTCGGGAGTGGATGGGCTCTTTTTATCATTTTGATATTTTCATTTTGTTTTTCTCTTTTCTCTATGTGTTGGTGAGGCTTGGATTGACTGACTGACTGACTGACTGACTGATTGGCGGGGTGAGTACTGTGGTGGTACTGGCAGTGGGTGGATGAGATACCGGTAGGGCGATTTGAGGCTATGGTTTATTTTTTGGTAGAGGGGTCTAGAAGGTTGTCGGCGGGAATTATTGCTGATTTCGAGGCTATTTTGGATAGATGGTCGAGGCTACGGTGTAGTACGGTGCTTTTTGAACGTGTCGTTGTGATAGATCCGCCATCTGTTTGATCGGTTTGTTTGGCTGTTTATGTGGTCGGGGGGTCGATCGCGATCTTGTGTGAATGAGTGTTTGCATCTGGCCCTATTGTTAGAGCCTTGCTTGTTTGCCTCACTTGCTTACTTGTGGTACTGCCATCGGTATCGATATAGGATCGCCGGGCTGGACGGAGTGCGCATCGCGGAAGAGAATGCCATCATTGGCCGGTATGGGGAAGTGAGATAAGGGATTATGGGTGAAGGGAAACGGGGGTGGTGATGGATGCGAGGGGACGAGAAAGAAAGAAAAAAATTGTGACAAGAGTGGGACTTGAACCCACGCTCAGTTTCCCGAACCAGGATGCGTGTTAAGATAACCTTAACCTGGCGCCATAACCAACTCGGCCATCTTGCCATATTGAAAGATTGTGTTCTTTCAAACATATCTATAGTGAATCTATTCTATCTAGGCTACTTTGGTACTTTACCGTGTTTATTGAGTTGTGCCTAAGTAGGACTGCTGGGGAGTTAATGTTTTTTTTGATGGGTCCTTCCTTGGCAGAATCTAGTTGAATATTTTATACATAGGGTAAACTGGTGGTGGTCCTTGGGGAGGTGAGGACATATTCAATGATGGGTCCTACTACCGTAAAAACTCAAATAGAAGAGAAATGTGCTAGGACGTTGGAATTTCCCTTGTCAGCTACGCGGGGGGAAAACACCGCAAACTCAGCCCCCAGTTGAGACAAAACAAAAGGAATATAAGTCGCGCCTTACTAGGAGAGGCAACGCCAACGTCCTAGCACATTTCTCTTCTATTTGAGTTTTTACGGTACTGGATCATGACTTGGGTGTGGATAAAGTTCGGCGGCGGGAGTACTTGGTAACCTGGGCTTAGAGAAATCGTATTAGGCAGGCGCCTAATTACATACTAGCAGCTGCCCCCGCCCCGGATAGTCCACAGTGCGCTACCGAACTTGTTAATTGAGTACCGTATTGTGAGTAAGTCTCAGAAGCTTAATCTTGCTTTATTCTAGATTATAATTCAATTGTATCTGAATAGAGAGCCGAATCGATTTAATCAGCCCGAACTCCCTTCTTTCTATTGTGATTCCATCCGCCTGTAAAGGAGGGGGGCGAGCAAGGTGAAGAGAGGAAAGAAAGGAAAAAGGGTGCGAAATCACAACCGGGAGGTATCAAAGAAGGCCTTAGACGAGACCTTATCGTTGGTTGATGTCGGGATTAGCCCGAGGGACCAATGCCTACATAAAAGCCAGCATAGAGGCAGGGGAGAACGAAGCGTAATGAAGCAAATTGTTTACATTTTCTTCGCGGTCTCGCGACTGCTCTACCAGCATCCCGCATTGGTGTGATGTCGCTGTCATTATATTTTGGTGCATGAGGCTTTTGCTTTCGATTTAACTTTCTGTTCTGTTTCACCTCTCACCTTATAATATGGTAGATTAAGGTTCTAAGAAGTCGTCTCTGTACTCGGGGGGGTCACAAAGGACTGAAAAAAAAAAGATCGGCAAGATCGGTAGAGCGGCTGGGAAGCAGGTCGCGTCAGTTGAAAAATTCTTGCTTTGGCGGACACCAGAAATCCAGATCGAAGGAATGAGTATCTTAGTATGGTACTTGACCATTTAGATGGCATTTAGTTCATGAGATTGCTAGTGTGTAGTTGAAACTATGGATTTATATGAGTCTCTTGGGAGAACTATTCCAAAAGCCCTGATTCCTCCCCCTTGCCCCCAATTTGGCGTTATACCATTAGATTCTTAATAAAACCGGTAGATATACTGTAAAAACCGAAATAATTGGGCATGGCGCCAGGTGGTCCAGAATTTCCCCTTTGGATTAGGGGGAGAAAGCACACCGCAATGATTCTCCTTCAGCCCCCACCTGAGACAACAGACCTTACTAGGAGAGGCAACTCCAACGCCCTAGAGCGAGGCCCAATTATCCGAGTTCTTACGGTCAGCGTAATACAATGGGGACTACATTGCAATTGCTCCCTGTTAATGGCATTCTATAAGTTCACCATCTTTTCTACTTCCTCCTGATGGATTAGCGGCCCTATCCTTGTTTCGCTACGGAAAGTTCTTCGTCCTTTTTTGATCCTGTCCGAGTAAGTATTGATAATATGAACTTACTTATAATATTATCCTGGTGTTGTAAACATGGATAGTCACTCGATACGTTTTTTAGAGGAAAAGAGGAAGAAAAAAATTTATTAAATTTTAAGCAAATGCTTTAATAGTACATAGTTATCCCGATTCAATCACAGTGAGTTTTTATTTTTAATTTTAGACCAATGAAGTCTTTCCCTTTCTGCCCTTGCCGCTTCTGCTCCCCCTCTTTTGGACCCCGGCACCCGTCCCAGCCTTCAGAATCTGGGGCTTGACATCAATGAGAACCGCTACCGCAATCAGGCGCTTTTGCCCGGCCCCGCCAAGCTTCTTTCCCTCAACCAGAGCAGCCTCAGTAGGCTTCCCTTCCTCCTTTGCCAACTTCTTCATTGATTTGATAATGCGCAAGCTCCGGTGTTGGGGGAGTCTCTCGGAGGAAATCCTAGAGTGAGAGGTTTTGGTGACTTTATCGATAGTAGTAGGGGTGATACTCTGACTCTCTGCTTCCTTTGCCATATCAACCTCAGCTTTAGCTTTTGCTACAATCCTACCCTTCATGCTGTCCACAGATGTCTTCTTCGTCTGGGTGGACCTCTGTACCAACTCAAGAATGCGTATGCTCTGACGTTAGGGAGCGCAGAGTACCTTACAGGGAGCTCTAGAGTGAGGCGGTTTTGTAACTTTATCTGTAGTAGTGGCAGTGGTGGTAATACTCTCACTCCCGGCTCCCTTCTCCAACTTGACCTTAGGCTTACTCTTCTCCATAATCCCACTTCTCAACTCCTTAATAGTTGTTTTCTTTGTAACTCCAGCACCACTCTTGGGCTTCAGAATTGAGGAATTGGCTTTATCCTGCATATCTTTTTTCTGCGACTCCATATTGTGCATGCTTTGGCATTGAGAGTGTTGAAATGTCCCATGAGATATTCTGGTCCTAGGTGCTTTCATAACTTTGTCAGTAGAGGTAGTGATTTTTGTATGCATGGTAGCCGAGGATGGGAAGCTTTTCTCAATTTTGATAGTTTTCGGAAATGTGTGGTGGGCTGCTTGTAGAGCCAGAATCTGAGTCCAGGTTGGAGCTGCTGTGGTACCGGTGGTAGTAGCGACACTGCCGTCATCCCTCTCTTTGCACTCCTTTATCTCTGCCTTCGTCTTGTTCTCCATCTCCATCTCCATTTCCCTCTCCTGTTCCTTAATCCTCTCAGCGTACCAGTTAATGAGAGCCCAATCTATGCCAAGGTCCCTTCTAGCTCTGGTCCCATTGTCAGTGAATAGTTCTGGCCAGCAACGGCCTGCCTCTGCATGTGCTGTACTGGTTCTGGAATTCTCCCTGGAGACAGTGGTGGTTGTATTGGAGGTCTTGGCCTCCATAGCAGGTGGTTGATGTGGGGGAATTGACATGATGAATTGAGAGTATTGTTGACTTGGTTTTCTGAATTTGCTCAGTCAGAGTAGACAATGGGTGTGAAGATTGAAGGTAGGCAAGAGGGGGAAAGGTAGGTTATTTATACTATGGGTATTATAATTTGGCACTGAGGATGAACCCAATGGGGGACCCAGGAACTTTTGGAGTGTGAATAGTGAATAAATCATATACTTTAAAAGGACTAGATTTGGCAATTGAAACATATGACACCTGATGGTAAAATATTCTCATTGTACTTCTTTAAATAGAATATTTCCTATTAAATTTTATGCTTGCTATTGAAGATGTGCTCAAGTGCTCACACTAGTCTTGCCATTCACTGGGGGGAGCCATCGAGGTTAGTATGTACCAATAAGAATGGAAAGGTTCTGTCAAGGCATGCTCTAAGCCCCCTTTAGTAGTTAGTTTTTTCTTTCACACATTTTTGGCCATGCCCTTTCCTACAAGTATAATACCGTAAAAACTGAAATAATTGGGCATCACGCTAAGACGTTGGAGTTGCCTCTCCTAGTAAGGTCTGTTGTCTCAAGTGAGGGCTAAAGGACAATCTTTGCAGTGTGTTTTCTCCCCCTAATTCCAAGAGGGAATTTCTGGACGTCCTGGCACCACGCCTAGTTATTTCAGTTTTTACGGTATTACATGAGCAACGCTAAGCTGAATGGGGAAAAAAGAATGTTTATTAGTCTCATTTATTAGGGACTGTTTGGCATGCCAGCTTTTTTTAAGGTAACACCTTACAAATTCCGGTTTGTAAGTTTACCTTATAAAATACAAGTTTGTCAGGGTAGCTGTGTTTGGCAGCACATCATTTAAAAGGTAGAGCTTGGGAACCTTATGAACTACAATTCGAAAGCAGCGTAGTTTAGGGTTCAAGAAAGTTTTAAAAACATAACTAGTATCATAATATCATACATAGCCGCTAAATATGCAGATTTGCCCTCTAACAAATTTGATTCGGCACTGTAATAATATTATTTCCTCAACACCTGTTTAGTGTTGAGGCCCCAATAGCCATGCATCTCTGTGTCTACCTTATAACGGTTCCTTTCGGTGTTTGGCAAGATACCATACAAACTACAGCTTGGCACACCTTACAAAAGTTGGTGTGCCCAAACAGCCCTTTATTATTTACTGTACTACGGGTTTGGGAAGTGTGATCTGTTCGTCTGATAATGCAATTAGATGCTAAGGTGCAAAGTTGGTACAGTATCAGACGGATCTTATTCAAATATCATGACATTGTGTTTATCCCGGCTGTGCTGTATACACCTATCCGGCGTCTGCCAATCTTTGTCTTTCACTAGGCACTATCTATGTTTCGCTTGTCCAGGAAATATTTTTACCAGGCGATGAATAAGGGAGAGAGCGTGGCTCGCTAGAGTGAAAATGTCTATAGCCTTTGAGACCCACAGCTGGTTTTTTACAAGGCAAAGGGGGCAAAAGAAAATTTTTTCTCCCTCCCTGCTACCCCTCCTATAGTCAATCTTAAGGTCCAGAGTCGGATTCCACACTGCAGTAGGATTGGTAAACCCCCAGAGCCCAATTCAAGAAGGTAAGGTTATCTAAATCTCTCAGTTCCCATAGAGCAGGATTTTTTTAATTCTCCTGCTACATGACGGATCGTTCAATGATAACTCATTGTATATAAGCGTAAATTGAGCTCCTAGGTTTCTTCTAATCGCGATAGGGGTTAATCGGTTCTTGGCATGTTAACCACTGTGCTAGCTAGGTATCATACTTTATAGAATATCAACTCGGGAACAAATACTTATCCTACTAAAAAGCAAGATATCCGGATTTTAATATTGGAAGGGTAGTGTATCACTTCTTTCTTGTAGCTAGCAGATTTCAGTGAAGGTATTTTGCTCCCTAGAAGTGAGAGGTTCTTCTCTACCGTATAATTTGAATGAAAGCTGTGCTTTTTTGCTCTCTCATTACTGCTATAAGTTACATTAGGATATGAAACCGCACACAGCCTAAGCAATGCTAGTAATACACCTACCTTTAAGAGAGTTTCTCTCAAAAGTCTGCCACCTCCTAGATAGAAATGTACCTCTAAACCATCCTACCTAACATTCACCCCAGTGATGACACTCACGGCCAGCATGAGTCCTGAGACAACGGGTGCAACCACGATTCCCCACAATGCTCCAACTATCACAAGTACTACAACAAGTCAAGTCAATGCCACAATCAAAATCAAAGATCCTATTACCAGATACCATTCTCCTAGAGAGATGGAGGGACACAAACATACAGGGCTTAATTGATGATAATCATTATAATTGCGGTTGTAATTGAAATCACTATTGTGGCTATGAGTACGCATGGATTTTGCGGGGGGATCGTGCTTGGGCCGGTTGTCTCACTTAGGACATATTCTCGCCTCGAGTATATCATACATACAGGAATAATCGCGAAGTTTGCGGAGGTATATATAATACAGCGCCTGAGTGTTGTATAATAGGTTCTATGATACAAGCGGGTTTTTTTCAGCTACCCTTACACCCTGTGGAAAACATATCATATCATACAAGACATAGGAGCTGTATCATACTTCCGTAGGATGTTGCACAGCGTCTTAGCTCCACTGCCTTTTTGGTGTCAATCCTCTCTCTGCCCCTCTTCCCGTCACCTAATGTTTGTGTGTTATGCACAAAAGCAGGGGCTGGGCTCTGATTGCATATTACGCGCAATTCTATGGACACCAGGGGACTTATCACGTGGAGAGAGGAGGATCAGTGAGCTGAGTTACTAGCCTAAGAGAGCTTGCTTGGATCCCGGTTATCGATTTACCAAATGGGAGACGCTGAGTGCCCGGCCCTGAAAGTGAATATTTCTCAAGAACGACATCGGGGGTTGCAGGCAAAAAATCTGGACCTAACTCACAATATATCACTCGACTAGGTCTTACTCAACCTTGAGCGCGCTTCTGGACTGCCTTCGGCACCCAACAACAGAGCCTTTAAATCTTGAGCAAGGAAAGCTTCTACAGTCTCAGATAGATCGCCGCACGAAGTGATATTGGTACAGAGTTTAAGGATAGGGTTGGGCTGTTTTTGATTTTTTTGAGATGGGGTTCTGATATTGCAAGGCATGCATTGGAACTGGGCTGAAGGGTGGGGGTCGGATAGCAATTACGGTAGCTAGGAATTGCTCCAGGACAGTTTTTTTCTTTCCACACCATGATAAAAAACGACGCTCTCCATGCCTGTTAGATAAGAGACCAAGGCACCACACACACATCTTGTGCTTTTAAAAAATGTTCGGGAAGGTGATTGTTGACCTCAGCTATCGTACCTGTATGTGTGCTTGTGGGAAGCGGATGTTCTCATCGAGGCAAAATTACCTTTTCCCCTCTGCTCTCTGCGCTCCTTTCACTTTGGGGACGGTTTCTTGCCTGTCTGTCTGTGGACAGCGGGCGAGTGCCCCCCCCTTTTTTCGCCCAGCACTTGTGTGTGCGCTCTCTTGGTCGTGGGAAAGGGGGTCCGGATTTGTCCATTCTTTTGCATGCGGTCTCTCGTTTACGTCCGTGCCCATCACGGTAGGCTACAGCTCTCCTCGAGTATATTGATTTTTCGGTACCAGGGAAACTTAGCCGATACAAGGGTGTAAAAGCACATTCAGTGAAATCATGTGGCACTTCCGAGGGCAAGTTTTGGATATCGCGGTTGGGCACATGCATGCATGCATGCACACGACCCCCCCCCCCGAGGAGCCTCCGGGCTGATGGAGGTATGGATATCTCGAGAGCTGGTGGCTTCATCTGGGAAATAGCAAAGACCGCTACACGATGGTGGGCCTGGGTTTCTCATTCATATCTTTTTTGGGGGCTTGCTTTTTGCAGAGCTTTGGATCCTTATTTGGGGTTGGTCAGAGGTAGGAGAGGACTTGATTTACTAAGGGAACGATTTGGCGGTTGGGGAGCTAGCCTCCTAGGGCAAGAATTAGTGAGAATCAAAAGAGCACTCTCAACGTTGGCACGGTATCTGGGTTTATGTTTCAATTCAATTTGCAAAATACAACTATTAATAACGAAGAAAAGCAAACTCCAGAAACTAGAATCCTCGCTGATCCCGAAAATCACCACCACCACACCACCACCACACCACCACCACTAAACCGCTTATTCCCACGACAGAGCCGCCCTAACTACACCCAGATACAAAAGAAACCTGTTCATTCCAATGCACAACCTTACTGATCTACGGATTTGTTAGTACATAGCATACTAGAGAGCTAATGGAAGCAGGACCCAAACCTAAGGAATCGGAGCGAGGAGAGTGACACCAGCACAGGTAGCGGAGCATGTGCCAAAAGCAGAATTGCACGCTAAGATAGCCGGAGCAGCAGCAGCAGCCGCCGCAGGAACCGTCCCGAAGACCGCACCGGCCGCAGAATAGCACACGACGACAACAGCGGCGCAGCCACTCTGGCAGATACCGTAAGAGATGGGGCCAGCAAGTGCGACGGTAGCGAAGGACGCGGGGAGGAGGAGGTTCTGGAGCTTCATCTTTGGTGAAATTAAAAGGGTTTAAAGATCTTAATTGAACGGTGTACGTGTGTATGTGTGTTCCAAGATTTTTCTGCTGTAGGAGGTGTGGTGGTGGTGGTGTTGTGGGTGTTTTGAGAGCACAGCGCGCTGAAAGTGCCGGTATATGGGGAGGATAACTCGAGGTTATATAGGACTGGAGAAACCTTGATCTCACTGTCGCCAAAGTCGCCCTCGCTAAAAAAAGAACAAATGATAAAAAAACCCTTAAGTTAGTCTCCCTAGTGCGCTGTTCCAATCTCCCAGAGACATGTGGTGCGTGGCCAAAGGCTGCAAGGGGCTGGTAGAAACGGGAGGCCTAAATCCTGTGTAACGTACGGTCGAGTGATGGCCAATGACGGGTGTTTTAGGTGGCTGGTCGTCGGTAAGTCGGTGGTGTGGGGAAAAAGGTTACGGGAACTTGCACTTCAATTGGACAGGATACGTCAGTGCCGCATTCACATCATATCGTGATATGATAAGTTGCTGTCATTAATCGAGGTGGTGTGGTGATCTGAGATTTATCGTGGGTCAGCCAGCCTCCTTTTCCCAGGTGCGGCTCCTATTCCCCCTATCTATCGCCTTTTTCCAACCACCTATTAGGGCCAGTCTACCCTGCATAAGCGGGTGAAGGCACCTCAATCTGGAATTTTTACTTGAGCACGGTCTCTTTCTGGTTGCTGAGTTCTTCCTCGCGGCGAAAGTAAGGGGAGGGGAGGCACATCTTCATGGACTAGATCGGGGCGGGTGCAGTGTGCCTCTGGTTGCCTGTTGGCACTACAACTGCAAGATCGACTCAATGCAAAGGGTGAATCATGTTGAGCAAAAGCACAATACTCGTAGCGTAGCGTGGAAAGCTTCCCTTAGAAATGAGTGCTACTGCTTACCACCACCCAAATTTGGCCGTCTTTTTGCTTGGATGTAGGTGGGGTGGGAAGGGAAAGAAGAAAAAAAGCTCTTTGAGTTTGAGGCTATGAGTGCAAGAGTACTGTACTGCGGGGGCCTACCTACCTACCTGCTGTAGTACGGTACTGTAGCCTACGCAAACGCCAGAGCAGGAGGTCATGGGATCGCACCACGTTAGCACTTGAGCTGGTAGTTGTGGGAGGGGGGTGCAGTGTTCTGCCTTTATGAACTAGAGTTCAGCGAATGGGGGCAGAGTGAGTAGACAAGTGGGTACACTGTTACACTCTCTAAGTTAGAGCCTGCGGTCAGCGTTGTGGCGATTTCTTGACCTCTACTCGAGTATAGTTTAGTTCCCCTCCTTGCATTACCGTAGCAGCCATAGTCTAAGGGTTCCTAGCATATGGGCTACCAGTATCCGCTCTTAAAAAAATAAAAATAAAAATAAAAACTAACATCTAGGAGGGCGCCGTTAGCCCCCTCAAATTTCCATTGCGAGCAAATACGCCTGCCCATCACTTATTAGGCCCCTGTACCGTAGTCACGAGTAGCTTCAGTTGGAATACACAGCAGAAATTCATCAATTGGACTAGCGGGTCACCTCCCTCTTGCTTGCGCGAATCCTTTTTTTTGAGTGAAATATAATTGGCATTATTTAGTCGCGCCCACCAATCTACTACCGGGATAGTATACTCGAGTACTTTATAGTGCCCCGCTTTATGCAGAAGGATGAGTACAGTATTCGTAATTCTCGAACGTTTGTGAACACGCCCGGGTATGCTTTTATAACACCAAGAAAGACTATGTAAATCTCAGGAGGATCCTCAGCTACCTACCTACCTAACCACTTAGATCTAGATCAAAAAGTTCCTGATTTTATGCGTTGTCGGGTTCTGTGCTATTTGTCCAAGATAATATTATTAATAGATGTGCAGGAAAATGCGGACCCAGGAGTGTTCACAAACGTCAGAACATTCCGAGAATAAACACGAACCAGAAAAGTGCTAACACTCTTAGCGCAGGAACTTCCCAGGCCCATTGCATGTCCACTCCCAGGCGGGGGGGAGGGGGTGACCAGGAGTCATGCGAGTGATTTTGTATGATTAATTGAGAAGTAACTATTCCTGTCAATTATCGCGCCCTCTTCTCCTTCCGCTGCCCCGACGATCGCGGACCTCATGCTTAGGCCTAGGTCTGGATCATGACAGGGAATAGTATTATAGGTGTGGTGGGCGTCGATAGCGGAAATTGTTGGAAATATCGCGGAACAAAAGATATTCGTATTGCACCTCAGCAGCGTACCCATCAAGATGTTCTACTACGGGCCACAGTGCGAAGCCTAAGAACATGAACAAAGACCAATGATAATAACGTAAGCTGTAAATTCGAATTGGAAACCGTCATGACAAAATCCCTAGATATCACGTACGACACACCCCTAACGACAAAAAATACTATTCACAACGAATGATCACCGCAAAAATGGATATGAAGAATGATAATAAATAAGGAGAATAAAATAGAATAATAAAAAAAGGTATTATGAACAGAAAGGGGGATAGTTTGAAGAAATCAAAAACGCTAATCAGAAGGAAGTATTAAAGGAAGTATTTTAATCGAAAAAAAGGCTAATATAGTGGGAAGGAAATGAAATGATAACAAAGGCTAAACTAAAATATAAAAAAAAACAAGACTCCCTTTTGAAGGTCTCCCGACTAGCCAATCATCTCCGCTCGTGCTATCGTTCACCCGCCGACTCGATCATGATAGATGGACAAAAGAAATGAACAAATGAAGAACAAATAAAATGAACGAGGATAAATATCTAAACTCTGAAATCCCCCACCATCGTCAATCTGCAATCTCAAAATATCACTTGCAAGAATAGGTATACGCAAAGCAAGATATAAGAGATTTGGGGGACAGAAGGGGGAAAAAAAACAGAAAGAAAAGACAGCGTTATATAAATCAATTAACCCCCCAGACTAAAGAAATAAGTAAAAGGAAACCGTGAATTTTTCAGACTTATGGCAACTCATTGCCTATTATAATACCCGCCCACTTCTGAGCCCTTATCATCATCTCCACGCTCCGTAGCATCATCGTCGTCCGTTTCTTCCATTGGTAGAGTTCTGCCAGGACTCAGGATAGTGCTACTCTCTGCGTCGTCATCGTAGGAGGCCTTGTGGAATAACTGTGGGGGAAGACGTCGACCGGCAGGCTGTTTGTCGCGCTGGCGGAGGGAGTGAGCGGGTAGCGACTGGTGGGAAGTATCTGAAGGGTAAGGACTTCTTGAAAACCTTGAACCGAGTCCCCGGGCGTTACCGAGTGCCGCGGAGGCGCTGGGGGGGGTAAGGATGCCGAGGAAGCCAGCAGCAGATGTCGGACGGGAAGGTGTGGAACTGGTTTGTGAGGGTGTTTGCGAGGGTGCCACGGTCCCTTTCCCCCTCCAGCTAGCCCACGCGTTTGTAGCGACAGAAGGGAGTCTTGCGGCGAGGGCGTTGGGGGCAGGGCTTGTTTCCTTGCGTTCGGCACGTTCCTTCTCTTGGCGCTCCATCTGTAGGTTGGTCTTCAGGCGGAGGGCAGTATCGTGGATGCTATCGCGCTCGCGTTCAAAGTTTGGAAGGCTAAGCGCGTGGACGATTTCCTCCAACTCGTCGATGCGTACTTCGAGCAGTTCTCGCAACCAGGTAATTTGCTCATCCTTTCGCTTGATGTCAACTTTATCAAATTTCGAAAGCTCTTGCTCCAATGCTTCGATCCGGGCCTCGCGTTGTTGAAGTTGGCTCTGAAGGACTTCGACTGATTCTCGAAGTGCCCTCTCCTCGGAGGCGTTGTGGGTGGCTGGTGTGGCGAGTAGTTTGGCAGATGTAGCAGCCTGGGCAGCGGCTTGAGCGGCCGATGTAGCAACTTTGACTTGTTCCTTAAGATGAGAAATATGTTCGCGGAGGATCTCGGATTCAGAAGAAGCAATGTTAAGGCGTTCTTTCATAAAATCCTTGGTACGCTGAATATCCTCGTTGGCATTACCCAATGCCCTCTTGATCTGATGGCTCTCGTCCTCATATTTTGACTTGATGACGTCCAGTTGTCGTTCATACTCGCGTTGCTGCACTAGGAGGGCGGCTGACTTAGCTTTCTCGGCTTCCTGTAGAGCGATGCTGGACCTGTCCTCCTGAATGATGTTTTCCATCTCTCCAATCTGCTGCTCCCGTTCGCTTGCCTCCTTTTTCAAAGTCTCCACCATCTCCTCCATCTTCCCGCTAGCCTTCTTCACTTGTTCTAATTCAACCTTGTTCTTGATCGCCTCCTTTTGCTCAAGTTCCAATCTCCTAACCTCACTCTCCAAGCTCTCCTTCGCCGTGAGTTCCGATTCCAACCGAGCTTCGAGGACTTCGATCCTGGCTTTCTGTTCCTCGGAGGTTTTCTGCCATTTGCCTTGCTCTTTTCCGATCTCTTCTGCCGCGGTGGTCATGTCCTCCTGCAATTTGTCAAATTTCCCGCGGTTTTTCTCTCGGACTCGGATACTTTCCTCCATTTCAGTTCGCATAGTGTCGATGACCCTCCTTAACTCCCTGTTCTCCTCATCGTACCTGTTGTTGTCCTCCCGGAGGCGCTCGCTAGTCTGCTGTGCTTCCTTTAGACCGACTTCAAGGCTGGTGTTCTTGGCTGAAAGGTCAGTGACTGATTTCTGGAGCGAGGAGTGAGCACCCTCCAAGAGTGCGCTTCGCATCTGAGTTTGGGTCAGAGTCTGGTGGCGCTTTTCGTCGATTGCCTTCAATCGGCGATCCCTCTCCTCCACCAACTCTCTCTGTTTGATGCACTCCTCCTCCGCGATCCTGAGTCTAGCTTCTAGCTCAACGGCCTTTTCTCGAGAGTCTCTTCTAAGCTGAGCTTCCTCGTCCGCCCGCTTCTGTGTTTCAGCAAGCATTCTCTCCAACCTGGTCATATTCCACTGCATCTCTTCCACATTGACATCTGAAACCTTCTTCGCGACTTCCTCTGTTTTATGCTTCATGAGCAACTCCTCCATCATTTGCCTGAGGTCCTCCATCTTAGGCTGAGTTTCAGAGACTTCCTCTACCATAGACCTAATGTCGCCTAGTTCTGAAACATCGGCGACAGCATCGGAAACCACCTCTTTAATCTGTTCAAGGCTTGGTTGCGAAACAGATAACTTCTCAATAACCTGCCGGAAGTCATCCAATCCAAGCTGCCTCTCCGAACTGAGTTGAACGCCCCTATCGATCTTCTCAACAACCGATTTGAGGTATGCGAGATCAATGTCCGGTAGAGGTACAGGCTGTTGTGTTCCGTTTGTCAGGGAGCGTTCTTCGATCAGTTTAGCGATGCCAGAGATGGACTCGCGGATGGCATCAAACTTCTCCCGTAGAGCTTCGTAGTTGTCCTTGATAACGGACTCTTGTGACTCTTGGTGGAAATCAATGTTCTCCGCACTGTCCCGGGTCACCTTCATCACATCTCCAAGCATTGATCTCAGGGCGGTATTATCGAGACACAGTTTCTGAACCTCAGAAGCAAAATTCACGCCAGCAACCGCCTTTTGAATATCGCTAAGAAGAACCTTCACTTCTAGTAGGTCGTTGCTCTTAACAACTTTTGAGAAGACATCGATAGCAATGTTCTGGAAATGCTCTAAATCCTCTCTTCGCGCAACCTCGTGTCCCATTCTTGCAACGGCACCGCTTAGTTCACCAACATCACCTCTCTGTGCTGTCTTAACAAGGATATCCTGCAAACCCAATTTGATATCAACAAGATCACCTGGCGAGGGTACATTTGCCATCATCTCCTCGAGAGAATCTCGCACTGCATTGACATCGCCCACTTGGGCAAGTTGGCTAAAGGAGTTGATAAATGTCGCTTTGAACTCTGCCAGCTCGGCAACAGTCTTCGCCGCAGCCTTTGCCGACGCGGTGATAGTATCCTTCACCGCCGCAACTTCCTCAGATTGAGCTGTCTTCAAAAGAGCTTCCAATATACTCGCTCGGGTCTCCGCCAAGTCATCGTTCAAGTTGCTATCTTGGAAAGCACGGCTAATCTTCGCAATCGCCCCATAGATCTCGGAAAGTTTGTCTTCAGTAGAAGCGCTCCAGTTATGCATCGTAAGGGCCTCGACAACCGCGGACCGGATCTCAGCCTTTCGATCCTTCCTAGGAGATCTTGGTGGCTGGAAGCCGTCGTCATCGTCCTCGTCATCAGCATCGCTGTGGGCTGCTGTAGATATAGCACTTCCCCTCCTGCCGGGATACAAAGCAGAATAGGTCCTCAGGAGGTCGTGGATCGATGAAATACTCTTGTTCATAGGTTCAAGGCTAGCACGCAAAAGTCCACCAACGAGTTCTTCAACATGTGCATCGAAGAAAAGTCGGCTTTGGGGACGTAGTTTAGCATCCTCGCTACCAGATATCATATCGTCCCAATCACTATCAGCTTCCTTAGCAACGCCAATTTCTTGTGAAGGAGGCTGGTAGCTAGGCCCGCCAGCGACATGAGCACGTCCATAAGTTTCCTCATCAGGGGAGAAGAATGAAGCGCGATGGGGAGTGTAAGGTGGCACCGCAGCGGTACGTCTCGGACTAGGGCTTGGACCGGCGCTGCGGTCCAGATGGTTAAGCACATGTTGGGGCGTCTGTTCGTCAAAAGTGGGAATACCCATCCTCTTCGGGCTGCCACGCTTCCATGAAGACAAGGTCCTATGTTCTGATTCCTCCAGAGTAGCGTCACCGTCGCTGGTGCCTGGTTCCCGGGCCTCCTGGTCGGCAAACGTAATATGCTGGATGACTTCATCCAGTTCGGCATCTGTAGGCATTGGCCTGGTAATTGGTTCGCCAAAGGCATTGGTCTTGTAGGGATCCGAGCTTGGATGATAAGATGAATCGTCAATTGGAGGAGTAAATGCGGGCATGTTGTGGGTGACAGGTGGAGGCGGAGGTGGATCAGATGGAGGTGGCGATGGAGCATGCGCATAACGCGATTCGCTTATCCCGCCAAGCTTCCTAGACAAGGGTGATGGCGGCTTCGGACCTGGTGTAAATTCGAAATTAAACTCCTGGGCTGTGGGCTCATGCGAGAAAGGCGGTGCATTCGGGTTGAACGTCTTTAAGGGAGGAGTGGCAACCTGCAGGATCGGAGGTGTGGGGTTGCGCTCGGATAGGTTATCTTGAGGTGTGTCCGCAGCAATAAACTGAGCCTCTTCAATTGACAACTGGTCTCCCGCGGTGAGTATATCAAGACGTGATTCGCGTCTGGAAGGCCCATCCCATCTAGGGTGTGCAATCGCAAAATCTGCTGCATCCTCGCTGTTCTTGAATTCAAAGGGTTGGAAGCTAGAATCCTCTAAACTAGTTTTACCGTCAACGGGAGCCATAGGAACCTCCTCGATCAATTTCTCCCCTTCGGTTTCATTTTCACTCTCAGCCATAGCAGCAGCGTCTGGGGAATCACCAAGTTCAGCAACAGTATCCCTTGTGGGTGTCAGACTCTCCAAAGATGGTACTTCAGTATCCTTCGCAACGCTCAATGCCGGGCCATGCTTAACCCTCTTTCGCCCACCTTCGTCAGCTGAGAGTACATCTCTCCTGTCTCCACTTGCGTCTTCCGCTGCTGCCTCAGCCACTTGGTGCACATTCAGCCTGCTAGGCGGTCGGACGACCGAAGGTGGCTTCTTAACCGTTGTGGTATGCTCTGGGACGGGAGAAAATATTGGAGGCAGAGCAGAAGGGGTGCCTAAAGGTTGAGAAGCGGGTACCGACTTGGCAAGAGAGCTCGGCGTAAATGCTGGCGCGTTGGGACTAAAAGCAGCTGCCCCTTTCTCAAACAGACCGGTATGAGGGCCAGTCGGGAAACTGGGGCGGAAGGTAGTGGCATTAGCATTGAAGTTACTCGTTCCAAACCTAGCGAATCCGCTAAAGGCACTGGCGCTCCGGTCCCTTGAATGATCCAGAGAGTGGGCGCTGATAGGTGAGGAGCCAACAGAGCCCGGTACAAAAGGTTGAGTCTTAGGAGAAAAGCTGAAGGTGGAGGCTCCCGGCTCGAATTTAAATTCTTTAGCTTCAGCATTAAATTTTGTAGTCGACGAGGTAACAGATCCTGAGGGTCTCGCGTTATCAGACATCCATGCATTACTATTGCTAGACATTTGATGTGTATGCGTGTTGGTAGTTGCTGGCTTGGAAAACTTTTTGATAGGGCTCGTAGGTACGCTCGGATTTGTGGGCGCGTCAGAAAGATTTGTCCGCTCATCTTCGCTCAATACATTCCCACCACTAGGGTACGATGGGCGGAACACGTCGGATCTACCTTGAGGGAGCCCAGAGCCTATTCCGGCCCCGGACATTATCATCGCCAAGGCAGAGTTCTGTCGAGGATTATTAATATCGTAGCAGTGCTGCATTTGGTTCAACGAATTACCCCCACTATGTGGCAGAGGGTATTCCTGGGGGCCAAAATTCTGAGACCCAGGGACTTGAGCTTCTGGCATTGGTAACGATACAGTATTGTCCTCATAGATGTGCCGTTTAATACCCGTCTGAAGCTCCCTGTCTCGTGCTAAGGCAGCCTTCTTGTTCTGCACCTTCTCGGTCTCCTCGTCTGAAACGTCATCGTCGGGATTCGACCGTAACTCTGGTCCATTATGCACATCATGCTCTACATGTGGAATTTCTGGTTGCTCAGGGTATGCCATAGTCGGAGCTGGAGATACAGGGTTTGTGTTGAACCCTTCTGGGTTTGGTTCAGCTTCGTCTTGATGATGATGGCGAAGTTGGTGTCCATTTTGTCGCTGGTAATTCTCGACTCCTTCGAGTTCTTTCTGGAGACTAATGCTAAGCTGATGTCGGTGTTTCGGTACAGGCGCGTCAATCATAGGGCTGTCAAGAATGGCAACCTCGTTGTCCTCCTCCTCCGGTACCGGATGTCCGACTTGCGCTAGAGGAGACCCACGGCGTATCTGTTGTTGGTGATATCTCTCCATGCCGACAACCGAGTGATGGTGGTTGTGATGATGCATCCGTTGGCTTGCTTCTGCTTCAGGACCGTACATATAGTCGTTGTTTGCTTCCATAGGGTATCCAGGTCCATATATACCCATATTGGGCGATTGGCTATAGCCCGGTGAATGACTGTATAATCCTTGCACGGTAGGAGAACCGCCTCTCATCGGGCTCCAAACACTTGAACCATTTAATACAGGTGGAGTAGGCTGTGATTGTGGCGGGGGTGGAGTAAACATAGGGTAAGGCCCCCACTCGCTGTGTTCCATTGGAGAATTGGACATGGACTGTCTTGGCACGTGGAAGGATAGGTGGGGGTTATGCATAGCAGCCGCAGCACTCATGGGAGAAGGCATATGCGCAGGAGAGTATCCTGGTGTCACAGAGGCCGCCATCATGGATGGCGAGAAGTGGCTGACGTTCCCATTGGCACCGCTCATGGCAGATGCAGTGGGAGCTGGCGGGGGGAAGGGATTCATGTTATATTGGGCAGGACTCTGGTGAGACTGTGTTTGAAGACAGGGTTAGAGACCGGTAAGAAGAACAAGATACGAGAATTCACGCACCAATGGTGTTTGACCTCTACCTCCCGAGGCAGCACTCGCGGGCTCATCATCAAGCAATACACCCAAGGCCCTGAGTTTCTCTTCCCGTAAAGCCTCTACATATGCTTGCCAATCTGTAATTGAAAAAGTAAGCAAACAAATATAATCATTCGATAAGCTCGAAAACAATAATCATTAATGTAAATTCCGAGCTTATACTCTGGCAGAAAGGTAGAATCAAGATCAACAATACCTCTTCGGTCGGGAATGCTGACTATAACGTCGCTTCCCTCAAACTTGCACTGGGTTTCCGGTGGAAAAACTGCTCTGCTCTGGCCACCGACTGGTTGTAAATCATACCCTTTCGATTTCCACTCCCTCATCTTATTTTCCACTTCCTCCCTCGTTAAAGGCAGCGGTCGCCGGCCTTCTATACCCCAAGGTGCGTCCGATGGTATCTGTATTTTTACTATCTTTCCATTCCATCTTCTTGTTAATCTCGGGAGTGATTTATCATTGGTGGCAGTTGCAATGCTGCTTGTGGCGGTGGTCGATGATGAAGGCGTTCGTAGCATACTATTATCTTCTGCTCCTGGCGTTATGGGAGAATCCGGGACCGATTTATCAACCTCACTGTTCCGCACAGTCTCCTCCTCGACCTCCGTAGCCCACCTGCTCGCAAGTCCAGGCATTGGAGGCGGCGGAGTATTGATCCTAAAGTCCACCAATGACTGCGGAGCTGTCCTGTAAGCTCGGCCGCCAGCCGTGCCAATATCGTTATCCGAAGACTCAGTATCACCCTTGGGAATTGTCAAATTCCTCTCGACCTGAAAGTCGGCCGGGGTGATTGTCTTTGCGTTCGAAGGATTCCGACGATGCACCCCAAAATCGTTGGAATCGTCGTTGGAGCCGGCTTCCGAGTCCACGTAACAGCTACTGCTATCACCTCGTCGGTGTTGCTGATACCCTAGATGATGGACCCAGTCCTCGGTATACCTGCTTTGAACCGAATAGTGTGCCTGGGCTAACACGGCCCTTCGTTGTGTTGGCGAAGGACCGGAGTGAATTCCACTGCTAACGCTTGCCGAATCGACACCCCTCCTACCCAAAGGAACTCGAGGTCTCAGGACAGGACTTTCACCAGAGTTGTAAATAGGCGGGAGTTGCTGGCTACTCGAGCTCCTGTGGCTCCCAGCAGGAGTGTAATAAAGAGAGCTCCCTAGTCTCTGCTGTCGGGGCGACGACGTAGTAAGGTTGGACGATGAGCGGGACCCAGACCGCGAATGCGCGTCCTGGCTCGGAGGGGAAAGTTCCGGGTGGGGGGAGGGGGAACGGAAGGAAAAAATTTCTTCGTGCTCTCTGGGTTGAAGAGGCGGCGAAGAGGGAGGTAGAGACTGAGAGAAGTATAAGGAGGAGTCTAGTCGTGAAGAGGAGATGGATGAGGGAGACAATGCGATTCTGCTGAGGAGAGAGGGCGAAGATTCGCGTGATGAAATATTAATACTGTTTGTTGGGAGACGGGCGAGAAGTGGGCTGCAAGTTAGCTTAAGCTCCCTTGAATGGGTAGACCAGCAAGGGGCCAATAAACGAATTCCTGCGTGTTTCGTACCTGGGGGTATAAGGTTGACAGTTCTGTCTTCTGTGTGCGCAGTTGTCCCTCCGAGGGTCCGACCTTCACAAGAAACCGAGAGACTGGGGCAGAGAGATGATAGCTACTGGTCAGCTAAAAACGGGTGGGGAGGATAGGTGTACAAAACGCATCGAGAAGCAGGAGGAGCAGCAGCAAGGTGCAAAGAAAAGGGAAAAAGTGTAAAGGGATTGGGTGGAATGGTGAAAGCCAAAGCATTCTAATGTAGCACTCACCTAGTTCGGTAGTTTGCCGGCGGACATGGAGCAAAAAGGTACACAGGGCGTTTTTTTTTCTTCTCTTCCGATTATCCAAAGAAAGGAAAGGTGAACCTGGAGGGAAAATTAGTAGTAAATAAAAATATAAATTATGTATTGTATCACGGCAAAAGATCAGAAGAGAGAAAAGGACAACAGCAGAACAGACTGGAGAAAGGGAGGTAGAGGTAGAGGCGGAGGAGGAGGAGGAAGAGCGGGACGAGTGAGCGAGCTAGAGTACCGTGGTGTGAGTGAGATGTGCTGGTTCGACGTCGACAACGACGAGAAGGATGATGGCCAGCGGGACAGGGTGTGGATGGGTGAATGAGAGGGCACCAAGTCTCGGGTGAACAAATCCACACAGAATCGTTCCCCAGGACAGAGTTCATAACAATGTGCATAGCAGTTAAATTTATCCTAACATTCAGTTTCATTAAATACTATCATCGAGTTATTATTTCATTTTTATTTATTACGCCCACTCATATTGCGTTCACTCTTCAATTGGGCACTCCCGGTACGCTACAAACACTCGCCCATGCGGAGGCTGCGATGTAGACAGTTAACCATCGTCCAGGCCTATAAGGTAGTGCATGATACTCAGTAATTTGGGCTATGATATTGGTAACAGATATCATACCATGACACAGGAAGGTGAGATTTTTTGACAGCTACCCGGAAGGTGCAGTGGGCACATACTAGTACAGGGCTGTACTCTAGTGCACTGGCTTGCGCCTCATAACTTCTTCACTTGAATGAATAAGATTGCCTTCATTTTTGAGCAACCAAAACCACATACCACACAATGGACCTCTCCGTCTATGATGCCTCAAAGATTTTCTTTCTGATTGCCCTTGAATTCGGGGAACCACATCCCTGCCTGCAGACATCCAAAAAAGGAGCTCTCGCGCCCTTGCGTCAATCTCTGCGGGCGTCCAACTAACCGTTTCCCGTCAGAGTGCATCCATGAAAGGCTAGGCTCTGATAGAGTTGCATTTCACAGTCCGGGGTTGGAGCACCAGATACTCGAGTAGAATCCTTTTTCCGTCACAGTAAACTTTCACCCAGAGCCCTGAGCCGGCGACCGCCCGCACACACACACACACACACACACGCCAAACCTCTTTCTGCTCAGGCAGAACTGCTCCCTCCACCCTCCTCCACCTGCCTTGGTTGAGGAATAAAAGAGTAAATAAAAATGCACAGCGGGCTCAACAGCGCTTCGAGGATGGAACACGTGTTTCTGCAGAGCGGCGTGTCCTGCGTCAAGATGTCTGTCTGGTCTATCTGTCAGGCAGGACTGACAGAACGAGTTGAAAAAGAGAGAATAAAAAAAGAAAAAAGAAAAAAAGAGAGAGAGGATCCCTCCGAAAAAGTTGAGGGTATGGCACGCCTCGCATCTGATATAAAATGATACGATACGATGAAAAGTCGATAGGTAAAAATGGTGCAGAAGGTCCAAACATAGAAACCTTTCGTTCGAGAATGGCAGCAGCGTTGGAAGGGAAAAGAAAAAAAAGAAAAAGCCCCCCCCCCGTATCGTTTCTGAGACGAGCGTTCAACGTCTTCTCCGTATGCTCGTTACGTATGATATGTAGCATGTACAAGAGTATCATAGCACGCATTGCCAGTAGGACCGCCTCGCTGGCAAATCGGACGGTAATATCATATCGTGTCACACCGCCCATCTGAATGAATGAACACTTTTCGACGAGGCGATAGTCCGCCATGTTGAGATAGCTGGGTGGTACCTGAATTGATGCTCATCCCCAACTAACTTATCCTTCCCTCCTTCACCAAGGCCGAGAGAAGTGAAAAACCGATCAACGGGCTGAGGGTGCACAGGTCGGCAGGCTAGTGAGCGCCCCTTCCGGATATCGTGGTGTAGCTTTTCTCCGCATTTCTCTTTCTTCTCACGAAGTTCCCGGGAAATCAGATGCCCTCGATGCTCACCTCGATCTGCTCGGAAAACAGCTGCTAGATACTAGTGGATCATCCTCAACTCTTCCCTACTTGCACCCACGGTGCTCGGGCACTATACGTTCGATATGGAAACACAATAGCTAGTCATGTACCATAGTAGCCTACTCGTACTTGTAGTTACGTGCTCTCACCAGGACAGCTGTGATGTCGAGAGCCCTTACTTTTCAGTTTGGAGCCACAACAGCGAATCTTGTGCGTAACCTTACCGTAAAGCCCCAAGTTACAAGTTGATTAGGGTTAGGCGAGCTTATCAACTGGCAACCCAGCCACACCTCCAGAGGATCCCTGCAAAGCAGGAAGCAAGTGGCTCAATTCAGTTCAGCACGATAGCAACGCGTTCACGGCCCGTTGCCATGTTGATTTCGCGATTTAAGGAATTTCCCGTTTGAGGGATGTCTTGGCAAAACAAACACGCGCTCTCACTCACCTTTTTTTATTATTTCCCTTCTTGAAAAGCGTAGCCCGCCGCGCCTACTGGAGCACGAATGCCCTCGAACCCGCCAACCCCTACGAAACCCACAACAACAGCATCAATCTTTCCTAAGCGGGAGTATTTATTTAGTTGCTCCTGGCCTCTCCTCCTCCTTCTTTTCCTAAGCTAATTGCTTCCACTTCTTCGCCTGCACCATCCATTCATCCTACGGTATTTTAACGTAAAAATTCCACCCCACCGTATATCAAGACTACGAAAACAAAATGGTGATTTCCATTCCACCTCTTCCTTCACCCCACCATTGACCATCTATCCTAACTAACCAATACCCCCCCCAGTCCTCCCAGCGCCGCCGCCTCGCCCAAGACCACACGGCCCTCCGCAGTGCGCCACCGGCAGACTACTTCTTCCCGCCAAACACAGCCTCGGATGATTTGACCAGCGTGCAAATCTGCCTAGCAGGGCCCACGCAAACCCCCTTCGAGGCCGGCCTCTTCCAAATCCAGCTCCGCATGCCGCCAACATACCCAGCGGAGCCGCCAAAGGCTTGCTTCAAGACCAAGATCTTCCACCCAAATGTTGACGAGCGCACCGGTGACGTGTGCGTCGACACGCTGAAGCGCGACTGGAAGCCCGCGCTCACGTTGAAGGACGTGCTCGTCACCATCCGTTGTCTGCTGGTGTACCCCAACCCAACTAGCTCACTGAACGAAGCTGCTGGGAAATTACTGTTGGAGGACTACGAAGGGTATGCACGACACGCACGCTTGATGACTGGTGTGCACGCCGGCGTGCCGGAGGAATTGAAGGGGCTGGTGGAGGAAGCAAGGAGGCGGGGCGAGGATGAGGATCAGGGTGTGGGGAAGAAGGATCCGAAGGCCCCAGGTGAGCAGAAGAGAAGGATCAAGCAGGCTGTTAAACCATCCACAACCGTTCGCAAGGACAAAGGCAAGGAGAAGGAGAAGGAGAAAGAGCAATGCTCCGACTCTGAAGGTGGCGACTCAGGGAAGGAGAACTCGGAAACTAGGCGCTTCGTCGCGAGACCCGCGTCCCCTCTTGGGAAGCGCTCAATGGATGAGGCACAGGAGACGCGCGACAGCGCCAGCGGTATTGAAAAGGGGGAAGACGCGGAAGATAGTGGGCGCAAGTCCCCCAAATTGCGCGAGGGCCAGAGCGCTAATTCCCGCCCACCCCTTGCTGCTACTACCACCGCCACCACTACCCCTAAGAAGGAACTCGTCATCAAGAAAGACCCGACCAAGAAACCCACCGCATCCGGAAAGCCAAGCAAGACCGGAGCAGCAGCCAGAAAGGTCGGCCTAAAGCGCTTCTAAAAAAATAAAAATAAAAAAACAAATCATAATCACAACGGCAAAGCGCCACAAATACAAAAACCCTTCTTTTGTCAACGATACTAATGAAACGAGATTTGGTGGGGTCGGGGGGGAATTGGGTTGGAGCTACTTTTTTTTTCTTCCCTCTCGTTCGGGCGTTTTTTTCCCCTTCCTTTCTTCTTCTTTTCTCTCTATACTCTTGAATTCGATTCATGTTCATGTTTTGCCCGGAATAAAAAGTTTAGTTTACAGTGGTCTGTCTTGTCTGTCTTTGTCCACCACTCCTAGTAATGCGTGGTTGTATTCCACAGTTCATCGCCGCGCAGAGAAACGGGTTTGGGGATTCTAGTATTATTATTATACCATAGAAGCTCAAATAATCAAACCGTGGCGCTGCGTACAGTCGAGAGAATACCATACTTTGAAAAAAAAAAAGTGCGAAGAGCTGGCCAAGAGAGTATAAAAAAAAAATAAAAATAAAAAAAAGGGCTGTGCTAGAGGAGGCAACCCAATGACTTATGATACTTTCCGGTATGTTATATTGGTCTGCCAGGGTAGGTGGTGTAATAGCGCTTAACGTGGTGAGATTTAATTGCTTCCTCGGGTGTGTGTGTGAATGCTGCTGTAGTCATGGTTTATCACTCGGGGGTTGAGTCGCCCGTAGTGGGGGGGTGGGGTCAGGGAAAGATGGGTTGTTTAGTTCGGCTAGTTGCGAAAGCGGGGGGAAGGGATTGTGTGCCGGGGTGCTGTCGAACATGTGGGGTGGAAAGTAAGGCACCGGTCGACTGCCGGAAGCTAAGGAAAAGTATGATATCATATCATAAGCAGCTCTTTTTTTGCTTGGTGCTCCGTGCCCTAGGGTTTTTAATTTCAGGGTCTATGGGATGGCCTTATGTAAGCCTGACAGGGTAGGGGCTCCATTGAGTGCCCGTGCCTCCTGTACTAGTGCTCAATGGGGTATTAGAAAGGTAGCATAATATATTATTAAGCCAAAAGTTTATTCTTATTTTTTTTTTGCTATGATAGTTCAATTATCTTTTATAGGTGTGCATGCCAGGTGCATATCATACTACCAGGGAATCATAGATATTGAGAAGGCTTTACGTCTTATTATGAGTGTAAAAGTGTACCCTGAGAAGTACCTCCTTCAACCAAGGCAAGGCACACTTTTATCCGCTCTGTAGATTGCGAGTAAATAGCATGGTCGCTCTTATCTTGTGGAGTGCGAGCGGGGTCAAAATTCCGAACTGTGGGCGTGAGCAGAAACCTCAAGATTAACGCGGACTCGGTTTTTCCGAATTTCATTGAGCGTAGCGAAGCACCAGCTTGAATACTGAATGCTGGTTTGGGCCCTTTCTATTTCCGGGTCGCGTTGAATAGCCAAACTCATGTCGTACTGTACTCGAGTAGATTACGATCCAACGTTAAATAAAAGAATCTGCATTGCCGATGCAGGCACTCTTGTTCAGTACGAGTACTGGTATTGTACTACCATGCCGGGTTTTCAGTTGTGCTTTGGAGTGTTTGTGGAACCCTAGAATGCACAGCTGTGGTTCCACAGCACCGACGCTGGTAATACTGGACTGGAGCAGGCAAAAAGTATCAGGGGGCAGGGGTCGTGAATTTGTATGGGCGCTCGGATACCGGTAAGGTACTGTACGCACTGATTTTTTTTTGCCATGTAACCTATTTTGCGGATCCCTGCTATCGGGTGCTGTGCTTGTACCGTACTGTACCGGTATGCTGCGAGTACAGTAATGTCATGTTTGTCCTAGGATATGAGTACGGTACTTAAAAACAGGGAGGGGTAGATTTTGCATTAGCACTCGGATACTAACGGATTTTTACTGACATTTCTTAAATCCCTGTTTCTGGTAACTTATTTTGTAGCTTGGGACAAGAAATGAATCTAATACGATACCCAAGTACGGTATTGTTATATATCTTCCATGTGACTCTGTAGTACGGTCTGTTAAGATTCCTACCTAAATAAGAGAGGGCAAGGAGGGGGAACAAATAGTAGAAAGAGTTTTCTGGGGAAAGAGGGGTGGAAGAGGAGGATTTGTGCTATAGCGGAGGAGGAAGTTGAATCTTTGGCGGCACCAAAATCTCAGGGCGAACTTCCTGGCTGCATATCCCGGTACGGGTCGGTCTCAATTGCTTCCTACCAGTCAGTGCGAACGCTCGTCGGCTCTCTTTGTCGCTGCTATCCCCATGTCCCTGTAGCATCCCGATACTTGTAGTCACTTCATGCTGATCCTAGTTGCCCACATGAATGGTGTTCGACGGTTGTTAGCTTGAATCTTAAATATGCGGCTTGACGCTGGTTAGGTACATCCAGGGGGAATATATCATATTGGATCGGGGTTGGCCTCCCAAGCAGGTAGCATCCCAACACCCGGTCCCTCCTCACCTAGTTTCAGTGGCCCACAAGAGCGGTGTGCGGCCGTCACTCTCAGTTTTCAGATCAATTTCCTACGTCCTGAGGGCAAGCTCCACTTCTCCAACTCTACTTTTTGCAACGGCCCGCAAGAGCAGTGTCCGGTTGATTTGTCTACACGGTTGGGGTCAGCCTCTTTCCATTCAAGGGAGACCCCCACCATTTTCTCATTGCCTCTCACTGCGACCCACCTTTTGGATCCGTGTGCCCGAAGCCTCGGTGTCGGCATTTTTGCAGATAGGCAGCTTCTTGGCTATTCCTCCGCTATCATTCCTCGCAGCCCATGAGGGTGGCCTCCAGCCCTTATTTCCCACAGCATTATGATGAACCCCCCTCCCTCCCTCGAGTGGAATCTTTACCACTTCCTCCTGCCCCTTCTCCCCCGGGAAAGAATGAGGTGCAATTTTTGTTTATAGACTTAAGACTGGCGTCATCCTTTCCTAGAAGTATCTCGATTATTCCCTCATACCTATTATCTACAGCCCACAAGGGTGGATCTCGCCCGTTGGCGCCCACTTCATTCGGATTGATCGCTCCACCTGGGGTAGGATTTCCACCACCCCGCCCTATGCACTTTTCATCGCCCGCGGGAGTGGCACAGTGGTTTGTTTACCGAATTGGAATAACGTCTTACTTTTCCAGGGGAATCTTCATTGTTTCCTGATGGTCTCTCCTAGCAGCTCCGGAGAGTGGTGTTTCATCCTATTTGGTGTTTGTGACTGTGGGATCGACCTCTTCGCGGTCCGATAGCATCTTGAGTATATTCTCACTCCCCAGAGTAACAGTCCAGAAGAGTGGTGTTTGGCCGGGGATATCCGCCATGTCGGGCCCATGTTAGACCTTTGTAGAAGCATTTATACTATTCTTGCGTTCAGACACCCAACATCCTACACAATCGTTTCCAGGGAAGTCAGCAGCATTAGAGTCCCAATGTTTTATCTCGGTTGAACTGGCTGCGATTTCTGTGGCATGATATCAAGATATCCTATTCCGTAGAGTCCAGTGAACCCTGCAGGATAGCTTTCGTCATCCATAGTTTATTTCCCTTCCGGGGTGCATTCCGGAGTGGCGTGAAGTATATTGGATAAGGGGGGGGAGTAGTTGGAGAGACAGGATAGAGGGCTAGCGATAACGTGGAACATCTGGAAGTCGGACGTTACACAGAAGTTGGACAAGAATAGAGCACTGGCAACCAAGAACAAAAATCTATTACTTCATGAAAAATAACAATGAAGGAAACCTGTTCAAACTGAGAAGAGGATAATACCACTGCTATAGCTAATGAGATTAGTAAGTTAATTGAAGAAGATTGTGGGGGTAGATAGGACTTCAAAAGGGCAATATCTAGGTTGTACTAGGAGGTAGACAAAAGTCGGGCCCACTTCCAAAAAGAGATGTGTTCAATGTATGTGGACCAAGCCTGATTGGGAAATTCGAGTAACACTTGGTGAGTAGACTTTGGTGTCGGCAAAAACTCGGGCCTACTTCCTGAAGGAGAAAGCCTACGAGTGATATCTTATGAGCATGAAGTCTCTATGCTATATACAAACAAAAATAAAAAATCAGTATTGTGTTGACCCTCGATCGGCATCAATGACAGCTTGTAGGTGCAGGGGTATGGATCTAATAAGGCCTTTGAGCCTTTCATTGGGAATCCCTTTTCAAACAGTAGCTAGAGCCACTTCTAAGGTATGCATATTACCAATTCTACCTCAAATCTCACCTAATTCATTCTCCATATCTAACCATAAAGCTTCAATTAGGCTTAGATTACGGGATTGGGCTGGCGACTGTGTGGTTTCCTTCTCATTCAGAGTTAGATACCTCTTAGAAAATCATTTGTGCACTGGGGCCCCATCCTCTACCATAGTCACCCATCTGTAGTTCTCACAACACTGGTGTCAAAAGGGTATGAGGTTAGGATACATGATAATTTTTAGGTATAGAATGGAGTCAACCTTCACTTTGCTGGAGATAAGGACTAATTTAGAGTGTAGGGTGCTCCTTCCCGCAAAATGCACTACAAACTCTCCTTGACTCATGTCCAGATTCAAATATCTAGTTGATACAATCAGGGTGTCACTCCTCATCAGCTTTCCTGATAACCCAAGGACGGGTTTCAAACCCAGCAGTTGAGAAGGTGGACTTATCAGTTCAGAGAACATGGAACCACTCCTCATAGCCCCAATTTAGATGCTTACGACACTAAGCAAAGTAAATAGTGTAAACAGGAAGGCGGATGGCAATCTTTCATTGGGGGACTCAGCGATTGTAAGCCATCGATTCCATAACACTCTTGATAGTCTGGGCAATATAGGCATATCTCATTTTCAGACGAACCTCCTCCCAGCTAAGCCTTTGTATTCTAGAATCACATGTTATGAATGCCTCTAATTACTGTCTCTTCTCCGCATTGAAGATTGGAGGCTGACTACAAGTGACTATTCGAAGGGGTACCATTTTTCTTTGCCCTTTGATAAATCTATAAATACACTACTATTAGTTATGATTAATCTACAGAAACGGGCAGACAGGCTAACCTTTTGGCAAGTTAGCTGATTGATATTAAGATGCTAACTAATTTTGACCCAATTCCATCCTGCATTATCATGAAGTGTGATGACCTTCAGCCTTTCATCTTGGGCTGTTTTCTGATATTGTACACCGTTTGAGTTTTGTTTGCAAGTTCCTTTTTGCTGCATGTTTCCACTGATTTGGATGAACAAATGTATGTAGGACAACGTGATACTAGTATGTTGTATTCCTGCCGGTGCAGTATAGGATGCCATGTTGACTGGGGGCAAGCCTTTGTGTAACGGGCCCCATTTACCCATATATTCTAGTACTTTTGAATGACTAGATAAATTGTAGAAAAAAGAAAATTCACTTTCTGGTACACAATTGCATTGATAAAGCATAGTTGGAAAGGTGATTATTGGAGTTTGAGAGGGTGGAAAGTATTGGTAAAAGAATAGGATATCAGGTATGGTCTGTTGTAGTATCACAAACTTGCTTGCATTGTTATATGAGACTTCTTCCTCTACCTTGTACTCCTTGTCTTGACCGGACTCTCTTTCCTTCCTTTTGTTAATAGCAAAATGTACCTGGTTCTTGCCAGCCTTTCTCTTATCTTTGGCTTCCAGTTTTACTTTTCTGTAGTCTTTTGTACTCTTGCTTGTCTTTACTTTGATTCAGAGCCTTTCAATCTTCTTGCTTCTTTTTCAACTAGACAATATCAGCCCCAGTAATAATTTGAGCCTTTCATGGTATCTGATAATTGGTTTTTGCTGCCTTTTTTCCTGCAAAAGATTTCTTGCAATTTTTCCAACTCAATACTCTGAATCTCTACTCTTGAGTAAGGTGCTTCTGCTAATATCAGTAAAAAAATATACCGTATTAGATATACAGAGCCTGTGTCTGGATTCTACAATTGTTGACTTTATAACCTATATATCTTGTATATTCTATCATGTGATGTGGTATCTGGTACATTCTGAAATGGTATACTCTGTTCAGTTACTTCGGGTTAAATTGGAAGAAAGATTGCTATCTCAGATATATATAGTATAACATATCCTCCTCTCTTGTATTCTAACCATCAGCTGATTACTATCATACATTATAATTTACAACTTATCCATGCTATCTTCTGATTACCTAGCTCCTGAGTATCTTCCCAGCTATTAGTGAAAGTGAATATTTTCTCCCTTTACCTTATGAGACAGCTGGGGGATAGGGGGCCAAATTATAAAACTCAAGTTGTTGTATACTGTAACGACCATACGATAGGTAGCTACAATCACTATCACCTTAGCCCAAAGGGTATACCAAGTGGTAACCAGAGGTGGTATGGTCTGGTATACTTAGTATACAAATAGCTGGTAAACCTAGAATAAGGCCTAGGGAATAGTTGAGTAGCCTTGAGGTACTCTACAAGGCAGGGTAACCTTTCGGGAATAAGTTCGCATAAAGTAAAGGAATTTATGGGAACGTTACACAGACCTCCGAGATAACATTAGGTGTTAACAGGAGGACTTCCGAAGTGGTTAAAGGCATAAGAGGGCAAAGTTACCCTACCTTGAGAATTTGACCATTATGACCATGGATCCCAGTTACCCTACTGAGGAGCCCAAGTTACCCTACCTTCACCAGCAAAGTCATCCTAGAACTTAGAGGTCGACTGCCTTACATTCTATGGGCTCTTAGATGTTTTTGAGTGCACACGTATCTGTGCGGGGAAGCCCCACGCCTGTGTAAGGGTGGTCCGAACATACTATTGAACTTGGGCGGGTTTAGCTAACACCCCCCTCTGGCCCCAGTGTTGGGACGGCGCGTCATAGGCAGATGGCTGTGTAGTTGCTCGTTTGCTAGTTGAAAGAGGTCATTGGAGCAGCTGCCGTAACACCGTATAAGTTGTCGCCATCTGTCCCACTGAATGTCATTCGCAGGATATATAAGGGGAGTATGGGTAACCGCCACAATGGGGGTCACCCATAAATAGTCTCTCTGGCACCTAGGAGTCTATCATAGCCTACGGGTAGTAGGGTAATCTTCCTAGTGGTACTTAGGTAGTCCAAGAAGGCCAGAGAGCTTTCAGGACTAATACCTCAGTAACCAGCCGGGACCTTCTCCCCTTGATTTGTAGTATTACCATGGGTTGTTATTGGACTCTAGAGGTATGAGTCTTATCACGGTAGAGCATGTCCCGAGAGGCTCGCTATGGGTAGCGCCCACTTAGCCAACCATAGGCTACATCTCACCTGGGGAGCTTGCATGTCAATTTATCACATAAGATAGTCGCGTAGATTAAATGATGGACTGCATAGCTTGTATAGACGAAACTACCACTGGGCCAGTGAGTCCACCACCTAGGTATTGATTCCGGTTGTTGTCATAACAGTTAGCCACTGATATGACTTCGATAGGAAGAGTTTTTCCCCCTGCGGTTGTATTGGAGATGCATTGCAGAAACTCATATCCTATTAATGGAGTTAAGTGTACCCGAGTTGGTCCAACACTTCCGGCAGGATAAATCCTGGTGGAAGGTAGACCTCGGACAAACCCTGAGCAGGACAGGGTGCTCGCACAAGGTTGGAGTAGTGGTGAATGTCAAAGTCTTAAATCTGATATCTACTTAAGTTTAAGCGTTTGGCATTCTACTTCGACAAACCAACTTTTCCTCAAGAGAACTAATTGAGTAAAGCTCCGAGCTTAACAATATTAAGTTTAACCGTTTTGATTCTTCGTGAATTATTTACTCTATCTTTATCTTCTACTTTGAGTTTTGGTGCGGTTGCAACCTTAGAGTTCACCTCTCTATAGGGTGCCCCCGTTACATATACATAGTGTATAGTCCAATAACACCTGATTTTATCAAGGGTCATAAGGTATCTTTTTTTCATCTGTAATTGCCTTACTATGCACTTTTCTTAGGACATACTATATCTTGTTTGCACTATTGAACAGTCTCTTTGTGCTTTAACAATATCTCTCAAGTTTGTCTAGCCTTAACCCTGATATGAGAAATTGATTTATTATAGACTTCTGTCTTACAACTCATTCCTCCCTCTCAACAATCCTAATAGACTATATCCTTTACTCTTATTACTATCTTTTTTTGATTACCTTTTACTTGCTCCTATTTATTCATATTTACAAAATCTACAAGTCTTACAATAGCTCAAACATTCAGTTCTCTGCTCTCTTCCTTCTTCCTCCCTTTCTCTCTTAATTCTCATCTTTCTTCTTACTATTACTATCTAATCTATTTCTACCCAACACTTTCTTTACAGCTACATCAATACTCAAATGATTATCTTTCCTGTTATGCTATAGACAGTCTGTTTCTTGAAACTTGAAATTCTTCTCTGTTTGCTGACTTCTTCACTCTAGCATAAAGAGTAAGAACCAATTTTCCACGCATGAAAAATAGCATTTTTCTCACTTTTATGACATTTTTCAGACATTTTTATAAAAGAATGGAGGTATGTTCTCCACACAAGGGAGATGGCATTGTTTTGGATTTAGTGGTGTTTCTTTTTATGGCATTTTTTTGTGGGGTTGGTTGATAGTTAGGGTAACATGAAGATAAAAGAATATCTGATAACTAATAGAACTTTATATAAGAGTAATAATTGAAAATGAATGTTTCTATACATATTTTGAGTAGTATAAGAGCAATTCACAAGGTATTATTTTCGAACATGTTTCTTATATATATTTTGAGAAATATTCTATGAGAATAAGTTATAGTTTGTGGGAAATTTGGAAAATACAGTCACATTAGCCAAAAAGAACATTAATATTTATGTATACCTGATTTAAACCTATCCTCTACTATGTTTTTTGTTCATGTATAGAAACCCTGAAAAATAGAGCAAGGAGTGCAGAATACCATTATTTCTGAAAAAATGCCATTTTTTTAAAACAGCATTAAAGCCATTTTCAAGAAAAATAACATTTTTTTAAAACAGCATTAAAGCTATTTTCAAGAAAAATAACATTTTTTTAAATAGTAGCATGGAGAACAGGGCCTAATTCACTCCTGATGTTTTGATAACATTATTTCGCTTTCAAGTTCCCTTCTTTGGCCTATAGCAATTATGCTACTACTTTGGTTTACTGTTTCAATTTACTCCTACTTTCTTTCTAGTCCCGTCAAACTTTTACTCAGCTGAATACAATCTTCTTTAGTCTGTTTTATTTGACAAACTTGATTAAAGTCTAACTAGAAGTAGTATATTAATAATAAATTAATTGCCCCCTAAAATTATATAATTTAGTTAAATAATATTATATATTATTTAATCTATATAGCTAACCTATGTGACATTTAAACTTGCAAGCTTACCCAGTAGGTATTAACGAATGGTTTGACTCAATTGGAGCTACCTATAGCTAACCTCTGGGAACGCTCGCTGTCGTAATAAGACACATATAATAGAGTCTACTGATAACCTAACAACCTATAGTAATACTATAATACATAGAGTAAGCCCTGGGTATCTATTAAGGCAGTTGTTCTGAAAGTTAACTGACTTTCCTAGACCACCTAAGAAGCTTCTGGAAGACTACCCTATCTATAGGCTTTGATGGACTTTCAGGTGCCTTTATAACCATTTCTGCATAACACCCCATTTGTCAGTTACCCTCATGCCTCTTATATATCCTGTGAATGATATTTAGTGACTTGGAATAGGATAACTTATCCAATTTTATAGCAGCCTCTTAAAGGATTGACCTTTACTAGAATGTGCACTACTATACAATTGTAAGCCTTTGATGTACTGTTCCAACACTGGGGTAGCAGGGGGTGTTAAGAGCTATACCTTCAAGTTACAGAATATTTGGACAACTGTGTTTAAGATTACCCTGTTGTCTGATAAGTCTTCCCTAAAGTTACTACACTTTAGTTGATATATGTATTAAGTTATATCTACTTTTAGTATATCATATATACCAGTCTCTACCACCCCTGGTTATGACATGGTATACTATATAGGTGAAGGTGGTAGTCACTATAGCTATTTATCTGAAGTGTTATTACAGTTTGTAAGGTATACCTTTTTCTTAACATGGTGTCTTCCTCTTGACATTGAAAAAGGAATATCAATCTTCTGTTTCTCTTCCAACTTCTGAACTTACTTCAGTTTCTCAGCATAGTTAAATGTTAGATGATCTAGATTAAGCAAGCTTTGCCAATTATTGTGTTTTTTTTTAATTTTTTTAATTTCGCTTATTTATTGTTTCTATTGAACCAAATGGACACCTGTTCTCATCCTGTGGTCTTAGATACAAGGGACTCCGGAACACCATATAGTGACATGCAGTCCAAAACCTCTATCTCGTGATCCCCTAGTTAAAAACCCTCTGACCCTGCCCGACAAAGAAACCCCTGCCCCGTACTATGGGTAGAAAACTACAAGAAGATAAGAATATGGGCCTGAAAGCCACGGACCAATAACCCCCACGAGAAGCTAGCCAAAATGAAAAACATTCCTAACTGACAGTAGACATCACCAACAAAGGAAAAACAAACCCCCTCCCGCAAGCCAAACCAACTATAAGCTAATACTGAAGTAAAAGCCCTACAGCTAGTACTGAAGTAAAAGCCCTACAGCTAGTACTGAAGTAAAAGCCCAACAGGGCCTAGCGCCGAAAGCGATAGAGACTCCTGCTTGCCGGGTCTTGGGGACACACAAAGGGGAGAAAAGCTTCTAGGGGCAATCAAATCCCCTCCAGCTGAGGCTCAGAAGGAATAACCGAGTTTGAGGGAGTACCACCTAATGAAAGAGAGCTTGTGGCAGTCGAAGGAAGATCTGGTTGGCTTTTCTCAGGAACCAGACCAGGATAAAGAAGGTTTAAACATGTGCCTCTAGTCTAATGTAACAAACCAGCCTCCCATGAAGGTGTTCGTAACGGGAAACGACTATCTTACTATCATAATCTATCGACATAGCCTTCGTAGTTTGCTTCGTCTATCGTGATAGACTAACATCTTGCGTTCGTCGTAGGTGTAGTGATCGTAGGAAGTCCTATCGTGTAGGAATAGAGTATTCGCATACAAGCGAGGTAGTATAGAGATAAGGACATTAGGTATCTTGAACATATTGCACCTATGGAAGGTCACTGTCAATGGGCTTGGCCTGTGCCCCAGTATCTGAGTGGTGTATTACTTAGATGGTTGCGTGAAGAGCTCTAACTACTGTGACCGAGTCTTCTACTTATAGACTCTTCACGCCAACAACCCTAACCCTGGTGACTCATAACTCGAGTCACGCGGTCCTATGACTCATAATGAGTCATGCCCGAAATCCATCAGAT